>Ga0210240_100076_pt1 | contig 63214 bp, 48 predicted proteins | sample ChrtobMetP5a_4mM_FD_155463 | JGI IMG/M metagenome (GOLD analysis project Ga0210240, IMG submission 155463) | Chrysochromulina tobin associated microbial communities from unialgal haptophyte culture, Seattle, Washington, United States - P5a_4mM | ecosystem: Host-associated > Algae > Haptophytes >...
GTGGAGGCGGGGGCGGCGATGGCTGTGGAGGCGGTGAAAGCGGCGGCGACGGGGGAGGTGGTGAGGGTGGAGTAGACGGTGGCGGCGGCGACGGCAGCGGCGGCGATGGTGGCGGCGGCGGCGGCGACGGCGGCGACGGCGACGGTGACGGCGGCGATGTCGGCGGCGGCGACGGCGGCGGCGGCGGCGGCGACGGCGGCGGCGACGGCGACGGCGACGGCGGCGGCGACGGCGGTGGCGGCGGCGACGACGGATACGAGCACACTCGCCAGCCGAAGCCAGTGACGCTGCCGTCTGAAGACCATTGGATCGAGCTCAAGACGAAATTGGAAGTCCCACCTGATCCTGAGAAGGCTGTCACCGTCCCTGACGGGTAGCTAGGTATGGAAAGACGGTCGCAACAAGCCTCCGTACTAAAGGAGGTCGCTTTCAGTGGATCTCCGATGGCGAGTGCAGTTGGCGTGATGGTGCACGCCTGGTTGTCTTGATAACTCGACGGAAAGTTGGGCGAGCGAATGCAGTTCGGGGAGCTAGGATCGACGGTGCAAGGGCCGGAGGAGACGGTAAAGTAGGTCTGTGCGTCGGTGGACCGCGGGACCAAGAGCGCGAGCAAGGCCAATTTGAACCACTTGTTACGGTAGGATCGATTGTGCCTCGCCCAAATCGCAAAGCGCTTGCCCCGGCCGGATCGTTCCTGCTCCGAGCAAACTGCAAAGACGGGCAACCCGAGCCCGAGCAGCACGAGTGCGCCGTCGAAGCACGCCACCCACAGCAAATGCACACCGTCCAAGTCCACCGCTTGCTCGACGGGGACGCCCGTAGTGTCCTCGTTCGCGTTCCTCTGAGCGCGCGGGAGCAAGCACCTTACGTCAGCGTCCCAGAGCTTGCCCTCGATGAAGAGCTCCTCGAGTGCGATCTCAAAGACCTTGCGCAGCCCGTCGTCGGCCATCATCGAGTTACGACCGGCGCGAGTGCATGCAGGACCGCGGCAGATGGCGCACGAGTCGATGGTGGAGCTGCCAGCCGGGTTGCGGTAGAGGTCGGTGCATGGATTCGAGCACATGTTTGGCGGTGGGTTGGGTGCCTGATGCACTGCTGGTGACCGTGGAGGCGGCGATGGCATGGAATCGTGCGGGCCACAACTGACGCAGTCGGTGACGTAGGCACGCGTTGCGAACTCCGAGCCAGGGCCGCGCCCGCCGTCGTCGCTGCACACGGCGTGCGGAAAATGGATTCCACGAGGCGACCGTCCACCAGCCTACCAAATCAGGGAGAAGTTAGCCAGATTCAACCTCGATAGCCACGCCCTGCGTGATTGTGTGGCCGGCGGCGCAGGAAGCTTGAAGTGGATTTTCCGTGCTGGGTTTGTCATTTGGTCTCGAAACAAGCGTGCACTAGGTGAGACTGCTCCCATGACCCATGTCCATTGCCCATGACCCCATCAAGGACCCCATGACCACATGCATGTCTTGCCTTGGGCTTATAATTAGCTAGAGGCTCCAGGCCCTGCCTAGCCAGACTTGTGAAGAAGCCCTGCCAGAAGCGGTCAAGGGTGCTCTGCACAGTTGGAGGAGCTTAGAATATTTAGAAGAGAAATGAAATGGGGACGTTTGGTACAAGATGTTTAACCAAAGCGGGATATTAATGTACGCGGCTGGCGGCGCTGGCCGTCGCTCGCGTCTCCATTGGGAACGGGAGTATTCCTCGTGCATTTGGGCGTCATTGGAAGTCTCAAGTCGCGGTTTCACGACGTACTCGAGATTCACGAAATCGCGTCGCGGCGTCCAAGACTTTCCGGATCGAGACGAAGGCCGCAGAAAGCGCCCGCGGGTGTCCAGCTTGTTCGTGTGCGTTGGCGGGGCGATGGCAGAGCTGCACAGCGGCTATCTCGAAAAGTCGAGCGTGAACAAGTCCTCGGGCAAGTCGAGTGGCGAAAAGTACGATCGGCGCTTCTTCAAGCTCACCGATGGCATGCTCTCGTGGTACAATTCGAAGTCAGACAAGGAGCCGGCTGGCTTCCTTGACATCAACGGCGGCTCGGTGGAGCTGGATGGCGTCGTGATGGCGCTGATCACGGATGAGCGCACTATCGTGCTCCGAGCGAGCACCGCCCACGAGCTCGCCGAGTGGGTCCGCAAGCTCGCGATGGCAGGGTGCGAGGGCGGCGCAGCTGCCAGTATAGGTGACGGCAGCAGCAGCAACCCGTTTGCGGACGGCGCCTGGGGCGCGAGCGCCGCCGCCCCAAGCGCCGCGCCCTATGGGACGGGCAAGCACGCGCACTCGAAGTACATCAAAGAGCAGCTTCGAAAGGGCGAGCACAAGAACGATTCCGAGCTGAAGGCGATCGAGAAGCAGGTAGTTAGCACAGAGGATGCCGTCGACGCCGCGCAGATACGCATCTTGCGCACTGCGGTGCAGACACGCGATGTAGGCGCGAAGACGCTGCAGCAGCTCGAAGAGCAGGGCGTGCAGATGAAGGTGAGGTCGTATCGGGCCTGTGCTGATTGCATGCTGATTTTGTCTGCTGATTGCGCCTGATTGCGCCTGATTGCGCCTGAGTGGAGCGGCGGCCGTTTTGCTTCTACGTCGCGTGTGCGCAGCGCATCCAAGCGGAGCAAGCGAACCTCGGGACCAACTTGCACAATGCGGACAAGGTCATCTCGAGGATGAGGGGGCCGTTAAGGTAACTTGCATGCTGATTGCATGCTGATGATGAGGAGGGGCCCGTTAAGGTACCTTGCATGGCTGTGGCTGGCTCGTCTGATGGCCACTGATGGGCTGCCTGATTGTCTCCCTCATCAGGTACCTTGCATGCTGTGGCTGGTTCGTCACCTATGCGGACGCTCCCAAGGAGGAGTCGGCGCCCGCGCCGGCGCGCCCCGCGCCGCCCAAGCCTAGCGACGGCGGCGCACGCGGCAGCAGCAGCCCCGAGGTGCGCCGATGCTCGAGCAGCGACGACCCGATGGACGCGATCTCGTCGTTGATGACAGAGATGCACATGCAGGCCCTCGCGATGAACACGGAGCTCAAGCACCAGGCGCCCGTACTGGACACGATGGTGGAGACCGCGATGAATCAGCAAGCCAAGGTGGGCCAGACGACGAAGAAGACTGCGAAGATTGGGGGCAAGAAGGCCAAGAGGGAGATGAACTCAGTCGAGGCCATAGCGAGTCGCGTCGGTGGGGGCAAGCCCCCGATACAGGCGATCGCAGCGCGTGTAGCCATCGCACAGAGGGCCCGAGGACCCTCATGAATACATCATGTGCATCCACCAGGTTCACGTGAGAGCGTCAGTCTCGGCTGTTTTAGAGCGGTGCACTCCCTGCACACGACGCGGGGCGTGGGGCAGGAGGGGAGAGCGCGTACGACGTAGTTTGCGTAGTTAAGAGGAAAATACCCGTGGTCACCACGGTCGCGGCTCGGACGTGTCACGAACTACCGTACCACGACGTAACGAAAAGTTTGAAAAACAGATAAACCGCCTCGCGCGACCTCCAGCTCCACGGCCGCGGCGCGGCGAGGAGTAAAGGATTTTTTATATCCGAGAATAAGTGTGTGGTTCAGCGCTCGCGAAACCACATGCTCGTGGCCACCTTCTCGTCGCCGATGCGCATGTCGCCGGGCAGCACCTGCCCGCCATTCGCGGGCGCCGTGACGGGCGCCTTCCACACACCGCGCTCGCTGTCATCGCGCGTGCCGCCCGCCGGCTCATTCGCGGGCGCCGTGACGGGCGCCTTCCACACACCGCCCGCCGTGCCCACCCGCGAGGCGGCTACAAGCGCCGCCGCCCCGCGCCCACCGCCGCCGCTGCTGCTCTCGTCGTCGTCGTTGCCGCCGCCGCCGCCGTCCTGGGCGCCGCCCTTGGCGCCGTCCTGGGCAACGCCTCCCTCCTTCCCCTCCGTGCGCAGGCCCACCATGGTCGATTCGTACTTCTCACCTAATTAGGGAGAGGGGCGCCGTGGTGAGCAGTTGCATGCAAGGCCCACCACGGTCGATTCGAACTTCTCACCTGGCCAGAAGATTTGGTGATGAGGGAGGCAATCAGCATGCAATCGGCAACTTCTCACCTGGCCAGAAGATTTGGTGATGAGGGAGGCAATCAGCATGCAATCGGCAACTTCTCACCTGGCCAGAAGATTTGGTGATGAGGGAGGCAATCAGCATGCAATCGGCAACTTCTCACCTGGCCAGAAGATTTGGTGATGAGGGAGGCAATCAGCATGCAATCGGCAACTTCTCACCTGGCCAGAAGATTTGGTGATGAGGGAGGCAATCAGCATGCAATCGGCAACTTCTCACCTGGCCAGAAGATTTGGTGGCACTTGCCACAGCGATAGAAGACGCTCTGCTGCCGAAGGACGGCCGCGGGCACTTGGCCAGCCTCGACCTGATCGGGTCGTGATGAGAGGCACACTCAGAGGCACTCAGGGGCACTCAGAGGCACTCAGAGGCACTCAGAGGCAATTAACGACACTAGACCTGATCGGGTCGTGATGAGAGGCACACTCCGAGGCAATCAGAGGCACTCAGAGGCAATCAGAGGCACTCAGAGGCAATTAACGACACTCGACCTGATCGGGCCGGAGCGTGCACCACTCGTCGCCGTTGCAGATGCCGCAGCGGGAGCCGCCGGCGTCGACCGCCTCCTGCAACCCAAGCACGGCGAGCAATTCCGCAAACTGCGCGCCCGGCTCAGTGGCGAGTAACCGGTAGACCGCTCCGGGGAAGGAGGTGGCGGCGCGCTTCGCGACAGTGACGAGCAGCCGGCCGTCGATGGCGGCGCACCGCATGTGTCCTTCAACGGCTTTCGGATCGATGCCGACTCGAAGCAGCCCGACGAGCCGTCGCGCTCCTCGTATGTCGCCGGGATCGAGCGCCTCGCCGCCCCCAGCAGGCGGTGAGAGCATCATACCCGGCTGCTGGCTGCGCAGCACTTCGCCCGCGACGGCCGTGTCCACCCCAATCATCCGCAGCTTGCGTGCGAGGACGGATAGAGACGAGTCCACAAGCAGGTGCACGTGCTCGGGTGGGGAGGCGAGCGCGCGACCGGCGCGAACGACGCCACCGTCGCTGCTGCTGAGGCTGCTCGAGCTGTCGTCCTCGCCCTTGCCTTTGCTCGAGGTGTCATCCTCGCCCTTGCCCTTGCTCGAGGTGTCGTCCTTGCCCTTGCCCTTGCGGCCATCGCTCTCCGCAGCCTCTGCGCGGGCTGACGCGCTGCCGAACGAGGGCCGCGCCCCGCCGCCGCCGCCCTCGCCCGCTGCGCCCTCGCCCTCGCCCTCGCCCTCAGCGGCGCGGGAGAGGAAGGCATCGAGGGCATCATCGAGGCTCGGGTGCCATACAGCTGGGTCTGGCAAGACCGCAAACGGTGGCAGGGGCGTGGTGCGCATGTCGTACGTGCCGTCGAGAACCAACAACGGCTCCGCTTCGGCTGCCGTGCCTGCCGCCTCCGCTGCCGCCTCCGCTGCCAGACCCCCTGCCGCCTCCGCGCGCGCGCCGTCCCGAGCACCGTCGAGAGCGCCGTCCCGAGCACCGTCGAGCGCGCCGTCCCGAGCGCCTTCGAGCGCGCGCGTGGCGGCGCGGGCGAGGGCAGGGAGCGTGTCGCGCGCTCGTCCTCCAATCCATAACCGATGGGAAGGATCGCATGCAGATCCCCACAGAGGCCGTCCGCCCGCACGCTTGCCGCCGCCGCCGCCGCCGCCGCCGCCGCCGCCGCTCTCGCCGCCGCTCCCACCGCGTAGCAGCTGCGGGTGGCACAACACACGCACGCCCGCCCGCAGCGGCAGCGGCGACACCAGCCCCGGCACGGCCCCGAAGAGCTCATGGCACTCCTCGGTGGTAGCGAGCCGCACGCGCTTCCGAGGCACCCCAAGCACGAGCGCGAGCCAACGGCTATCGACGCGCTCGCCTGCTGGGTAGAGCACGAGGAGAGGGCCGGCGGGGCCAGCTGTGAAGCAAAGGGCGTTGATCTCGACGGCTGCCTTGACGGATGTACCCCACAGCGTCACCTGATCCCACAGCGCCACCTCTGCCACGTCGACGCCGAAGGCTCGCGTGACACTCGAGACGACTGCACGTGTCCGTGCGAGCCCTTCCAAACACAGCGCGTCGCCCTCGGTCCGCGCTTCCAAATAAGGTAGCGTCCGTGCTTCCAAATTAGGGAGCGTCCGTGCTTCCAAATTAGGGAGCGCCCGTGCTTCCAAACGCAGCGCGTCGCCCTCGGTAGCTGCCGTTTGGCGGAGTGCCGGCGCTGCCTGCGCGTACTCTTCCTCCTCCTTGCCCTCGAACGCTGACGCCACCACCGCCTCCCCCGTCGCCTTCGCCTCTTCCGCCGCCGTCGCCGTCGCCGCCGCCGCCGCCGGCCCAGTCGAGAGCGTGCTTAGGACGGCGCGCATGCAGCATTCCGGTCGTTCCACATCCGCCGCTGCGAGCGCCGTGTCAAGCACGAGCAGGCACGCCGCGTCCGCGGCCGCGTACGCGAGCTGCGTCGTCGTGAGCGGTCGCCGCTGCCAATCCGAGCATTGGGACGTCTTATCGAGCGACCAGCCAGTCCATTTGAGCACTTGAGAGGCAAGGCTTCCAGAGGCGAGGCTCGCGCACTTCGATGGCATGGCCGCCGCGGCTGCTGAGGCGTTGCATGCCTCCCGAAGGTCCACTGCACGACGCACCAACAGCGGCGCCGGCGTCTCGGTCGGCGCCGCCTCTGTCGCCGTGGTCGCCGTGGTCGTCGCCGCCGACGCCGCCGCCGCCGGGGCGCCGCTGTCGAAGAGCATCTGGAGGCGGTCCACGTCGGTCTGGAGGCCGAAGCCGAGGATCCGTGTGCGATCACTGGCGAGGAGCGCGCGCAGGCCCTCGAGCGCGTGCGACGTCGCCACCACATCTCGCTGCTCGAGGTCGATCAGCCAGACCCAAGGCTCGGAGGCCGTCGCCGGAGGAGCAGCGGCGGCCAGCTGCACGAGCGATGGACGATGCTTGGGCGAGGACGGCGCATCGGGCCGCCACTCCACGTCGATGGCGACCGTCGACTGCAAGCCCACCGTGCGACGAACGAACTCGGCGAACTCGATCGCGGAGGCCGCGTCCGCCACGAGCCTCACCGCCGTGGCTGGGACTGAGAACTGTGACGACAGCGGCCGCTTGCACTCGAGGGTCGCCGCTCCGAGGCCGAGCGTCGAGGCCAAGCGCGCCGCGGCGCGGGCAGCCTGCTGGTCGAGCAGGTGCTGCACCAGCGAAGACGTCGGTGACGAGGCGACGGCGGCCGTGAGCAGGGCCGATTCCCATGCAGGCAGCGAGCCGGCCCTCATGGTGGAAGAGCCCTTCGCTCGTGTGAACGTTAACACGACACGCGTGAACGTTAACATGACAGACGCGACAACCGTGCTACGGCACTGTGTGAAGGAGGTCCATGGGGTCCTCGAGCTAGTGCGGAGGGAGACGTTATCCGTATGTACGCCGGTCGCGGACCGGTGTCTTGGTCGAATTCGAACCCGACATTGGCTGTGAACCGAACATGCTGTGAAATGGGCTAGAAACCTGTGCGGCAGATTAAGAGAGCGACCGGTGATCTAAGACGTGCGTGCCCACAGACCCGCACGAAGTGATGGGGCACAGGCTGCCAGGCCAGCTTTCCGCCTGGCTTACAGTACATACGTTTACGTATCGTTCACTCGCGATTCAGTCATCAGATCTTATACCCAGCGCGCTCTATCTGCTTTTTGTTGTCGGCGTTGCGAGCGAGGCTCCGCAGCGCCCTAGCCGCGTTATCCTTCCCTGCATCCGTCCCCGATTTGACGAGCGCGATGAGGGGCTCGAGGCCGCCCTTGGTTGCGATGGCGATTTTGTTGCCGGCGTTGGCAGCGAGGTTCTTCAGCGCCCCAGCCGCGTTCTCCTTCCCTGCATCCGTCCCCGATTTGACGAGCGCGATGAGGGGCTCGAGGCCGCCCTTGGTTGCGATGGCGATTTGGTTGTCGGCGTTGACAGCGAGGTTCTTCAGCGCCCCAGCCGCCTTCTCCTTCCCTGCATCCGTCCCCGACTTGACGAGCGCGATGAGGGGCTCGAGGCCGCCCTTGGTTGCGATGGCGATTTGGTTGTCGGCGTTGACAGCGAGGTTCCACAGCGCCCCAGCCGCCTTCTCCTTCCCTGCATCCGTCCCCGACTTGACGAGCGCGATGAGGGGCTCGAGGCCGCCCTTGGTTGCGATGGCGATTTGGTTGTCGGCGTTGACAGCGAGGTTCGCCAGCGCCCCAGCCGCGTGCTCCTTCCCTGCATCCGTCCCCGACTTGACGAGCGCGATGAGGGGCTCGAGGCCGCCCTTGGTTGCGATGGCGATTTGGTTGTCGGCGTTGACAGCGAGGTTCCCCAGCGCCCCAGCCGCCTTCTCCTTCCCTGCATCCGTCCCCGATGTGACGAGCGCGATGAGGGGCTCGAGGCCGCCCTTGGTTGCGATGGCGATTTGGTTGTCGTCGTTGTTAGCGAGGCTCCGCAGCGCCCCAGCCGCGTTCTCCTTCCCTGCATCCGTCCCCGATTTGACGAGCGCGATGAGGGGCTCGAGGCCGCCCTTGGTTGCGATGGCGATTTGGTTGCCGGCGTTGTTGAAAGCGAGGCTCCACAGCGCCCCAGCCGCGTGCTCCTTCCCTGCATCCGTCCCCGATTTGACGAGCGCGATGAGGGGCTCGAGGCCGCCCTTGGTTGCGATGGCGATTTTGTTGTCGGCGTTGTCAGCGAGGATCGCCAGCGCCCCAGCCGCGTTCTCCTTCCCTGCATCCGTCCCCGATGTGACGAGCGCAATGAGGGGCTCGAGGCCGCCCTTGGTTGCAATGGCGGTTTGGTTGTCGGCGTTGACAGCGAGGCTCCGCAGCGCCCCAGCCGCCCTCTCCTTCCCTGCATCCGTCCCCGACTTGACGAACTTGATGAGCGTCGAGATCGATCCCATGTTCACTGCTTCGTCGAGCTCCGCCTTCTCTACCACCGCCTTCTCTGCCGCCGCCTTCTCTGCCGCCGCCTTCTCTGCCGCCGCCTTCTCTGCCGCCGCTTCGACACTGCGCTGACTGGGTGCGCCAAACATCTGTTGCAGCCAGCCTACCTCCTCCGCCTCCGAAGCAGAAGACGCCAGGTCGAGAATGCCATCAATGGTCTCCGTCTGCTGGCACTGCACCATGATCAGCCCATGGCCGGCGTCGAAACTGTCCACGATTTCGAAGCACAGGTTGGGCGGATAGAGGATTTCGTTTTCGCCAGGGGACACTGAAAAGTCGCGCACGTCTCGCCCAATCTGTTCAGTCATCTTAATGGTCATGAGCGTGCGCGGACCGTCGTCTTGGCCGACGAAAGTCTGCATCACTCCCTGTGTGGTGGCGGTCGACGTGAAAGCCGACCACGTGAACTCGAAGCCCTTTGTCAGTTCGAGCCCCAGATCGGCCGGGGTCGTCTTGCATCCACGAAAAACGATGACCTCCGTCGACGGTGGCAGCTCACGAAGCGCGTGGAGCAGCAGCCAAACATAATCACGCCATGGGCGCACGACGTGCCGCATCTGATTGCGAAGGGCGAGGTTGAGGACATAGTAGAGCGACGTTTCTCGCGGGAACTCCTCCATCGTATAGAGAACGATCGCGGTGCACTTGTCGATGGACATGTTTGGATGCTTCGCTTGAGCTCGCTTCGCCTGTCTGCGTGCGATCTTGACCGAGCGGCCCGAAGAGGGATGGAGGTGCGGCAGCGTCGCGGCAAGGGGCATCAGAGCGTCCTCGAGGGAAGAAAGCGCGAGATTGGCGGGAAAGAGACCCGCGAGCGAAGAACGTGGGGCGCCATCCTCGAGCGCCATGTCGAGCAGCCTGCTGCCCAACGACGCATCGTTGGCCGCCATGAGCTCCATGAGTTATCGGGAGCGTGCCGCCTACACGAAAGAAGATCGTTCACCGCAAGATCGTCCGCCGGGTGGAAAAGAGTGCTCGCCGGACTCGGGAAGCCTGCGATCGGGGGGGGACATGTGGATGGGGCAGACGGCGGAAGAGCACGTGAGAGCACGTCAGACGCGCCCCGATTGATGATGGGGCGTGGAGAGTGGGGGTAAGGAGCGCACAAGGGAGCACGAGGCGGCCTCACCGTGCCTGCTCCGGCAGTCGGGCTCTGGATTCGCCCTCAGGCCAGCCAGTCGAAAGGCGCAGGTGCGCCCCGAAGGGGCTCCAGCGCGCCTTCGCGGCGTACGTAGAAGAGAGCGGAGTTTGGGCAAGTTCAAACCGTTACTCCAAGTTTGGAACGGCTCTAACACCAATTTCATGACGACGACCCGAACGAGGAGGAGGCAGCATTGTCGCGTAGTTGCTTGTGAAACTGTCCAGGCCCCTGGGCCGCTTGTGTGCCCGTCATGGCGCCTTCACAGGTGCCATCTAACTAACCCTAACCCTAACCCTAACCCTAACCCTAAAAAGAGCTCGATACGGGAGGCACTGCTTGCCCGGCCCGGCCTCGGGCATGCTTCGCCCGCCCCGCGTCCACGGCAGCCTGTAGCTCCTCGCGCCACGCAAGCCGTTCGGCCAGTTCCCACACCGCCGCGTCTGTGTCGCCCGCCACATGGCCATCCCGCACCACCAAGCCGCCCCCCGGAACGCTCACACTCGCACACGCCCCCTCGTCGAAGATGAAGCCACCCAGGCCGAGCGTATGGACTTGGCCCACGCGCTCTCGGTTGACTAGCAGCCGCGGCGCGCGAAGGGGCGCACGTGTCACCAGACCAGCGAAGGGCTGGACCTTGAGAGAGGTGCCCATGACGAGGAGGAGGTCGGCGCGGGGCAGGTCGTCGTGCGCGGAGACGAAGAAGCGCTCGGGCAGCTGCATGCAAATGAGGGCGACAATCAGCATGCATTCAGAGGTCGTCGCGCGCGGAGACGAAGAAGCGCTCGGGAAGCCGCGTGCTCGGGGCTCGTTCGTACTCGTAGGCACTCATACGCCACTCGTGGGCACTCGTGGGCCCTCGTAGGCCCTCGTAGGCACTCATACGCCACTCATACGCCACTCGTAGGCACTCATACGCCACTCGTGGGCACTCGTGGGCCCTCGTAGGCCCTCGTAGGCACTCATACGCCACTCATACGCCACTCGTAGGCACTCGTGGGCACTCGTGCGCCACTCATACGCCACTCATACGCCACTCATACGCCACTCGTGCGCCACTCATACGCCACTCATACGCCACTCCCACCTGCTCGCCAAAGAAGACAATCGACGGTTTCACATGACCGCCGTACCGTCGGTTGAGGAATGCCCATGCGTCTGGTGAACTGCTCAAGGCGGCGCGGCGCACCTCGTCGACAGGGACGCTCGTGCTCCTGCCCACCACATGCGCGCCGTCAAAGTTGCCATGCGCCGCCACCACCCGATCCGCTGGCAGCCCAGCCTCGACCTCGAGGGAGTCGATGTTCTGCGTGAGCACGCGCCGGAGCTTGCCGTGCGTGTGCAGCAGGGCGAGGAAGTGGTGCGTGGGCGTGGGCGCGAAGTTGCCCGGCCAGAGCTCCTTGCACAGCCGCTGGAAGGGCTTCGGGTTGTGGACGAAAAACTGCAAACACGTCATGGACACGGCCTGGTGAGTCTTTCGACGACCGAGGCGTCAACAACTGTGAGTTGGAGGATTCTTGGCCGTGCGCACATCGATATCAAAGATTGCCTCTGGGTACGGCAGCCCATACGACGCGAGGTTGTCGTATAGGCCGGTCCCCGGCGTGCGGAAGTCGGGGATTCCCGCCGAGGTACTGCAGCCTGCGCCGACCATGACGACCACGTTGCGGCACTCGTCGGAGGCGATGATGGAGGCGACGCGCTCCAGATCCAGCGGCGCCGCAGCGGCCGAGGATGCGGCGCTTGCGAGCGCACGGATTGGCTGACGGTGGCCGCAGGAGAAGCACGTCGAGAAGCACGAGACGAGGCGCATGAACGCAATCGATTGCGGGGTCGTCTCGTGTGAGTTCGCGTGAAAAAAGGGCGTGAAATTCGCGGTGCCTCTGAAACCGTGATGATGGATTTTCTGCAAAACCACACGTTTTAACTTTCGCAGTTTCATCAAACCCCGAACCCGAGCGTCGTCAGGGACTGACTCGCGCAATCTGGTGTTCCGTCCAGCTGAATATGTCATTGTCAGCAAACGCGCTCCTGGCCACCATCGCTGCCATCGGAGCCGCGGACGTCAGCTACTGTATGCTATCGCATCCGGGTTCCTTTCTCTCCTCTGCCGTGCGAGGCTTCGCGTTCTCACGTCTGCTCCTCCACGCTCAGGGTTCATTTCCATGAAATCGCGCCAAAGACTGGCGCACGCTCAATCCATGGCTCAATCCGAGGGATGCGCGCCGCCGAAGCCGAAACTTGAGCTGTGTCGCCAAAGCCGAAAGTTGCGGCTTCGGCGGCGCGTATCCCTTCGGCGCCTGAGCTACAGCGGCGGCGCCGCGTAACTCAGGTTTCGGCGACACAAAAGAAAGCGTTGGTGTCGACACAGCGCAGGTGACCATGTATTCCTTCCCGATCGAAACCACAAAGCCGCCGTCTATGCGGCCAAACCGTAACTTTGGCGTCCCACCCGAGCTCGTGCAAGACCGGGAGGTTTGCGCGATTCTTGCACACTCCGATGCCTGTCTGACATGCACATGGCTGCGTGCGCGTCCTACCTGAGGCGGTGGACCCCACGGACAGGGGGTTGCCCCAAAACAGTGTGTGTGTGACTCGTGTGCGTTATACAATGCAATGACTCACTCAGAAGGAGACGAATGGAAACCACATTACATTATCTGCTCTGGCTAATTCTCTCGTCTGTCCTGCGTGGTGGCCTCCGTTGACCTGACGCGAGCCAGCGAGGCGTGCCCAGCGAGGCGCGCAGGGCGCAGGTTGCATGGATGGCCGCGCGCTGTGACGCGCGTGTGTGCATAGCGGACGTCATGAGCGGATGGCATTCGCTGAACAGCTCAGCGCCAAGCCTCGCTCAGCACGGCGCCATGCCTCGCTCAGCACGGCGCCATGCCTCGCTCTGCAGAGTGTACTCACGAGCGGAAGCAATGTGGCCCTCGAACGCAGCCTGATTGCCGCTGATTGTCGCTGATTGCCGCTGATGGCCCTCGGACGCAGCCATGAGGCAACTGCTGCCCCTCTCTCTCTCACTCTCTCACCACAGGTTGGACATTTTGGGAGGCGGGGGGCGCAGCTCGGGGGTCGCGGGCGCACGGAGCTGCGAGAGCACGACGGATGCGGGCGTCCCAGGCGCATCGTCCACCTCGCGCCTGAGCGTCTCCACCTCCTCGTCGCCCTCCTTGACCGGCGACTTGGGGTACACCCCACCTTTGGAGCGAGGGAGGTCCTGCTGGTGGGCTTCGAAGGCGAGCGAGGCCGCATGCGCGTAGTGCTGGCTCAGGAAGCTGACGGCCTCCAGATGACCTGGGGCATGGGAGGCCGCCACGTCCGCCTCCCGGATCGCGTGCTGCTGCTCCCTGGTCGTCTGTAACCACTTCTCATCAAGGGGCACGTGCGGCGCGACGCCCACGTATTGCGACGACCTGGGAGCGAGGAGGGTGGCGGAGCCGTTGAGCCGTTGGGTTTGGAGCGCGAGGGCGAGCATGTAGTCGGTCTCGGTCACGCCCGCGCCCTTGAACACGCCCTTGTACTTGCCATCATTCACGTGATCCTTCTTGATCGCGCCCTGTGTGATCGCCTTCGCATCGGCCGCGCTCGCACCAAACGGAGGGCTGTACTGGTCCACATGCGTGCCCACGATCTTGGCGCTCGCCTTCGTGTCGGGCGCGCTCATCAGGTCGAACCGGTTGCGCCCGCCCGCCGGCGGCTTCAGTTGCGCCGCCTTCTTCGCCTCGGTGATCTCCCATGCATCTCCTCGCACCGTCGGCGCAGGCAATGTCGCCGTCACAGGCGACATGGCCGGCGTCCGTCTGGTCGGCGAAACGTCCGCGCTACCCGTCGGCTTGATCGGCGTGCCGGTCGTGTTGCGCGCGGCGGCCTCCTTGGCCTTCTGCATCTCTCTATCGCGCGCCTTGATCTCCTTGATCGAGCGCTTCGGCATGCTCGAGATCTCCATTTCACGGTAGTCGCGCTCGGCGCCGCCGCCAAACTGCTGCACGACGGCCGGCGCCGCCGGCTGCGACGAGGAGCCGGGATCGCGGCGAATCGTCCTATCGGGCGAGAAGAACTGCGGCTTCGCCGAGCGCAGCTTCTCGAGCTCCTCTGCGAGCTGTTTGTCGGCGAACGCCTTGGCCTCAGCCGCCGCCTTGGCCGCCTCGGCCGCCTCCTCCGCCTCCCTCTCCGCGTCGAGCGCAGCCGACTCGGCGGCTGCGGCCAGGCGGCGTGCGGCCGCCGCCTCCGCGGCCGCCATGCCCACCGGATCATTGCTCCGCCTCGGGTCCACTCTGAGGTTGTTCTTGGGGGCCATCGTGAAAATGGCAGACTCCGTCCAAAACGAACCTTCGTAAGTTTGCTCGCCCCACAGAGCGTTTTTCGTCCTGTTCCCGAAATGAGGCTCGCTCCGTCCCCCTCTCGCCGCGCAGGGCCATGCTGCTGAACATACTTAGCATGACATGACACGGCGATTGAGGGCCTCCCCTCCTCAGATACGCTGCGCCCCCCCCTGTGCTCCTCGTGCGCGCGCCTCATCGTCCATGGCTAGTCGTCCATGTCCTCCTCGATGTTGTCCTCGACCTCGTCTCCCGCGGCGTGCGTGGGCGCGCGTGCGGCAGGCTGAGGGTCGTGCGGCACAGCGGCGCCCATCGAGGCGCAGATGGCGGCAATCATCTCCTGGTCGAGATAGGGCGCGAGCACGATCGATCTCGCAACCATCTTCTCGATGAGATTGTACGCCTGCTCCATCTGTCGCTGCGAGTAGAACCACTCCACCATCAACGCGTACACGTCACCCACCCGAAGTGCGTGCTCGACGGTCGGCTCGTCGAGGAGTTGGAAGCACAGGCGCACCTGCATGCAAAATGGGGGAAGGGTACTCAGCATGCAAGCCGTCTCCACGGGCTCGGGCGTGACGCGATCCGCATGCGATCCGTATGCGATCCGCATGCAATCCGCATGCGATCCGAATGCGATCCGAATGCGGTGCGCGCGCACCGTCTCCTCGGGCTCGGTCTTGACAGTCTTGCGAGCGCGCACGAAGGCCTCGACGTGGGAGATGCGCTGGGCGAGCGACGCGACCTTTGCGTCCTTGTCCTGCACGCGCGCCTTGCCCATCCACTCATGGGCTTCCCGCAGCGCGCCGAGAGCCTTCTCGTAATCACGGTAGTCATCAATCTCGATCTGAGCACACGAGTCGAAGAAGCAATTAGTGGCAATCAGAGGCAATCAGTGGCAATCAGAGGCAATAACGACACTCACCTGAGCACACGAGTCGAAGAAGGCGGCGAGCGAGTCGAGCGCCTTTGCCTTCGAGTAGAACTGGACGATGTTCTTCACTATCTCCGGGTCCGCCTTCCAGTCAAGATTCTGCAGGTAGTTGGCCGCGAGGATGTAGATGTCGCGGTTGCGCGAGACACCCGCGAAGTAGCAGATCTTCTGCGTGTCGCCCGAGCGGAGCAGGCACTTCATCGCCTTCACCTTATCGCCGGCCTGCGTGTACATCTTGCACGCGAGATGGTAGTTGCCTTGGCGCTTGAGGACCTTGGCGACCTTGAGTCGGAGCGAGTTGAGAAGCTCTTCGGTCTCGGCGCCCTATGAGAGGCACAATTGAAGGCAATTAGTGGCAATCAGTGGCAATCAGAGTTGAGAAGCTATTCGGTCTCGGCGCCCTATGAGAGGCACAATTGAAGGCGATTAGTGGCAATCAGTGGCAATCAGAGCTGAGAAGCTCTTCGGTCTCGGCGCCCTATTCGCCGAGATCGAGCGGCGTCGAAGATCATGGCGATTCTAGGGGCCATCCGAGGGGCCATCCGAGTGGCCATCCGAGGGGTCATCACCTTTTGTCCGAGCTCCGGTGCGAGCTTCTCCGCCATCGGCTCGGTGAGTGTCACGTTGTGCATGATGCATAGATCGATCGCCTTGGCGCACTGGCCGGCCGCCGCGAAGAGGGTGACCGTCTTATCCCACTGGCCGTGGTCGAGAAAGAACTCGGCGCAGCGCGTGATCAGCGCTGGGTCGCTATCCGGAGGGAGCTTCTCGGAAATGGCCGAGAGCTGCTCGAAGAGCGAGAATCGGAAGCAGAGCTCGACCGCCTTGGCGAGCTGCCCGCCTTGCTGGTACAGTTGGACCGCGCGGTCGGGCTGGCCGTTCTTCTCGAAGTAGGCGGCTGTGTCGGCCGCGAGCTTTGGGTTGGACGAGCTCGCGATCACGTTGAGCTCGGACGCGAGATCATGGGCCTTGGCCAGCCGGATCGCGTGATTGTATCTGCCCGCGCGCTGATAGAATTGGATCGCTTGCTGGATGAGGGCGCGCTCCGCACTCGTGCCCTGCTCAGACGCCGCCTTCTGCTCGTACTGCTTGGCCAGGTGGTACGCGGCCCCGGAGTGGTTGGAGGCATTCACGACCTCGGCGGCGCGCTCGAGCTTATTATGGAAGGCGAGCACGCGCACGATCGACAGGTGGTCCGCCGCCTTCTCGTAGTACGTGAGGGCCTCCTTGAAGCGCGCGTTCGACTCTGCGTACTGCGCCCACCACGTGTACAGCTCGGGGTCCTGTGTGCGGTCGATGAACTCCTTGAGCTCGGGCAGTTGATGCGAGTCGAAGAGCATTCGGGGCACCTGTGGGGAGAGGAGAGAGGGCGTCGTGGTGAGCACTTGCATGCAGCGGCATGCGAGAGTCGAAGAGCATCCGGGGCACCTCGACCCGGTGGGTATCGGATCGCTCAAAATGCTCCGCCGCTTTCATCGTCTCGCCTTCGGCCTCGAGCTGGCGTGCGTATGTGTAGTGGGTCGCCTTGAGGTGGATGCGATCCTCCTTCTCGGCGATCTCGAGTGCCTTCTCCCATTGGCCTGACGCCTGGTACAGCGTGTTGAGCAGGTCGTGCCGGCCGCATGAGGCGTAGAGCTGTTCGGCCTCCTTGAGCATGCCGAGCTGCACGGCGACCACCGCGGCGCACACCTGCATGCACTCGGGGGATAGGGGGCACTCAGCATGCACTCGGGGGAGGGAGGGGGCAATCAGCATGCACTCGGGAGGGGCGCACCTCCGGCTCTGAGATAGTGCCGTCGGGCCGCGTATGCGCCTCGACGACGTCACGAACCGCTCGCGCCCCGCGCGCGTGCCCCATGTTCCCTAGGCACGTGTCAGCGATGTCGAGCCGCTTCGTCTGCACGCACATTCGCGCCATGTTCTCCCACACGGCCGCTGAACGCACGAGCTTCACAGCCTTATGCGCCTCGTCCATCGCACCCACCGTCAGGAAATAGGAAAAGTCGACGAGCGCCTGCCGAATGACGAAACGCCGAATGACGAAACGCCGAGCACGCAGGGGCGCACAGAGGTGAGCAGCGGAGCCTATATTTTCGAGGAGTGCAGAGGCCATCAAACGGCAATCAGCATGCAATCAGCATGCAATCAGCATGCAATCAGCATGCCTATACCTTCGTGGAGTGCAGAGGCCATCAACGGCAATCAGCATGCACTCAAGGAGTAACGCGCACCTTGCGCGTCTCCACATCAAGTGCCTCCATGCCTGCAAAATCGCGCATGACCACCCGTCGCACTCGGCTGCCTTTGGCGGCTGCCGGGAGCGCCCCACCGTGCGCCGTCGCCGCCGCCGCCGCCGCCGCCGCCTCGTCCGCGTCGCCGCCGCCCGTCTCAGCGCCGTCGGCGCTGTTGACGTAAAGGTACGGCCCCTTCTCCGCGGCGGGGGCGAGGCAGTACAGATGGGGTACACGTACGGCGAGTAGGCCCTGGTGCTCGGGTTCGACGGGGACCGTGTTGTGCAGGCGCACCTCGCCCTCTGGAGTGCAGAATAGGGTCGTCACCTCGAGCGGCGCGACGGGCGCCGGCGGCCCGCTCGGCGGTAAGGTCGAGCCGAGGGAAGCTGCGCTAAGGGCGGCGGCATTGGCGGCGGCGTGTGCGGCACTCGGACGTGTCTCGACCCCAATGAGCTTCGGATCCGAGGCCTCCCAGTACATGGCACTCGGCACCCGCGCAGTGGGCCCAAAGTCATGTGTGACGAGTACGTCCGCCTCGACAAGCTGGAGGAAGAGGCGTGGGTCGTTCGCCCACGGGGCGGGCGGTGAGCCAGGCTTGGGCTTGTTCACACCACCCGGCTGCGTCTGCAGGCACGCGGCCACCCGTGTGCCGTCGGAGGAGATTGCGATCTGCGCGACCTTGGCGTTGAGCGCGTCGCCGCCGAGCTTGCGTGCACCGAGTAGCTGCTTCGGCTCCTTGCGAGAGACGTCCCAAACCTGCATGCGATCAGGGAGGGGGGGCCATCAGCATGCACTCGGCGTGGCTGGGGCCATCAGCGGCTCCATCTTGCTGGACAGACACCACCACACACCCGCACACACAGACCACACGCACGCACGCACCTTGATGAAGCCCTTGTCGGTGCCGGAGGCAAGGAAGACCTGCTTGCGCTTGTCGCTGACCGTGCGCCCCGCCACGTGGATGGCGACCGGCGTTCCCTCCGCATCCGCAAACGGCAAGGTCGCGAGGACGGAGCCTGAGAAGTTCACACACTCGAGCCGTCCTTGGAGCCCGAGAAAGAGGCCCTCGCTGTAGATGGCCGCGCACGTGCACTTGTGGTCAAAGGCGCCCAGGAGTACCGGTGGGCCGGGCGGTGCGGCCGGGTCGGTCGCCGAGTCATCGAACTGGTACACCTCGACGCGCCGGCCTGTCCACGTGAGGATGTACTCTCCGGACACGTCGCATCCCTTGATGCGGTTGGGTGTGGTCAGCAGCAACCGTGCGCCCTTGGGATGCTCGAGCAGCACCTCCTGTGCACCCTGCTGGGCATACGCCCACTCGCCCGCGAGCGCACAGCGCAGCACCGTCTCCGGCAGCAGCTGCAGAGCCGCGCTGCCCGCACCGGAGCCGGGTCTCGCCACGGCAGCGGCGGCGAGAACGGGCTCCGCATGGGACCAGGCGAGGGACGCGGGCTCGGCCCCGAGGCTCGCTATGGGGAGCGCCTCCCAGCCAGCTTCGGGGTTGCCGCGCCCGCCGCCGCCCGTGTGCCGCCAGACGGCCAGCCGCCCGTCGCGCGTACCCGCGGCGAGGAGGCGGCGTGACGTGTGGTACGCGAGGCTCGACAGCTTGTCATTCACACCCGCCATCCCAGGCACGTCGGAGAGCGACAGTGCAAAGTTGTCTTCATCGTCGAGGAGGTCGTTGACGCGCACGACCGCGTCGGCCGATACGATCGCGAGCTGCCCCACGCCGCACCAAGCCGCCGCCTGGAAGCCTTCCCGACCGACCGACAGCTTCGACTTGACCAGAGGGGTCGGCTTATTGTCTGTGAGCTTAAACGTGCACAGCATGGCGCTCATCGTGACGACCACGAGGGTGTCGCGCTCGGGCAGGTAGAGCATCGCGCCCACGGCGCCGCCGAGCGTTGGGATCGCCTCCGACGCGCGCCCGAGGTCGTCGCCGAGCAGGATCACGCCGGTCTCACCTCCGTAGTAAAAGGGCGGTATATCGGCGGCAGCGAACGAGGAGGTGACGAGCTTCTTCTTCTGCTCCGCGGTGCGGAAGACTGCGTGGGTGAGCGCGCCGGCCGAGGGCTTCTTGTACGGGCAGATCGAGTTGAACCGCCCCTTGGGGTCCACCTTGTACACGCACAGCACCGCCGCGTCCTGAGGGCGCGTCGGCACGCCTGGTCGGCAGTCAGCTGCGATGAGGCGCGAGCCCTCGGGTGAGAAGTAGACGAAGGAGATCGGGTGGCCTGCGTGCTGCTCGTCGTCGCACCGCTCCATCCGGTCCTTCTCCGACCACACCATCACCACGCCGTCCTGCCAGCCCACGGCCAGCAGCACGTTGCCGCCCTGCACCTGGGTACTCGTCCACGACAGGCACGTGGGCACGGCCTCACCGCCTTCGCGGCCCGCGCGGTTGCGCGTGACCTCCTCGTGCACACTGCCATCCTCGTTGAGCACGAGCACCGTGCCGCCCTCGAGCGCCACCGCGAGCAGCGCCGTCTCCTTGCACGGGCACCACGACGAGAGCAGCACCCGCTTGCCGCGCGGCAACCCGTCGACGGCTGTCGGCGCGAAGAGCAGCGACGTCCTGAGGGTGAGAGACACGGGCGTGGTGAGCCGACCACGCTCCAGCTCGCAACGTGGGACGCTCGGCGCGCGCGCGCGTGGGCAGAGCGAGCAGGAGCAGCGGCCGAGGGCTTACATGGGCGTTAGTTCTGGAGTTCTGGTGATCGGTGCGTCGTACCGGCCACATGCCAAAGAGTTTACCAGGTACATGTACAGAATCATCCTAAGTCTCCTATACATGTAATCCTGGGCACCCGAAAAAGGCGAGCGGTGCAGACTCTCTTACCATGGTTACTATTGTATTACTGTAGCAAACAAGTTCTCGGACATAGGGTGTCGAGGGACCGAGATGCCGTCGCTGCTCTTGCTCCAGTCCGTCGCGCTCGCCCTTTCTCTAGGTCCGACGGCGCGTCCGGCATTGCTGCCTCGTCGCTGCCCTGCCCCGATCGCACAGGCCGTCTCGACTTCTTTGAGCACCGTCGACGCCGCCAAGATCTTTGGCCGCCTCGCTGAGAAGACGCTCTACCTCGATGCGACGGTGGGTGCGTGCTGCCACTCCGCATGCTCGGATTGCGAGTGGCGCACGCCGGGCGGCGGCTACCGATGGGACGTCATGAAGGCCCAGGTGGCCAAGTGGCTACCGTGCTACCTCACGCGCGACTTTGCTGACGAACGTGCGCTTGCTTTTTTGATATGTAGATTCTGCCCGAGTGCGCATGCTCCATCATGCTGACGACCTCGCGTGCCCGACCCGTTCGGATCTCGGAGCGCAGGCGGCTCACACACACCCGCCTGGGCCTCAGCGCTCTTCCCCGGCGCCGCCGCCACTGTGAGCCGCGCCGACTTTGACACGCGGCTGAGCGCCATGCCGTACAGCGGCGCAATGGGGCCCAAAGGGACTGTGAAAGAGGCGGAGCTTCCGGCGCAGGCGCTGGACGCGATCTGGGCCTTCCTATGCGATGGCGATGCTCAGTGCGCCGAGCTCTCCGCGTCCGCCATGCTCCAGCGGCTGCAGTCGATGTCTCTCCTCGAAGGGATTGAGCGCGCCGGTGCCATTGGCCAAGGGCCCGATTCGATCGTGTGGAACGAGTTTGCTAAGGGGTTGGGCGCGGCGCCGTTTGAGCGCTTCTGAGCGGCCGCGGCCGTCGGGTTGTCGCTGCTCGGGCGGGGCTCGCGTCGGTATGGTCCCTCAGTCGCGAGTCAGCGGACCGAAACCACTCTCATTGCGCTGTATGAGTGCCGCACGTTCTTTGGACCTTGCTCCTTCGACATTCGTCATTGGCTCTTGCGGGCCGGGGACGACGACACGACTCACCCCACGAGCACACAGAGTCGAAAGACGAATAGGAGGGGCCGAGGTGCGCGCTGCATGTGGCTATAGCCCTATGGTACGGCCGGCTTAATCGATAATCCGGTTAAGAACCTATTTTTTAACGACCGGTCGCGCGCATCTTTGACAGACTGCAGTCCTATAGGTTCGTCGTTTTTGTTGAGATGCGACTTGAGATGGGACACAGTTTGATCCCGGCTCTACACGTACCCCTTACACATCTCCGAGCCGAGCACGCCCGAGGTTCATGCGGCATGTCCGCGGCTCGTGCATCTCAGAGCGGTCCTCAGCAAACCCACTCAGCATGGGTGTATGCCTGCCTCGCGCCGTCGCCTTGCCGGTCGACTTCCCGGTCGCTCCAATCCGACGGCGGGCGGGCGCCACGGGCCCAGCATGGCGCCTTCCGGCCACGAGGCCATACATGCCAAGCCTCGCCGACCTACATGCGCGACGTCGCTCCACGCCATCGGAGCTCTTCTCATCAAAGCAGTGCGTCCAGTTAGGGTCGCGGCGCTCGCTCGTGCATCGATTTAGTTGCGCTGCAGCGAGCGGATCTCGTCCTCCTGCCGGCGCAGCTGCTCCTTGAGCCGCGAGACATCGTCACCTCCGGAATCACTGCCCGACTGCTGCGACTTGAGGCCCTCGATCTTGGCGTTCTGCTCGGCGAGCGCGCGCTGCAGCATGGCAATCTCGGCCTGGTCGCGGCCGAGCTCCTGCTGTGTGCGCAGCTGCTGCTGCAGGTACGCCTGCCGCTGGTTCTCGCGGATCAGCGTCTCCGCCAGCGACAAGCCCAGGTATGCGCCAGGAGAGATGCCGAAGCCGCCGCCGTAGCCGTAGCCGCCGTAGCCGTAGCCACCGCCGTAGACGACCGCGGGCGCCGGCGAGACGTACACGTTGGTCGTGCGCGACACAGGCGCGCGCGCGGGCGCCGCGCGCGACACAGGCGCGCGGCCACCAACGCGGCCGCCTGACCGGCCAGCGGCGAAAGCCTCATCGACGGGGGCCATCGTGAGCAGCGCAGCGAGCATGGCCGCGCCAAACGCCTTGGCAGCCTGCGGTGTCGTAGAGAGCGCCTGCGGCTGGCGCGGAGCTGGGAGCGGCGCCTGGAAGGCGAGCAGACCGACAGCGAAGGAGGCGATCGCCATGTTAAGTGTCGCGGATTCTCGATGACCACGAGTTGACGACGCGATTAACTCTTGCGCGACATCGAGTTCGTCAAAAAGTGACGCATCTTCGTGACGGGCAAGCTCGATCCACAAGTTGCATCGAACTTGCGGCTTCGATCATCTCGCGTTGCGAGATCCCGACGCGCCGATAATAATGGACACACTTTGGTGCGCCGTGTTTGGCGCTCTGCTCGCGCCCGCGCCGCGGTACGCGCCCGCCCGCATGCAGTTCGGCAACTTCAAGAACCCGTTCGCATCCAAGAATGATGGCGCGACCACCATCGCTCTCACGATTGGGTTCAACGTTGCAGACCGTGGACAGCGGTCCGTGCTCGGCCAGCTGGATGCGATCGCCGCCGACGCGGACACATCGACCAGCGAGGGCATTGCCCGGCTGTGCGGCGACACGTCACTTGCACTCCTCCGGCGCCGCAGCGAGTGGGTCTCGTGCAGTGGCACCGTCGCGCACAGGGGCACCGACGACGACGCTCTGCTCTTCTTTGACAGGCTCGTAATCCAGGAGGCGGCCAAGTTTGACGATCGCGATAGCAGCACCACCATCGACGCGGCGCTCTCTGCAGCGGGCCTTGGCGCGCGCAGCGCACCGCCGACGCTCGCCGTCGTCTGTGTGATCGGTTGCGTGATGGGCGATCGCGAGGCGCAGCTCGGCGGCACCTCGTTCTCGGGCGATGCGGCCAGGCTGCAGACGGCGCTGCAGGAACTCGCCGCGGCGGCCGAGGGCGAGGTGTTCGCCTTCGAGCTGCTCTGGGTGCCCGGCGGCGACGACGAGACGCTCGACGCGGATGCGGTCATGATCGACTGGCCAGAGCTCATGCCGTGTTGAGAGATAAGAAAAGGGCTTCTCGCGGGGCGCACCGTGGGTCCGTGGCGCGCCGCCCACCGGAGCGGAGCGTGTCCGTGGAAGCGTCTGCCCGCGCCCCGCCGCCGTATTGACAATATAGTGGCCGATCATAAGATCTGTTAGATCGATGCAGCTTTGCGCGCTCTATAAAGAGCGACTCTACGTACTAAAATATACACCAAGGACGACACGCGACCGGGCGCCGCAGTGTCAGTGGCACGGCTGGGGAGTGGGGACTGGGGAGTACGGACTAGGGTACACGCCGAAGCGGTGCTGGCGGTCGGATCCAGACGTCTACACACTACAGCTGAGCAAGAGATCCAGCCTTGAGGCCCGACGCACAATGCGCACAGCGCTGGCCAGGGCCTAGTGAAGGGCCCAAGGGGGCGACGTTCGTTTCTGGTCAAGCAAGCTTCGCCTCTGGCATCAGCGTCAACGCCTGGCCGATGCACATCAGCTCGACCGCCCCCACCACAGGCCCGGTGATCGTGCCGGCTGGGAAGCCGACGTCCATCGCCTTGCCGTTTTTGTAGAAATGGAGCGAGCCCTCGTCACAATTCATTCGAACCCCAATCCGGTCTCCAACCACAAACGCACGCTCAATGGGTGTCTGCTCAACTCCGTCCAATCCGCCATGGAGTGTGCCCTCATCTGTCCGCAGATACCACGCACCGGCCTTATGGTGACCGCCCTTCTCGACGTCGAGGCCTTCACGCCCGACGCCCACGTACATCATCCTGTTGGCGTTGGCGTTGGCGGCAGCCGTGAAGACGAGTTCCCATGTGTGTACCCCATGTGTCAGCACCTCACCGTGGGCAGCGTGGCGTGGGTAATTTCCACCGCTCGTCTTCCTGAGCGTCAACCCCTCGGTTTCCATCGTCTTTCCCAGCCGCGTCCAGCCAGGCATCGCAGCTCCACCGCGGCGAGCGGACGTGCGTGCGTGTGCGAGTAGCCGACTTCGTCGATCGGCGAGTACCCGAGCGCATCTGTCAAGTCAAGTCAAGTCAAGTCAAGTCAAAAGGTCCCGTTTCACGTCTGTAAGATTGTTCACACCTTCTGATCGTTCACGGCGCAGGGTCCGCCACGCGGCCGCCATGTCAAGATAAGTGACAACCACCCGGACTGAACTTGACACGTGGCATTGGCTCTCCAGCGTAGGAAAACCTTTGCGAGCGCGTAGTGCGCTCGCCGCTGCTCTCGCGCGGCGCCGCGCGCATGTCGTTCATTCAACCCGAGGTGCTCGCGACCTCGACGGCCTCGAGCGCCGCGGCGGCCGCCGCCGCCCAGGAGGAGCTCAAGCGCAAGCCAACAGACCACCTCTACTGGGCGAAGACATCGTCCGTGAACGCCGCGCCGCCTCCAAAGCAGCTAACTGACGAGGAGGCGAAGCAGCTGGAGGCATCATCGAGCGGTGCGGGCGGCTCGGCCTGGAACAAAGGTGGCAACACGTGGGAGGAGAAGAAGATCAACACGTGGGTGCACGAGCTGCTCCAGTCAGAGCTGCTTCCGGCGATGGCGTACAAGCTGCCGACCGCGAGCACGAAGCTGCCCTCGATGCCCGCGGACGAGCAGGGCTTAGCGCCGGATGGGCTGGCTGTGCGCGTGGTGAGCGCGGACAAGGTGACGGGCGACTGCACCTACGTCCTCTCGCGCGGCAAGCAGCGTGTCGTCTTTGAGCTCGAGCTTAGGATCAAGCTCGAGGTCGAGGTGAGGGCAGCCGGTAAGCTGCAGACGATCGTCACAGGGGTGCTGCACGTGCACGAGGTGACCAACGACGATCTGACACAGCCCAAGCTGCCCGACGCCAAGCTCACATGCGACCAGGGCGCGGAGTGGCAGTCTGCCTTCGAGTATGCCGCCAAGCAGAGTTGGCCATCACTCAAATCGGGGCTCGAGGCGCTCGTGGCACGGGCGAAGGAGAAGTGGCGCTGAGAGGCGGCGCGCGGCGCGTGGGCCGCGGGCGCACGGGTGGGTGGACGGATGCAGCCGACCTCAAGCTGTGGCAGGTAGCGGCTGAGGCCGAGTGGCAGCAGCGGCGGCAATAGCGGCGGAGATAGAGCGGCGCACAGCGGCGGGCGGTGGAGGCTAGTAGAGAGTGAGTGCCGCGGGCGAAGCGGCAGGCAAGGCCTCGCCGGCTGGAGAGGTGGCAGCCATCCGTAGGAACAACAGTAGCAGAGCGCCAGAGCCGACGAGTGTAGCGGATGGCGGATTCGCTGCGTTCGCACACGCGTATCCCCGATTATGCAGGCAGCGCCACATGGCGGCCGCCGAGGCGCGTTCGCGAGGGTGTTTGTGCAGCGTAGTTGTGAATGCACTGGAGTACAAACTAAATGAGAAAACGCGACGGATAACAGCGAAACGCCGAGACTCCTGGCGGCCGCATTTTGGATTTTCGAGTCAGTGTATAAGTCAAGTCACTTCATGAACAACAGACAACCTAACAGGAAGATTATCGAATGTGGACTTGACTTGACTTGCAAGTTCAAGTTGAACTTGACTTGCAATTTGGAGGCGCCGTCTCGGCAAAACTTACCTGTCGTGTCATGGGCGCCAGAGTGGTGCGATGAAAGCGCTGAGAGCCTCTCTCGCCGGGGACGCCCAGGTTGGACACGTGAGAGCCGCTTCCACTGGGGACGCCAAAGTCGGCGCGTTGGGCCCATTCACCAAGTTGACGCGCAGTCGGAGCTTCATCACACAATGGAAGTCTGCACATGCAGCACTCGTCCAGGAGCGCGACGAGGCCAAGGCCCAATCAGAGGCCGACGCTGCCGCCGCCCGAATGTACCAGTTGCAAGCGGAGAACATGGCGACGAAGCTCGAGGCAGCCATCGCGGCGCAGGCGCAGCTGCAGCGCCAGCTTGCGCAGCTGACCGCGCAGCTGGAGGAGGCCAAGGCGGCCTTCAAAGGCCGGCCGCCGCGGCAGCTGTTTGTAGAGGCAGTCCAGCGGAACTCGTCAGCGCCGGCCCAAAGCGCGGAATCGCCGCGCAAGCAGGCCCTACGGACGCTGGGACTTCGGACACCTCCATCGGACAAGCTGCCCCAGGCGCCTGAAGGAGCTCCCTGCGCGAGCCCAATGAGCGTCGCCCCGAGCGCACTCGTCTCCAGTGGTGGCACCAGGTCGCAAGCAGTTCCACCGGCGAGCGAGGTGGTGCCAGCGTCCCCGGCCAAGGGTGCGAGCGGTGCACCCGATGGTGCCGGCACGGTGAAGCGCCTCTCTCGCGAGTTGGCATCCACACTCTCTCCCGCGAAGCTGGCGCCCAGTGCTGGCCAAGTGCGCGGCTCCCCGTTTCTGGTCGCGAAGGGCGCGCGCTCGAGCGACGCGAGCGCGCCGCCGCCGCGCCAGCCTCCAGTGGTTTCGAGCGGCGGCCCGGGCGAGGGTGGCGGCGCGATCTCGCCCACCGAGATGAGCTTCATCCAGCTCAAGAAGTTTCTGTTCTCTCATCCGCGAGTGCCTCGTGACGAGGTCTCCGGGGCGACGAGCCGCGCACCGCTGCTGGCCCTCGTCGACAAGTACGGATTGGGCTCTGCCTCGGGCTCTACCTCGGGCTCCACCTCGATCTCGGGCTCTATCTCGATCTCGGGCTCTACCTCGGGCTCTACCTCGAGCTCCACCGCCAAGGCAGCGGACACGAGCGCGGCTGCAATGGCACCGCCACCCAGCACGGGCGCTGCCAGCACGGGCATCGCCAGCATGGGCGTGGCGCGTGAGGGGGGGGCGGTGCGACCACGGTACTCCGCGTTAGACGAGGCTCCAAGTACTGCCGACGCCGTTGAGTGGGAAGAGGCGCGAAGGATGAGCAATGCAATCCAGACACTCGCGCGCGTACGAGCAGAGAAGGCGTTGCAGGTGGAGGGCTCGCTGCTGGCTCTACCTCGACCGTTGCAGGCGGAGGGCTCGCCGCTGGCGCTACAGGCGGAGGGCTCGACTGGATTCTTGCCTACGGCCCCAGAGAGCAGCAGCCGCACCGAGAATGTGATTGAGAGCAGCCCGCCTGCGGCACCGGCTGCGACGATTGCTGCGGCGCCGTCGCCGGCAACAGCAACGGCTGCGCCAAAGGCAACAGCAACAGCGCCGGCTGCGGCAACGGCTGCGGCAATGGCCGTGGCGACTGCTGTGCTGCCGGCCGCGGCGCCGCCGGCGACGGCACCGGCTGCTGTGCAGCCGGCCGCGACACCTTCGTCTGCTGTGCAGCCGGCCAAGGCTCCGTTGTCTGCTGTGCAGCCGGCCGCGACACCCTCGTCTGCTGTGCAGCCGGCCGCGACAGCTGCAGCGACATCGACACCGGTCATGACAAGTGCTGTGACGCCAACGCCGGCGAAGGAGGAGGTGTTGACGGAGGAGGCGCGGAGGCAGGAGGAGCAAGGGGATTGGCTTGGGCAGGCTGTGGGCGCGCTCACGGGGTTGTTCTCACCACCGCCCATGCCCGGCGCCGCCGCCGCCACCGCCTCCTCGGCAGGCCCCTTGATTCCCCACAACTCCACTAGGATCGCTCGACCACCCACACGGATGGCCGTTGGCTCAGGTGGCTCGGCGGCGCAGGCCGACACACCAGTCTGCCTCGACTTGCGAGGCACCCGCCAGCGTCGCAAGGCGTCCGCGTCGCGCTTCCTCGCCTCGGAGCATCGATTGAGTGATGACGAGCGCCGCTCGCTTCGTCGGCTCTGGGACGTGGCCGCACGCGCGGGCACGAGTGAGTGGCTTCGTCACCGGCCCCTCTCCTCTCTCATTGAGCAGCTCCGGCATAGCGCGTGCGGCCTCGACGGCATCGATGCGGCCGGCCGAACGGCACTCATCATCGCCTCGGCCAACGGCCACACCGACGTCGCCAAGGCGCTCATCGCGGGCGGTGCCGACCTCGAGAAGGTCACTTTTGGAGGCGAGACGGCGACGATGGCGGCGTGCTCCAATGGGCACGCGGACACGTTGGCGCTGCTGCTCGACGCGCGCGCATCGGTCGCGATGGTGCCCGCGGGCGCTCATGACGGCGCGAGCCTGAGCTGCCTTGCGCGTGCGGCCAAAGGCGGCCACCTCGACGTCGTGCAGCTGCTCCTCGCTCAACGAGCCGAGTCGCTGCAGCCAGAGCTGCTGTGGACGCAGGAGTTGAATGGACACAGCGCGGGCAAGGCACGCGAGGGCACCGAAGCTCTTCACACTCACATTCACATTCACAGCGAGGGCACCGAAGCTCCGCGCACCGCGCTGCAGCTGGCGCTGCTCGGAGGTCATCTCGAGATCGCGCTTGCATTGCTCGACGCGGGCGCCACGTGTGATGTGCTCTCGGCCGCCTCCCTCGGGTTCGTCAGTGTGCTCGAGGGCGCGAGCTCGGCGGAGCTCGCGGCGCGAGATTTGGAGGGGCACTCGACGCTCGCCCTCGCGGCCTCGTACGGCCATCCCTCTTGCATCTCGTTGCTCCTTGGCAAGCGCGTTGACGTTGAGGCCCGGGATCAGGGGGGCTCGACGGTGCTCATGGCCGCGTGTGAGGGAGGGCACGCTTCTGTCGTCGCCCTCCTGTTGAGCTCCCTCTCCGGTGCCCATGGAACGGTCGGGCTGACGCGCGCGCTCCAGGCCCAGAATGACGATGGCGTGACGGCCCTGCATCTTGCGGCTGCGCACGGTCACCTCGAGGTGGTGCAGCAGCTGCTGCAGGCGGCGAGCGGCACCGCGGACGCGCTCAGCACCGCGCTCGTCAACCAGTGCGACCGGTGGCAGAGGACGGCACTGTTGCTCTCGATCTCGCGTGCCAGATCACTCGATGTCGCCATCGAGCTTCTCGCCGTCGACGGGTGCGAGGTCGATGCTCCCGACTGCTTCGGGTGCACGCCGCTTGGAGTGGCCGCGGCCGCGGGCGTGACCGAGCTCGTTGGCGCCCTTTTGTTCGCGCGCGCCGACCCGAATCGACCCGACCGTGCGGGCGAGACTCCTCTGATGGTCGCGGCCAAGGCTGGCAGGGACGGGGTGGTGAGTACCCTTCTCGCGCTCCCGGGCCTCCAGGTCGAGGCGCTCAACTGCGACGGGCAGAGTGCGCTCATGCTCGCGACGAATGAGGCGCACGAGGGCGTGGCCGCCATGCTCGTGCGCCGAGGCCGACGCGCCCCAAACAGCCCCGAGGATAGCACCGGCAGCTCACCCGGCAGCGAGCTGTGGATCTGAGAGGGATCTGAGAGGCACACACGAGCACTCACGAGCACACTGTGGGAACGCCGATCGCGGCGACAACAGACGAGTGCAGTGGACACTGGGAACGCCGATCGCGGCGACAACAGACGAGTGCAGTGGACTCCTTACTTCAGCGTAGATGTTATTGCGGGAGTCACTCTCCACTCACCTCTCTCCCGTCCTGAGAACTATTGTATACGACACACGTACTATGTTAATCACACCGAAACTTGTTCATAATTGGTTTGCCACACACCGTGCACACGGCGGTTACGTCTTACGTCGTGCGGTGTATTGGCATCCTACCCTACGATGCGGTATGAACTATCACCGACCCGACACCCGCACGCGCGCCACTGTGCTGTTGCCATGCCCTGGCGGGCGTGCGTCGAAAAGATCAAGTCGAGAGTTCCTAATCATAAATCAAGACGTGCACATAAGAGATAAGCCCGTCTTCGAAATGGTCATCGGAGGCCAGCTATACCCATCACAGTCTTGCGCAGCGCTTGCCTGTACAGCAGGGAGCGCGCAGCGCTTGCCTGTACAGCAGGGAGCGTTGCTTGTATATTGCTTGTATATTGCTTGTACAGCAGGGAGCGTTGCTTACATGTAACCCTGGAGGTTGACCTCGCCGTGGTGGTGACTTTCAGCCGTGCTGCTGGACATGTCCGAAGGGGACTTGATAGTCGTGCTGCTTGACATGTCCATGGGGGGCTTGATAGCGGCCACGTGGCCTCCCACGGGTTGGAAGATGGGCTTGCCGGCGCGCTCGCGCTGGATGAGAGCTGAGCAGCTTAGGCACATGACGCACGCGGCTACCAGCGCCACGACGATGGCGATGATAGAGCCGACCGAGACCTCCTGGACGTCGCCGCGCGAGAGATTCTGCGCGACCACCTGTGGAGCAGCCGTGATCACCGTGACGGTCACCGGCACGCCCGCGGTCGCGAGCATCGCCTGAAGCGATTCTGCGCTCTGGAAGGTACCACCGGGGGCCGTGAGGGCAACGGCGGCGGCCGCGGCCGCGACCGGAGTTGGATACACGATCTCGACATTGATGTTCACTGACGCGGCGCTGACCGAGATGATGACGCTGTCCGAGGGGACACCCGCCTCCACCGCGAAGGCGGCGCGCATAGCGGCCTGGCGGGCCGCGGTGTAGGACGAGACGTCGCCCGAGGCCACGAATGAAGTCGTCACAGTCCGCGCAGGATCGGCTGGGATCACAACGGTGCGCATCACGTATGCCGACCCCGCGAGGGCAGGCGAGTAGAAGTCGGTGCCCCAGTTAGCCACCTGCACGACGTAGGTCAAGGTCGGAACCGCCGCCGTCCCCGCAAGGCACTCAACCTCTGTCGGCGAGCGGTACGCGGCATTAACGAACGTAGCAACGGAGGTCACCGAGTTGATGAGCTTGCACTGGAGCTCAGTGCTGGGGACAAAGTTGGTGCCCGTGACCACGATGCTGCCGGGGTTGGGGACGGTGGCGCTGGTCACCATGGCCAGAGGGGTGCACACGCCAAACTCTTCCGTGCCCCGGCGGAAGACCCACGCCGGCCAGTCGCCACGCTGCTGGTCACACAGGAAATGGTTCTCATTGATCTGGATCTGTGTGATGCCGTGCGCGTCTGTCATCAGCTCGTACAGGTAGGAGGGCAGCGGGCCACTGAGGTCGTTGTGGTCCAGGTAGAGCCGCGAGCTTGTTGATGCGTCCAGGTTGGCCGTCCACCCCTCCAGCTGCGTCTGGAACTGCCCCGAGAAGCGGTTGTGGTCGAGGTACAGGTGCCGGAAGCCCGAGGAGGTGTTCGGGATCGTGGGGATCGGGCCGCTGAAGTCATTGAACGAGAGTCCGAGCTCATAAAGGGCAGCCATGCCACCGACCACGTCGCTGGGCACAGTGCCAGACAATTTGTTGCGCTCGAGCGACACCCGCATCAGCTTGTCGTTGCACTTCATCGCCTGCGGCAGGTTGCCGACGATTCCGGCATGGCGCAGGGTGAGCGAGGTCAACTCGGTGGCCTCCTGGATGGCGTCGGGGATGGTGGTGTCGAGGTCGAGGTAGCTCAGATCGAGGGTCTGCAGGTAGGGCGCATCCGTGAACAGGCAGTCGGGCAGCGTGCCAGTGAACTGGTTGCGCTCGAGTGAGATCATCGTCAGTGCAGGATTGGAGTGCATGGGGCACGGGACGGGTCCGGTGAAACAGTTCTTGCTGAGGAAGACGCGCTGGAGTTCGGACGAGGCAAAGATGGAGGGCGGGAGGGTGCCGGAGATTGTGTTTTCGCGCAGGTAGAGGTTCTTGAGCTTATCGAACGCAACGAACGAAGCTGGGAGCGTGCCCGTCAAGCCTAGACTGTCGAGGTCGATCTCGATGACGTCACCATCTTCATTGCACAAGACGTAGTCGATCCGCTCGCAGTTGCCGTTACCAGCGAGGCCGGGCGGCGTGGCGAGAACCATCGAGCGATCCGCGGGGTTCGAGTCCAGGCGGGTCGTGAAGAGCCAATCGCAATAAGGGATCACATCCGTATCCTCTTCGCGGCCGGTGGTGTTGTAGCTGGCGAGGTAGAGGAAACCAGGGGTCGGCTTGCGGCGCGAATACGCGCCGGCTTGGTATCGAGCTCGCGTCCAGTGGCGGTTGATGCTGCTCGCGCCCAAAATGAGGAGGTTCCAAATGGGCAGCTGGTCCTGTGTGGGCTTGCACATGGTGTTGTAGATGTCGCGGAGGGCGTTAAGCTGCGCGGGCTTGATGTACGTGAGGGTCGGGGGGATCGTCGAGACGGTGATGCGGCCAGTGAGCCGAGACTCCGGGTATTGGAACGCGGCCGCGATGGCATGGATGGTGAGGTACACGTAGCCCGAGTTGGCGAGGCCGAAGTTGCCTGCCGTGCAGTCGATATGATCATCGGGGTCAGGTGATGTGGCCTCGCCGCACCAGTCCTGAGGGGGGTAGAGGGGGGACAGAGCAGGCGGTCGGTTCAATGGGGCATACGAGCGCGCGTTCGCACGTGTTCGGTGTTTGAGCGCGAGGAGCGAGCGGTGCAGCTATTGTTCGTGCAGCTATTGTTGTGCAGCACGCGCGGCGATGGCCTCTCTGGCGGCGCGTACCCACGTGGGCGATCGGTGGTAAAAGTCTTGGAACGTCGTCGGGACGGGTTGGAACGTGAACTCGGAGCTCAGGGAGCTAAGCCAGTTGTAGATGCTGTAGCTGCTGCCCACTCCGGGGATCAAGTATGGGATCTGGTACCAATGGGGAAACATGACGAAGGTTTGCGACGTCTCCCAGGCATACTTCAGCTTCCACCGGGGCTGGACGAAGACCTTGGTGTACAGGCTCTCGCTGCTGCCAAGATTGATGGCCACCGGGCAACCGGACGTCCACTCGAAGACGCCGCCAGAATCGATGAAAGTGCCGGTAGTCGCATTTTGCTGACCGGGCAGCAGACTCGGAATGCTCGGAATGCCCGAAAAGCCCATCCGGCATTGTCGAGTTGAGGAGTGGCAGGGCAGGATAGGCGGAGCAATAGGCCGGAATGAAGACTGGAGCCGGAGGAGGGGGGGACGGGCACGAAGCCTGAAGGCGGCGGCCCGTGCGCGACGCCGCCTTGACATCAACGGGGTGCGACTCGGCCACAGACACGATCCCTGTCTTCTGCTCAGGAACCACTGGCTCCGGGAACACGATGTGGTCCTCCCTCCACGCACTCTTTTGGTTCTCCTCGGTCTTGGCACGGATCGGTGGCTCAAAAGTGGCCGGAACCATGACAAGCTTGTCGCCGGCGACGAATACGGCATTCGCGAGGCAGATGAACAACTCCTTCGCGTGCATCGAGAACCCAATTGGATGGTCGCCTGTCTACCTTGCAGAAAAGTGGATGCATGCGAGAATTTATTCATTGGACCGTTGAGGTGTTTTTTATCCCAAAAAGCGTCGTGACAGGCGCTGAAGTGGCAATTCCGAGGGAGGCGCACGCACACCCACCTTTACATTACGTTTTGCGAAAAGGTCAGTTGAATCGTCACGCTCAAATTCCGAGTGGGCAGCTGACTTGACTTGACTTCGTAGCACCTCTTGCCACGTGTGTCACGTTAGCGTTACGGACGTCTGTCGTGTTAACGTTCACACGCGGTTAACGTTCATTCACGCGAACGAAAGCGCGCACTATTGGGTGCTTGAGGTGCCGCGGCTGATGATCCCGCCGACCAGCCCGAGCCGATCAGGATCCGGAGACACTCCCACCGACGACACAGCCGGCGCACCCTCACCCACCGCCTCGCACGAGCTCGTGGCGGCCGCGCCGGGCGGCGATGCCGTTGCGGCGACGACGGTCTTGGCGACGACGACGGTGGCCGAAGCCCTCGGTCGCCTGATGGTCGATGGGGTGGCGCGTGGTGTTGAGCACGTGCGGAGCTCGCTCCTGCTCTCCGTGGGCGAGATCGCAATCTCAGCGGCGTTGCGAACCCTCGACGCGGCGCTCGCCTTCCGAGCGATGGCGAGCCACGGCGGCAGGCAGGAGCTGCTCCTCGAGCAGTTCGAGTCGCAACGGAGGCGTCCGCGAGGCGCACCGCCGCCGCCCGCGCGCGCGCCCCGTTGCAGCGCGTGCGAGGCGGAGGGATGCACGCACGCCCAAGCGTCCTTTGGACTGACGCGCCACCGGCACCACTGCGCCCACTGCGGAGGCTCCTTCTGCGCGCCGCACGTGCGCTGGCGACGCTCGGTGGCACACAAGTTTGTGACGACCGCCGCGGCGGACAAGGGCGCGGCGAGCGGCGGCGGCGGCGGAGGAGGAGGCGGCGGTGGCTACGAGGGCGGCGGTGCCGAGGTGCGCGTGTGCTGGCAGTGCGTGTGCCTACTTGAGCGCGAGCTCTACGAGAACACGATCGCCGAGCGCCTGTGCCGCTGCTCCGACTTCATCGGCGGCCACTTGCCCCCGTACGTCGCGCGAGTGGAAGATTCGAACGCAGACAAGGTGATGCGCCTCGGGGCGATCGGGTTGCACGTGGCCAAGTCATTGCCCCTCTCCACGCGAGCGTCGGCGGCCGTATACACTCTCGACACGCTGCGCAAGTATGGGCGGATAGGCTTGCTCGGGATCATGCTCAAGGACGATTTGCTCGGGATGATCTCGACCCTTCGAGCGATGGAGGGCGGCGCCACCAAAGATAAATCGACCGCCTCGCTCGCGGCCGCACTCTATTACCTCATGGCCCGCAGGCGGGAGGCGCGCGGCAATGAGCCCGAGGCCGAGGCACACGCCTTTCGCGGTAGCCGGCCCCCCTCGCCCCCCGAGCTGCACGCACTCATGGTGTACGCACCGATCGCGCTCTATGCCGTCTACTGCGAGACGCTGGTTGAGATGCAACGGCTGGGCGCGACGCACGGCTACCAGTTCTTATTTGGGGTGCCCTCCTCCTCCGCCGTCGCCACCGCCTTTGGGGAGCGCCGCCGCCCTGCCTTTGCCCTCTATGCCCGCAAGGGCGGCGCCGGCGCCAAGCGCGGCGGTGGCGAGTGGCGAGGCGAGGCCAGCAGCGGTGCCGACGCGGGCGGCGCGTCGCCCTGTGGGGAAGCGGTCTTGGCGATCCGTGGCACCAACGACCTGTCGGACGTGCTCATCGACGCGAATGCGGCCGGTGTGCCCTTCTCCGCGTACGATGCCGACCCTTCCCGCGCGTCCGCCACCTCGTCAGCGCGCTCCGGCCGCCGCCGCGACGGCGACGAGGGCGGCGAGGCGAGCGCGGCGGGAGGGGATGATGCGGGGGAAGGGGATGATGCGCGCCCGCTGCACGGATGGGCCCACGAAGGGATGCTTGAGGCCGCCCGCTGGCTGCTCCCCGATGTCCTCACGCCGCTGATGCACCTGCATGCATCGGGCTATGCCATCGTGCTATGCGGCCACTCCCTCGGCGCAGGCATCGCTGCCATCCTCACCGTGCTCCTCCGCCCGCTGATACCGACCGTTCGCTGCGTCGGCTTCGCGACCCCGCCCGTGCTCGCGGGGGATGGATTGCTGCGGGCGGCGGGCGGCTTCATTGAGAGCGTGAGCCATCGGCACGACGTGGTGCCGCGACTCACGGTCCAATCGGTCCAAGTGCTCATGCGCCAGCTCGCTGCGTTCGACGCGTGGGAGCATGACATCCGACAGGACTGCCGCGGACTTCTGCAGCGCGCCAAGAACCTGTGGACACCGCCCATGCGCCCCGTGCATGCGATTGCTGCGATGCCGCCGCTCAGTGCGCCGCCGCTGCTCGCGCTGCCAGCGCCAGCTCAGCCGCCGGCGGAGGCGGAGGCGAAGGCGACGAAGGTGGCGGAGGCGGAGGCGAAGGCGGTGGAGGAGGAGGCGGTGGCGGCGGAGGCGGAGGCGGCGGCGGCGGAGGCGGCGGCGGGGAAGGGGGCGGCTGCGGCGGAGGCGGCGGCTGCGGCTGCGGCGGAGGCGGCGGCGGCGGCGGAGGCGGAGGCGGCGGCGGCGGCGGCAGTGGCGGCGGCGGCGGCGGCGGCGGCGGCGGCGGCCGAGGCAGCATCAGCAGCATCGGCAGCATCGGCAGCATCGGGCGGCCCTGTCGAGGTGTCGGAGGAGGCGGTGGAGGCCGCAGCGGCGGAGGTGGAGGCCGCCGTGGAAGCTGCCGACGCGGCGGCTAGGGCAAGGCTCGAAGCTGCGCACGTGGCTAGGCTCGACCGTCGCTGCTCGCCCTCACCCGCACCACCGCCGGCGCACGCCGGGGCGTCGACACGCCTGCAGCTGACGCCGCGGGAGACGGTAGTCGCGACGGTACGTGTGGTGGCGAGCGCCGGCGAGCCGCGTCCACGCGCTGTGGTGGCGCAGTGGTGGCGCAGGCGTGGCGGCGAGCGCCGTGGTGACGAGCCGCGTGTACGCGTCACCATCGCGCTGCGTGCCTGCGTGGTGGTGGACGTGACTGTCGAGCCCAGAGAGCGGGGGGCGGTGGGGGGGGCGGTGGGGGGGGCGGTGGAGCCCCCCCCAGCGGACGACGTGCCGATCCCGCCCTCGAGAGAGGAGAGCGGGGGCGCCGCTGCGTCACGGACGTTTCTCGGAAGTGTCTCGGAATCGTCTCGAGCTAATCTCGCGCTCGAGATGCCCGAGGTGCCGACGCTCCGGATCCCCGGAAGGGTGCTGCATCTGTACACGAGCCGCGGCGTCTACCGGGGCGCATGGCTTGAGAGCGACGCCGCGTACCGCCCCCTTTCCACCATCGAGCTTGCTCCTCACATGGTCTCCAACCACCTGGCCAAGGAGTACCTCGCGGCGCTCAAGGCGACGCTGGCCGCGCAGCTGGCGCCCGAGACGGCGCCGGCCTGGCAGACGTACGCGGCCGCAGGCGAGTCTTGCGCGTGCTGCGCCGCCCCCTTCACGTGGGAGCAAGCGGGGTCGCTCCCTGCCTGGAAGGAGTGCTGGGAGGCGCAGCAGGAGGCGCAGCACGAGGCAGAGAGGGCGGCGGCGGCGGCGGCGGCGGCGGCGGCGGCGGCGGCGGCGGAGGCGGCGGAGGCGGCGGAGGCCGAGGAAGCGACCCTACGGGCGGCGGCCGAGGCGGAGGCGACGCGCTGGCTCGAGATTATTTCGAAGCGAGCGCATGCAATGGGCCGGGGCGGGGGCGGTGACGCAGCGGAGGCAGACGTGGCGGAGGCGGGTCAAGCGCCGTGTTGGGCAGGTCAAGCTCCACTCGAGCGCCCGCCCAACACGGCGCCATCCTCGCTCGTCGTGGCCGCAGCGGCGGCCCCGTCGCTGTCGCGAGTCGCGTCAACGGCCACAAGCACGCCGAGCGCCATGGCGAGCACGCCGAGCGCCATGGCGAGCGCCCCCACACCTTCCACGCCGAGCGCCATGGCGAGCGCCCCCACGGCAGCAGCGGTGGCGCCACCAGCGCTCAGTAGCGAGGCTGTCGAGCGTTCGTGGGCGCAGATGGCGTGTGCCCGGCACCACTGCCGCGCGTGCGGGCGCGTCGTGTGCGATGGGTGTTCGCGCGAGCGCCAGGCACTGCCGCGCTTTGGCATCATCGAACCCGTGCGCTGCTGCGACGCGTGCTTCTTCCGCTTGTGATGTTGTGAGCTTCTAGATTATGTCTCCTCACATCCACGCTGTCCATTCACACCGGAACTCCCGTAAACGTATCCACTCTTGTCGAGACGCCATTGTAGACTCTGTCGGCCCAATGGCGAGCGCCGTCTGTATTGGTGCGTGCGACACCGACGTTACCTGCATGGGGTCCTGCGCGACCGCTGCGGTCAACCCAGTCGCGTCAGCGGGCGTCACCGTCTTTGACGTGCTCGGTACACTTTTATTGCTCATGGCCTCGGCGATGTTCTCCGGCCTGACGCTCGGAGTGATGGGGCTGGACGTGGGCCAGCTTGAGCTCAAGATGACGGCCGGCACCCCGGAGGAGAAGATGCAGGCCGAAAAGATCCTCCCCATCCGCCGGCGCGGCAACCTGCTGCTGTGCACGCTGCTGCTCGGCAACACGTGCGTCAATGCGGGGATCGCCATCTTGTCGGCCTCGATGGTGAGCGGGGTGGTGGGCAGTCTGGTGGGACCGGCCTTCATCCTCATCTTCGGCGAGATCATCCCGCAGTCCGTCTGCTCTCGCTACGGCCTCGCGGCCGGCGCCAAGATGGCCGACATCACGCGCTTGTGCATCCTCCTCTTCTTCCCGTTTGCGTTCCCACTGTCCAAAGCGCTCGACTATCTGCTGGGCGACGAGATCGGCTCCGTGTACACGAAGAAGCAGCTCAAGGAGCTCATCATCAAGCAGACCAAGTCTGTCGCCAGCAGGAAAGGCGACGGGGGCACCTCGGACCGGCATGCCTCGACAAACGGTCCCTCGATCGACGACAAGGTGGCCCGCGCCTTTTATGACTTTGACGCCAACAAGAGCGGCTTCCTCGACTACAGCGAGCTACAGAACGCGCTGCGCCACTATGGGTTGAGCGATGCGCTCATCCGGGATCCGCAGTTTGTGGCGCGCCAGTATGAGAACGCGCCCGACGGCAAGCTCGACCTGCGCGAGTTCGCAGACCTTGTGCGTGACCTCGAGGCGGGCGTCATCCGGACTGACCAGGGGAAGATTGGCGTCACCGAGGCGACTTTCATGTGTGGCGTGCTCTCTCTCTCGGAGCGGCGCGCGGACGAGATCATGACGCCCATCAACGACGTCTTCGCCCTCTACTCGCATGAGCGTCTCGATTTCCCGCTGATGAGCCGCATCTACTCCTCGGGCTTCACACGCATGCCGGTCTTCCGGTACACCGACGGCCTTGAGGCCGAGCGACCGAACGATCGGGGATTCGGCATTGGCGCGGGTGCGGCGGGCGCGGGCGCGCCGAGCGCTGCGGCCCCCGCCGCGTCGGCCGCTGCCGCCCCCGCGTCCTCCGATGCGGAGGAGAGGCGGCAGAAGGTCACGTGGACGGATGAGGCGGCGGCGGCAGAGCCGGTGAGCGAGGAGGCGGCGGCGGCGGCGGCGAATTGGGTCGCGTCCAGCGAGATCTCGTCCAGCGGCGCCAACGGCGCCTACGGCAGCAGCGGCGACGGCGCGGCGGGCGAGGGGGCGGATGGCGTGGTCGGCGCGGACAGCAGCACGGGCCGGCCGGACGTTGACGACTCTCGTCCTCGGGAGATCGTTGGGTTGCTCTCGGCGAAGGATCTGATCCTGGTGGACCCTGAGGATGCTCTGTCCGTCGAACAGATGGTGACCTTTTGCGGCCGAGAGGTGCGCGCGCGTGGGTCCTTGGACACATACTCCCATGCCCTCTGCCCCTCGCCCTCTCCCCCGCTGCCGCCACACCCCCCATCCCTCGGTACATCCCCCGTCGGTGCAGGTGATGCACGTCGCGCACGACACGCCGGTCAACAGCCTCTTCCAGGACTTTACGCGCGGCAACTCGCACCTCGCCTTCGTGCGCCGCAAGATCGAGCGGCCCGTGCACGTCGCGACAGAGCCGCCGAAGGAAGTGCCCACGACGACGCCGAAGGACGTGCCACCGGACGCGCCCACGGACGAGGTCATCGAGATTGTGACGGAGATCGCTGTGGGCGACCTCTGCACCGTCACGGGGCTCTCGCAGAGGGTGGATCTCAACGGCAAGAGGGCGCGCATTGTCGTGTACGATGCGATCAAGGGTCTGTGGCATTGCACGGTCGACGGGCTGGCGGGCAAGGTGGCACTCCGACTTGAGACCCTCTGATGGCCGCTGATGGCCGCTGATTGTCTCTGATGACGTATGATTGCCTCCCTCATCAGGTGGCACTCCGACCTGAGAACCTGAAGCCGCCGGAGGCCGTGCGTTCAGCTCCGGTCCCGACGCCCCCTCTGCCCAGCAAGAGGCTCTCTCGACAGAGGCTGCTGGACGACGACAGCGGCGGGATCGAGATGAGCGCCATGCCGAGCATCCTGCAAGCAACGATGGCTCCACCTGAGGGCGCCGAGCTGAGCGCCACCCGAGCAGCCCAGGCGGCAACGGTCGCTAACGGCGCGGCCGAGGGTACCAGCGGTGCCGATGGCGCGGGCGAGCCGCAGTATGAACTGATCGGGATCGTGACCCTCGAGGACGTCCTTGAGGAACTCATCCAGGCGGAGATCAACGACGAGACCGACGTGTACGCCGACAACGTCTCGAAGCAACTCGTGCACGGCGAGGATGCCGCCTCGCATCAGCGCCGGATGGCGTTCAACAGGATGCTCGACCCGAGTGAGCTCCATGATGAGCATCTGGACGTGAACGAGATCTCCGCCGTCTCCTCCTTTCTGAGCGCCAACGTGGAGGCCTTCTCGCCACTGCACATCTCCGCCATCGCCCTCCAATCGCTGCTGGCTCGCTCGCCCGTGCGCGTCGAGACGGTCGACCCGAAGGGACCGCCGCCCCCCCCGATCTTCCAAAAGGGCAAACCGTGCGACGCGTGCACCATTGTGCTCCAGGGCAACCTGCACGTCGTGTGCGGCTCCGAGGGCTTCGAGAGTGATCGGGGCCCTTGGACTGTTCTCGGCGCTCCGTCGCTCCGGCAGCCTCCGGGCACGGAATATGTAGCCGACTTCACGGCGCGTGTGATGGAAACGTCCCGCCTCATCCACATCTCGCGCGCCGACTACCTCGCCGTGCTGCGCGAGGAGACCGAGTCGATCGCCACCGCGGTGCGCGCCGCCGCCTGCGAGCTCTCGAGCCCAGCGATGCTGAGCATGCAAGTGGTCATCACGGCGCCTTGCTCTCGAGCCCAGGATGCTGAGCATGCAAGTGCTCACCACGGCGCCTTGCTCTCGAGCCCAGGATGCTGAGCATGCAAGTGCTCATCACGGCGCCTTGCTCTCGAGCCCAGGATGATGAGCATGCAAGTGGTCATCACGGCGCCTTGCACTCGAGCTCAGGATGCTGAGCATGCAAGTGCTCACCACGGCGCCTTGCTCCCTTTTCCACAGGTGCGCGCCGCCGCCTGCGAGCTCTCGAGCCAGTTCTTCGCGAGGCAAATGTCGCGCCAGTACTCACTCGGATCTGGGCCTCTCGCCGCGGACGGCGGCGGCGGCGTTGGCGCCGGCCTGGGCGCCGGCCTGGGCGCCGGCCTGGGCACCGGCTTTGGCGTCGGCGCCAGCGACTTTTTTCAGCAAGCTCTTGCAAGTGCGGTCTACGCCAAAGCCGGCCAGTTCAACGGCGCCGCGCCGCCGTTGGGTCGACAGGCCTCGATGAGCTCCCCGAGCGCGTGCAATGTCAGCCCCGAGCTCACACGGGTGCTCACCGCCGAGAGCGGCGGTGGCGGCAGCGGCGGCAGCGGTGGCGGCAGCGGCGCCGGAAGCGGCGGCGGCAGCGGCAGCCTGAGCCGCAAGAACACCTTCGAAGGGTCCGTGCGCGGCAGCGGTCTGGTCCGAATGGCGTCCACCGATGCGCTCGGGGGCCGCGGCTCTCCCGTGAGCAGCCCGCGTGAGCGTGACGAACAGAGGCGCAGCTTCCCCTTGGACCCGTGAGCAGCCTCGACCGCGCCGTCGTGAGCACAATCGGTCGCGCCGTCATGGGCACCATCCACCGCGCCGTCATGAGCACCCTCACCGCGCCTGCCGGGACTGAGACGGCCGGGACCGAGACCCGAGAGGCACCACAGCTCTCTTTCAACTGGAACTGTACCGCCATAAAGAGTGGCACTCTAAGAATCTACAGTCTCGAGTCTGCATGCACAGCAGGCAGTACGTGAGCGCCCCCGCTCCCCCCCCGTGTCGCGCCTTCGGGCCTTCGGGGCGTGGGATGCCGGGCGTGCGTCGTCGTCGTGCCGGGTGCCGCGTCTCGTTCACGTTCCGGACTGTGAATCAGACTGTGAATGGGCTGTGAATCAGGCGGTGTGGCACGCGACCGCGAGGTGCGAGGTGCGAGGTCGCGCGCGACCCCGACCGCGAGGTGCGGCCCTGCGTTCTCGCCCCGACATCCCGGCATGGAAACAATCCCGGAGAGCGGAGAGAGGGAATTGAAAACTGCGCGTTGAATACCGCGGGCGGAGGGCCGGCGCGCCACCGATACTTGATGCGGATCATCACGCGATCGGATCAACGATCATGAGAAGAGACGGCTGGTGCCGCTGTCCTCGGCGCTCGGGTACCTCCAACCGTCTCGCGCACCAGACGCGGACCTCGGGGACGGGGTCGTCCCACCAAGCACCATAACCACGCTAGCATTACCATTAGCAGTGGCGACGGTCTTCGCGCGCTTCCTCTCTTGAGGGGCGAAGCCCTGTGTCTGATGAGTGTCTGTCTGGCGTGTGTCTGGCGTGGAAGCGGCGTAGGAGATGACGACTCATCGAGATGTGTCTTGCGGTGCCTTTTCGCTCTTGTCTCTCGAGTCGCTCGGCGTGCCGCGCACGGAAAATCGGCGACACTTGGCGACACGCGAGGCAGCGCCCCGTAACGGAAAAACCCCTTCCCTCGCCCCGCCGATTAACGGCCTGTGTATAGCAGGCTGTGTCGTTTATGCCTCCGTCCAAGCAAGCAAGCTAATTAGTCGAAACAACACAAGTACCTAAACAAGCGCAAACGCTTGCTGGCTTGCTTGCCTCCGTCCATGCGATGGCGGCCCCCGTGCCGGAGTCCGGCGTGAATGTGTCAAGTCAAGTCTATACATAAACAACAGACAACCATACGGAAGCCTATCGAATGTGCTCCGGAAGCCAGCAGGGGAGGACGGGAGTGGACTTGACTTGACTTGACTTGATTTGAGCGTTGTGTTGACAAAGCGAATTTCTTGAGAAGCCGATCGCCGAGATTCGCAGAAAAGGATCCAATGCTGGCTCTTCTTGCGGCTGTTGCGTCGTTGCAGCCACTGCACGCAGCGCCGCGAGCTGTGCCGTCAGCAGCACACGCGGTCCGGTGGTCGTCGCTTCGGCCCGGACTGGCGGCCGCTGCCGCCGCTGCTATGCCGCTCATAGCGCGCGCCGACGAAGGCGGCCTGCCGATCGTGGGCAAGTTCTTCGAAACGGAGGAGGGGAAGACGCTGGGCATCTACTTTGCGCAGACGGTGATCAACTGGGGCGTGCCAGCGGCGGTCGCGCTCGCCTTCGTGATCGCGACCGCGCCCGGCCGCAGGGGTGACGAGGAAATGCCGCAGCTGCCGCTGCCGCTCGCAAGGGCACTCGGCGTCTCGAAGGAGCCCAAGGAGTACCTCAAGATCGAACGGCTGAACACGAAGCTGGCGTCCTTCGACTTCTCGATTGCCAAGGCAACCGTCTCGCGCGAGAGCGCCCTGCGCGCGGCCGAGCGTCAGGCCCTCGAGAGGCGCTTCGGCGCGGAGGTCGCGTCGTTTGGGCTCACAAGCACCGCGGTCCGCGCCATCGCCAAGGCTGAGGAGCGCTACCGCTTGGCGGACGCGCAGATCGCCAAGGAGCTCGAGAGCAAGACGCGCAAGCTCCGCGCTCTTTCGCTCTCTCCCTTCCCTTTGCCAAGGGCCGGAAAGGCGGCGGTGGCCAGCAAGGGCGAGTCGGCCGAAGGCGCGGAGGGGGCGGCGACAGAGGCGGCGACAGAGGCGGCGACAGAGGCGGTGGCGGAGGCATCGACGACGGCGGCGACAGCGAAAACGGGTAGTGGCAACCCGTTCGCGATGATGCAGGCGAACTTTGGGGCTTCGGGTCTCTCACGCGAGGTGGCCAAGCTGCAGGAGCGCCAGACAGCCAATGAGCTTCGCTTCCTAGCCACTCTCGGCGCCACGCTCGAGCCAGAGCAGGCGGCACGCCTGGCCGCTGCGCTCCTGCCAAAGTCATCGGAGCTGAGCGCCACAGAGCCGGGCGGCGGTGGCGTCTCTGCCGTCGCGGCGCTTGCAGGAGCCGCAGCGGCGGCGCGTGCTGCGGCGCCGCATGTCTTCGTCCTCTCGTTTTTCGGCGATGTCACGGCGTCGCAGGTGGCGACGCTGCGGCAGGAGATCACGGCGGTGCTACGCGCGGTCACGCCAGGGCGCAGCGACGAGGTGCTTCTCGTGCTGAACACGGGCGGCGGCACCGTGACCGGCTACGGGCTCGCAGCGGCGCAGCTCACTCGTTTGAAGGCGGCTGGCGTGCGGCTCACCATTTGCGTCGAGCAGGTGGCGGCCTCGGGGGGGTATATGATGGCGTGCTGCGCGGACGAGCTGCTGTGCGCGCCGTTTGCGGTCATCGGCTCGATCGGGGTGATCACCGAGCAGCCGAATGTGTACGAGCGCCTCAAGCAGGAGGGAATCGTCTTCTCGACGGTGACCGCGGGCAAGTTCAAGCGCACGCTCACTCCCACGAAGAAGATCGACCCGAAGGATACGGCGAAGACACAGGAGGACATCGAGCAGGTGCTCAACCTGTTTGCGGACTTTGTCGGCCAGCAACGGCCGCAGCTCGATGTGAGCAAGGTGGCGACGGGCGAGACGTGGCTCGGGCCTGACGCACTCAAGCTCAAGCTCGTGGATGGGCTGAGCACCGTGGATGAGGTGCTGCTGCGCAGGGTCGACGAGGGGCGCGAGGTGTACTCGGTCACATACCAGGACAAGGAGCGCTCGCCCCTCGCTGCCTTTGGCGTGGGCGGCAGCGGCGCCGGCGCCGGCGCGTGGTGGCTCGTCGCCGCTGGCTTGCAGCAGGCGGCGGCCCTCGCACGCACACTCGCGGGTGGTGGTGGTGGGCCGCCGAGGGGCGCGCTCGGCGGCGCGCTCGGCGGCGCTGCCGATGCGCTGAGCCAGCGCGCCGCGCGAGGCGACTGGGGGTATGGCGCCGATGCCTCGTGGTCGTCGATCGGGCAGCCGCTGGCCTCGCGGCCAACGGGCGAGGTTGAGCCCGAGATCAGGTGGGAGGGGGCGCCCAAGGGTGAGGAGCCCTCGTGGTTCCTCTAGGAATTTGAAGGAGATACCGGCGTGAGAGTGCGGTACATGGGAACATGGGGACTTGGCGGAGGAGCCGACTCACGTCTTCTCACGTCGATCGGTTGAGATTTCGCCGCCTCTTAGCCGCCTCGCGACGGCGCGCCGTCCGGCGAAGACCGGCGACCGGCGACGTCGACTGAACAGTGAACACGCCCTAGTCCGAACATGCGGTCCGAACGACGGTAACTCGTTAACATGAGGTGAGTTTTCTCGTCTGCATCTTTCATCCGATGCAGGCGCGGGCGGGGGCAACGACGAGTTTGCACACATGGACTCTATTCTCGGCTACGGGAACGGGTCAACCCTTGGTTTGCTCTAAGGTTTGCTCATACTAATGTCCACCTCCATTGGAGCTCAGCAACGGGATCGGATTCCGCATGCCAAGTGGCGGCGGTGCGCGCATGAGCTCGGCGAAGGCGTCGCGCACGGCACCTTCGCTCAGCTGCATACGATGGCCACACGCGTGACGCGCGAGCAGCTCTGGACACGTGGTGAGGGCGCAGCAGAAGCCCCAGCACGCGGGTCGGTACATGGCTTCGGGTGAGGCGGATATGGCGTCGGGCGCCATGTTGGGCGTGACTTGGGCGACAGACGCCGTCTTGGGCGCGTCGGCGGCCGCCGATCGCGTGCGAAGGATGTCGATGATCGTGGGCACCGCAAGCTCCGCATTGGCGACCGTGTGCGCGAAGGCGTTGGCGAGCTGCCCAAAGCGCAGCATGTGGCGCGCGGGTACGTAGTACAGATCGGCCCAGCCCACACACAGCCTGTTCGGGTCGCACGCGCCGCCCCCACAGGCACGTTGTAGCCCGTTGAGAGCGTTGGGTACATCACGTGCCCACGTCCACTGCGGATGGCGCCGCGCGTACGTGGCACTCGCCGAGGCGTTGAAGCACTCGAGGGGCATCAGATGCGTCGGGCCGGCTTGCTTCAAGTGGATGCGCCCCGGCGGTAACGCCCAGAGCGACGCGAGGCGCGAGGCACGCACTGACGGGCTGTCGTGAGCGAGCATCCGCCACGGCTGCACCCAAAGGTCGAAATGAAAGTAGAGGACGCCGCCACCGAGCAAGCTCCCCTCCAAACCGCCTGCTCGCGAGCGGCCTGCTTGCGGCTCGCGAGCCTGCTTTTGGAATAAGGCGCCGAGGACGCGCTGCCCAATGTCGGCGACACACACGTAAGTGGCCTTGAGCCCGTGGACGCACTGGTACGAGAGTGCACGCGCCCAAGGATCCCAGCTCGGCGAGCTCGTCGAGCCCGCGGCCGGCGCCGCCACCGATCGCTCGCCGCCCGTGCGGCGCAGGGCTGAATGGATCTCGGCACGTGGCGACATGTAGACGGTCTGGGCAAAGTACGGTTCGTAGAGTCGGAGCAGCGGGAGGCGCTCGTAGTGCGTGCCGAAGAAGATGACGGCGACTATCGGAAGAGGCGCCGCGGCGAGCCGAGCACGCGCGCTGAGTGTCGCATTGCTCACGGTACGGATCTGCGCCAAGGCGGTGGCGCCGTCGCAAGCCTCGTAGGCACGCACGACTGCGGGTGGATGATGTGGGCCGTGCCCGGAGGCACTCTCGATGAGAAACAGGTCGTCTCGCAGCGTGAGTGTTCCTGAGAGACGAGCAGGGGCGCCACTCACAGCGCGGCGGTGCCGGGAACAGCCCTCCGCACGTGGATGGCGTGTGCAACACGACGGAGGACGGTTGTTGCAAGTGCCCGTGGCGCTGCTGCTGCTGCTGCTGCTGCTAGCCGTGCCTCCATACACGGTCCAACCCTCGGAGCGTTGCGAGATCGACGATCGACTTATTCGCCGCTCGCGCTCCACAAGGTCGCCGCCGGGGAGCCGTAGGCCCTCGGCAGCGTTGGCGTCGGCGGAGAACAGGTCGTCCACCATTCATGTGAATCTTGGGTGTCGAATTCTAAACATTGGCTGTGAATTGTTTCCGTCTAAGAATCCGACTGCAGGGGCGAGGAAGCTGGGCCAACTCCGAAATGCTCGAGACTCGACATACAAAAACCACTAACTGACTCCGGTAACCATGCAACCACATGCTAAATAACGGATACTGAACGGATATTCGACCAACGCACCAACCCCAGCTTTAAGTTCAATAGCTGTCGTGTGGCGAAAGTGAGAGTGGACAGAGCCCAGCAAGTTCAGTAGCTGCGCTGCGCCTGTGCGGCGTGCGCACGGGAGATGGAGGCGAGGAGTGCGGCGGTGCGCTCCGACTTGCTCGCGGTACTCGTGAGGGGGGGGCGCTCGCCTGGCGAGACGACCTCGCTAGCGGGGCCCGTGGGCGATGCGATGCCCACGTGCGTGGGCGAGGGCGCCGGCAGGGGCGACGTCAGCGAAGCCAGAGGCAGCGGTGGTGTGGGCAGAGAAGCAGCAGAGGCGATGGAGGCGGCGGCGTCGCCGCCGCCGTCGGAGAATGCGCAGGAGCCCGGGACGGCGCCGCCCGGGACGGCGCCGCCCGGGACGGCGCCGCCCGGGACAGCGCCGCCCGGGACGGCGCCGAGCCCGCGAGCCTGTTGCGGGGGCACCTCGACCGCCGGTGGGCGATTGCCGGTGGGCGAGGAGGCAGAGGAGGCGGCCGAGGAGGTAGCGGCTGATGGCGGAGGCAGAGGAGGCAGCGGTGAGCGGATACCGAGGACAGCGGAGGTGACCGGTATCCACAGCCCTGCGCCCGTCACGGCGCCCGGGCTCGGCGGCACCCATAGGCCGTTGGCCGCTGCGAGAGGCGTTGTGACGGGCGCCGAGGCGGCGGAGGCGGCGGCAGAAGAGGGCGCCTCCGCCCGCGCCTCCTTTGCCCCGGCCTGCACCTCCGACTGCACCTCCGACTGCGCCTCCGCCTGCCCCCAGTCGGCGGCGTCGTCGTCGTCGGCCGCGTCTGCAAGGTCCGTCCCGATAGAAGAGGAGGTGGCGAAGGACGAGGAGCTCGATGGCAACACGCGCGAAGGCTGTCGTATGGCACGCTCGGCGCCCAGGGCCCCGAGCCCGGCCAGGTCCGCGCTCAGGGAGAAGACTCGCCGCATGCCGCCCGCGTGAAGGGTGGAGAGGCGTCGCAAGCCGCCCGCGGACGGCGCTTCGTCAACGGGCGCTTCGGCGGCGGCGGTGGCGTTCACGGTGTCGAGGATCGTCTTGAGGGAAGCACGCTCGGAGAGCTCGGGGAGTAACAGCTCCTTGATTTGGACACGCGTGGTGGCCGAGGTGGTGGCGAAGGCGCGAGACGTCTTGGATGACACGTCGGGGACTCCCCCCTTCCAACGCAGCAGCTGCACACCGCAGGGCGGGAGATGGAGCGGCGGGTGAGGGAGGACATGGGTGGGGAGGCAAACGGAGGCGAGGGGTGGGAGACGGAGGTGCGGGGTGCGAGCAGGGGGGGGGGGGAGGGGGGGGGGGGGGGGGGGGGGGGGGGGGGGGGGGGGGGGGGGGGGGGGGGCGCACCTCGTTCGCAAGCAGGGCGTAGTAGACGACGCCGACACCCCACACGTCGGCAGCGGTCGTCCAGAGGGGCGGCGCCCCGGGCTGCGCCACCTCGGGCGCCGCGTACCCCTGCGTGCCGCGGAAGCCGTCGTCGCGCGCCGCGCCGTGGCAGCTGCCCTCGAGCAGGCAGCTGTGCCCGAAGTCGCACAGCTTGATGCGTGGCGTGCCCGTGGCTGTGTAGCCGACGTCGCTCACAAGCACGTTCTCGAGCTTCACGTCGCGATGAAGGACGCCAGGACCCGTGTGCATATAGTGGAGCGCGGCCGCGAGCTGCTGCACGATCGCGGTCGCCGCGCGCTCCGAGAGCGCCCCGTGCCGCTGTAGCAGCTGCTGGCAGTCGCCGCCCGGTGCGAGCGTCATCAGTAGAGCAAGCTCGTCCTCGCCATGGAAGAATCCGAGGCACTCGACCAAATTCGGATGGTGGCAGCGGCGCATGAGCTCCTGCGAGCGCGCACGCACGTGAGCGGAGGCAGGGCGCGCAGCCAATCACGGAGGCGAGAGGCGGAGGACGAGAGGCGGAGGATGAGAGGCAGAGGTTGCGAGAGCCGGAGTACGGGAGTGGCAGAACGGGCGGCAGCGTACGGCTTCCCGCGCGAAGGTGCGAACGACGCGCGGCCAGTGCACACGGCCCACATTCTTGGCGAGTTTGCAGGCCGCCTCGCCACCGTGCGCGCCGAGGCCGCGCGCGACGTACACACGCGCTGAACATCCGTGGCCTAGCAGCCGGTTCAGCGTCCAGTGCTCGCCAAAGCAGCCGGTGCCCCGGTCGCACTGGAGTGCCGCCGTAGCCGCGTGCGGTTGGTGGCAGTCCAGCGCGCCCGGCGGACTTCCGAGGTCCATTCGTCTGCACGCCGCCGGCGATTCGCAGGAAGGTGTCAAGGAAGGACGACTTCCTTCAGATCCTTTTCCGGATCGATCGCGAAAAGTGATGAAAGACTTCATTACCGGGTACATTGCCGTTGCGCCGTGCCCTTCGTGACACAAGCAAGCAAGCTAAGAAGTCGATACAACACAAGTACATGTACCTAAACAAGCGCAACCGAATACCCCTGAAGCCAACGTACATTTACTACGATCTACTACGTACAAACCTTCTCACGTCGGATTCTGCATTCTCACTCCCGACTCAGTCACGCTCACGCGTCCGGCGGTGCCGACCGGCGGTACGCACCGGCTCGTCGACGCTCCGCTCTCCGGGAGTGACTCTGCTGCCAATTGGACTCTGCTCTGTTTTTCTTCAATTCCGTGGTCTGACTCCGCTAGCGTAGTACATTGTATGGCCGATCCGCAATGGCAATATGATGGCCGTTCCATGCACCATGGGCCGTTCGCGTTCCCGCATCCCGGGATTCAAATTTGTAATTTCAATCCGGGCTATGCCATATTTAACTTGGCAAATTGACGATTGAGCATTGTCCCTAGCTTGTTCAGATAAAACTCACTCAAACATCTCGTTGCCATTAACACTCCACGCACACGCTTGTGTCCAACTCCCCTCGCGGTAAGGCATAGGTGGGGGCTTGGCATCGATGCACCGTCGCCACAGTGCTCGGGCGCAGCCCCCCCTCCTCGCCGCGCCCATCGACCTCACTTTCTCTCTCTCTCTCTTTCCTAAGGGACGGTGTCGAGTACGAGCGATTCTCCCGCTCAGTTGAGCACGCACGACTCGTACGTGGGGATCATGTACTTGATGTTGATGAAGGCGTCCTCGCCGCCGTGGATTTCAAACATCTCGAGGGTCTCGACGATGAGGTCGCCGAGGGTCTTGCGCTTCTGCTGCCCGTAGTCGATGCCGTCGCCCAGGTTTTGGTTCTTGCTCTTGAACAGGTTGAAGATGGGCAGGATCTGGCGGTAGTACGGCACGAGCGCCTCGCCGATCATCTCGCCCGAGACGACCATCTGCTGCAGCACCTTGAGCACCGTGCAGATGACGGGCGCGTCGCGGGTGTTGAGCGCGGTCTTGATAGGGATGATGAGCTGCGGGATGACGGGCAGAATCTTTGAGCCGCCGTTCTCGAGCATGTCGTGCACGCCCTGCACTGCAAGGAAGCGGTACGGCTCCTCCTTCTCGCGCAGACCGTCGAAGAAGATGGGAAGATAGTGGTGGTAGTCGAGCTTCTCGATGTCGACCTTCCAGCCGATGCGGTTGTGCACGCCGCGGTGCTCGATCTGGATCGGCAGGTCGCCGCGCTCGTAGAAGCGCCGGAACTCCGTGTTGGGCGGGTTGGCGCGCACGTGGAAGGCGCCGCAAATGGGCGGGCCCGCCGGAATCTCAAGCTTCTTGCCCACAGCGAGCGACGACGTCATGCCGCCGTTGCCGGTGTGCGAGAGCTGCAAAGTAGGCTCCATGAGCTGCGACGCCTTGTAGCAGTACTGGCCCGTCGACGTGTTGTACCCGGGCAGCAGCATCGATGGGTCGGCCATCTTGTGGCCGCCGGCGCGGCGGCTGGCGGGCACGGCCTGCGTAACATCGAAGCACGAGTTGGTCTCGGGGTGCTGGACGAACGCGTGCTTCGTCTTGCGCTCGATCTTCTGCGCGATCCAGTCGTCCTGGATGAGCGCCATTGCACAGGTAAGCGTCATGGCTGCGTCTGGGCAACCGCACCGACCCTGCAGAAACGACACCCGTCTCGATTTGTTCACCATTTGAAGACGTGAAAAGCAATTTTCGTCTTTTGACACGTGATCAACAGTTGCACGCGTTTGGGCTACAGACTCTTCGTGTATTGCACGCTTTGCTTTAAAAGGCCGTTTTCGTGTTAAATTCTGACGAACTCGTGTAACGACCATTTTTCGTGGCCTCCGCCCTGCGCTGGCGCTCGCCCGACCAGTCCAACTCGGTGGCATCTCGGTCGTCCTCTTCCACCGCCAATGGTCTACGGAAAACCCGGACATCTCGACGTGGGACGGGATCTCTCGCACGCCTGGTCCGCGAGCGCCGCCGAGCGGCACGGCGATGTGCTCTCACCCTCGGAGCGGAATAGGCGACAGCATGAAGCTGTGCACGGCGGCGGTGTGCACGGCTCCGGCGTGTGGGTGACCGAGCGCGAGCTCAACGATTGGCACAACACCAACTCGATCAAGTACGCCGGCCCCTTCCACCCGGAGTTTTACGCGACGCCCGTGCCGATCTCGCACATCCACTGCGGCCTGCATGACGCCACCCTGGACTTCAAGACGGCGGTGCGCGGGATCGTGCCAGGGTACTCGGGACACGTTCCGCGCGCACGCGACATGTACGGCGAGCCCTCGAGCGGCGGTGTCACGCCCGAGCGCGGCTGGAAGCGTGCGCCCAAGGACTACCTCGGCCCAATGGGCTCTCGCGCGAATGACCACGGGCCAGAGGGGGCTGCGAGCCGGCCGCACGCGTACACGCGAGGGCACAACACGGTGTCGGACGAGATCAAGCCCGGCTACTCAGGCCACGTGCCCGTTGCGCGCGAAGCGCACGGAACCTCGTTTTACCGCGACTCGTTCACCCGGCCGGCGTCGGCGAGTGTCGAGGATGGCGCGCTCTCGGTGCGCACCACCTCGGGGCGGCGGTTCGTGGTAGCGTCGCCGCGGCTCGAGACGATGTACCGCACGCTCAGCGGCAACGCCACCGGCTGGAAGTCGGCGCGCGCGTACTCCGAGCAGCCGCGCCCTGGGCGTGAGGCTGGGTTGCGGGAGCGAGAGCGGATGTGTGGCCGGCAGCGCGCAGCACCGCGTGTGTGGGGCGGCAAGTCGATCACAGGCAACGCGGTGGAAGTCTAGTGCACGGCGCTCGCGTGCTCGGTACGGCGCTCGTGTGCCAAGTCGTGTGCTCGGGGGGCGGATCGCACCTGTGCCGAACTGCCGAAAACGCCTCCCGCTCTCGCAGCAACCTTGCTGCGCGCAGCTCGAGCTCCAGGCCTTAACTCCGCTGCCTCCAGGCCTCCTGCGCACCCGGCACGGCCCACAGATGTGCACAGCTGCTCAGAGGCGGCGCCGAGTGCACTGAATATACGCACATGTGCATGTGAGGGTGAGGGGCGACGCGCCCCCTACATGTCGCTTGTAGCGCCTTTCGGCATCGCCATGAGAAAACTGCCCAAGCAAGCAAAAGCTTATAGTCGAAACACAAACTTTTCGGAAAAACTTGAGATACTGTGGAATTACCGCTGAGCAGCAGCGCAGCGCGCGCTGCGCGCGCGCGGCGCGCAATTCAATACTTTTCCCCGCGTGTGGCGCCTTCCTGGGCGCGGTGCTCTCGGGCACAGAATGTCGACGCCCTCTCCCTCTCGGCAGCGCGGTGTGAGCCTATTCGCATACATTCTGTGGTTCCATCAGGCACGTCCAACGTTCGCCAAGTGGCCCGGATCGCAGGGTGATCAGGAGGATGTGCTGCAAGACCTCTTCTACGGACTCATCGGAACCGCCAATCGCTTTTGCGTTGAGTTTGGTGGCTGTCCAGGCGTGCCAGGCTCAAATACTGTACGACTACGGTCCAACAACACCGTTCCGTTTCGCGTACTGCCGCAATATCGCGATATTCATACGCAATGGTCGGGCCTACTCCTCGAGGGCAGCCCCAAATGCCGTCCTAAGAAATTTGATCTACGACCTGGCACGCAATTCCATACGGCGTGGATTGGCAGCGACACGATCGTCGACCTCTTCGACAAGTACGGCGTGCCCACGGAGGTGGACTACGTAAGCATCGATTTGGACTCCGTCGATCTGTGGGTCCTACGTGCGCTGCTCACACCACCATCCAAGTACCGGCCGCGCGTCTTCACAATTGAGTACAACGGCAACTTTGGTTCCGACGATGCCCTCACCATGCCCGACCCGACGACGATGCCGGTAGCGCCCTTCAATCTGACGGACGAGCACATGGCGCACGCCGGAAAGCCGAATGCGTACCAGGCAGCGCTGTGCTACCAGGGAGCGACGGCGCGGGCCATCGAGCTCGTCGCGCAGGAGTTTGGGTACGTGATCGTCAACAAGACGCTTGGGCTCGACCTCTTCCTCGTGCGCAAGGACCTGTGGCATCGGCGGGTTCCGAAGCTGGAGGAGCTGCACGTCAACAAGTGCATGAATGTACGACCCATGACGCCGGACATGGCGGTCAACCTGTTGGATTTCCAAACGTATCGTCGCCACGAGTCAGCGTCGCTATCGGAGCGGCTCTGTGAAGCTAATCGGGCCGCGGCTGCCAAGCTGAACCAGCTCGCGCGGACGGGGAGCTGTCGAGAACGGTGCTTCAAACACTTGCAGGAGCCGCTCCCAGAGTCACCAGCGTGTCGGCAGGTGCGGCTCGGTCGGAGCTGATGCAGATCGCGGTGGGCTGTTCCCCACAGTGCCTCGGTGCGTAGTTGCGTTGCACTTGGATTTGCAAGCGGTGGGGTGAGTGTCCCCTGGCGACCTCGTGCGTCGTGGTCGTGCTCGCGCCGGCAAAATTACAAGTGAAAGCTCTTCAAGCCAAGCAGAAGTGTACGGATTTTATTTGACGCAAAAGAACATCATCCCAACTGCAACTCTCGTGACGTGCTGAGTCGTGACTTCGTATGTCTCGATCCTATACGCACCTGTCACCTCGATACTATGGTGATCCGATCCGTGATCCGTCGACCCGCGCGGGTAGTACTCCGGGGGGGGCTGTATCCGGTGCGATTGTCGTTCCACTGCAAGTAGGAGGCCTCACCGAGCAGATGGGCTAGCTGCTCGTTGTGCTCCGCGTAAAAGGCTTGCAGCAGGATGCGCGTGGTCGCGAGCATGGGTTCGGCGCCGCCATTGTGCCGGTTGGCGTGCGGCTGCGCGAGCATGCGTCGCCAGAGCGCGCGGGGCGGCCGTGCGAGCGCGAGAAAGGCGAGCACCGCGCGCAGGTGACGCGCGGGAGTTGCCTCGTAGTCCTCGAGCCGCAGCACGAGCAGCTGCTGTGGCGGGAAGGTGGAGAGCCATGCCTCGAGCGCGGGCGCGTACAGGCCCTTGATAAGCTGCTCCGTCTCGGCGTACAACAAGCGCGTGCACCGGCGCACAGTCGCTGCTTGCCGGCAGCGTCTGAAGCCGTCCACCTCAGCCGCCGCCATCGCTGCAAAGCCTCGCGCGCCGTGTGGCCCGTAACGCCGGTAGATGCGGTAGCGCTTGTCATAATAGAGGTAGGCAGAGTAGTAACGTGCAGCTGGCTCGCGCAGGATGGCAACCAATCGAAGCGCCGGCTGCAGCCACGCAAGCACCTGCGGTAGCAGCACGGGCGGCAACGGGTGACGCTCGCCGCGCACGCCCACGCCGGCATAGGTGAGGGTGTTTGAGCTGGCGTCGACGAAGATGGAGGTGGCGGATGCGGTGCCGTCTTGAAGCTTGGCGGCACCTCCCGTGAAGAGCGACACGTACCTGATGAGGGAGGCAATCGTAGGTCATCAGCACCTCCACCCACCCCCGTGAAGAGCGACACGTACCAGCTGAAGTCGTGGGAGCCCTCGTCCCAAAAGTGCGGTCCCTTGTTCGCGGAGGCGAGCACGCTCGGGTGGGCGGCGAGGCGCGCATAGAGGTCAGTCGTGCCACACTTGGAGACCCCGAGAATGTGTGCGTACGGCAGGCAGCATAAGGAACGATTGCAAAGCCAGCATGGATTGAGGTAGCGGTCGTCGAAGGCGCTCGGCAGCCCTCCCGCGTCCGCGAGCCGTGCCGCTGCGGCCCGTGCGTAGAAGGCCGACGCGTCGCGACTGGCGTGGTTGATGCTGGCGGTGGCGAGTGAGGCGACGGCCGCAGGGATCGTTTCGACGGTGCGCCCGTTCTCGCCGCGAGTGAGCATGTGCGACGCGGGCCGCGTCGGCATCCACAGCAGACCGAGCGAGCGCGGGTGGTGCGGGCGGCCAAGCGCCGCCAGTCCCAACGTCGACCGTGGAGAGGGCAGCGGGGGCGACGAGGGCGGCGGCAAGGGCAGCGGCCGATCGCACGCGAGCATGGAGCAGCACGGCGGGGGCGTGGCGGGCGTGAGGCCAAGCGGCGATTGCCACTCCCGCCCGGCTGCGCTCACCGCCGCCTCCATCCCCTCGCCTAGCATCCGCACCGCGTACGCTGCCACCGCCTTGCGCTGCTTCGCGGTGCGCACGCCTAGCGCCTCGGCAATGCCGCCGTCCTCGGTCGCGGGTACCGCCCGATCGCTCGGCGAGCGCGCGAGCACTCCTAGACATTGGGTCATTGATCGAGGGAACCCCTTGCCCAGAGCGCCGTCCGGCGCGTGGCAGCGATAGTCGAGCAGCCGAGACAGCTGAGACGGGGCACGCTGCCCTCCACGGCCCATCGGCAGCGTCGTCGTGCCGTCGCCAGTCCAATTGAGCGTCGATGGGACAAGGCGCAGCTCAGGCCAGTCGACCGCATGCCTAACCGCGAGCGCAGAAGCAACCGAAGCGCCATCAGCCACGGCGGCCACCCAACGGAGCAGCTCGAGGACGGCGACGGAGGCGACCTGCGCACGGTCGAGATGCGACAGTGCGAGCCACACCGGTTCACCCACGGAGAAGAGCACGCGCGTAGCTAGCGGGTCGGACGGCGACGCCACGTAGTCAGACACGACGCGGGCGCACGCCGAAGGGGCCGATGTGGGCGGTGAGGGCGGTACGGCCATGCGCGGCGTAAAAAAGGAGCGGAAAAAGTGCAAACATAAAGCGAAGCTTTACCAGCTGCTACATGTATGGCGGACGGCACGTTAGTGGCTTCTGTACACTGAGGACCTCGCCGCCTAAACCGAGATTGTGAGCTCAACAATGCAACGTTTTCTCGTCCTCGCGGCGCTTGCGCCCGCAGCGTCGGCCTTGAAGGTGACCGTCCTGGGTGGCTCGGGCTTTGTGGGCAGCCGCGTGTGCAAGTCGCTCGTCGATGCTGGAGCCGAAGTGATCAGCGTCTCCTCAAGCGGTGCGGCACCGAGCAGGGAGGAGTGGACGAAAGCGGTAGACTGGCGCAAGAACAATCTGCTGCGCGGGCCTCGCGAGCAGCTGGTTGAGGCCATGGGCCAACCGGATGCCGTCGTCTCGGCCGTCGGCGTCATCGGCTTCGACGTGCAGGGCTCGCTGCTCGGCAACGGTGTCGCCAACGCTGAGGGCGCGAAGGCTGCCAAAGCAGCAGGGGCCGCGCGCTTCGTGTACGTGTCCGTGGCGTCGGACGTGACCAACGCCAAGGGCTGGCTGCCACTCTGGGGCATTGAGGGCTATTTTGACGGCAAGGCGCAGGCGGAGCAGGCTATCCTCGACGCCGGCTTCAAGGCGACCACCTTCGTCCGGCCAAGCTTCATATACGGCGGCGACTCCTTTGGGCTCTTCCCGCCGCGTGTGAACGCTGCCTATGGCTCCGCCGTCGAGGAGCTCCTCTCTGCGGGTCCTATCGTCGCGCTCGCCAACGCGCTGCCTGGCCTGCTCAAGGTCGCGCTGCGCCCGCCTGTGAGCGTGGACGCGGTCGCGGGCGCGGCGGCGGCGGCGGCTCTCGGGAAGCTCGACGCCAGTGTGCTCGATGGCACGCCCGCGATCAACGAGGCGGCCGGCCAGCCTAAGGCCACCGGCCTGAGCGACTTCATCAACGGCGTCAAGGACAAGTTGAGCAGCGCGACAGCGTAGGAGGGAGGACGTGTAGAGGGCGCGAGTCTACCGGTGAGGAGTTTGCATGGGGTGCATGTTCGATGTTCTGTGGGGGTGCACGGTCGGTTCGGTCGCCCCCGATGCCCGACGGATCGCGAGATCGGGGCGATTAAAGTTAGGGCGATCTGCTTCGTCCATCCAACGGACTAGACCGCATCCCGATCGCTGCGGACGGCGACGCTGGACCCTACTAAACACGGGCACCTGAGTGCCCATATCCGATATCGGTATTAAATAACCACCACGCCAACCCCGAACCCGCGCACGGAAGAGTAAACTCCCTGGTGTAAAGCACTGCACAAGCAAGCAAGCGTGCTTGCTCGCACTGCACACTTCTACTTCCAAGCTCCAAGGGGCTGTGGAATGTTGGAGTGACCGCACTCTCGAGTTTGACGGATATCCCGAAAAAAGCGCATAAAAAATGCCCGCCCGCGAGCGCATCTCATTCCAAATCACTCCATGCCATCGTCGGATGCGCCTTTCGAGTGGGCTGTCAGCTCGGGCGGCTCAGCCAGCAGCATCGCACCCGATGGCGCAGGTGGTGCATTCGTGACAGGTATTTTTAGCGGAAGGCAATTGTTCGGCTCGACGACTCTCGAAGGCTACAACAACTACGACACGTTCCTGATGCACGTGACGGCGTTGGGCGCCATCGATTGGGCCATCCAGGGCAACATGTCGGATAGCTTTGGCAGGAGCCTCACGCACGACGGTTCTGGAGGTGCGCTCGTGACGGGCTGCTTCTCGGGCTCATCCGCCCCTGCCCGAGCGTACGTGATGCACGTGATGCGGTCGGGCGTCATCGACTGGGTTGCCGTGGCGGGCGGCAAGTCCTTTGACAACGCGTACTTTACGGCCGGCACGTCAAACCTTGCCCAAGGCACTGGCATCGTGAGCGATGGCGCGGGCGGTGCACTCGTGACGGGCTGGTTCAGTGGCGTGGCATCATTCGGCTCGACATCGCTCGAAAGCCGCGGCGATCTAGACGTGTTCGTGATGCACGTGACGGCGTCGGGCGCCATCGACTGGGCCGTCCAGGCGGGCGGCCGGTCAATGACGATGGCTTGGGTATCGCGAGCGATGGCGCGGGCGGTGCACTCGTGACGGGCGCCTTTACTGGCAAGGCATTGTTCGGCACCACGTTGCTCGGAAGCCGCGGCAGTAAAGACGTGTTCGTGATGCACGTAACCACATCGGGCGCCATCGGCTGGGCCGTCCGGGCGGGCGGCACGTTTGATGACCAAGGCCACGGCATCGCGTACGATGGTGCGGGCGGTGCACTCGTGACGGGCTGGTTCAGTGGCGAGGCATCATTCGGAAATTCGTCGCTTAAAAGCCACGGCGATTTCGATGTGTTCGCTATGCACGTGACAGCGTCGGGCGCCATCGACTGGGCCGTCCAGGCGGGCGGCACGTCTGATGACTCGGGCAACGGCATCGCGAGCGATGGCGCGGGCGGTGCACTCGTGACGGGTACCTTTAATGGCGCGGCATCATTCGGCTCGACGACGTTGGAAACGGTGTCGCGATTACGTGGCGATTACGATGGGTTTGCGATGCATGTCACAGCGTCGGGGGTCATCGACTGGGCCCGTTCGACGGGCGGCACGCTCAATGCCTGGGGCAATGACATTGCGCAGCGTGACGAAGTCGGTGGCTTCCTCGTGACTGGCACTTTCATGGGCAACGTATCGTTGGGCTCGAGCACGATTGCAGGCCAGCCACTCCAAATCAACTCCTTTGCTGCTTCTCTCATGCCGCCGCCACCTCCACCTCCGTTGCCTCCGCCGCCGTCTCCACCTGTGAACTCCGGTTTCTCCTGGTTCACGAGCGTCATTGACCCTAGCCTCGCGGTCGTGCTCCTCTTCGCGTGTGCACTCTTGCTCTGGTGAGCCCCTCGGATGCCCCTCGTAGTAGTAGGGCACAGTTCCCTGGGCTGCGCTGACTGATCGTGTGTGTCCGTTGGGTGCCACAGGTGCGGCGCGCGCAGGAACTTCCGGCGGAAAATCGCACAGCTCGCTCGGGATAAGGAGAGGCTGACGTATGAGCGCACGTTCGCCCTCCACGCTCTCCAAACCCAGAGCTATCCGCGAGCCCCTTCTTCCGTGGCCGAGAGCCAGCTCCCTGCCTTCGAGCCTTCATTTTACGTCTCCGAAAGCGTCGGCCTGGTGCCGCTCGGGCTTCCCAGGCTGCCCGGGACCTACTGCGCTGGCACTCCTCCCAGGAGCGACGACGATTCTGGCGCCTCGGTCGCTTCGGGGGCGGCATCTGGCTCCGAGATGCGATCTGGCTCCGAGGTGCGATCTGGCTCCGAGATGCGGCCGTGGGAGGGTCAGCTCGTGGGCCGGCCTCCGTGCGTGGCCCGGCCTCGCGGCTGGTATGGCTCGATGGGGACGAGCAGCTGCGGCTCCACTAGCGAGATCGAGGGCTACCTGCCAGCGCCTCGTTTGAGGACGACACTATCGTCGCTCACTCCCGCCCTGGTGCCACAGCCGACAGTGCAGCCGCTGACGCAACCTCAAGCTCTCACCGAGACGTGTGGTCACCTCGTGCCCGCGCTCGAAGTATCTCGCGAGCCGGAGATTGACGAACCATGCGAGTCCCCGACTCTGCTCGCAAGTCAGGCTGTTGCTTTGCGCCGTGGCTTGGCGCAGCGCGTCTCGCGCTTCTTGACCTCCTCGTCTTCGTCGTCGATCGGACGGCCACAGGGCGTCGAGATGCGGCCGATCGATGAGCGATGCGACACCGCAAGCCGCGGCAGCCCTTGGAGTTGGATCTTTCCCTCCCGAGTCAACGCGTCGAACATCAAGGGCGTTCCTCTGAACAGTGCAGCCCTCGCGGCCGCCGCCGGGGGCTCTGTGTCGCCGTCCACCCGTAGCCGGCCGGCCGTTGTCACAGCAGCGGGGCCGCCACCAATCTATTTGGGGAGTCTTGTTCGGCCGGCCGTTGTCACAGCAGCGGGGCCGCCACCTTCGCTCTCAACTATGGACCACCTGGATCAGCGCATAGCGAAACCTGGCAACGGCAGGACTGCGCGTAGCGTCTCTAACGGCGGGAGCAGCTACGGCACGGACAGCGAGCTCGAAGCCAACTTCCCGTCACACCCGCCTTCCAGGTACGCAGCTGCTATGGCGACGACCAGCCCAGCACAGTCGCTGCTGCAGTTGCCGCCGACTCGGTCGCCAACGCCGACGCCGCAGTCGCTCGCGCGGTTGGAAGCCCTCACGCGGACGCTGCGAGAGTGCGGCCTCGAGCCTCTTGCCTGAGGCTGTGGAAGGGTGAAAGCTCCCCTGCCTCAGGTTGTCAGGCACAGGAGCCTCCGGCCTCTCCATGCAGGCCACACGCCACAGGCCCAATTGCACAGGCCCTCACAGGACGCGGCTAACATAGTAGATGTACCCGGTGTGATGTTTCGACGAACAGATACAAGTGAAAAAACGTGGGGCATCTGAAACCCGGATCTGTCACGAGAGAGGAACAGGATCCACCAACAGTCACTGTACAGTCCGCATCGCACGGCAAGACCAAGCGTCATGCCAAGCGTGCGGGAGCCGGGCGGTCGTTGCCGTCCGTCCCGAATCCACACCCACCCGCCCGCCCAACACCGGCACGCACCCACCCGCCTCGTCCGGTCGGTGCTCGGACCTTGCTCGGGAGAATCGGGAGCGGTATCAGAGAGACACAGTTGTGCAGAGTGCACAATACGCGGCGATGACGGCCGCTGCTGGCGCTCTACTAAGCGGAGTGTCCCACACGTCGAGGCCCAGCGCGCAGGGACCACGCAGCCGGATGCCGGATAGACACGAAGACCGCGCCCCGGCCGGACCTCGCCCGGCACGCCGGACCTCACCGTGGTTTATCTTGGTCGATCTCATGTCATGTACCATGATAAACCACCTCACATTCGCGGCATGGGAACAGTCTCCGGCGTGACCCCGTGCGCCACAATGAACGCGAGCACCTGGTCACAAAAAAACTGGCTGACTGCAGGCGGCGCGCCCCAACCGTCGTAGGGCAGAAAGTAGAGCCACCGCCCGAGCCCGCCTGCCACGTACTCCGCCCAGCACTCGGCCAGCGTCATGCCCACACGGGCATTCAGGCGGGTGAGCTCAGCGTGGTACGCGGCGACGGCTCCACGCTCCATGGCAGCCCGCGCGCCCGGCTCCACGTGGCTGATCATGAACTGGCCGAGCTCCTGCGGTCCGGAACCGAGGCCCACCGCCTCCCAGTCAATGAGCCTCACGCCCCGGCCGCCGTCGACGAGCAGCAGGTTGGCGGGGTGGAAGTCGCCGTGGACCAGCGTGAACGGCCGGCTGCGCAGCTCGGTTTGGAACGCCTCCCTGTGTAAGCGAGCACTTCTAGGCGTAACGTAGAGCCATGTGACAGCACATGGCGGCCGGACCCCGCGACTAGGCTACGGCTGTTATACGGCTGTCGGGATTTGGCGGGGGGCACGACGCGGCGGGCGCGGGATGGGATGGCGCGAGGCGCACAGCGGTCGTGCCCCCCGCCAAATCCGCGCACTGGGCGCAGACGCGCGACGACATGGTCGCGTTGCGGGAGCGCGCGTGTCTCGAGCTACCTCCCGAGCTACATTGAATGGTAGAGAATCCAGAACGCTGAACGTGGTGGTTGCCGGGCCGCGGGCGCGGGGCGGGCAGACTCGATGCCCTCAGCGAAGAGCGATCAGGCAAGAGGCATGCGCGCGTGGCGATCAATTAGAATTACGGCTGAAAGTTTTAAGAGTTTTTTAGCTGTCACACAGTCACAGACTGTGGACACACAATCTCTGTACCATTCGTCTCGCGTGCACATCCGAGATTCCGCGCGAGTTTGTACCGGGACGACCGCCTACTCACGTCGGTTTCTGTCGTACACCTGAGTACTCACCTGGTAATTCACTCTCAGATTCGCTGCCGTCCAAGTGGAAGCCATGGGGGCACGGCGGCCGCAGGGCGAGGCCGCTTGAGCGTGGGTGGCTTGAGGGTCGGTAGCGGCGCTCCGCCTTCCCTGCTCGAGCCCGTCGTGGATTCGCTGGCGGCCGCGGACGCCGCGGACACACTTCTGCCGTCGACGTTGAAAAACCCGGCGAACCCGGCGATGCGCTGCCACATTGTGAGTGTGGGAACGCTCAGTGTCTGCGTCTCCGTCTGCTCTGCGTCCTCGTCCTCGTCCTCCACCTCCTCGTCCGTGACATCGTCCTTGTACTTGGCCTCCTCCTCCTCCTCCTCGTCGTCGTCGTCGTCGTCCTCCTCCTCCTCCTCCTCCTCGTCGTCCGAGTACGAGCCGAATTCGTACTCGTCCTCATCCACTGATCGGTACGAGTCGTACTCGCACTCGTCCTCATCCGTGTCTCGGTGCGAGCGGCACAGCATCTTGCCTCGAGCTTTCGAGGATTGGCCGGCGGCCACAGCGTCAGGCTCGTTCGCATCTTTGGCGTCAAAGGGCGCCGTGTCGGCCTCCGTCTTGGGCGCGGCGGCCGAGGCGGCGGGCGGCGCCTCCTCGTCCTCCTCGTCGTCATCGGCCTTCTCGGCGCTCTGGGGCTTCTTGGGAGCGATGGGGCCCTTGGCAGCCTTCGCCTGAGCCACCCACGGCGCCTTTTCGGCCTCGCTCATCTCCTTCCACGCCGTGCCGAGCGCCTTATTCTGCGCGAGCGCCTTATTCTGCGCGTTGACGCCGTGCATCGACGCGTACGGCTCGCTTGCGCGCACCGTTGCGGACCAGAGGTGGTACGCGCTCGGTGGCTTCTTGGGAGCGATGGGGCCCTTGGCAGCCTTCGCCTGAGCCACCCACGGCGCCTTTTCGGCCTCGCTCATCTCCTTCCACGCCGCGCCGAGCGCCTTATTCTGCGCGTTGACGCCGTGCATCGACGCGTACGGCTCGATTGCGCGCACCGTTGCGGACCAGAGGTGGTACGCGCTCGGTGGCTTCTTGGGAGCGATGGGGCCCTTGGCAGCCTTCGCCTGAGCCACCCACGGCGCCTTTTCGGCCTCGCTCATCTCCTTCCACGCCGCGCCGAGCGCCTTATTCTGCGCGTGGACGCCGTGCATCGACGCGTACGGCTCGATTGCGCGCACCGTTGCGGACCAGAGTAGGTACGCGCTCGGGGGCTTCTTGGGCTTGGAGTCGTTCTCCTT
>Ga0210240_100095_pt1 | contig 60197 bp, 41 predicted proteins | sample ChrtobMetP5a_4mM_FD_155463 | JGI IMG/M metagenome (GOLD analysis project Ga0210240, IMG submission 155463) | Chrysochromulina tobin associated microbial communities from unialgal haptophyte culture, Seattle, Washington, United States - P5a_4mM | ecosystem: Host-associated > Algae > Haptophytes >...
GAGGAGGAGGAGGAGGAGGAGGAGGAGGAGGAGGAGAGCGAGGCCTCCTCTGCGCCACTCATCTCGCCCCCCTCCTCCCTCGGGGTCTCGTCAAACGACTCCGCTCGCTCCACCGCTTCCGATGCCTCCTTTTCGGAGCCGACTGGTGCCTCACCTCCGCACAAGGAGAAATGGTCAGCTGCCCGGCCGCCGCTCGGCCGCCCACCCACAGCCGCCCCGCTGGCGGCTGGTGCGGCCGGTAAGCCGGACAAGCTCACGAGCTCCCAGGCGGAGGTGAGCGCTGCTGTCGAGGCGGCCGTGAACGAGAAGTCGCGTCAGCTCTTCGAGAAGCTTGCGAGCGGCAGCCATGGGCGACCAGCGCCGATTGCGCGCCCTGCGGCCAGCCAGGTGGTGCCTGGTCTGGGCGGCAACTTAGACTTCCTCTCTCGTCTCTCCCGCGCCGAATCGAACCCACCCTCACCCAGGTCCGCATAATGCCAGCACGGAGCTATTCACACCACGGAGCTGCCTCGGAGCGATGACGGATGCGGCTCGCACCGTGGCGCGTCCAGACGAGGCCGGCACCGGGGCTCGTGAGCGTTTCGACGAGGGTGGCGGCCTGGTTGGCTCTGGCCGCCCGCCCTGCGTCGCTCGCCCTGCGTCTCCGGTGACGGCTGACGCTCATGTCCAATGAAATGCGCCCATTGTTAATTCTATATTTGAGTCGAATAATCAAACGTATGTGAAATGTGCGGCAAGCTCAGCACAGGGAGAGGGACATAATTCGGGTCAGACCGGTACGGTACGCGGTCGCGGACTCTCGACTCATGAACCGACGTGACTCCGTACCGACCGACGAGGAAAGGTCGGGTCGAACCCCGCCTTACGCCGCCCCTTACGAGCCGCTATTTGTCCTTTGAAAGCGGAGCCCGCGACCGAGCACCGACCGTCCCGCGTACGGTTCTCGTCCGTCTTGCGGCGCCGTTGTGCGATCTTTAAGTCGCGACGTTGCGCATATACTCAATACTGCCCGCTGTTTTTTAGCTGCTTTTAAAGGCAAGGCACGAAGAGATACCCTTTATACTCGCGGTATCTCTTTTGCCCTGAGTCGCCGGGAGCTCTCCGGCCGACCGCCACCGGGAGCTCTCGCCGGCCGCGGGCGCCGTCGGCGGTCGCTCGTGGGTCGTGGCTCGGCCGGCCAGCGAGGGCCCAGCCGAGCCTGGCGGCAGTTCCTACGAGCGCGCGTTCCAAGCAGCAGCAGCAGCAGGGCGCGCATCTCGGATTCACAGTCGCCGAGCCGCCGGCGCTGCCGCTGGCGGCAGCACTGCCGCCGCCCAAAACGTCCTCCGCCTTCTCCGCTGCCTCAAGGTGCAGCGCGATGCCCAAGATGTGGCCCTCCGCCTTCTCCGCAGTCTCCGCCTTCTCCGCCATCTTGGCCCTCCACCGTGCGATGTCGAGCGCTGCCTGGCCAGCCTTGTTTCGAATCGCCGTTCTGGCGCCAGCGGCGAGCAGCCGCTTCACGGCGTCCAACTTGCTGAGGCGGGCGGCTATGTGGAGCGCCGTGTCCCCGTCGGACGTCGTGGCGTCCAATCGCACCTTGGCGCGAAGCAGCGCCTCGATGCAGTTCACATGCCCTCCGGCTGCGGCGGAATGGAGTGCCGTCGCCCCTTTGGTGGAGGTCAAGATGTCCACTAGACGCACCTTGGCGTGGAGCAGCGTCTTGACACAGGCCAAATGCCCTTCTAAAGCGGCACAGTGCAGCGCAGTCATCCCGTCCTCGGAAGGATTCTTCCAACAGACGTCGCCACCCACGTCGATGAGCGTCTTGAGCTCGTCGTTCTTACCAGCCTTTGCAGCCTCGAACAACTCGCGCGTCGCCTTCTGCAAGAGACCGGCGGCCTTCATCTGCTCCTTTGTCGCACCCGCATCCCTCGCCTCCTGTGCCGAACATACATCGGGTGATAGATGCTGTGCGCTCACCAATTCTGCAAGCGTGAAGCCCGCCTTTTTGCACGCGCACGGACTGAATCCGTAGGCCTTCATCTGCTCAGGTGTCGCACCCGCATCCCTCGCCTCCCGCGCCGAACATACATCGGGTGATAGATGCTGTGCGCTCACCAAATCCGCAAGCGTGAAGCCCGCCCACTTGCACGATGACGGACTGAAGCCGGCGGCTTTCATCTGCTCAATGGTCACACGCTCGATGTCCATGGGTTGCTTACGCTTTGAGCAGATGACAGCTTGGGTCGATGGCCTACGGTTGAACAGGCATGTGGGCAACCGCAGCGCCATAGCCTTTATCAACAGATTCTTCCCGTGAATAGCTGGGACGCCGAGCTCCTGCAGGTCCTTGATGACGTGGGTCTCGCCTTCACGGAGCCACCTCTGAGTGACATGCATCAGCGTGTGGCCATCACCGATCTCCTTGACTGCGGCCTTGACAGAGCACGATGCTGCCCAATCGGCAACTTCTTCCACTGACCACTCGAGGACGTGCAGCCCGCTCGCGTTGCTCACTACCTGGGCATAGTTCAGCGCGCCGCTGCTGCGCCGCACGAGCACAAGCTCGCCGTATTCGAAGGTGAATTGATCGTGAAACTTTGGCGTCATATAATCTTGCTGGGGTACCCTGAGAGCAACTTCAGCACGTGCAACGAATTCATCCGGCGACTCGCCAATTGTAGGTAGGAAGTCTTTGACTTTGTCTTCTCCCCTGCAAGGGGAAGAAAAATAAGGTATTGCCTGTTTTTCGAATCTTTTCGATTTTGCGATTTGGCTCCCGAGTATCTTGCCTTCCGTGTACTTGAAGTTGTTCTTGACGTAAGTCAACGTGCTCCGAGGTAGGCTGTCTACCTGCTGCTCCGTGATGGCCATGAGCTGTTCTCTCGTCATATGCAGAATCTGCAGGCCTGTCCAAGTGGCAGCCTCGTCGCAGCTCATCGCGGCGATGGCTGCCGGCGCCACACCGTCGACGCGCACCACATGGGAGGGCACTTCGAGAATGAGCTTGTCATGCAGCGATAGATTTTTGGGCAGCTTGCCGATCTGGCCGGGGGGCAGCTGACGGAGCTGACTCACGTGTTCAACGTCTTCAACGTGAATCTTGTAGCCGACGGGGAAGCGCGTCGACGGTGTGGCGCCGCCCAAGGGTATGGGGGTCGGCGGCTGCGCCGTGTGCTTAGCAGGGCGCGCCTCGATCGCTTCCCGCTTCAGTCGTTGCACCTCGTCGATGAGCTCTCTCTTCTCTACGAATCCGCCCATGACCACGCCGTGCTGCACGAGGAACTCCTTTAGCTGTGGAGTGGACCACCCGACCACTGCATCCACCTCGGCGGCAGCGGCGGCCGCCGAGGCAGGGCGCGCCTCGATCGGCGCCTCGACCGGCGCATCTGACGTCGGCAGATATTTTTCGATCTCCGCCATGACGTCATCCAGAGCAGAGGCTCTCGTGAGCACCGTGCCGGGGTTGGGGATGTTATTGAGCTTGTTAAGTTTGGCTTGTACGTGAAATTTCATCATCTCCCAATCCGGGTCGTCGAGGTTCGTCCACTGCTCCTCTTTGGCAGGCAAATTGTCCTCAAAGCGCACCGGTAGGAGAGCGATCTTGTTCTCGATGGCAGTGCTGATCTCTTTCAAGCACGGCTTGGACTGATACAGTCCCGCGGTGAGGATGATGATGAGCACCTTCGGCTTCTCACGCTTCCCATTCTCGCCAGTCAGGCGCAGCATAAAGGTCTGCCAGTCTACGCCGGGGGGCACTTGCAGCCCGGAGAAGCACTGCAGGCCGCGCTCGTGGAGGAACTCCATCAGCCCCATGGCGTACATCACGCCGGGCCCGGAGCCTTCGCAGTCGTCTGCAGCGTCTTTGCGTTTGGTACGGCGACCCGATGCGTACGACAGAACAATGGAGGGGTAGAAATCTTTGTACCGGACGCCTTTGGGGAGCAGCACGCGCGCTCGGCGCTTGCATCCCTCCAGCTGCTCGATTGTGATCGCGCGCGGCACGACGAAGCGGTCCCCATGCGCCTCGGGAAGCACTTCCATGAGTGCCGCCGTGCCGTGGAAAGTCGCCCCGCCCCACACGGGCGTCGCCCCCTCCGCACGGGTCTCAAGATCGCGCACGCCTTTGCGTGCTCGTCGTCATCACATCCAAAACGCCGTTACGTCTCACATGACAAGTTTCTTCTACTGTAGAACTTTACCAGAACTTGAACAAGCAAGCAAGCATGCACAATCCTTATTAGCTTGCTTGAACTTGAACCTTCAATAGCATGTTGAGCGGCCCCTTCAGGTCGGGTACGGGTTGGTTTAGGGAGGCTGGGAGGGAGAGGTGGGGTATGAGCAAGCGCGAGGCGCCTTTGGAGGTGCCTATTTGGGTCGCGGTGCCGTGGAGCTGCTGCGTGTGTGTCGTCGGTTCGGTACCGACCCTGACCCTCAACAGGCTACAGGGGTAAGGAACATCAAGCGAGCGCGATCGTTTCGGGGGCGAGCACGTCGATTTCCGGAACACATGATTTCGAAGCAACCATGATGCGCCGGATGGTTTCGAACGCACTCGCTACTCTCTAGGGCTCTACGGTACCCTCGCTTGGCACGCTTCGCCCGGGCGCCGGGGCGGGCGGTCGCGGTGCATCCATCGATGTGGCATCCATCGCCGTTCGGTCCCTAGCTCCCTACTCCCTTGAAGTCCACTGTGGTCGTTCTGTGTGTGCTGACCTCTCATCCTAGACCTAGTATCGACCTCGTCGCTCTCTCCTACGTCCTTCGAGACCTACGTCCATGCTTCCGCATCCTCTGCCGCTTGTTCGAGATAGTCTTCCCACGATTGCTCGTCCTCACCGCACGTTACGAGCGAGCCACGCCTGCTCGGCGGCTGGACAGAGGCATGGAGGGAAGCGCGCTCGGCCGGCGCCTCCGCCACTAGAGTCTCGAGGGCTCGGGGCGGGCGCGAACTGCTCTCTTGAACGACCATGGTCTGCTCAAAGGCGCCAAACCCACTCATGGCCCCCGTCTTGTGGACAGGGTGCTCGGCGAAGAGTACCCGCTGCTTCTCGAGCACCGATCTGGGCTCGTAGCCTGTGGGATGTCCACTCTCGAGCACGTCGGCGGAGTCGTGGGGCTCCTCTGTCTCGAGTCCCTCCTCCTGCTGCAGCTCCATGCGCCGATAGAACGACTCGCTGCGTGCGAGCATGCCGCGCGAGGCCGAGGCGATGAGCACCGCCGCCCGTTCTTCACGGCCGAGCCTCTCGAGGTACGCGGACTTGGGCTTCAACCTTTGAGGGCTGAGCAGAGCGGCCGGCGGCGCCTCTTTCGTCGCATCACGCTCGGCCCATGCGACGAATTCCTCAGGCACCGAGCCGCACCTTCCGTCGGCCGTCACCACCTGCACCCAGCCGCCCACGCGGAACGCGTTCGGGTCGATCTGCCCAATCCACACAGGCGTGCCTTTGGCGATCTGGAGGAGCTCGCTATCTCCCTCGAGCTCAAAGTCGAGGAGCATCACGCCGTCGGGCTCGAGCACCGTCAGGTAGGTTGCAGGCGCGAAGCCCGCGGCCATGCGTCGCGGGCTGACTGCTCCCACGGGCGCCGTGATGGGCGCGACTCCGACCCAGCCGTTGGCGTCCGGCGGCTCGAGCTGCAGAAGACGCATGCCAGTCGTGAGCGAGACCTCCTCAGAGTCGGGCTGGCCCGTATACTCGGCCAGCGCCACGAGGACGCGCATGGCCGACCCGTCAGACGCAGTCCCGGGGGGAGCCTGCGGCAGCGGCAGCGGCTCCTCCTCCTCTGTCTCAAGCCCCTCCTCCTGCTGCAGCTCCATGCGCCGATAGAACGACTCGCTGCGTCCGAGCATGCCGCGCGAAGCCGAGGCGATGAGCACCGCCGCCCGTTCTTCACGGCCGAGCCCCTCGAGGTACGCGGACTTGGGCTTCAACCTTTGAGGGCTGAGCAGAGCGGCGGGCGGCGCCTCTTTCGTCGCATCACGCTCGGCCCATGCGACGAATTCCTCAGGCACAAAGCCGCCTTCGCCCTCGGCCGTCACCACCTGCACCCAGCCGCCCACGCGGAACGCGTTCGGGTCGATCTGCCACACTGGCGCGCCTTTGGCAATGGAATCGATCTCGCCACCGCCCTCGCCCTTGAAGTCGAGCAACATGACGCCGTCGGCCCTCGCCGCCCTCGCCCGAGCCACAACAGCCGTTGCCGCCTCTTCCCTGAGTGCCGCCGCCTTCTCCGATGCCGCCTTTGCTGCTGCCAAACTCTCGGCCGCCGCCTTCAGCTCCGCCGCCGCTTTCGCTTCCGCCGCTACAGCGGCCCTCTCCGCCGCCAACCTTTCTTCCGCTGCCCTCTCCGCCGCTGCTTTCAACTCCGCCGCCGCCGCCTTCGCCTCCGCCGCCTTCACCTCCGCTGCTGCCTTCTCCTCCGCCACCTTTCTCTCCGCCGCCGCCGCCTGCTCCTCCGCCGCCTTCTGCAGAGAGCGTGCAGAGAGCAGTGCCGAGTACGCAGCAAACTTGACCCTCTCCGCAGCCACCCGCTCCGCTGCAGCTGTCTTCCTGGCCGCCTCCGCCGCCTCCACTGCTGCCATACCGACGCCGGGCGAGTCGAAGACGTTGGCGCCCACCGCCGCCACGGCGTCAGACTGCTCTTTAGCCCTTGCTGCCTCGGTCTCCGCTTGAGCGGCGGCGGCCTCCACTGCCTGCGCCGCCCGCTCGGCGGCTTCGGCGCGCGCCGCCGCCCGCTCGGCTGCCCCTTCTAGGGGGCGGTCCGCTCGTGATCGTGAGGACAACGAGATGGCAGGCGGCCGCAGCGGCTCGGGCGCCGGCTGCGTCGGTGCTGGCTGCGTCGGCGCTGGCTGCGGCGGCGGCTCGGAGGCCACCAGAGAAGGCGGCTCCTGAGCCTCGCGTGGAGAAGGCCGCAAGGAGCCCTCTTCGGTTTCAAAGGCAGTAAAGGCGGCAGCAAGTGCGGCGTCCATCGGAGGTGAGGACGGCGGCTGCTGTAGCACAGGCTGCGGTGCGTCCGACACGGGGGGCGTTGTGGTGGTTGCCATGGGCGGCTGATGTGTGAATTGGTGTGTGGGTGGCGGCGCGTGCTCGCGAGCGTGCTCGTGTGTGTGGGGCGGCAGTTGCATCTGCTCCTCGAGGCGTTGCATCTGCTGCTCGAGACGGCGCGAGCGCGCCTCCGCTTGCTCCGCCCTCGTGGCAGCCTCCGCGGCGGCAGCCAGAGCACGCTCGACGGCTTGCACCATCGACGCATCCGCTGCGAACGCGGGCTGCGGCGGCGCGGGCTGCGGCGAGGCAGGCTGCTGCGGCGCGGGCGGCGGCAGCGCGGGCGGCGGCGAGGCAGGCTGTGGGGTTGGTGGCGGCGCCTCCTCCCGAAAGCGCTCCGGTAACGCCTCGCGCGCGGACAGGGCCGCCAGGCTGTAATCTTCGGGAGTGGACGTGCATGCCGCCGACGACGAGCCTGGGCCGAAGGTCACACTAGTCACCGTCGGCGCTCTTGTCCCGTCATGCGCCGTGTGCTCGGGACGGCGCTCCGTACGCTCGTGCAACGGCGCCTCGGCCGTCTCCGCCGCGGCCGCCTCGACGCGCGCGCATGCATTGGGGTGCGCTTGCGAACTCTCCGCCGCGGCCGCCTCGACGCGCGCGTGCGCCATAACCTCGGCGGTGGCCTGTGGCGAAGGCGGGCGCGGGCGCAGCGGAGACATCGCAAGCTCGGCGGCGACGTGTGCGGCTTCGGCGCCGTCCTCAAGCACCGCGAGCTTCGCGGCGGCAATCGAGGCCTCCTCCTCCGCTCGCGTCCTCGCATGTATTTGGGCGAGCTCCTTTGCCTTCGCCTCGCTCTCTTCTTGCAGACGGGCCTCGGTGGCGAGCCACGCCTGCTGATGGCGCTGCCACGCCTCTTGCCGCGCCAGCTCGGCAGCCTGCCGTTGACGGCGGAGTGCCTCCTCGGACGCGCTGACCTGATGAGGAAAGCAATCAGAGGCTGTCAGAGAGTCATCAGCAGCAATCAGCCAAGGAGCGCCTCCTCGGACGCGCTGACCTCATTGAGTCGTGCCTCGACCTGTTGACGCACGAGAGCGAGCGTCTCGGCGCGAACTCGATCTCGCTCCTCCGAGCTCAGACTGACCGTACCGAAGCTGCCGCCGCTTAGGCTGCCGCCCAAGCCAGGCCCCGGCGGCGCAAAGGCGGCGCCCGTCACGGCGCCCATGCCCGGCCCCGTTGGCGCAAAGGCGGCGCCCGTCACGGCGCCCGTGCCCGGCCCCGGCGGCGCAAAGACGGCGCCCGTCACGGCGCCCGTCGGCAGCAAGACGGGGGCGGCCTGCGGCACCGCCCGATGCAGCCAATCATGCGAGTACCGGTACGCCCATGGGCCGACACCATGGTCTGTGAATGGCGGCGGCGCTGTGAATGGCGGCGGCGCGGCTACGGGCGGTGCGTACGGCGCGAGCGTCAGGGAGTATGGATCGTGGAGCATACGCCCTTGAACCGGCATGACGCTCGGTGGACGGATGAAGCCCGAGCGTGCGCGCCGGCTCGTGCTCCGCTCGCGCTCTCGCGCGCGCGCGGTCAATTTCGCGCGCCACATGCGACGGCTTGCCTCGAGTCGCGCCGCCTCGAGCGCTTGGTTCATGTCCGCCCGCTTTCGCGACATGGCCGCGGCCGAGTGCGATGGGTGCGACGGCTGGTGCGATGGGTTCGGCTCCGTCGTCGGCGCGGGCACGCGCGGCGACGAGATCATCGTGGCCATCGGCGCGGGCCGCTGCGCACTAGGCATGGTTGGGGAGAAGCCACCCCGTCCGCCGCCTCGCCCGCGCCCACGCCCTCTGCCGCCCATACCACCGCCCACACCACCGCCGCTCATGCCCTCTGGATCGAGGAGGGGCGAGATCAGATCGTGCCGCGCGACGGGCGGCACGGCGCCCGGAGGAGGGAATCCCCCCGGGCCGCCGGGCAGACCGCCGCCGCCAAATGGCAGACCGCCACCGCCGTATGGCCCGCCGCGGCCGCCAAAGGGGTTCGGACCGGAGGGCGGCGGCAGTCCACCGCCCGGATCAAAGTCGCCACCGAGGATACCAGGGACCATGCCACCGCCGTACGGCATGCCGCCGAGGAACATGCCGTCACCGCTGCCTGGCCATGGCCCCATCGGCATGCCGCCAGGCGGGAAGCGTGCTGCTGCCGCAACCTCGCGTGCGGCCCGTCGCGTGCGCTCGTGCATTCGTTTAGGAAGGCCTTCTTGTGAACGGGCTGTAAAGATTCTCAACGTAGTGTGAAGCGCATGCGGTGTGAAGGGTGATGGGGGGAAGGGGGGGAGAGAAGGGATTTTGTGAAGAGGTGCGGGATGGAAAGCAGGGCTGCTGAGGAGCATGCTGATGCGATTCTGTCACGCGCGAGGGCACAGGGCAGCACTCAATGAATGGTGAACAGAACTAGGAGCATCAGCATGTATTGCACTCAATGAATGCTCACGGCTGACTATCGTGTGTGAGTTGAAGGGCACAAGGACAACCTGCTCGATGCCAGCCACGTCATCGTGCCCGAAAAACTTGTTCATAACTTCATATGGGCATGCTCTGCAAAATGCATCGCCGGCACGATCAGTTGCAGCTCGGGGTCCGTCGTTCGGAGCTCGACCAAGGGTCCTAAATCCCCTGGGAGACTCTGGGGGACCAGATTCCTCGTCACGAACAGGTTCATGAAACGGCAACCTGCCAGAAAAGCGGACGAATCCACGGCCTGGTCCACGGCTGTGGCTATAAAACTCCAAGGGTAAATAACTCCCCGGCGGCGGCGAGTGAAGTGGCTGCCCCCTTAGCAAAAAGGCCCCGCGGCACATTGACCACACAATCTCGCTACACACACAAACTAGCTGTGCTGTTTGGCCTGATCCACCGTGGCGGGAGCGCGCCGCGCCACCACGCAGCCCTCCAGCGCTTCGCCGCCGCTGATGAGCTAGAGCGGCTCTTGTGCTGCCGCTGAGACGGCCTTCTTCCGGTTGAGCTTTGAGAGCGAGCCACCGGCAGGACGCTTCTTGGGCAGCCGCGCCTTTGCATCGGGCACGACCACTTCGTCGAGAATCGCCAGGTCGGAGTCGACGAAGCTGTCGTCCGAGCGCTCGTCCTCCGTTGAAGGGCACAAGGACAACCTGCTCGATGCCAGCCACGTCATCGTGCCCGAAAAACTTGTTCATATGGGCATGCTCTGCAAAATGCATCGCCGGCACGATCAGTTGCAGCTCGGGGTCCGTCGTTCGGAGCTCGACCAAGGGTCCTAAATCCCCTGGGAGACTCTGGGGGACCAGATTCCTCGTCACGAACAGGTTCATGAAACGGCAACCTGCCAGAAAAGTGGACGAATCCACGGCCTGGTCCACGGCTGTGGCTATAAAACTCCCCGGCGGAGGCGAGTGAAGTGGCTGCCCCCTTAGCAAAAAGGCCCCGCGGCACATTGACCACACACTACCCGGATCTAACCCGGATCTCGAGAGTGGGAGAGCCGTGTTTCAGGCTCTCCCTACTCGAAGGACGTGCCTTTAGCGCGCCTGCAGTCGGCGGAGACGTGGGTGCGCGAGCACAAGGCCTTCCACCTCCTAATCCACCTCCAACGCGAAGCCCAGGAGCTCGAGCGCCTGCGTGCCCGCTCGGCCGTCAATCCGCAGCGCGCCAGCGTCAGGCCGTCAATCCGCAGCGCGCCAGCGTTGGGCCGTCAATCCGCAGCACGCCAGCGACGGCCGCAGCGCGCCAGCGTCAGGCCGTCAATCCGCAGCGCGCCAGCGTTGGGCCGTCAATCCGCAGCACGCCAGCGTCGGGCCGTCAATCCAATCCGCAGCGGGCGCTCCTCGACGACCTCGACGCTCGCTTGAAGCGTGGGGCCACGTTCCAAGAGCTGGGCTTCAAGTCCAGACGGAAGAGCCGGAAAGTCGGAAGAGCAGGTCCGGCTCTTCCGACTCGCGAGGGTGAGGCGCCCATCGAGGTTCTGCTCGCGGCGTGCGCGCTGCACCATGGCAAGGCGCGCGTGCCGCCGGGCCTTTTCCGCGGGGACACATCAATGACATCAATCAAGCTGCCGACGGGCCTCACAAGCCTCGGCTCCGGCGCTTTCGCGGACTGCACTGCGATGACATCGATTGTGCTGCCCGACACCCTTACGAGCATTGGTGAGGGCGCCTTTGCGCACTGCTCAGGGATTCCTCGACGACCTCGACCGGCTCGCTAGTTGAAGCGTGGGGCCACGTTCCAAGAGCTGGGCTTCAAGTCCAGACGGAAGAGCCGGAAAGTCGGAAGAGCAGGTCCGGCTCGGAAAGTTGGAAGAGCAGGTCCGGCTCTTCCGACTCTCGCAATCATGCCTTGCCTAACCTAACCCTAACTTGCCTAACCCTAACAGGGGCCGCGCCGCCATTCAAGGACGAGCCGCCGGCAGCCGAGGCGGGCGTGCGCGCGGCGCGCCCCAACGCTGGCGCTGTGGCACCTTAGCTGAGGTGGCCCACCGAGCCCCGCAGCCCGGGCCCGTGGGTCACCGAGTCCTGACAGCGGCGGTGGCGATGAACAGCGGCAGCACCGCCGAGAAGCGTGCACGGCCAGAGGCTGAAACAATATTGTCCCCGGCTGCAAGACCCATGCGGCATGCGCTTGTGTTCAATATGTAACGCTCGGGAGCACCACGAAGGAGTGGCGGAGGGCGACAAACAGGGGTGCGGGGAAGCCGACGGTAGCACTCTAAACATTTAGGGCACGGCCACAGAACGGCTCTCGGGACGAAACGACAATCGAGTGGGGTGGTGGGGAAAGACGGTCTCAAACATTTCAGATTTCACAACACAATCAAAAAGCTCTCCGCACGGAGGCCCATCCACGGGCCTGGATGGCGGTCCACGTGATGTTGATGGCCGTGTGCTTCTTGCCAAGCACGATCCACTATGGCGGCATCGCTATAACCAGCAGCAGCTACGGCCGTCTACGCGCGGCTCAACCGAATCGCTACAGCTGCTGCCGTGCGCCTCCGCCAATCTCCAGCCATCTGGACCCAATCTCTCGGCGCACGCGCCGGCGGAGGCGCGGCGAGGCAGCGGGCGAGCGAGCATCCAACTTGGATGTAATGCTCGCCGCGCCACCAACCACGCACCTCGCAAGGCATCAGCGCCCGTCCAAAGCGCTGCCGGCTCCGCCATTCCAGTATGTTTGTGTGCTTGACGTTGAGGCAACGTGTGACGAGTTCACCAACAGCTACCAGCACGAGATCATCGAATTTCCGGTGGTGCTCGTGGACCTGCTCGCAGAGGGAGGCCCGGCGGCTATCGCCGAGTTTCGCTCCTTTGTGCGCCCAACGGTCAACACGACGCTCACGGAGTTTTGCACGCGGCTGACTGGCATCACGCAGGGGCAAGTGGACAGCGCACCGACGCTCCCCGAGGTGCTTGCGGCGTTTGAGGTGTGGCGCATCGCCAAGGGTTTGGAGTATACGGACGAGAACAAGAACTTTGCATTCGCTGCGGATGGCCCCTTCGACCTGCGCTTCTTTCTAGCTGGTGAGTGCACTCGAAAAGGAATCCCGATGGCCGCTTACTACGCCAAGTGGGTTAACATCAAGTCGATGTTCGCCGAATTCTACAATACGAGGAATCTCAAGATTCACAAGATGCTCGAGCGTCAGAATCTCAAGTTTGAGGGGCGGTTGCATTCGGGTATCGACGACACGCGCAACATCGCTCGCATCCTCATCAAGATGCGTAACGACGGCTGCCATCTCTACGTGAACGAGCAGCTGCCGAAGCGGTTTGAGCTCACCAATCTGGCATGAGGTCTATAGGCGATAGACGAAAGGAGACGGCGCGCGCGTATCAGCCGTACCATGTGCGCGCGGATCCGAGAGCGTCACGCCTTGACAGAGGAGAGATCCTGGACTGGTCTTTTCGAACCCGTGTGACACACTGCCCGTTTCTTTGTTGTTTGTTCCTCCGAGCGGGACGCCTCTGAGCGCGGCGCGCCGGGCGGTGGAGGGTTCCGAATCTGTGGTGACGCGCTGCATGTCCGCAACGCAAGTCTCAAGTATGTGTGGCAACTGACGTACGTAGCTATGTACGCGTGAAATGACCCTAAAAAACAGCTATCCGTTATCCGGACCGGCGACGACCGCGCGCGCGCCGGGTCTTGCCGGGTCGCGCGCTCCAACGCGCACGCAGCACCACCGCGCCCGGACGACTTCCTAGTCCGACTTGCGCACGCAAGATGGAAGTAGACTCGAGGCCTTTGTGGCCTAAGTATGTCGAGTTCGGCCCACTATCTCTCTCTCTCTCTCTTTTAACCTGACAGCTCGTAGGATCGAGCCTCTGTGCGGGGTGCTGCGGCCCAGAGCGCCTGTGCACATGTGTTGTGAGGGTTCACCTCCTATTGTAGTCCGCCGCAAGCTTCTGCACTTTCTCGTCAAACTTCGAGCATTGGATGGGCATGTCAAGCTCGTAGAAGGGATTCTTCAGCACGTAGTCCGAGTACAACACGTAGACCTCTTTGAGGACAGCATCGATGTGTCGTGAGTCTGGGTCGGCAGTGAGGAAGAACTTGAGGCCCGTCGCTGTGTCGAACGATTGCAGCACGAAGCTGTCGCACTCGAGCTCGACCATTTTGCCGGAGCCGGGCACCGGCGAAAGCTGCTTCATGATGAGGGCGAGACCGCTAAACGTGGAGGCGAGCCGAAGGTGGTCATTCACATCCAAACTTGGACAGTGCGCCGCAAAGTCCTGCGCGAGCGGATGCACGCGTGATCATCGAGCCGCGAGCGGACGCAGAAGGCGGATGCGCGTGCACACCTTGTGGTAGATAAGACCACCCGCCTTGTTGTTGATGTAGAGGCTCAAGAGGCCCATCCGACCGCACCGTGCACGGACGACACCGAGGTATTCGGTCGCTCACAAAAAGGTCAGCTTCAGAACTTACAATGTACTTGATGCGAGAGCCGTTCAAGTTCAAGATCTATTATTCAAGTTTCAAGTAGCCGCGGAGAGGGTGACTGTGGCCAGGGCCAGGGGCGACGTGCGAGGGGGCCAGGGCGCAGCCGCAGGGGTCGCACGCACGCAATGGTCGCACGACGGAGGTGGACTGCTGGATGTGCCGGTGTATGGCCGGGAGCGGGACGCTTCAGACATCCATCCTTTCCATGGCGGGACGCGTGCGGTGCCGGGAGGGACAGACCGGGACTCGGCATCTCGAGGGTAAGACGCCGCGTATACCGGAGCTCGCCGCGCGCGGTCGCGGGGGCGCGGCGTCGGGATACGGTTACCCAAGTCCCAACGGTTACGTTTGTACTTTCTTGTTTCTACTTTGTTAACGTAAGGCGGGGCTTTCGTTAGCACGTTAGGCTTTACGCTTTAGTTAGGCTATTATTTAGCGACGTTCCCGGGGGGGGAGCCGTCTAAGGGGGGGTCACAATTAGAAAAGGTCACTCTGAAGAGGTAGCACTCGGGGCGGGTGGCGGCGGTGTGGGCTCACCAGCGCCCTGGGGAGCAGACCCAGGCACGTAGGTGAATCCCTCGAAGTGCTTCTCCTGGGAGTCGGTGAGTGCGGAAAGGTCGGTGACCGAGTCGATGGCCTTCTGCCCGGTGAAGGCCTTGTGGAAATTTTGCGTGTCTTCCGACGAGGCCATCTTGGATTTGAAGGGTGGCCGGGTCTGCTTGGAGAGCAGCGCGTCCCACTCGAGGCCCGCAAAGAACTCGTGCACGCGAATGCCCTCGCCATTGGACTCCGAGCCCAGCCGCCGTGCGGGATCGCGCTCGAGCAGCCGCTCGATGCACGATTGACACTCGGGCGTCATCGGCGGGAAGGCGGGCGTCGTGTGGATCACCTTCTTGTACACGTCCTTGATGGTGTCGCCCCAAAAGGGGGGCAAGCTGCTCACCATCTCGAACAGGACACAGCCCAGAGACCACCAGTCGACCTCGAAGCCATAGGTCTTGCGCAGCCAGATCTCGGGCGCCAGGTACACGGGCGTGCCGCAAAAGGTCTCGGCCGTGCTACTCTCCTTGGAGAGTCCAAAATCCGTCAGCTTGACGTGGCCGTCGCCGTAAAGGAGAACATTCTCCGGCTTGAGGTCTCGGTAGATGACGCCGAGCTTGTGCAGGTGCTGCAGTGCGAGGAAGATCTCGCCCGCATAGAAGCGCGCCTGTGCCTCCTTGAACTTTTTGCACCGCGAGAGCAGATAGTAGAGGTCGCCGCCGTTACAGAAGTTGAGCACGTAGTAGAGCTTCGCGGGCGTGTGGAACGCGTACTTGAGGCCGAGGATGAAGGGATGCTCCTGCGTGTTGATGAGCGCGAGGACATTGCGCTCGGCGATTGTGTGCTGCAGGTCCTTAGGGTCGTTGCGCGCGAAGATGTTCTCCTTCTTGAGCACCTTCATCGCGTACACCTCGCCCGTGTCCCGGCGGCGCACTTGCATCACTTTGCCGTAGGTGCCGCGGCCGATGACCTTGAGCAGCTCAAAGTCGCCGAGCGTCACGTTCTCGTCGCCGCCCTCGACCGCATTCTTCGTCTGCGCTCGATCCGCCTCGCCCATCAGGTCGATCGAAGAGCTCGCGCCGCCCTCCCCGCCAGTCATCTGCAGCCCCGCGTTGACACGCACCGCCTCGATCCATGAGTCGCGTGTGTCCACGTCTGGCGCTTTGATGATGTACACTTTGCGCGACGCGGGCGTGATCTTGAAGCAGCACTGCTTGCCATCCGCCTCTTTCGGCTCGCACGTGGTGACCTGGCAGCCTTGCAAGGCAATCACGCCCTTGAGCTCGCCGGTGGTGTCCACCGATGTCCCGTCAGCGCCCGAGCCCTTGTAGTACTTGAGCAGATGGCCGTCCAGCACAAACCAGCGCTCCTTCCAACTTCTCCACACATGCCCTGGCCACACGACGCGCAGCCGCACTCCGTCAGCGCGCAGCGAGTTGCGGGAAGGTCTCGGAAACGTCATGCCGCGCTGAGGACTGGCCAAAAAGGCGTGGCCATAAGTTGCACGCGCATGCACAGCGGTGGCAGGGCGTGTGGCGCGCACCCTGCTTCACCAAGATGCCGCTTTTTGCGACAGCCCTGCTGTCGGCCATGCCGCAAAGTTGAACCGCAAAGGTCCTGTGGTCTCGCAGCAACCCCCGAGCGTCGCTCGCTCGCTCGCTCCTTCGTGTACCCTGTTGAGGAATCCTCGAACAAGGTCGAGCGCAAGGTTCCAGCTGTGGTGTGAACGAAAACGTCTCGACTATTTTTCTAACCCATGGCACATGCGTACGGCGCCCATCAGGCGTGTGTGCGACGCATCGTCTCAAACACGCCAAAGGCCTGCCTCACCTCGTCCAGCGACGGGCACTGCTTTCTCTCGAGCCGCTCGAGCGCATCCCTCCCAAGCACACAACGCAGCGCCGTCTCACCCAGCATTTGCTCCACCAGGACGAGGTTGTCGCCCTGATCGTCCGGCACGGCCGCGTCCACCTTGATGGCGTAGTGAGGAGGGCCTCGCGCCTTGCATGCATCGAACACCGCGAGCGCCCGCCCAAACTGCCTCGTGAGCGTCGGCGCATCCATCCGAAGAAGGCCGGCGTCCTTCAGGTCCAAGAGCTTGATGTGGTCGCCCATCAACCAGCCGGCGCGCGCGCGGTCGATCAGGTCGCTGTTGGAGGCATCGAGTACGCTGGGGCACCGGAACGAGTGCGCACGCTCCTCCATCTCGAGCAGCTCCGACAAGACCTCGGGCCGGCCGTTGGGGCCGATGCGAGTGATGGTCAGCGTGGCTTCGACGCCGTGCTGATGGTACGTGACACCGCCCGACTTGTCGCACGAGACGAGCACCAGGCGCGAGTAGTTGGGCTCGTCCGAAAAGGCACGAAGCGTGCCGTCCAGGACTCCCGCACAGATGGCGTCGACCAGCTTCACGGCGGGGACGGCGCTGCCCTGTAAGGTGGTGCTTGTCGCCATCGGCGCCGGCCGCACGTGCTGCGCCAGCACCTTGACGTGCTCCCGATCCAGGCCCGCTGCCTCGGCCGCCTCGACGGCGGCCATCGCCGTGGCCGAGACAGCGGCCGAGACAGCGGGGGCCGCGAGGCATGTGCGCTTGTGCACGGCCCACGCGGCGCGTTGGCAGGCCGCCGAGCAGTAGCACACGCACTTGCAACGCGAGCAGCGCAAGCGTGCGCCAGGGCGGTTGCACTGGGCGCACTGCTTGCTGCCAGTGGGCGCGGCGTCGTCGCTGCTGTTGATGATGATGGCTTCCTCGAGCGCCACCGTCTTGGCACCGCCGTGCTTGGCGATGGCCTCCTCGCGCGCCGCCTTGGCACGATGCGGGTCGTCGAAGAGCTCGAGAGGCATGGGCAAACGCCTTCTCCTCGGCTCGCGGGGCCGTTAGGGGCCCGTTACAGACGTTACACCCTTCGCCGTGAAGGGGGCGCATGCCGACTTGATGAGAGTTTCGCGCTCCGACGCGGCGCGACGCGGTATTCCGGCCGAACAGATTAAGCTCGACAGGCAAGGGCGAAGTGATCAGAGATCACTCACCGGACACAGGTCGACAGCTACCTACTTCTACTACCTTCAACTGTCACAGTGCTGTGCGGTAACACCGCACGTCAATGACAACGCAGACAAGGGTGCCTAAGGGTCAAGGCGCATAGGCGCTCTTAGGCGCTCAAAAACCTCAATCGTCAATCGGATACTCAATGGCCGCTTTTGGCTGCTCCCCTCAGTAGTCTCGTCGTGGATATGAATGAAACGCATCTCGCATGTTGAAGCGGTTGTAACGCTGCAAACGTCAAGTTGAAGTGCCGGCAATCAATGAACCTCACGAGCTACCATACGAACTTTGCGCGGGAATATACTTTATTTACAATCTATGGCTGATCCGCCCCTCCCGCGAAAGCCTTAGCCAGCTCTACGAAGGGCTCGTCGCACGCGTGCCCGTCGAGCGCGGACGTCTCAAAGTACGGCATATTCATGCTCGCAGCCATGCGCTGGCCCACTTGCCGGTTGATCACGATGCGCTCGCGCAGATCCACCTTGTTGGCCACGACAGCACCGGGAAGGCCCTCCGCGCCGGTCGCCTCGAGCAGCCGGCTGTACCAGTTGCCACACGCCTCGAAGGTGTGGCCGCGCGTCACATCGTACACGAGCAGCACCGCCTTGGTGCCCTCGCAGTAGGAGCCGAACATCTCACTGAAGATGTCCTGGCCACCAACGTCGAAGCAATGAAACTCGACAGCGTCCGTGGTTCCCGGCACTGTGACGGCCTTGACGCAGAAATCGACGCCACAAGTCATATTGTACGCCTTGGGGAAGCGCTGCCCGTTGGAGTGGAACATCTGCGTGAGCGCCGTCTTGCCCACCGCGGGGTCGCCGATCTGCAAGCATTCACAAAGGTTTGAAGACGATGAGAGCGGATTTGTTTGGGGGGCTGAGGAGGGGTTGGAGGAGAATTGCGCGCTCGCGAGTGCAGGGCGTCGAGTTCCGCTCGGCGTGTGCGTACAATCGCCAGCTTTGGGCGCGCCACGATCTTGGCGGGCTTCTCCATCCTATGGAGTCCTTGGAGACGTTGGCGGCACCTCGGGCAGTTCACACTCATCGCGGCTGTTAAGTGAAAAGTCCATTCTTTGACTTGAATCACTGTCACTGAGGAAGCGCGATTCTGCTCTCGCATATATTTCTTATCGCTCGGGTTTCACGACGCGCCGTCGCCGTCGCCGTGCCGCCGAAAAAAGTGATAGGCGGTTGTGGCGATGGCGTCGCTGGAGAGCCGTGGAGGCGGCGGCTTTTGAACAAGGCGAGCGAGCGATGCCTGGCCCCATCGTGCCACCCTCACTCAGCGCTACACCCAAGCGCCCGAGCCTCAAGAGCAGGGACGCCCTGCTTGACAACATGAGCCGCAGCAGCAGCACGTGCGAAATGAGCCCGGTCGAGGATGGGTCCATCTTGGGCAAAGTGAAACGTGTCGTCCCCGCAAAGTTGAAGCGCAAAATGTCGTGGGGTGACGAGCGCGGCGAGCAGCTGCACATCGTGCACCACGTGTGGGACACACATTACCACACGCGGAGCTGCCTGCAACGACATTTGCAGTTCTGCTGCTTTTTCATAATGGCGTTAACTCTTGCGCTGGTTATGGGCTTCCTGTTGGCAGCCGGCGCATTCGATGGGTGACGCTGCTCGACCGTCGCCAGCGCTCTTTCACCATAGTTAGGCAAGCATATAGCGATAGGATGCCGAAACGTACGTGTTCGCATGCGCATGCCACATGTGCAACGGTCCATGCTCCATGTGCAGCGCACAGTCCATTTTGTGCATGCGCCGGCATAACACGAGCTTGCGAGCAGTCTGACGGCAGCTGCGAAGTTGTCAATATGTCTACAGGTGCTGGGTGGCTGTGCATGTAAAGTAGCATGTTTCAAATCCGTAAACGCTTAAACCGCCAATGTTTCACGGTAAGTCGTAACTCGGCATAACGGCAAACTGGCGTCGGTCCGGAGTCGCGACGGTACGTCGGACACGGGGCCTCCGGGGCTGTCGCGCCTCTCTCGCGCCGGTCTCAGACGAGCGCGCTGCGTGCCCACTGGACAAATCACGTCGGCATCGATCGTAGACCAGTGGCACGGAAGAGAGCGAGCGTGAGCACTCAGCTGTGCACGCTGTACTCTGCCTTCTGCGCGTTATCTGCTCGTAACCATGCAGGATGGAGCGAACGGTCTTCGTCGGCGCGCCGTCCGCTGCGCACTCTGTAAGGGAGTGTGACGCGAGGCGCTTCCGAAGCCGAGCACTTCCGAAGCCGAGCCCTCCGTAAAGGAGTGTGACGCGAGGCGCGAGCTCCCGCGCGTGCGTGTGTGCGTGCGTGCGTGTGCGTCAGAAGTGCGCTCAGCCGACAAAGGAGCTGAAGGAGCGTGAGGTCTCCTGCACGAGCGCCTCCATCGCATCCTCGCCATCGAGCAGTGGCGCTTCGGTGGCGCCCGGTACGGCGCTCGTCGAGCCGCGGATGGAGCTGCGCATCGATGCGTGCGTCGTCGGCATCGTACCGCCGTATTCGCCGTCCTCGGTGTCGGTGTCAGCGTGATGCTCGGCCATGGTTTTGGCCAATTCGGCCTCGCGAGCGGCACGGTCCGTGGCCGTTGGGAAGATTTCCGAGATGATGGGCGAGCGCATCAGCAACGCCTTATGGATCGAGGAGCGCCTGGGCCCGCCACTGCCAGCCGCGCGTCCGAAGCCCTCGGCACCGCCGTGCTTCTCGTAGAGCTCCTTGAAGCTCACCTGCGCGCTGCTGTTGTTCTTTGCGCTGCTGTTCTTGCGCTGCGACAGGTTGAAATATTGTGAGCGGAAGACACGATCAAGCTCATCCTCGATGGCGTGCCAGTGCTTGCGATTGTTGATCGAGAAGAGCACACGCTTCGAGAAGTCATAGAGCGACTCGAAGAATGCGCGCTCTTGCTGCGTGTTCGCGTAGTTCGAGTGCGTCAGCAGGATCGATGCGTACACGAGTGCAATGTCACGACGCCGCGCGCGCTGCTCCATCTCCTTTTCAAGCAGCAGCTTGCTCGCACCGGCGCCGGACGAGGCGCCGCCCGTCGGGAAATGGTCCGGTTCTAGCCCGCTCGCGAGCGCGTCGCGCCGCTTCTCCGCTGACGCCGCCTCGTCCTCCTCAATCTTGCGCGCCTCGAAGTAGACAGCAAAGTACTCGATGCACGCATGCAGGAAGGTGTCCATGGTATCGCTCTTGCAAAACTTCTTGAAAGCCGCGCTGTGGACCTTGTACTTCATCGCCGCGAGCACCATATCTGCGAGCGGCGACGCGCGAGGGCGTTCGATGAGCGAAGTGGCCAACGGCGGCCGCATCAGCAGCGAAGGCGAGGGTGAGGGCGTCTCTCTCCGCACCCTTGTTGCGAGTTAGGCTTTCGCGCGGATTGGCGGGTGGAGCCTGCTTCCTGCTCATGGAACGGGACAGACGCGCGATCAGGGTCAGGCTGGCTTCGCAAGAGGGGCCGGGAGCGGTCGGCGCGCGCGCTGCGCTCGCCGCCGCTCGGATGTGCTCACATGGACATGGCCAACGATTTTTTCCAAAGGATGTTTGATTTTCTATGCCCGTGGCTGCCTGTGTTAGAAACCACGCAGGTACACGTTCACACGATTCACGTTCATGTCAATTCACGTGTGAGTTTCTCACGATGGTGCGAGCAGACATGCAGTACTTCCGACGATCGGCGGTGACGCGCTGACGCGACCGCCTCCTGACTGCTCCATAATCACAGGACGCATTGCTCGGCGACGACGACGAGGACGTGCTCGAGATCGCTCGGCGTGACTCACTGCCAGATGAGGCGAGGGTGCAGGAGAAGCGAGTGACTGCGAGGGAGGAGGTCGTGGAGACCACGAGGACCGTCGGTAATACGAGGACTGTCGCATATGATGACCGCCATGGCCCCTGTCCATATGCGATCCAACACCATGCGATTGTAAGAAGCAAGTCTGCTCACCTAGCTGCTGCGCACGTCCTAAGGGCCGTCCGATGCCTGCATCTGCATGCGAGACGAAGCGTGTGTGGGTCACTGCTGCTTCTGACGTGATCGCATGCTGCGCTCGGCAGGCCCGCCGCCATCGTGTTCGGCCGCCGCGCCGATGACCGGCAGCGTCTCCACACGACCAGTGGCAGGCTCGACCCATGGCAGTGCCACGACCACCCTGAGCACGGGCTCGAGCTGTGGGGACTCGACGGCCAGCTTGGCCTCGCAGCCAGGCGGCTCAGCTGGTCTTATCAGCGCGCCTCGGCAGCTGGGCGCCGGGCTGGGCGCCGTGCCCGATGTCCAGAAGGGTTGGCCATCACGCCGGCTGCCCGCAAACACGCGCTTCTTCGTCATCAAGTCCTTCTGTGCTCGCGATCTCAAGATCTCAATGCGTGCGCACACACCTGCATCTGCACCTGCATCTGTGCTCGCGATCTCAAGATCTCAATGCGTGCGCACACACCTGGCTCACTCGCGCCGTTCTGAGCACCATGATGAGCGCCGTGCTGAGCGCGCGCGCGCGCCACCCACTCGTCTCGCGCTTTGGCCCTGAACACATGCCTCGCCCATCTCGCATGCATCTCCCAGAGAAGGCGGTGTGGGCTACGCAGCCGCGCAACGAGCAGAAGCTGAACGCCGCGTTCAACGAGGCCGAGGCCGTCATCCTCTTCTTCAGCGTCAATGAGTCGCGAGCCTTCCAGGGATATGCGCGCATGGCGTCACGCACGGGCGAGGCGGGCACAGACGAGGACGTCTCCGCGCTGTGGACTGGGGCGGAGGGCGACGTCAAGGCGCCGGCGTGGGGCAGCACTTTCAAGGTCAAGTGGCAGACCATATACGACCTGAGCTTCAACGACGTGATGCACCTGCGCAACCCGTATAATGAGGACAAGCCGATCAAGATTTCGCGCGACGGGCAGGAGGTAGAGCCAAGTGTCGGCCGGCAGCTGTGCCTGGCCATCGACGAGGGGTGCGTGGCCCACTCGATGGCTTGATTGCTTCTGATGAGCTTGATTGCATCTGATGATCGATGATTGCCTGAGTGCCTCCCTAATTAGGTACGTGGCCAACCCGGCCAACTCGATGAAACGCAAGCGGCTAGAGGACCTTCAAGTGCCACCGCCCAAGCGTCCCGCCGATTGCGGCAAGGGCAAGGGCGCCTGGGGAAAGGGCGCCGCCGTGGGCACCGCTGTGGGTGCCGGCGGCGGCGACAAAGGTGGCGGTAAGAAGGGCGGCGGAAAGGGCGGCGGGAAGGGCGGCTGGCCGGGAGATGGCGGCAGCGGTGGCGGCTGGCAGGGCGATGGCGGCGGCGGCTCGCAGGGTGGTGGCGGTGGCGGCTCGCAGGGTGGTGGCGGTGGCGGCTGGCAGGGTGGTGGCGGCGGCGGCTGGCAGGGTGGTGGCGGCGGCGGCTGGCAGGGTGGTGGATGGGCGGGCGGCTGGCAGGGTGGCAAGGGCAACGGCGTGGGAGGAGGGCGTGGCTGGCCGGGCGGTGGTGGCGGTGGCGGCGGCCGTGGAAACTGTCGTGAGGGCTACGACGGCTACGGCGGCGGCGGAGGTCATGCCAGCTACAGTGGCGGCGGCGGTGGCGGCGGCGGCGGCGGGTACGGCGGTTACTTGTATGGTGGCTGGCAGGTGCCGCAGCAGCAGGACGTCAGGGGCGGTGCCAGCGCCCGCAGCAGCGCCGGAGCGGGCGGAGCGCATTTGCCCTTGGACATTGCATCTACGTCGTATGATTAGTAGCGGCTCAGCAGCGCGCGGGTGGCACGCAAAGGTGAGAGGGCGGTTTTTGCGTAGCGGTCTCCAAGCGTTTTCTAGTTGACGCTCGATTCGGCGCTTTCGAAGTGGATCGGCGCTTTTGACCATGCAGGCGTCGGACATAACTTTGTCAGAGGTTCCCAAGCGCACGGGCCACAAATAAGCAATGCCGCTTGTGCCAGTCGCAGAACCGCGGTTCTCTTGCCAAACGGTGCTGCCTATTCGCTTCCGCGTCCTCGCCGCCTTCGCTGCCGTCTCTTTCTTGCAAGGCGCGAGCTTCTCCGTCTTTGCTCTCAACCCCGACCTGAGCATACTGCTGCTGCCCTCGCTCACCCGGAACCTAGAGGGATGGACGCTCAACTGCAATAACATCGCACAAGCGGGCTTCATCTTCATCGCAATCTACTTGCTGCGCGAGCGCCCGTCGCCCGCACCGACCGGCCTGCGCACCATCGCCGTAATCGGCTCTCTGACACAGTTTGTGCAATCGTTCTGCTGGTACGTCGCGACACTAGTGCCGTCGGCGGAAGTGCAAGTATGGTTGGTGCTGTTCGGTAGCTCCGCCGGCGGCGTGTGCACCGGGTGTGTGCAGGGCGCTTGCAGTCGGATCAGCGCCGTGTGGTTTCCGCCGGACGAGCGCAGTGGTGCCACCGGGAACGTGTACTCAGCCTACTTTGCCGGCCAGTTGCTCTTCACGGCCATCAGCCTCTTCTTCTGCGCCGACTTCGATGTGCTCTACACGCTCCATGTACAGCTCGGCCTATCGGTGCTCAATTGCATCATTATCCTCGCGTGGTTCCCCGACCGCCCAGTTTCCGACGAGAGCCCTCTCAAGATCTATCGGGATACGTTAATCTCGAGGGCCACGAGGGACGCGACGCGGGGGGCGAGCACGCGTGGGACGCACACGAGGGACGGCACGAGGTCCACGGGCGGGGGGCTACTCGATCGTCTCGTGGGACGGGGGACGAGAGATACTGCCGAGCCGCTGCTCCACGATGGGCTCACCGAGGGCCGTCGCTCTACCGGCGGGGGGCTACTGGATCGTCTCACAGACACTCTGCGGTCAGACCGACGAGATCTCGATCCCCACGACCCCCCCCCTTCCCAGCTGGACCGGTCGACTCAGCCCGCTGCCCCCGGAGATGCCAGCGAGGGCGCCCGCGCCGGCGCGAGGAGCCGTTCGATCGCGAAGAGCTCGTGGCTGTCTTCTCTTCGGAACGTCGGCCTCTCGTCTGTCCTGCTCATCATCTCTGTCTCCTGGTCCACTGGAGTGTGAGTGCAGCCTGCCGCACTCGAACCCCTCAGCCTCAAAGCCGGTCAAATCGGTCAAGTTGAAGTCGTGATCCGTGGCTCTGGCTCCTCACACGTGGCCCATCTGCCCTCCTCGCAGGTACCAGGCCTACGGACAGGTACTGCCGCTCGCCTTCGCAAACGAAGGGGGCGCGACCTACCTGCCGTGTAACTACAGCGCGTATGCTCGGCTCAGCAATGCCCAAGGCGACCGGTTCGCCCTAGCGTCGACCGCCACGTACGCCATCGGAGGCTCGTTTGGTGGAATGGTCGCCGACCGTTTCTTCGAGCGCCGTCTCAAGCGGCTAGTGCTCCTCTGCTACCTGGCACTCACGATCAACTTCGGGCTCATCATCATGTCGATGCCGCCGCCGCCCTTTTTCGTGACCAACACCGGCGGTGTGAGTTTCGGCCCCGGCGGAGAGCCACTCGCCATCGTTCTCGTCGCCACCTCGGGACTCTTTTCATCGATGGCGACCGTGCCAGCACTCGAGCTGCTCGCGGAGGCAGCCACGCTCTCCGAAGGCGCCTCCAATAATCTCGTGATGCTCGGTACGCAAATCTTCGGCATCATGCTCACCTACCTCTCCAACGTCATCGCGACACCGGGCCTCGGCATACTCATTTGCATCTTCATCATCTGCTGCTCCGTGATCGTTTCGCCCATCACAGAACGGTATGCGCGCTTCGAGGCCATACATGCGGTGGTCGCCGAAGAGGTTGCGATGGCCACAATTCTGGAGCAAACGGCTCTGTGAGAGAGAGCCCATCGCGGACGGCCAGAGCTCAGTCGCATATTTGTGAAAAGCGTTTCGTCAAGAATATTCGCGTCTCACGGATGCAATTTTTCTCGCCTGACTTTCACAGCCCATATTTTAATTCGAATTTCACAGCATTGGCTCTCGTCTCACATCATGGAGTCTTCAGTGGCGCCCGATGCACAATGGAAGCCTTCATCGCCCGACGAACTGCTCTGCCCGATCACGATGAAGGTGATGTGCAATCCCGTCATCCTCTCGAGTGGGCACGCCGTTGAACTCGACGCGCTTCTCGCCTTCTGGCGCACGTGCCCCTTTGCAATCGTCAATCCAGTGACTCATGAGAAACTGGCCGGCTTGGAGGACGTGGCGCTGGTGCCCGCCCTCCAGGTTCGCAGCGCCGTTGACGCGTACCTTTCGACGCTTCCTCCGGGAACTGCGCCTGATGGTTGGGAAAATGCGAATATTGGCCACAGGTCTACGCGCGAGGAGCTACGCGTGCTCTCGTGCCGAGTGCACCAAGTTTCAACCTGCGCAACCACCGTGCGCCTCGGGGGCTCGCTACCGAGGGCAGCAAATGAACATGCGAGAGCATGCCTCGGCGTCTACGAGCGAGATGCGAAGCTCACCAACGATAAGCCCTCGTACACGAAGCGTGGCGGCTCACATGCCCTGTGGTTCTCGTCGGTGAAGCCGGATGGCTCACGAAACTGCTTCTGGCACGCAGCCGAGGTACAGTTCAAGGGCAGCGCCGCTGGCCACCTCGGGGCCCATGCCCCGGACAACGATGTGGTAGAGCCGCCACGGCGCCGCGGAGTGTGGCAGGCAGCATCTGCGGCGCCGACGCCGAGCGACGGCGACGAGAACGACGACGACGACAGCGACAACGAGGTTTCACCCACCGTCGGTGCCCGTGCCGGTGGCGTCTCGTGGGTGGTGGCTCCCGACGTTTACTGCGGCTCCGCGAGCGACGAGGGGGAGCAAGCAGCCCTGATGGCGAGCAGTGCGAGCGCGGTCGTGGTGAGCGGCACGCTGCCCGCCATCCTCAACGCCGCCCTCCATGCCGAGTACTACCGCACGAGCCTGCTGGGCCTCTTCGATCGCGACGTGACGCTGACCAACGGCCGCGCCTCATATACGCGTCGTGGCGGCTCCACGTTCCTGTGGATCTCCCCTGACCACGGCCACTGGCACCTAGGTGGACGCGAGCAGCATGGCTCCGGCCTGAGCTCGTTGCATGCCCTCGCGACAGCCGACGCAGTCGTGGCGGAGCTCATCACGGGACCATGGACGGTGCGGGCGCCAGCCCCTGTGCAGCGTCCCGAGGGTACCGTCGAGCACGCCCTGAACGCCCCCACGTACATCGAGGTGCCACTGTGGGTCGATGCAGCGAGCGTGGAGCTTGTAGGCAGCCTGCCCGATGCCATGATCGGCAAGGCCGACCAACACGGCGCAGCTGCCTATTTTGGACTGTACGACCTGCTGGTCGATCGTGGCCACGTAAATGGAAGGCCAGCCTACGTGCAGCGCGGCTCTCGCTGCGCCCGCGCCCTGTGGTTTGTGCCGCACAGCGCCCATCTCGGCTTCCATCGCGGCTTCTGGCATTTTGGACTCATGGAGCAACTTGGCCAGGCGTGCGGCCCCATCTGCGCACAAGAGGTGGCCGAGGGCGTGAACCGCGAGGGCGTGGCGACAGCTCGTGCGGGGCCGGCATGGCTAAGCGACCCCGCCTCGTGGCAGGTGAACGATGGCGAGCGCTGGCATAAGGCGCTCGTGCTTCGCTGCCGTGCGGTTTGACACATTGAGGAAATCAGAAGATGAGTTAGGAGTGAGACTTTGAGCGAGATCTCCCGCATATAAAAGTTTGTCTCTTGTCTCACCGGACCGTACCTAACGAGGCGGGCGACCATCGGGCGGCGTTGAACTGCCCGAGTTGGCAGGGGGCGGTTGTTCGTTGACCTGACGTGACCCCCCCTGTATAGCGATACGACTTACGAGCATCGTGAAACCCAGCATCGAGATCTGTAGCGGTCACGTATCAAATATCTGCTGCGTTCCAGTGCGGCACTCGAGAGTCTCGGAAAAGATCCAGAAGACTCGACTACAGTAGCTCTCCCCGTACTTACTCGCCGCGCCGCAGAGGACGAGAGAAGAGCGCACAGACCGGACGGACGGCCCGGCCCCCGCCGGGGGTCAAGCGAAGGGTGATGTCGGTGTGAGAAGCGTCACTGTCGTCTGTCCCCTATAACTGTAACTGAAACTGTACCCGTCCCGCCGTCCCGGTGGCAGCCACTCAGAGTACTGACGCGTTCAAGCCGCACGGCGCACGCCTGGAAGCGCCGCAAGCGGCAAGGCCCAAGCTAGTAGCTACGAGTCCAATTCGATTCGTCACTCTACGTCCGACACTCACGCGACACGCGTCACGATGTAAGCCAGGGGCAGGGCGCAGGGGCAGGGCGGCAGGGCGTTGCGGTTCTAGGGCTGTCGGGTCAGGGTTAGATCAGGGTCGGGGCCAGGGGCGGGGCTCGGCGAAGGGTCAGGGTGTGCCAGGTACTTGCAAGCATTGCTTGCTTGGAAGCAGTCAATGCAGGCGCGAGCGTTGCATGCGTTTTGCTTTACCTCAACACCCTCTTTCCGTCAACTTGAATGTATGCGGGAGGCGGGTCGGGCGCGCGCGCTGGTCTTTGCTCTCGCCTGCGACATGGCTCGCTCATCACCGTGTCAACGTGTAACTTACACCGCTGGGCGGCAAGAGGGCAGATGGATGAACGGGAAGGTCTCAGGCCACATCTGCAGCATGGCTTGGAAGGAAGTCGAGAACCGCGACTCCATGAAATGGCTGGAATATGCTGCGACCATGAACAATGGCAACCAAGCGCGCGACCCCACAGAAGATGAAGCTCGCGTGCTCAGCCATTTCCAGTGCGCCGATGGCAGCACAGAGTACATCGAGCCACTTACCGGAGTCGCCCGGCATCCGTTTGCCCGCGTGGGCTGTAAGCGTGCGAGCAAAGACTGGACGTCGGGGCTTCCGTCCGAATATCCCAAGGGAGTCGATATAATCAACTCTTCGTACTTGGTGCTGCCCAATGCATGCAACAGCAAGCAAGCCAGAAGAGCGCTTTTCTTCGACATGGGATGTGGCATCGACCGTGGCAATGCCAAGAGTTATAACAAGACCAAGGATGGCGATCAGCCGGATTCCATTGTCAAGTTTGCTGACATGTTCGCTGCACGGTGCATTCACTTCGACCGAATTTTCGCTTGGGAGAAGAAGCCCTACGCCGCTGAAGAATGGTGGGGATCAAAGCCGCCCGAGCTGCGCTCCAAGCTCACCTTCTTCAATCTTGGCGTTCCGCAAGAACCTACCCAAGGCGCGAGCAGCTTCCTCAGGCTGCTGAACGCGACAGTACGGCCATCCGACTACGTCGTAGTCAAGTTAGATATTGACACTCCGCACGTCGAGCTCTCGATCGTACGCGCCCTCATAGCCGATGCGACCCTTGCCAGTCTCGTGGACGAGCTCTTCTTTGAGTACCACTTCTACGAAGACTATCGAACGGGCTGGTACTTTGGATGGTTTTTCACCCCTCTGCAGATTCGGAGTGCGCCAACAGTCGATGACGCGCTCGCACTGATGCAGCGGCTTCGCGCGCTCGGCATTCGAGCTCACTTTTGGACCTAATCTTCACAACGCGCGGAAATGTTACTGCATATCACTTCAACACCATCCTCGGTCGTCGGTGCAACTAAACAAGGAGTGAAGGGCTCCGGTATTCGGGTATGGCGCTGTGTGCTTAACAACCGGATTTTCTCAGATAGCCGTGAATACAGTGCTTAAAGACTGTGTACGCACAGCTCCTCCCCCTGAGTGTGATGTACTACCTCTGCGCGTGCCGAGGGCCCTCGCTCTTGGCCTCCGCACCGGCAGCCGCCATTGCAACGGTGTCCATTTCAGCCTCGGCCTCGGCGTTCGGATCGGCGTCACTCCGGGGGCCTTCGGTTGAGAGCGTTTCGACGTGGTGAGCTCGCGCCACGAGTTCTCGTTCATCTCGTCCATCTGTAGTTCCAAATGCCCAACCCATAGCCCGCGCTCGCATGTAAGCTCGTACGCCCGTGGACACGCCCGACCAACAACCCTGGAGCGTGCCCCGAGGGTCGACGACGAAGTCCTCAAGGAAGACTTGAATGGCGGCCACGTCTTGCTCCCATCGGGCCTGCACCGCTTCGGTGAGCTGCTCCGCCAAATACCCTGAAGTGAAGTCCTCCCACCACATGCGCGATGCCTTGGCCACGCCAGCAAAGTGTGCTTGTGTGGCCTGCGCCCTTGCGGCATAGAAATGCCGCATTTGCTCGGCGGCCGCCTCGGCATGGTTGGTCATACACGTGTCCAAGGCCGCTGCGATCGTGCGACACAGCGCCCTGGCGTCCGCGTGCTTCTCGGGATCCTGCCGGATCTCCTGCCTCAGATCGTGGATCTCCTGCCTCAGATCGGCCACGTAGTCTCGGGCGGAGTCGAAGCGCGGCGCCCCCTCGCGCACCCAAACAAGGGCGCACTTCTCGCAGAGCGAGACGCGAGGGCGCGGGGTGGGCACCGACCAGGAAGCCATCCGCCTATCCGAGCCGAGCAGCCTCGTGCCGGCGGCTGCCAACGTCTCCTCGGCTAACTCCTCAGCCGCCTCCTCAGCCGCCTCCTCGGCGGTCTCCTCGGCGTTTGCTTCCCGATCGAGGACGCCCTCGCGGTCGCCCACATAGGCGAGATCATCAGCACATTGCTGGTTCATCGGATCGTCCATCCTCGCACCAGTAGGGTGGGTACGAGGGTGGGTACGAGCCGTACCGAAGGTCTCTGGGAAGGTCTCTTCGTTCTTCCTCTCCTCCTCCAAAGTCAGCGCTCTGGCGGATGCACCATGTTCGGCTGAGGGGAGCAACGGCGGGCGAGACGGACGAGATGGGCGCGGTCGAGCTGCTCCACTACCCTCGCCATCCTCTCCTTTGGAAGGAGAAGGACTCGCTGCACCATCGCCCGATGCCGTCGGTTGATCGGCTGGTGCGCTGCCGGCGGAACGATACCAATGCTTACGGCCGGGCACGTTGCTGCTCGCAGCGGCTCCCTGCGGATGGAGGTTGGGCGAACCGCACGCCACCAGCGCTGCCGTGTGCGCGGAGGACGAGGAGCAGTGGCTTCGCATCGCTCGCGGTGGCGTGAGCGCAGGCGACTTGGCCGCGACCGCCGGCTTGGTCGAGGCCATGGGCTGTTCCTTCAACGGCTCCTTCACGAGGCTCATGGAGCCGGTGGCGACATCCAGCAGGTCGCCCGTCGCCCGTCGCTGAGCCGCCTCGTCGGTGACCACGTCGATGCTGCGCGGGCTGCCCACTTGAGACCCCTCTAGCGAGCGTCTGCGAATGAGCGCAGCCTGTGTCGGAGTGAGAGAGAGGTACTCTCGCTTCTCAATGCGCGTCTCGGCATAGGTTGGGACGCGCGCTGTCCGAATCCACTGCCCACCATCCCGTCGTACCTTGATGCCTTCGAGACGGTGGGGACCAGCTGAGGCCAAGGACGAGCGTGATGTCCGATGAGGTGCGTACAGGGGTGGGCGCTTGTCGCTCGTGTCGGCGGTACCAAAGAGCACACCTCTCCGGCGCGATGCGGCGCGGCAATCGCCCCATCCCGGCTCAAAAGGCTCAGCGAGTGGCTTTTGGTTCGTGATGAACAAATCTCGCCACGAAATCGCGCTGCTCTCGGCTACGGCCCGCCGCTGGCCCATGATCGAGGAAAGCAACGCGGGCGGCTGCATCTCGGCTCGGTTCGTGGGCGTACTTACTGCGGTGGGGATGGAGTCGGCGGGCGTGGCGGCAAAGGGCGCGGCGGCGGCGGCTTCCGGCGCGGGCAGGCGTGATGCCGAGGGAAGGTCAAGGTTCCCGTCCATGCTCGGCGCGTTTTGGGAGTGACCCTGGGGTGCTCGAGTCTTGGCAGTTGCGATGTGAACATGTGACTGCATGCATTCGCAACGAAAAAAGGAAGCGAGCCTGTTTTCATTGAAGTCAAGTCAAGATTGACCGAGCCCACGCTTCCTTCTCTCGGCACCTCAACATCCAAACTTGGTGCAGTTGTTTCGGTTATTGCACCTCGCCGCGCCCTCCACGTTGTGTCTCCACGGGGCCTGTGGTTGTGCGTCTTGCCGAGATGGCAATTTAACGTGAACGTGAACGTGAACGGTTGCATGGGCAGAATTCTTCAAAGTGCAAGAATCGCACATGTTCCACAGGAATCTCGCAATCTCGCTATTCTCTCCCAATGCAGAAGCTCTTGGTATCAGCAGTCCTTCTCGGCTCGGCCAGCGCGCTCCATGTGCCGGTGACGTCGCGCTCGCGACCGATCACGATGGGCACTGCGTATGTGAACGGCGTCATGAACCTCGGGTGCTAGCTGCTGCCTCCTGCTCCTACCGCACTGGCTCATGTGGTTCGTGTGTGCTGTTGGCAGCGCCGATGACATGGGCATCCCGTGCGTTGGCGAGTGCGACCTCCCGTCGTACCCCAAGCTGCCGCCATCGGTGCACCCCGGTGTCGTCACCGGCCAGGCCCTCATGGACCTGCTCAAAGACGCCAAGGAGAAGGGGTGCGCAGCCTGAAGCGCTGTGGCGCCGCCAAACTGCTGTTCTTGGCAGCCGATCCGAATCTGACGTGGATCCGACCTCGACGCCGCTCGCAGGTATGCGATCCCGGCCGTCAACTGCGTGACATCCTCGAGCGTCAACGCGTGCCTCGAGGCGGCGCGCAAGGCCGATGCGCCCATTATGATCCAATTCTCGTCGGGTGGCGCACAGTTCTATGCTGGCAAGGGCCTGGACAACAAGGACTACACGGCGGCGATCGCTGGCGCCGTGTCGGGCGCGTATCACGTGCGTGCGATGGCTGAGCAGTACGGCGTGCCGGTGGTGCTCCACACCGATCACTGCGCCAAGAAGCTGCTGCCATGGATGGATGGCATGCTCGCGGCGTCCGAGCGCTACTACAAGATGCACGGCGAGCCGCTCTTCTCGTCGCACATGCTCGACCTCTCGGAGGAGCCGCTCGAGGAAAACATCGACATCTGCGTCGAGTACATGGAGCGCATGGCCAAGATGGACATGCTTCTGGAGATGGAGCTCGGTATCACTGGCGGCGAGGAGGATGGCGTCAACAACGAGGACGCCAACCAAGAGGACCTGTACACGAAGCCGGAGGAGGTGTGGGCGGTGACCAAGGCGCTCATGAAGGTGCCCAACGCCAAGTTCACGATCGCGGCGGCCTTTGGCAACGTGCACGGCGTGTACGCGCCGGGCAATGTCAAGCTCACCCCCAAGATCTTGAAAAACTCGCAGGCGTACATCTCCGAGCAGCTTGGCATGCCGCAGGGCTCGATGCCCGTCTCCTTTGTGTTCCACGGAGGCTCGGGCTCGGACATCAACGACATCCGCGAGTCGATCGGCTACGGCGTGATCAAGATGAACATCGACACGGACACGCAGTGGTCGTACTGGGACGGCATCAGGGCGTACGAGAAGGAGAACCGCGACTACCTGCAGGGCCAGATTGGCAACCCCGAGGGTGCCGACAAGCCGAACAAGAAGTACTACGACCCGCGCATGCCGATCCGCGCCGCTGAGAAGGCGTGCGCGAAGCGGCTCATGCAGGCCTTCGAGGACCTCAAATGCGTGGGCGTCCTGGGTCTCGGCGACTCCAAGGAGCCCTCGAACGTCCTCGCGTCGAGCGTCTACCGCGAGGCGGGAGCGCGCAAGGGCGCGCTGCCCGTCTGAGCGGCGCACGCTCGCGCGGGGCAGGGTGGCGCGGTGCGCTCTCGGGCGGAGGTGTGGGGCGCGGTGCTCAGCGGCAGTAGGGCGCTTGCATAGAGGAACACTCATCATTTGGTTTAGTGCCGGTTGTGGTGTCGTGTGTTGGCTTGCTTCCACCGCGCGCGCGTCCGCGGGAAGCGCTTCCGGGACATCGTGTGCGTGGTCGGCGTCATCGTGGTTGGAACAGCGTAACGTGAAAGTGGCCCTCGATTTTGCGAGCGCTCGACGGCGCCCGGCACCCGGTACAAAAGAGCATTGACGAAGTGTGGAGTCTTCAATTCTCATGGGTGGCGGCGGGAAGGGTGCAAGCCGCGGTCGTGGCGGCCGAGGTGGGCAGCGCCGTCCGAAGCTGGTTAGGAACTCCTCAGTTCCCACATGTGTGCTCTCATTCCACCAGCCGCTGGCGTCCATGATCGCGTACGGCTTGCAGCGGCTCGACGGGCGAGGGTGGTGCTCTGATTATCGTGGGCCGCTGTGGATTCACGCTGCTTCAAAGGAGCCATCTCCGGAGGAAATCTCGGAAATGGAGGCCTTCCATACCTCAGTCTTCCGGTCGCTGGCGACCTATTCGGGCGGCGATCCAGAGGCCGTGCCCACGCTGCCTTCGTCTTATCCGACCTCGTGCCTGCTGGGCTGCGTCAATGTCGTGGACTGCGTGAGCGCTGAGACGTACGCGAGCTGGCTGACTCTGCCTGACGGCGCTCTCGAAGAGGCGAGCATACACGGCAACGGCTACTACTTCTTGTTCGAGGGCCACCGGCGACTGGTCGTACCGCAGCGAATGCCTGGGCAGCACAAGCTGTGGCAGCTGGAGCGCCAGCTGGCGACGCTGCTGTGGGAGAGCGATGGTGTGCGACCCTCGGCGCAGGCTCCGATCAGCTGGGTCGGGCATCGAGAGGCAGCGGAGGCGGCAGCAGCGAACGCGGTCGCCACTCTTCGCCCTAGCGAGCCCACAGAAGCGATGAAGCGAAACGCGCGACGAACAGCTGTGCGGCAGGCCGCCGCCAAGCAGCACGTGGCAGGTGGCACCATGGTCGAAAGCATGGATCTCCAATCCGCAACGGTCGGAGGCCAATTGGGCCGATCCACATCGGAGGCACCATCGACACCAGCACCAGCATCCGTTCCTCCGTCGCAGTGGACGCCAGGTCCGTCGAGGCCACCCTGGGTTACGTCAGGTCACGTCGAGGTTACGTCAGGTCACGTCGAGGTTACGTCGTGTCCATCGAGGCCACCTGGGCTGCCGAACTTGACGAAGTTGACGAAGTCGTGTAGTTCGCCAGGTCCGTCGAGGCCACCTGTGCCGCCGCCAGCGGTGCACGACACCGATCCGCCTGCCAAGCTCCAGGGGGGGCACTCCCCGGAGGCGGTGCCGCCGCTGCCGGACGCAACCACGCCCAAGGAAGCACGACCTCATGCGCAGTGGAAGTTGGTGCAAAATGCTCAGGATAGCCTCCGGGGCTCGGCGTTGGCCGAAGAGGACCCGATGGATGCGTGGATGCTCGCACAAGCCCTCGCCATTTCAGTCACCGAGGAGAATGCGATCGCCGCGGCACGGGTCCAAGCGATGGAATTCGCGCCGTCCGTTGCGGCAGTTCGCTCGGGGCCCGGCACTGGTGCAATCGCTTTGGAGGCGGCCGTCTTTGCAGATGCAGACGTCGATGATAGGATTTTCGTGGAGGACGAGTGCTTGAGTCGAATTGCGGACCTGACGCGGATGGGGTTTGAGCGCGCGAAGGCGGTCGAGATGCTCACGCTATGTGGTGGCGACGTGGCGCAGGCGGTCGCGCTACTTTGCGGCTGAGATCATTGAAGTTCGGTCCCCAGCGCCGAGCTCCGCGGTTCCCGTGTTGAGCGCGGCGGTGCCGGTGGCCGGGACGCGGCTCGCGGAGGCAGCCACGAGCGGGCTTAAGCAACGCAGTTACGTAACGCGGTTACGTTACCAAGTAAACAGAAAGCGAGAGCGGAGAGACGCGAATTCTCGCGCAGAGGGGAGAGGGCGCCGATTTTTTCGTTGGCGACCCAGGACGGGGGACGCGTGGCGTTGCCCGCTCCGTCACCGGCGCGGCTACCCTGGAGCGGTTACCCTGGTGCGTTATCGTTTGAGCTCGTTCCTTGGTTCGATGCGCGCACAAGAATCTCAAACGTCTCGCGATCTCCTCTCTCTCCGTCTTTTTCTCACGTGGTTCCCCTAATGTGCCTCGATCAAGGTGTATACTCTCGGGGTCTCACCCGTAAGGGCCGCTGTGGCGTCCTCTGTGCCCACTTGCACGATGTACACGGGCGTGCCGTACGCAGCGCATTTTGCAGCGGCCTCAAGCTTCGCGGCAAGGCCGCCGGTCACATCGTGCGCCGCTGTGGAGGTGGCCAATCCGCCTGTGAGACGCTCCGACGCGCCAGATTCGCTTCGGAAATAGAGCTCACGCACCCCGTACGTGCTCCGGTCGAAGACGATGCGAGAGAGCAGCCGCGCTCCTGGCTGATCCGGAGGTCGATCATACACCCCCGCCACGTTGGTCAGGAACACGACTCGCTCCGGCCGCAGAGCCTGGCACAAAGCTACCACGAGTGCATCGCCAGAGAGCACGGCACTTCCTTGTTCACTGTCCAAAACGGCATCGCCGTGAAGCACCGGCACGATGCCAGCACGCAAGAGTTCACACACCTCTGGGATGCCGTCCTGCTGCAACTTTTTGGCTCGAGTGGTCCATCGAGGGAACAATGGCAGCCCGCAAGCGGGCAGTGAAGCACGAAGCATCGCTGAGACCACGAGTGAGTTGAGGCGAGTCACCGAGGAACGAGTCTCTGCGAAGCCGAGCCAGGAGAAGCGAGGGTCGGACGCGCCTTTCGACACGCCATACTGCGACGCTTGAAAATGTCCAAAGGAGCCGGCGCCATGCAGAAGCACCATCGATCTCGCCCATCGCGAATGCGCGAGTGCTGAAGCAGTGCTCTCCAGCGCAGGCTTGTCTAGTGTCTCAAAGGAGCTCTTGTCGGTAATGGCTGATCCGCCTAATTTGACGATCAACCTGCAACCGCATGGCGCTCGCAGCAACTGACGCGAGGCGCGCTGAATGTGTCGCACCACCAACGGCACGATAACCAACGTCGTGGCGGCAAGGAAGAACGACCAGGCGTTCATGTTCATGTGATCCGAGTGAGTGAAGGGTACTGTACCGGTATGGAGAACTCATGAAACGTCTTCACATCTTCTGAGACCTCCTTCAAGAGGCAAGCACTGTACCTGTACAGTAGCCAATGTTGTTGATCATGTACAGAATCTCCTGCGGTTTCATCGCCCCGCGCCCGAGCTGTTCCCAAAAGTGGCCAGTTTCCTCGTTGGCCAATGGCGAGTAAGCAGCGGAGAGTGCGCGCGGTAATGAGCCGGGCCCACTAGTACCGTGTCGCGCAAGTTCGCATGAGCTCAGAGCGGCGAACATCCCTGCCTTCTTGGAATGCGGCCAAGGAGAACTTGACGCAGCTCAGGTTGAAGATCACCAATATCCGACGGAGCAACATCGTCTTCGAGGCAGCGGAATGTGCAAATGTGCCATTCCACCTACAGGGCCGGCTCTCTCTCAACACGGACGATATGATCAATCGGCGCCTCCAGCTCCGGCGCAACCCCGACGTCACGCGCGTCCTCGAAGTATGGTGGACCAGTGCACAGAATACACAGAATGGGGAGAAGGTGCCGCCCGACTCTGAGCGTTGCGCCCTCCTGTCCAAGGACACATACGTGCTGCTCAGCCGGAAGCTGTACCGTGCCACGGTCGAGGAGTGGGACGAGGACGACGCGCTTGCTGTTGCCGAGGAGGAGTGGGCCAAGGATTCGGTCGACGATCGCATGGGCAAGGAGGTCTTTATGGATTGCATCTTCGAGTTCGCCGACATGTACACCTTGGGCGTGTCAGCTGAAGAGTACGTCCACTTCCTGTGGAAGCTCTTTTGGATTATCGCACGAGGCTCGCCGCCAGACGGCTGCATCTGGAAGGACGACTGTGACATCGTGTATATACCCATCAACGAGGACACGGCAGCGGCGGTGCTTCAGGCGGTGCAGGGCACGACACACATCCGGCCTTCGTCGCTGGATCCCCGTTCTGGCCGGAAGCTTAAGCCAGGCAAGGGCCATAAAACTGTCAGCAGTCATCGCAAGCTGATGAATGGGCTCAGCATGACTAGCCGACTGCTCCAGACCACGGTATCCAGCCGGGCGCTGCAAAACTCACGTACGGCTCCAGCCTCACCTGCCACGAGCGAAGGCAGCAGCAGCCCCAGTTCTGGGAGCTTCAAGGCATTAAAGTTCGATCCGAAGTTGAACCAGCCTACACGCGTCGAATCTGGCCTTGCCATGGCGCTCATGAAGCGCAGATCGACCACAACCATGCCATCACGCTCATCTTTGCGAACGAGCTCGATGAGGAGGCAGTCTCTCGCCCTTGACGCAAAAGCAGCAGCGGCGGGAGAAACAGCACCAATAGCATGTGCAGCGCCGTTGGCGAGCAACGCCCGCAGAGTGAATATCATCAAGGCTCGCAAAGCGAGTGAGATCCTCGCTGGGTACCTCCTCGCTGAGACGATCAGCATCTCAGGGACGATCAGCAAGCACCTCACCCTACGGTCCGTGCGGTCTTCGCGCCAGCGTGTGGGACCGGAGCCGTACGTGGGCTCAAAAAGACATCAGATACTTTATAAGGCGGTGCCACCGCCAGCTGGCTCTGAATGCCTGCCCATCGCAACGAAGGGTGTGGATGAATGGCGCACGCCAACGGCAGCGCAGTCGTCGATACCCTCGATACCGTGACCCGCCCGTGGCGTCCCCAAGATTCTGTAACCTCCCTTTCAGTGTGGTGGATCGTACCGGTAGGTGCGTGAAAACCTGTGCGTAGCAGAGGAATGCGTGCAGGCAGTTCCATGGCAAGAGGGAGTGAGCTCCATCAAGTCTTTTTGGTACCATGTCTTTTGAGATTCACATCTCCCACTCCGCTCGCCTTCGTCGCAAAACATGCCAGAGCTTGTGCACCCGAGCCTAGTCGACGACGCGCTGCGCAAATTTGGGGTCACGGGCGCCTCGTTCGCCGTGCTGAAGCCCACTGGCGACGGTGACTCGGTGGTTTGCACTCAGGTGGCCGGACTCGCCTCGCGGGAGACCTCCACTCCTGTCTTTGACTCCACTTGGTTTGAGATTGCCTCGCTGAGCAAGCCGATCGCCGCGGTATTCGCATACCAGTACTTTTCGGATCGGGGTATCTCCTTCGACACGAGCGTGAACGCGCTGCTTGCCGAGGCGGGCTCGCCGTACCGTCTTGTCTCCGCCGAGGGCTGCCCGCGGGAATGGGCCGACGAGGTGACGTTGACACATCTCATGGACCACACAGGGCCGCAGATGCATTACGTCAATGGCATCCCTCGCTCGCAAGAGTTTCCATCGATGCTCGCGCTCATCAGCGGCAGGTCAGACGCGCCCGCACCGCACGGCTACGCGCCGCTCTTCGTGACCAAACGGCCAGGCCTCGTTTTCGGCTACTCCGGTGGCGGCTTCTTGATCCTTCAGCACCTCCTCGAGACGCGCGAGAAGACGCCGATGGCGGCGCTCATGGACGAGCACCTCGCCGCATGCGGCACGAGCTGCGCCCTGGGCCTCTCCTTTGCGCACGAGTCGCCGGGCAAGCACTATGCCGACGGCTATCGGGATGACGGCACGCGCGTCGACGGCGGCCGCCTCAACTTCCCTCCGCTGGCCGCGGGCGCGCTGGGCTCGTCGGCGGCGCTGCTCGACTGGCTCCGCCAGCTCGCGCTTGCCTACCGTCGGCCGGGTGGCTGCGGCGGCATCTCGCATGCGGCCGCACGTTGTGTGCTCACACGCCGCCCCGATCGCGGAAGCGAAGCGTTCATGAGTGCCGGTATGGGCGTCGGCATGTTCGTCTTTGATGTGGCCTCGGAGGACGGAGCGCGACCGAACCGATGGATGCTGCACCAGGCGGCCAACGACGGATTTCGTGGTGTACTGCTCGTGTGCTTCGACGGACCCGACGCCGATCGCGGTCCACGTGGTCTCGTCGTCTTGGTCAACGGCGACAACCAGGGCATGCTCTGCGTCGCCTCGATCACCCGTTCGCTCCTCGGCTCGGCGTCGGCGTTCGCGCCGGCGCTCCAGGGCGTCGAGCTCGGTCGCTGCCCGCCTATGGACGCGGGCTTCTCGATGGAGGGGCTCCAGCAAGCCGAGATTGTAAATCTCGGCTTCAAAGGCCTAGTACTGCCCGCATTCGTCAAAGTAGCTGTACCGGCGCCTCCACCGCCGCCGCCGCCGTCAGTCCCGACGGCCGGTCCGCCGCCGCCGTCGGCGGCGGCCTCGACGGCTGGTCCGCCGCCGGCGGCGGGCTCCGTGGCGGCCGCCCTTGCCGCCGCCGCCGCAACGCCCCTCGCATGTGTCGTCATCGTGGGCGGCTGTTACCTCGACGAGATCCATCACGTGCCGGCCTACCCCGCTGAGGACACGGCGGTGCGTGCGACTCACGTGCGTCGCCGGCGCGGCGGCAACGCCGCCAATAGTGCGGTGGTGGCCGCACAGATGCTGCATGCCTCGGGCGCCGCGACGCGTTTGTGCTGGATGGGGGCCGTGCCGCCGCGCGCGACTGTGCCCGAGACGGACTTCGTCCTCGGAGACCTCGAGGGGCACGGCGTGGACACGTCACTGCGCGAGGAGGTGGCCGAGGTGGCCGCCGGCGCGCAGGGCGCCGCCGCGGGCGCGCTACTGCCCGGAGTTCCCACGTCAGCCATCGTGCAGTCGCGTGCGAGCGGCTCGCGAACGATCGTGAGCTGCCGGCGCGGTCTCAGAGAGCTCTCGCCCGCGCACCTAAGTGCGCGTCTGCCCGCGCCCGCGCCGGGCAAGCGAGGGTTTGTCCATTTTGAAGGGCGGGAGGTCGTGAGCGTTGGTGCGATGACGCGTGCCGTGCAAGCGCGCCGGGCGGCGGGTGAGGCATGGCAGATCTCGATCGAGCTCGAGAAGCCCGCGATCAGCGTCTCGGACGCGCTCGCCCTCATCGAGCATGCTGACGTGGCCTACTTTAGCCGGGAGTGGGTCGAGAAGCACGCCGCCGAGCTCCGCGTCGAGCCGGGCGCTCACGACGGCGCCCATGGTGCCCACGACGGCGCCATTGGTGACCACGACGGCGCTCATGGTGCCCATGACGGCGCCATGGGCGCCTACGACGGCGTCGATTTTCGCGGCCACCTCGCCGTGCGGACGCTGATTGCGCTGGGCACGCGTGCCGAGCGCCGTGCTGAGCAAGGCGGCGCCGACACGAGCGCTCACGACGGCGCCTATGCGAGCTACCATCCGCGGCGGCCCGCGCTGTGGGTGTGCGCGTGGGGGTCGACCGGCGCGTTTGCTGTCGAGCTGCGGGGCGCCGAGTTGGGCGCCGCCCAGGAGCCAATAGCGTACTATGAGCCCGCGCGCCGAGTCGAGCAGGTGGTCGACTCGACGGGCGCAGGCGACACCTTCATCGGGAGCAGCCTCGCGGCAATCGCCACTGGGGCGCCGCCGCAAGAGGCACTCCGGCGCGGCTGCGCCGTGGCCGCGCGCAAGGTGGGCCAGGAGGGATTGGCCGGGCTAGCGGGGGCGTACCTCTGAGGCTCTGACGAGGGTGGTCTTCAAAATCAAGCCATCGTGTCCTGTGTGCGACACATGCGGCACAGAGTCATGCCGGGGAGGTTTGTCGCGCGATCCCGCGCGTACGGTTCAGTCTCACGGTTCGGTTCTGGACCGTGCGCGGTGTAGCGGGGCGTCCGACAGCGGTGAGTGATCGAGAGAAGAGTCAAGAGAGCTCTCTGCAACTAGGCGGACCCGCCGCCGGGGGGGGGGGTTACCCGTGTGTGTCCCGGCTCCCCCCGGTGTCTTTTTACCGGGTACCACAGCCGGGGGTCTTACAAACACGCCGGCCGCCGTTTCATACCTTGCGAGCGTCGAGAATCATGGAAACCAACCCCGAGGGCGGGCTTGCTTGGCACACAATTGCGGTGCTGCTCGATGGTGCTCATAAACACGCCGACGAGCCTCCCACCTCTGCTCGACGACATGAGAATGCTGCCCGGCGAGAGCAGCCTAGCCAAACTGCACTACCCGCCCGTGCCCACGCACAGGCAGGTCTCTTCCTACAAACAGTCTGAGCGGCCCCGAGCACCCGACCCCCAGACGCAGAAGCCGATCGTCTACCCTGGCGGGCGCGTCATCTGGAAGGAGACCGAGTCGTCCGGCTCCGCTTCAGGTGGCGCTTCGCCGGCCACACGGCCACAGCTTGACCTGCAGAGCGTGCGACATGTGGCCACGCCAGACATGGCCGAGCTGCTCGGCGAGCAGCGGCTGCCGCACAGCATGTCGAATCCGCCGCGCGTGCCACCCGCGCCGAGCGCGATGATCCTGCAGATTGCGGGGCTCGACCCGTCGGCCAGCATCGACTCCCTGCGGCTCCGATCCGAGGATAGTCCCGGCTCGTGGCCGCGCTCGCGCCCGTCGACGCCCGGTGCGCTCGGGCTTCCGCCTGGCCTGCTCGCCGAGTCGCGCGGGTCACCCGGAGCGGCGTTGGCGCGCGCGAAGGAGAGCAACCCGTCCTCTCGCGAGCAAGTGATCCGACTCGAGGCCCAGCTGAAGCAGCAGCTGGCGGCCGCATCGCACAGTCTGGGCGACCAGATGGTCGCGTGGGACGCGGCGTTCGCAGAGGTGGCGCGTCAGGTGCGCGTCACGTGCGCGGAGCGCGGTGAGCTTCTCGACACGATCCGGAGTCGCTACGACGACTGGATCGCGAGGCTCCTCCTCGCGGTCGCCGAGATGCATTCGCGCTCCGCACTCAAGACACAATCCGACGTCGAGGAGAAGGCGACACAAGAGGAGCGGCTGCAGGAGCTCCTGCTTGCCAACCGCTCGATGGCGCAGAAGATGCAGGTGCTCCGGCGCGAGCTCGAATGGAACCGCAAGGCCGCCGTGGTCAAGTCCGAGTTCGACTCGCGCTCGATACTCAAGACCTCCCAGGTGATGAAGACTGCCATGGTGTCCATGGCCATGATGAAGATGCCGAGCAAGAGCGGCAAGGGCGCGGACGCTCTTCTTCAAGGTGGCGATACGGGCCTCTCCTCGTCCGAGCATGTGAGCTGCCACTGATGAGCCCTGATGACCACTGATGACCCCTGAAGACCACTGATGACCCCTGAAGACCACTGATGACCACTGATGACCACTGAAGACCACTGAAGACCACTGATGACCACTGATGACCACTGATGACCACTGATGACCACTGATGACCACTGATGACCACTGATGACCCGTCTCCGCTCCTGAGCAGAAGCTCGAGCAGCTCGAGCTCATGCTCAAGGGCCTCAAGGACGAGCTGACGGCAAAGCAGGTGGGAAGTCTCCTCAGGGTCGCCTTAGACGACCCTCCCAAGGAGATTGCGGAGGCGTGGCGTGAGGAGTTGCTCGCTGCGCTCATCGAATGGCTTCCGGCCTCGATGCAGTACGTGCTCGGCGCCGACCTCCTCGCCTCCTTCTCTGGCGAAGGAATCGGACACGTCATACAGCACATGGCCGCCGACACTCATGGCGCCGAGGCGCTGCTCCACATGCAGGAGATCTCGACGAGCCATCTGACGGGCGCCGAGTTGGGCGCCGTGCTGCGCAAGGCGAAGACTCTCTTTATGGGAGATGCGAGCGCCGAGGAGCGGCTCCAGACAATGCATGCAATGCTCGAGTCCCTCAAGGCGGAGGAGCTCAAGGCGATCCTCGAGTGCTATGTCGAGCGCTATGGCGTCCGAGGGGGCGAAATGCAAGCGCGAGAGGCGGGCATGGCCGGGGGCGCTCGCGACGGCGCCCGGGAGCCGCCTACCCCCGAGGGCGCTCGCGACGGCGCGTTCGACATGGCACCGATCAAGCGCAAGGATGGATCGACTCGAGCGACCATTGGCTCGCGCCGCCAGGTGCGCCAACAGACGCACAAGGAGATTGGGGAGATAGGGGCAGCAGACGGTTCATACCTGCTCGCCTCGCCCTCGTTGGCTGCGTCGCCTGCGCCCGTTGAGGTCCCCGAGGAGGACGAGTCCGACGGGGCGGTCCAAGAGGGCGGCAGCAGCGGCGTGCAGCATCAGCTTGGCGGCGGGGCGTCGATGGCGGAGATGCTCCGCCGCAAGATGACCTACACCACGCTCCTCTCGACGGCCGAGCTGCTCCGCGTGGTGGGAGGCTCCCTCGCCATGAAGGTCGACTCGGATGGCGCCTCGCGCCGTAGTGAGCGCCCGCGCATGTGCGTGCGCGACGAGCTCTGGCGTTATTTGGCCACGCGCCACGGGCGGCGCACGGACGCGGTGCAGGCGCTGCACAATCTGGCTGCCACGCTCATGGAGGTGGCCAAGCAGCCCCGCTACGCGATGCCGTACCGCGTGCACGCCTTCCGCTCGCTCACGGGGATCGCGACCGACTCAGGAGGCTGTTGGCCGCCTCCGCAGGCAGACTTTTGTGTGCTCTGCTTGCACGCCCTCTTCCCGGCGTGGGGACGCCAGCAGCGCACTCAGATCGAGGTGGCACTCTCCGCCGAGAAAATGAGCGTGTCGACGGTGCAGGTGCTAGAGGCCCTCAAATTCCTCGTGCGCGACACGGTGCTGCTCAACAAGCTGAGTGCGCGCGTCAAGGCGGCGGCCACCGAAGGGGGCGCGGGCTCGCCCAACGGCAAGATGGACTTGCCCTTGGTTCCCGGCATGTCGAGCGCCAGCGTGGATCTCGACTGGTTCCTGACCGTGATGATGCAAGTGTGGGAGGACGCCCAGATCGGCATCTCGAAGCAGCTGCAGTCCATCTTCCTCGAGGCAGACGACAACGGGGACGGCATCCTTCAACTCGACGAGTTCATTCAGATGATTAAGGTGCGCAAGCCCAATGTGACCGAGGGCGAGGCTTTCAAACTGTACGACGAGGCACTCGCTCTCTCCGAGCAGATGCTCGGGTACGAGACGGACGCCATCCTCGCCGAGGCCTTCATTCGCACGGCGATCGCGCACAACCTGTTCGCCGACATTGCGTCCAAGCTGCGCTCCGCCGCCGATTCCGTATACGAACCGCCGCCAGGCTGGAGTGGAGGCGCCGGCGCCGTGCCCTTCGGAGCGGCCAGTCCGGGCGGCTTAGCTACGAGCAGCCCGGGCGGCTTGGCTGGCAGCCCGGGCGGGCGTGCGATGAGCCCTACCGGCTCGCCGCCGCCGCGAACGCCCGTTGGGGTTCCCATCACGCAGCGGCTCAAGGGAGGCTCGGTGAACAGCCTGCTCGCCGCCTCCGTGTCATCACCGCTGCTCACCCCACAGATGAGAAAGTCGCCCAACTTTCGCGCGGCCCCTCTGCCAAAGATCGGGTAGGTGAAAGGTGTGCTTCGAGTCTGTGATTCGGGACGCCGATCGTCGCTTCGTCGGACCGCGCGTCGGACCGCGCCTCGGGCCGTCCGTCGACCGTCGTCGGAGAAAGGAGACGAGGTGACTGGAGTATCCAAAGAGTCCGCAGGAAGTTTGACAGTGCACTTCCGTATTAATTAGAGTTCCGTCAACGTTTGAGCGGCGGCTTTATGCGAAATCTCATCAAGTCCTGACCTCGACGTCGGAGATATTGACTTTGCGATTAGAAGTGTTCGTCGGGCCACTCACCTCCGGCGTCGGGTCTAGGGATGCGGCGGCCACCGAGGCGAAAGGTGCGTGCTTTGGGGTGCGCGATATGGGTTCAACCCATGCCCATCGCCGCTGCGCAAACGTCGCGCGCCAGTCCTTGCCCCTAGAGTCTTGATTGTGCGCGTGTGGTCTCCGCTTTCATCTTGTCCACGGTCGCTCGTTGGGATGGCAGGTGGATGCCTGCGCAGGCGCGGGCGTTCCTCCGCGCGAGCCTCCCGCAGCCAGGGCCACGGCGGTGCGCCTAAAGTGGATCCACCGCGACTGCGGCTCGTATGGCGAATCTTTGCGCCTAGAGTCAGTCGAGCTGGTGGAGGCGCTGCTTGAACAGGCACAGCCGGCATCACGCGTGAGCATCGAGGCGGCAGCGCTGCTCGCCAGCATCGCGGCGCCCAGCCTGGCGGCGGCGGATCTCGTCGTGACGGCCACCGTGCCCCTGCGCCTGTGCGAGAGCGAGCGTGGGGTGCTGCTTCCCCTGACACCGTCGCTGGCGCAATGCCAAGTTGCCGCCGGGGACGATTTGGCTTTCGATTTGGCGCCAGAGAGGTAAGTCGGTCATCGGGCGCACGCGCACGCGTGGCGGCCGGGGACTTGCATGCGAGCTCTCTCGAGAAAGCTTGCCACACCCCTCCGCCGCCACGTCTTGTGCCCTTGCCGAGGCTTGGACTGCCCTCGGTGTTTTGCACAATGCGAAGCTCTCCGCAGAACTGCGAGCGTGTTGAACACCCCTTTTGTCATTGTATTTGTGCGGTTGTGTGCGCGCGCCGCCCATCGGTACGCGCGCGTGCGCGCGCATGGTGAGCCTGCGCCCGCCGCAGCGCGCAGGCGCCAGGCCGCCACCGCAGGCGACTCAGGCGACCCCCGAAAGCGCCGAACGGCGGACGTTTTGCATGCCGTGCCGCTACCTTGCGCGGCATCCCTGATGCCGCACCCCGTGCATCGCATGCTCGCACACACGGAGGGGATGCGGTGCATTTTCGAAACTGATGTGATTTTTTCAGACACGACCGCGACGGCCCACGGACGCGCGAGAGATCCGGGAAGCCGCGGCCCGCGCACACGCACGCGCACACGCATTGCTGACAGAGACCGTCTCACAATTCAGCCCGCTCAGCCACGTCCTCCTTTGCGACGACCCACTTGTGGAAATCCGCAACGCTCGATGTGTTGCCATCGTACGCGACGGCCTCCTTGCCATGCTCGAACCAGAGCACGTGCGGCATGGAATGCGTGAAGACCCATTTGTCAAAGTCTCCCAGGCTGCTGTGCCCGCCTTCGTACATACCCTGCTCCTCGCCACCCTTGAACCACACGACGTGCGGCAACCCTGGCTCGGTGCCGCTCGAGCCCGTCACTCCAAATCGCTCGCACAGATCGATCTGCTTGTTGCAGTAGACCTTGGCGATGCGCGCGAGGCCGCGCTTACGCCACGCAGCCACACGACGTTCGAACGTCGGGTCAGTGATAAGGGCGTCGAGCTTCTGGCACGGCTCGCACGGCGGCGCCTTTGCCGAGGACTCCTGGGTGAAGAGGACGAGCACGTTGCCGGCGTACCCGTCTGCTGCCGGCTTCATCTGGCGGCTGCCCTCCACAAAGACTGTTGGTTCGATGGCATTCACGGGGCTGAAGTCGTCACCCGCGCCTACGACGGCGCTGAAGCGCTCGCACAGATCTGTGTTCTGCTTCGCGTTGTTGCATAGGATCTTGCCCATCCTGAGCACCTTCTTGTGTCGCCAATTCGCGACCTCCCTCTTGAACTCGGTGCTGACGGTCACCGAGTGCAGCGCCGTGCACGCCGGGCAGTCGGGCTTCAGACTGGCATTGTAGGTGAAGACCACCAGGTTGCTGCCGGTGTAGCCGTCTTTGGATGCTTTGAGCTCAAGCTTGTCGAGTTCGAAGGCGTCCGGTCCGATCTTCGTTACCTTCCTCGGCTCCAGTTGGAGCTCATCAGGCCAGACAGCAGCCCCGACGACGATCGCAATTATAGTCGCCAGGATGCAGAGCGGAAGCGCCCACTGCGGGCCGCTGCTAGGCGCCTCGGCAGAGACGGGATTATGGCCATTGCCGTTGCTCGTCTCAGGCACCGTCGCAGCAGGAGCTGCGACCTCTGCATCAGGCTCAATGGCTGCAGCTGCGGGTGTGGCCTCGTCAGCCTTGGCCGCGGCCTTCTTCGCCGATGGCTTAGGAGACGCCGCCTTGCGTGCCGGAGAGGCGGATGGAGGACGCGATGGAGCCGGCGACGTGCTCGGGCGCGAAGATTTCGTTGGCGTGTTCGTCCGCGGGGGCATGTCGGCCTCCGATTCAGGAGTCTCGATTGCAAGAAAAGGACCAGTTGCAGAAACTAAACGAATTTGGAAGACACGAATTCCCGCGAGGCACATCGAGTTTTCCGTGCACCGGGGATGTCCCGGTTCCCCGTTTTTGTACGGTTCACTCTTTCACGCCCTTTTTCCCTTGACGCCCCCTGGGACACCGCCGCCCGCCCTCGCTGAGCCGCAGGTCGCTGGCATGTCCGCGCGGTTCCGATCCCCGAGGCCCCCACCGCCCGACTTGAATCCCCGCACACCGCCGCCCTTACCTCCCCAGTTTCCACCGCCACCGCCCTCGCCTCCGCCCAGGCCTCCGTTCCCACCGCCTCCGCCGCCCCAGCTGGTTCCCTGTGGCATGCCGCCCAACCCTGAAAGCCCGGGCCAGTTTGCGCAGCGGCCGATCCCCGTACTCTCGTCGACACCGCTGCACGTTCGCGGGCTTTGCCACGGCCACTGGCAGTGGTTCCAGTTTGTGACAACGGGCCAGCGCAGCGTGACGACCTTTGCCCGCCAGACACCTCTACCGCCAGACACCGTGGTCCGAACCGTGAGACGTGCGACGACAGTCAGCGAGACCCAGGCCGTCGTCGTGCAGTTCGACAGCATGTGGGTCGAGACGCAGAATCGATACGCCACGAGCGACGTGATCATCGTCAACGGCATGGGTGCTCTGAACGCGATGCCATCGCAGTGGGACGTGCCAGCGACTTTCAACCCGACGCAGGCGGCCGCGGCCGCAGTGCCAGGCACCGTGTTCTATCGGCCCGGCGTCGACTCGCTCACGTTGACGCTGGGGTTCAACACCACACTCGGCGATCAGGGCTGCGCGTCGCTCGTGCACCCGCTCGTGATGGTCGGCGTACGCTGCTCGTGGGGTAGCATGCTGGGCTTCGGCTGCCCGTTTGACATTGCGGCGACGCGCGTGCCGCGCCAGGTCAGCGATGGCGACGTGATCACCGCACCCATTGAGCCCGATGCGATGCACTACTTCGCCATCAACGTGGGCAGCTTCGACGTGCTGAGCCTCTCGTTGCGCCGTCTTGAGCGCTTCTCGACGTACGTAGACGACTTGACGGGCCAGGCGCGTGATCATGTCGACCACGGCCTGCTCGGCAGCTTGATCGTCTCGCGCAACACATGCCCCACCGCCGTGAACGTCTTCCGCCCGCCGCCGCCGCCGCCGGTCGGAAAGGGCGGGGGCGCGGCGGCGGTGGCAGTTCTGCCCGACGTGCGTGTCGTGCCAATCGTCAACTCGACTGAGTTCGCGAACGCGTCGCTCTTCTGCACGGAGGCGCCCCAAGCTGGACGGTATGCGCTCGCTGTGCACGCGGCGACCCTCCAGTCGCCCGTCGGCATGCAATACATCGGCGCGGGCTGCACCAACGGGTACGTGGGCCCCCATTACCAGCCGTTGTACACGTCCATGCGGGCCGGGACGACGCCGCCCACGTGCAACCCTAATCGGGCCAACAACGAGATGAAGCCCAACCGGCCCTTTTATGAGCTCACGGTGCGCCTTGCGCCACCAGCCGTTTGCCGACGGAGCACGCCTGAGTACGTCTGAGTACGTCTGATTGCATCGGATTGCCCCCTTCATCAGGTGCGCCACCAGCCGTTTGCCGACGGCGCGCTGGCCCACCGTGAGGTGCGCCCTGGGTGTGTGAGCTATGGCCAGTGGCGCCGCTACACGGTCCAGGCGACCAACGAGGAGGCTGCGAATGTCTTCGTGGGCCTGTCGCAAAGCGTGACGCACCTGCTCATAAGGGAGGGCGCGCCACCCAATGCGACGCTCTACGATGTGGGCTCGAGCATCACGACCAACAGACTGTGGCTCACCGAGCCGATGAGCGTCTCGATGGCCCCCGACAACCCGTTCGTCCCGCGCACGTGGCACATAGGCGTCTACCTCGCGCCGAGGGCTGAGGCCGAGGCACAAGGCCTCATGCCCACTACGTTGGACCTCAATTTCCACTTGAGCGCGGCGCGCAAGCCACTCGGCACCACGATCACGCCGCGCGCGGGCGGCGGCGACGGCTCGGTCTGCTGCGGTCGGATGGTCCACTTTGTTGTGCGGGTGCTCGATTCAGCACAAGCTCTCCGCGCGCGGCTCAACGTGACGCGCGGCGCAGTGCGCGCAGTCTACCTGCGGGCGGGTCGCGCGTCCACCTACCCCGGCGACATCCAGAATGCCCTCTGCGTGGGCGACTGCTCGGACCCGACCGACGTCGTGGGATCGAGCTGCGTGGGAGATTGTGAGCTCACATGGTATACCTCCTTCGACCGTTACACGGGCGTTCGCCGCTACGCGAGTGCGAACACGTCGATCGTCCCCTACGGCGCTCAGGGACGGGCCGACCTGCGGCGAGCAGCCGAGTGGTTTGTGAGCGTACAGGACATGGGGCTCAACACGGCGCGCACCGAGTTTGAGCTCGTGCTCGACGCGATTGTGCCGCAGGTGGACCGAGGCCAAGGAGACTGTAACAGATTTGGGCGATTCGACTGCTCGAATGACGTATGGAAGATCCCGCCAGACCTCGTCCCCGTCGCCTCCGGCACGCATCGCGCCGCCGCGCCTCCAGCGGCATCGACGACGGCGCTGCTCGCCCTTGCCGTCGCGTGGCTCTCTGCGAGGCTCACGCGCCATCGCTCGTCGTGTTCGTCGTGAGGAGCGAGAACCCCTCTGGCGTTCGAATGGGCCTTCTGCCCCGTCGCCGCGGCGTGCGCGCGCGCGGCGCCCCCGGATTAGAGCGTACAACAGTATCGCGGCTAGCGGCCTTGCGTTTGTTCTGAGCTGACCTTTTCCAGCAATGCTTCAGAAGTTCAGATGAACTTCGTTCACAATGCACGGCGAGACTCGCCACCTAGGGCGTCACGGCAGCGTGCAGCTGGCGCGTTCCTCCGCATCGATCACCGATCGTGGCTCCCTCTTCACCGCCCAGGTCGTATGGCCGGTGCGCTCAGTAGCTGCGGCACATGCAGCGATTGTCCTCATGCGAGGTGAGGGTGATGCTGCTGGTGCCGACAACAACATGACAGCGTTTCGTGTTCGTGAGGCGGGCAAGCTACAAAAGGCGTACGACGACGACGGCGAAGCAAATGGTGGGCAGCGATTGATGGGCTGCCTCACGAGGCTCAAGGCAACTGACGTTGCTGTCATGGTGTCTCGCGTATACGGCGGCCAGAATTTGGGCAAGGTCAGGTTCGACCATATCTGCAGCGCGGCCGAGGCGCTGCTCACGGAGCTGAATCACCTGCCTGACAAGGGCATCCTGCACTGCTGGGGAGCGGGGCAGAAGGTGGGTGGCGAGAGCAGCGTCGGGACCGCGGCGTCATCGTCATCCGTTGGCTCTGTCATCGCTGGCGCCAAAGGCGGCAAAAAGCGCGCACGGGCCGAGGATGCCGCAGCAGCTGCCGCAGCCGAGGCGGTAGAACGGCGGCGCTTGATGGCAGAGGCCGCCGAGCGGCGTGCGCAGCAGGCATCGACCTTAGTATGATCTCGCGTTAGAGTGCCTCTGGGTGTGGCGCGGTGTGGCGTGTGGCGTGAATGCGCTCTCTGCAAATTCGTCCGAGCTGCTACGCTAGGGATCGGATGGAGTTTCCGGAGACCGCGCTCATCGAATCGGATTTGCATGAAAGAGAACACTCATCTGAGACTGAGTCGCGAGGCAGCCTAATTAAACCCGAGCATTCCTCGTGTCCCCAATTCGCGCCCAATCGACGAGGTGGGTCTCAATTCGTGACGGAGCACCAAAAGTACCCCAGCCACGGCATGTGCCGTGGGCCTCGACGATCACGCCCCCACGCCCAACGCCTTCCGCCGAAGAGCCCTCGAGCTCGCCTCGAGCACGCGACGCTTCTCGGCAATGAAGGCGGTCATCAGCTCTCTCGGCACGTCTTCGGCGAGCGCCGCGGCCGCCACCTGCTCGGGCAGCAGCATGGCCGCGAGCCGTGCCTCGGCCACGGCGGCAAGGGCGCGGTGCACATCGGCCTCGGCCGTTGGAGAGAGTGGCTGCTTGCCCTCGTCGGCCTGAGAGGCCGCTGCCGGATGCAGGACGAGGCGAGCGAGACGGCTGGTCGACTCGCCAGCCCCGTCGGCACTCAGCGCATGGAAGGCCGTCGGGTCCGTCAGCCCCGCCTTGGCGAGCGCCGGCAGCGCCTCGGCGCTCAGCGTCCGGTGGGCATTGAGGTCCAGGATGAGCATCTCCTGCTGCACAGCGAAGATGTCGAACGGGTTGTTTGGCTGCACGAAGCCGTAGTATTGCAGCAGGACGTCGTTGGTGCGCGGGCCGTACGAGATGAGCACCTCGCTGCCCGCGGCCACCGCGCCACCATCGGGGTCGAGCCGCGCCGCGAACGCATCCGAGAAGTACTCGTAGGCTATCTCGGACTTGCCGAGATTGCCATCGTGATTGAGCAAATCAATCCACGGGCAGAGAACGTGGCGCTTGGCAGACGAGAAGCGCGGGCCGATGAGGAAGTCGTTGCACAGGATGAAGACCACCGCGGCGAGGAAGCCGTCAAAGGCCTGATCCGCCGCGCCCGCGCCGCCCACGACGAGCGCGTACACGAGCGCGAGGGTGGACGCTCCGAAGAGCGTACTGAGCGAGCCCACAAAGGTGCTGGGCGTATACGGGCCTGAGAAGGCGCGCGAGCGGGCGACGTTCATGGCCCAATCCCACTTCTCCTTGGACGGCGCCCCGGGCGCCTTGGCGCGCGCAGCGTCCCATTCAGCGCGCTGCGCCGCCACGGCGGCAGAGAGGGCGGGGTAGCTGACCACACCAAAAGCCGCGGCCGCGTCGGACCACAGCACGGGCGTGTTGAAGGAGCGCGGGAGCTGCGCCAGCCAGGGCTTGAGGTCGGAGCGTGCGTCCTGCTCCTCGCGCAAGAGCATCATCGCCAGCCGCGCGTCCCACTTGGCGGCCTTCCAGCATGCCTCGTCGCACCACGCCGGGCTCTTGGTGAGCGAGTTCACCTGCAGGGCGAGGCGCGAGGGCACCTTGACGATGCGCGCGCTGGGAACGATTTCTGTGGTCGCACGCACGCCTCGACCCGTGTCCGGGAACTCGTGGATCTCCATGGGTTCAAACTTCTCGATGCCACTCTTCTTTGCCCACTCTTCGAAAGCTGCGTTGGTCGTGCCAGCAGTGTTCAGACCGTCCTGCACCTTGCTCACTGCTTTTTCTTTTTTGCTGGTGGGTACGGCACCAAAGCCGCGTCCGGCCGTCGATGGCGTCTGCTGGACTGCAGCACATGTCTGAAGCGTGAGGCAGCGTGCGAGCAGCGCGAGCGACATGATGACAGGGCGACCTCGCATGTATCTCGTCTCCGCTTCGTTAAAAAAGAAGCCCCGCAAGAGACGCTGTCGAGTCAAGTCGGTCAACTTGACTTGACTTGACAGGAGTAATGGGCTTCACACAGCTCTGCTACCTCATGGGCGAGCCGTGAGGTTGGTGAGGACGTTGAGACCGGCCACGCGTCAACGCCTGTAACAGTCCTGAAACCGACCTGACACCTGTACACGATCCTACTCAAAATCGCGTGCGGGGTGCTCAGCGGCTGCCGTCCCACTGGACTGCCTGCCCTGAGGCACCAACTGCCCCGAGTATTTCCAGGGGCTAGTCATGAAACGAAACCCGGCTGCGTATGCGGCCCGGGAATCTTCATGCACGCGATGGGAATCCATGTGGGAATCTTACTGAGTTAGTCACTTATTGCACAACAACTGCGAACTGGAGGGCTCGCGCCCGAACCGTTACACACTAATTTGGTAACACGATTGACGGGTTGGGAACGCATGCAATCTGCATGCCTCCGGGACAGGGTGTGGCCTGGCGGGCTGAGCCTCACGCGCAAATCCTCATGCGCCTACGCAAAAGCTCGGCAGCTTACGCAGCAGCTCTCAGGGGCGTTGTTGCCCTCCTGCCTCCTTGTTCTTATTGTCGCGCGACGCGTCTTTGCCCACAAGTACGTGGCCGCTCCATGCAACCGCGAGTTCGCGAACACTGCGACCGCGACCCTTCTGGACGGGCTCGGCGTGAGCACTATGATCTGTGGCTGCGCTCGACTCACCACCGTTCAGATCGCTGAAGGTGGTCGACCGGCGAAGCCCCTCGGCGAGAAGTGAGTCTTGGCGCATAAGCGCGTTGAAGCGCGAGTGTGGAATCGCTTTCACCACGGTCGGCTCGATGGCAATGGCAATGTCACGCCGCTTGCGATCGCCGGCAACCAGCCCGGACGCACCAAAAATGTCGCCCGCGCGGTGCGTGCGTGACGGCAGCTGGCGACCATCGCTGGTTCGGTATGCCATTTGCACCGCGCCTGACTCGACCATGAAAAAGTCGGTAGCAGTATCGCCTTGAGAGAAAAGCACTTGTCCGGTCTTGAGCGAGCGCGTTTCGCACTCGGAGCGCTCGACTGCCAAAGCGATGATGGAACGAAGCCGCTTGCGATTGCGGCTGGCCGTGATGCTCTCGAACGCGGTGGCAAGCTCGGGCTGCGCGCGCAAGATGGCGCTGAAGGCACCCTTACTCAGGACGCCGAGCTGGCAGCCGTTCGGGTCAATGCACCGAACCGCTGAATTGCGTCGATCGCGACCTTCGAGCAGCGCCCCCTCTCCAAAATGATCTCCAGCCGTGAGCTTGCCCACCACTGTCGTGTAGTTGCCGGCGCCTGTGGTCGTCTCGACTTGGCATTCTCCCTCGCGGAGCAGGTACACTGCGCTCGGCACCGACCCTTGCTCGAAGACCACCTCACCTTGTACGAGGCGACAGGGTCGCGAGCGCCGTAGCAACGGCTCAAAATCCTCAGCTTTCAGCCTGTCGGCTCTCAGTGCACGACTGCCAAGGCCGCCTGCCAACCCTTTGGTTTCACCGCTCGTCGGCGCCATCGCATCCTCCTGTCCGCGAGAGAGCGCTTGGGACAGCGCTTGGGACAGCTCACGGCGCAGCAGGATCGACCTCTTGGCGGGTGCTTGCCAGACGGACTGCAGATAGGTATCGTGACCGACAGCCTTTTGCAGCTGCTCGCGTGGCACTGCGAGCACCTCGGCATCCGTCAGGCACCGCACAGTCGTGTCGTGGACCTCTCCAAGCACCGAATCGTACCCAAAGTGCATGCCTGATGAGGGAGGCAATCAGAGGTCATCAGACGCAATCCGCGGCGATCGGCGCCATTCGCGGTTCTTCCACCCAAAGCGCATGCCAGCCGAGAGGATGCCGAGGTCCGCCTGCTCTCCGGTGGAGGCGACGAACGAGCTCGCAAGCTGACCAGCCTTCAGGATGTAAAAGTGGGTCGCCTGATCGCCTTGACGAAACAACACATCCCCCTTGCAGAATTTCATGGGCTGCAGCGGCGCGGCCTCCATCATCTCGATGGCCCGTGTCAAGCGTGAGCGCTGCCGAGCTTCGGCTCGCTCTCGCATCTTGGACGCGATGGCAGCCCCCGCGGAGCCCGCATTGGCGCGCCCAGTCAAATGGAGGAACATGGCGTTGCCGATCATGAGCACCTCGACGGGCGTCCGACACAGCACGTCGGTGTTGCGCGTGACGCGCCCCTCGAGCAACCCAGTCTCTCCGAAAAAGTCGCCCGGACCGAGCTGAGCGATCTCTTTCGGGGGCTCGCCGGGGCGCGCACTCACCTGCTCGGCGCGCCGACGGAGGGTCATCAGGGGTCATCAGTGGGTCATCAGGGGTCATCAGGGGTCATCAGTGGTCATCAGTGGTCATCAGGGGTCATCAGGGGTCATCAGGGGTCATCAGGGGTCATCAGGGGTCATCAGGGGTCATCAGGGGTCATCAGGGGTCATCAGTGGCACTCACCTGGACGGAGCACTCTCCGGACACGACGATGTAGAAGCCATCGACAGCGTCGCCTTGCCGAAAGATCGCATCTCCGGGACGGAATTGGCGGCGATAGCTGGACTCCATCATCTTGGCGAACTTGTCATACGAGATCGCGCGAGATGGCATCGCCTTAAGTGATACGGGTTTCGTCAGCGGCTCCGGCTCCGCATGGACTGAGGGCGCTGACGAAAGCGAAAGCTCCGGATTGACAGAGGGCGCCAGGATCGACAGCATGTTCTCGACGTCGCGCTCCGAGACGGGGAAGCCAAGTTGGTGGCACGTGCGGTACAGATCTCCGGCGAGGATGTAGCCCTTCTCCTCTGGATCAAAGAGCTTGAAGGCGGCCTTGACCACGTTGAACTCCGATCCTCGGCTCTGGAGCATGCCGATGCCCTCTGTTGTGGAGCGGCGGAGCTGCCGCTTGCTGTCTCCGGACTGCTTGGCGCCGCCGAAGCCCCAGGACGAGCCCCAGGACGACGAGCTAGTCTCGCCTTCGACCCGCACCCGTTCGCGCACGTCGTCCTGGTACAGGAGCGCCGCCATCAGCAAGGAGCCGTGGATGGCGGAGCTCGCCGTCTTGAACGCATGCAGCCGTTCAACCGTCTCTGGAAGGGGGCGTTCGGGTACATCCTCCCCTTGGATCCAGGGGTGCGTCAGCAGCTCAGCCGCGGTGAGACGCTTCTTCGGATCGGGCTCCATCAGCTGGCGCACCAGCTCGCGCGCTCGGCCGGAGATGCCTGCTCGAGCGAAGGGCAATCAGCGCTCATCAGTCGCAATCCAGAGGCAATCAGCCTCGCCGATCTCCCGCGCGAGACGAGCGCTCATCAGTCGCAATCAAGAGGCAATCAGCGCTCATCAGTCGCACTCGAGAGGCAATCAGCCTCGCCGATCTCCCGCGATCTCCCGCGCGAGACGCGCCTGTCCATTGCGCCGGGTCGAAGGCGTAGTTGGCATGCAAGATGTCCTGGAGCATCTGCTCCTGCCGGCCACTCCTCGCCTGGTCGCCGTGCTGTGTGTGGGCCCGTTCAAATGGATGACGGCCCGAGAGCATGATGTACAGCAGCACGCCGAGCGACCACATGTCAACCTGCTGGTCATACGCTCGCTTCTCGTCCACCTGTTCCGGCGCCCAGTAGGTCCACGTGCCCACCTTGCCACCCGCGACCACCTACTCAAGCAGTGCGCCTCATCAGTGGTACTCATCGGAGGTCATCAGTGGTCATCAGTGGCAATCAGCGGCCACCTGCTCGTTCTCCTCGAGCAGCACCGCGGCACCAAAGTCGATGAGCTTGACGGGCGAGTCGGCGTCCTTGGACATGAGCACGATGTTCTCGGGCTTGATGTCGCGGTGCACGATGCCGCATGAGTGCAGGTGGTAGATCGCCCGAGCTACCTGCCGGAGCAGTTGCGAAGCCACCTTCTCACTGTAGGCGCCGTGGGCAAGCAACCGTTCAAACAGCTCTCCACCCTCGGCCAACTCCATCACCAGGTGCCACTCGCCGTCGGGGCAGACGGCGTCGCCTCGGACGTCGTAGGCGGCAAGGAGCTGCATGATGTTCGGATGCCCCGCACAACGACGGAGCGAAGCCACCTCCATATTGAGAAAGGCTTCTTGCAGAAGCTTCTTGTCGACCACCTTGATCGCCACGGGGCGTCCCGTGGCAAGTTCCGTGGCGCGCCAGACAGTTGCAGAGCCACCACTCGCAAGGCAGGAGTGGAACTCGTACATGGCCTCAACATCCCCGCGCGTAGCATCCACGATGATGGCCGGACGCGGAATGTCCTCCGCAATCTCGCGAACATCCTCGTACACTGCGCTATTCTCACGCTGCGATGGCTTGACGCTGTTGCGCCTGACCTCATCAGTCTTGGACTGAAACCATTGCGTTGGCACCGCGATCCCAATAGCAATACCTGCTGCAAGGGCTCCCGCAACAACCGCACTACCCTGCAGATTGCGAGAATGCGAAGAGTTACTCGACGATGCTCGTCTCGGCGACCGGAGCCAAAAAGATGCGAGCCCCTGTCTGCGAAGAGCGAGCACGGGCGATCCCAACCTGCCTCCCGCCTGCTGCATTCTCGCAAACGCGCGAAAGTCGCAAGCGTGTCTCACGTTCATGTTGTCCAACTCGCGACTCACCACGCCTGGTGGAGGTCCCCACGAGAGCCGAGGTGCGGCGTCCAGAACGGGGCGCAAGTTTGGACACAATGCCAATAGTCAGTTTCGTCGCGGTCCCCCGCACCACACCTGCTGCCCCTAACATGATACAAGGGGTGGGGGAGTAAGTGCCCGCGCTCACGCGTGCGTTGCCTTCTGCTTTACAAGTAGCTTGGATAGGGGTGGGGGAGTAAGTACACGCGCTCACACTAGCGTTGCCTTGGGCCGGTGTGTGGCCTTCGGTCGGCCGAAGATGAGCGTCTGGGGACACGCTGGTGCACGGAGCGCGCCTGCCAAAGTTGCATGCATTTCATTCACCAGACCCCTTTTTTGGTACCTATTTGATGTTTCTGTTTCGATTTTTCTGTTTCAGACGCCCCTGCCGCTGCCCCACCAAAATTCTCTCCAGACACTCAATGGACACTCTCAACTGCGCACCAGATGGCGCTTCCGCGCGCTCACGGTCACCCTCACGCTCGCTCGAGATCGCACCGCAACACCCACCTACCACGCCCATCCGTGTTACCGAGAGTCAAGAACTGGTCATCACCCACGCACGCCAGTGCGCGTGCTTGGGCAATGGGCATAGGGGCCACGACTGCACGTGGCACAGGACCAGGAAGGCTCCTTGTCGAGCGCCTCAACTGGAAGGCGCAGCGCCTCAACGCGTGTCACAACGATGCAGCTTCCAATGTTTGTGAAGACGTTGAGCTCCGGCGGCAGCACGCCATCCTAAACGCCATCCCGGAGAGCCACGCATACAAAGGAGCCCTCGGGCCACGGGCGGCAGAAAGTAAGAGGTGATCGTTCTTTTAAGTGACTATTAAGTCGAGAGAGAGAGTTGTAACTTACCTAGCTACCTACACATTGGCAGGACCCCCTGAATTGTGGTGGGGGCAAGGGTGGGGGAATTTGAAGGGGATGCGCGGCGTGAGAGTCTAAAAGACCCCCATTTGGAAGTCACCGCGACCGGCTTAAATCACCCCCTCGCTCCGGATTTAAGGCACGACCTGCTTGTCGCAAACGTACGCATCATGCACACGCATCTCACAGATTCAGCTCAAAGCGAGCCTTTCCTTGCACTGAGCTCCTAATCAAGGCTTCCCCTTCCTCGCCCATGTACGATCCTCCTTTACTGCTGCGGAGGTCGCACCCAGTCAATGCGCCATTGACGCACAGAGCATCCGCGATCGCAGTAATGCCCGTCATGTCCCTGCCGCGGTTAGTGAGATGATTTTCGGACAGGTCGACGCTCGTCAGCGCGCCTGTGACGCTTGAGTGGAGCGCCTTGGCGATCAGCATGAGACCAGCAGGGCCGATGTTCTCGGAGGACCCGTCCATAGACACGATCTTGCTGTCCTTGTTGCCGCAGATGGCGGCAAAGATGGCACCCCAGCCCTCGTCCCCGAGCATGTTGCCCCAGAGCTTGACGGACGTCAATGCGCCATTGACGCGCAGAGCGTCGGCAATCGCTGTGATTCCCTCCGCAGTGTAGGTGCCGCGGTAGACGTTCACGCCGCAGAGTGAGTTGTTGGAGAGGTCCAGGCTCGTCAGCCGGCCTGTGACGGCTACCATAGCCGCCACAGCGTTTGCTCCAACTGGACCGATATTGTTGTCCCCGAAGTTGAGTGACGCGAGCTTGGTCTTATTGTTGCTCTGGATAGCCTCGCAGACTGCGCTTACGCCCTCATCCTTGAGGCAGTTAGAGGACAAATTCAGGGCCGTCAGCGCGCCATTAACACGCAGGGCGTCGGCGATTGCAGTGATGCCCTCTGCGGTGTAGGTGCCTTGTTGTTTGCAGTAGCCGTCAGTCCAGATGCCACACAGCTGGTTTCCGGAGAGGTCGATGCTTGTCAGCCCGCCATTAACGCGCAGGGCGTCGGCGATTGCAGTGATGCCCTCTGCGGTGTAGGTGCCTTGTTGGTCTCCTTCCCGGTCAGTCCAGATGCCACACAGCTGGTTTCCGGAGAGGTTGATGCTCGTCAGCCCGCCGTTGACGCCAAGCATCTTGGCCACGTGCTTGACTCCTGCTGACCCTCCGATGTTGCTGCCATACATATTGCCGCTGATGTCAAGCTCCTTGAGCGTTTCGTTCTGTTCAAGTGCCTCGCAGATGGCTTTGGTGCCTTCCTCCTCCAAGTTGTTCCTGGCGAGCGAAATTTTGGTCAGCCCGCCATTAACGCGCATGGCGTCGGCGATTGCAGTGATGCCCTCTGCAGTGTAGGTGCCATGTTGGCCGTAGAGGTCAGTCCAGACGCCACACATTTTGTTGTCGGAGAGGTTGATGCTCGTCAGCGCGCCTGTGACAACGGCCTGTGATAGGTCCGACGCCAGCAGGATCGCATCGGGCGGGTTAAGGCCTTGTCTGGAGAAGTCAGCGGTGGTCTGGTCGCGCCGGATGCCACAGAGCGAGATCCCCTTCTGCTTGGCGACCTCAGCGAGCATCTTGGCGGACTCCTCATCAAGCTTATTGCCCAGGAGGTTGGTCACCGTCAGCGCGCCTGTGACGGCCACCATAGCCGCCACAGCGTTTGCTCCAACTGGACCGATGCCATTGTTCTCGAAGTTGAGCGACGCGAGCTTGGTCTCCTTGTTACTCTGGATGGCCTTGCAGACTGCGCTTACGCCCTCATCCTCGAGGCAGTTAGAGGACAAATCCAGGGCCGTCAGCCCGCCCATGACAGGCACGAGGTACGCAAGAAGCATGCCACCTTCGACGCCGATATTTCTCTCTTGCAGGTCGAGCTCAGAGACGGAGTCGTCGCGCATCATCTGCACCGGTATGCCGCGAATCTCGCCAGAGCCGGCGCAGGCGACAGCTGCAAGCAGGAGCTCGAGCGGCGGCTCGCCCTCTCCCTCGATGCAGCTGAGGAGAGCGGTTTCGGCAGGGCCTCCAAGGAACGGACTCTCGTCCTCGTCCTCGTCCTCTTCATCCCTCTCGTCCAGATCCACCTCGCGGACCGCGGCCACATTCACCTCGAAGCCCTCCCAGCGCAGTCGGGCCAGGCTGGGCAGCATCCTCCCCGCCGCCGCCGCCTCCCATGGCCGACCCGCGTCGACGAGGACTTTGATGTTGAGATC
>Ga0210240_100101_pt1 | contig 59241 bp, 49 predicted proteins | sample ChrtobMetP5a_4mM_FD_155463 | JGI IMG/M metagenome (GOLD analysis project Ga0210240, IMG submission 155463) | Chrysochromulina tobin associated microbial communities from unialgal haptophyte culture, Seattle, Washington, United States - P5a_4mM | ecosystem: Host-associated > Algae > Haptophytes >...
GCCTGTCATCCACTGGATCTGGCCTTGCCTCCATCTCTGGATGTTGCGTCTCGTCCGCTGGGTCTAGCCTCTCCTCCACCGGATCTGGCCTTGCCTCCATCTCTGGATGTTGCGTCTCGTCCGCTGGATCTTGCCTGTCATCCACTGGATCTGGCCTTGCCTCCATCTCTGGATGTTGCGTCTCGTCCGCTGGGTCTAGCCTCTCCTCCACCGGATCTGGCCTTGCCTCCATCTCTGGATGTTGCGTCTCGTCCGCTGGGTCTTGCCTCTCATCCACCGGATCTTGCCTCTGCTTCATCCCTGGATGTTGCTTCTCCTGCATCCGTGGATGCTGGGAGCCAATGCAGGTCGAGCGCTTTCGCGGCCCCTGCGCCGTCTGCTGCAAGCCACTGGCGCCGTGCTGCTGCGTCTCGGCGGACGGCGAGGCGATCTTTGGCTGCGTGCCCACGGAGCCGAACTACATTCTGCCGGCGTGCCTCCACATGGCCTTGTTCCCGCAGCTGGGGTGCGATCCGAAGGGGGGCGTCGAGAACTTTGGCGATGGTCGAAGGGGGGGCAAAAGGAGCATGGTTTGCAAGTGGCTGTGCCTCGTCAATTTGCTTGCCACTCTCTTTGTTTGCTTCCGCTTCCGCCGTAGTTTTGTTTTGGTGGCGCCCTGAAGGATTTGAACCCGCAGCCTTTCGCACCGCTCGGCTCGGCCCCCGCCCCGCGCGCCCCTCGCGTGCTCCCACACCGCTGAGCGCCCCCCTGCCCCTCACGCCTGCTCCACCCGGCTCGCTGTGCTCAGGGTTTGTTGCTTGGAGGTGTGGCAAGTACTTCTGCGACGCCTAATCGGTACCTACACACAACGGGGCATTTAGGCATGGCTTTGAGGCTTAGAATTCCACGAGGGACTGCAATGATGTTGGATCCATGTCTACAGTATACGGCTTCCGCGGGGAGAGAGCGATCGTCGGCGATCGAAAGGGTCTTGCTACGTGCTCGGTGTGACGGGCGGGAGGCGCGCGAACAGGTCTCTCGGCTCTCCCCACAAACTCAGTCTCGGGTGTTGCGATTCGATCATGATATTCATGTGGCCACGTCGCAGGCGTGGTAAGGCGTGGTATCCGGTATCTTCGTCGTCTGTGTGTATGGCTGTGTCGGTCTTCTCCGCATGCGCCTGGTCTTTGATTCTGGACAGTCGTAACTCGTGTGACTTAACACTTTTATGTCATGAGACCGTGACACATGTGACTCAGCAAACAGAAACACTCCACCGCCCCACGCCGGATGCGGGTGGTCGGAATTCAATGATTACACTCTTTACACCGACTCGCGACGGGACTGCGGAGCGCGGGCAGTAACAGTGCCGCGTAGCACCGGTCTGTCGCGTCTGTCGTGTTAAAGTTCACACTCTTGAGGTGCGTGCAGGTGCGTGAAACGGGTACGAAGCGCAGTGGTCGGTTTCTCAGATCTCGCCTCTGAAACTCGTGACGGCTGTCCCTTACACTTGCTCCCCACCCCCGATAGTTCGAAAGTTTGTAGCGATACCCTTTCGATCGCCGACGATCGCTCTCTCCCCGCGGATGCCATCGTACCGGTAGACATGGATGCAAAATCACGGCAGTCTCTCGTGTGGCGTGTTCTAGGACTCACAGCCATGCCTCCTCGACCCGTTGGCCGTTTGTTGCGCACTCCGACGAACGAGAGCGAAGAGAGGCCCCAGGCGAGGCAGCATGTGCGGCGGAGACAGGGCGCCCTCTGCCCCTGTTCTCGCGGCCGTTGCAGCAGACGCACGGTGCATGGCCAAAAGCATTACGCTGCCCTGCACGATGCAGAACGCGACATTCGCTGCGCGGGGAGCTCACCGCGTGAGGTCGCGCATGCTGAGCGGCGGTGGCGCATGCACGGCGGGAACAAGACACCCCCGAAGAGGCAACGCCGCCGCTCACAGGGGGAAGCACGCTTCTCGCAGGTCCGAGGGAGGCTCGCAGCTACTTCGGCGGATCCATGCAGCGCCACGTCGAGTCGCCTCTTCTCCACTCCCAGAACCAGACCCTGAGCGCAGCGAGCAGGGTGGAGCAGGCGTGAGGGGCAGAGGAGGCCGAGCTGAGCGGTGGGATCACACAAGGGGAGCGCGGGGCGGAGGCCGAGCCGAGCGTTGCAAAAGGCTGGGGGGTCGAGTCCCTCTCCCCGGGTACAACATGAAAGGCTGGGGGGGTCGAGTCCCTCTCCCCTGGTCCAAAAGGAAAGGTTGGGGAATCGAGTCCCTCTCCCCTGGTCCAAAAGGAAAGGCTGCGGGTACGAGTCCCTCTCCCCGGGTCCAAAAGGAAAGGTTCGGGGGGTCGAGTCCCTCTCCCCGGGTACAATCGCATGCTGGTTCGAATCTTTGAGGTGGTACCAACGTAAGTCGGTTTCTTGTTGAAAGGCGAAAGATTCAACTTGCACGCAGCAAACAGCTTCGCTGGAGTCATCGCTGGTCGCCGCTGAATTTCCTTGAATGCAGCAAAGACCGAGAGTAGTCATCAAAGTGGTGACGTACAGAACCTGGCGAGGACCTTCCCCTCCCAGTTTCTCGACGCTACCAAGTGGATCGCACCCCAGCTGCGGGCACAAGGCCATGTGGAGGCACGCCGGCAGAAAGTAGCTCCGCTCTGTGGGCACACAGCCAAAGATCGCCTCGCCGTCCGCCGAGACGCAGCAGCACGGCGCCAGAGGCTTGCAACGGTCGGCGCAGGGCCCGCGGAAGTTCTTGACTGAGACCTCTCGAGCGGCGGCTGCCCGAGCGCGACGCTCCTCTTTAGCGCGAAGTGCTGCGGCCGCCTGCGCGGCCGATAATTCAGCGGCGGTTGCAATGGTGCACTTGAGTGCTGGCTGTGAAGCCCACGCAGAGCCCGAACCGGCGCTCGCTTGCCACGTCGCGGAGCTCGCATCCGGGCTGGCAGCAGCTGCGTCCGTGAGCATCAGAAAGCCTAACTTCTGACCAAGGTTGGCCTCAGGCTGCGCAATCCAGCTAGTTCCACTGAACGCAATCCAGCAGCTTCCGTTTGTGTGCTTCCACGCGGGCCGGCCGTTTACAAGCCTACCATCGAGCATGTAGAGGCCCACGTACTCGGTCGCTTTACCACGCAGCGAGCCACCCTCGATCTTGAGTCCGGGCGGCCACGTCGCCTCCCACGCCTTCTGCGCCGCCTGCCGCTCCATGAGCATCGGCATCACGCCGCGCTTGATCGCCAGCGCATGCATCTCCTTGGCCGCGCGCGCGGCCGCCGCCTCGCCCTCGGCCCTTGCCATCGCCTCTGCTAAGGGCACCACTTTGGCGTCCTCTCGCGCCTTGGCCTCCTGGCACTCACGCTCGCCCTTCTGGAGCTCGGCCTTTGCACGCTCCACGGCCCCGGCGCTCGCCGCAACCCGCTGCAACAGCTGCGCCTCGATCGCTTGAAACGCGCCTTGCACCGTCGCGTCGAGCGCCTTGATCTTGGGCAGCTGGTTCCGCTTGTCGCTCGCATTGGTCACCGTCACGTCCGGCTGAGAGAGGAAGTCGAAGGCCTGCTGAGGCGTCTTGGTGGCCCAAGTGTCGACGAGCGCCTTTCTGTACAGCTCATCCTGGGCGGCGGCGCCCTGGATGCACACGATGTGGTAGCGCGCGTTTTTCGTGTCCACCGCCGACTTGAGGCCGTTGGGCGTCGCAAACTGCATGCTCAGCCACGCCTCGAACTGCGTCCAGAAGCGAGAGACGTACGAGAGGTCGTAGAGGATGAGGACAGTCGTGCCCAGGTAGAGCATGTTCACCTGTGCGCAAGTGAACGGGGGAGAGCAAGGGCGGGGTGTTAACATAGGCGGCTGCGTGGCGGGGAAAGTGCGCTGTCCGAGGCAAAGCGCGGCACAGACCTGCGACAGCATGGTCTTGAAATCCGCCGTGTCCTGTTCGCTGCGAATGAGGCCGACGGTAGGCTGGTGCTGTGGCATGGAGCCGGCGTCGATCCACACGAGCTCGATCCGCTTGCCAGCCGACGAAACGAGAAAGGCCTTGATGGCCTTGAGCTGTTCGCCGTCAGGGTCGGGCTGAGTAGGCTCCATCCAGCGATGGGAGATGGACAGAATCTTCTCGACATGTGTCCCGCGGACCACCTCTTCATAGTTCATGGTGACCTCCACGAAAGCACTCGGGTGCTTCGCGCGCAGCTCCTGGAAAAAGGGCAGGTTCTTGCCGGAGAAGGTGCGCAGGAAGTCCGCCTTGATCATCCAGAACCTACACGAGACAGGGCTCGCCAGCGCTCGAAGTACCAATTCCATGAGTACCGTAGCGCTGGTCGCGTCCAAGACGCCACGTGTTTGGACCCGTAACGCGTTGCCGCGCTGAGGCTGCGAGGGGCGAGGAGTTCGCCTCCACCGGGAGTATCGCGCAGAGACGTCGACACGAGTCCAAAAGCCAAAGTTGCCAAAAAAAGCACTTCAACGGTCTTTTTGACACGTCGTGAGCCGACGGGAAAATGAATTTACCAAAGGCCGCTTGCGAAGAGCGACTTCGATGCAGTGAAGAAAAAAAGGGGTTCACACCAACGAGTCAGCAAACTTGTGGTTAATTGTAGTCGCGTAGGTTGGTGATCTTGCGGTTCATCAATAACTACACAAAGGCAGCCTGTGGTGAGCGCTATGTGAGCGCGACATCCCAAGATCAACGATCCAGCCCTATCCCCCGATCTGGTTCCATGATTGATACCGTAACATGTGATCGACACCTTCACGTTGAGTTCACAGTCGCGTAACTTTGGGCGACACGCGGCAGTACATGTAAACCTGGTCGCGTGTTGAAACTTGAATTGCGGTTCATCAATGCTACACAAAGGCAGCCTGGTGAGCTCGACAACCCGGTCCCTGCTAAAGCTAGACCAGGGCTTTCATCGCGGTGGGTGGGCGGGACCACTTAGCTCTCATGTTCGGAGAGCTCTCAAAAGACACCATGCGCACCATTGCGCTTCTAACGCTTCGAAACTCTCCCCCGAGGAGCGAGGTGCAGTCTGCAGAGGTGCCGAGTAGTACACAATCTGCCACGTGTATCTCCCGTTGGGATTGATCAGGATGCGCATCGACTAATTTCGAGAATCCCCCTTGGGCCTCGAAACCTGAGCAGCAGATCTCCCGATATGTATCCCCATGGTACCAAACGCAGCCGGGAGACATCTCCCCTCATATCCCTTCCCCCTGGCCGGGCTAATGATGGCTCCGCCAACTGTCTCTTCACACGGTGGTTCACAGCCGCTTATATGTTGGGGTCAAGCGGCGCACTCTACGCTTCCCCGGTGTGCGTCGCGTCAGACATGCCGTCGGTGACGCCTATTGCGACTGCGTACAAGTCTGCCATGGAGGCGCGCATGAGAAGAGGCCTAATGTTTAAACATGTTTTTTTTTAATTTTTACACAAATTGGTAGCTCCCCGAAGGATTCGAACCCGCAGCCTCTCGCGTCGAGTCGCCTCTTCTCCACTCCCAGAACCAGACCCTGAGTGCAGCGAGCAGGGTGGAGCAGGCGTGAGGGGCAAGGGGGGCGCTCAGCGGTGGGATCACACGAGGGAGCGCGGGGCGGAGGCCGAGCCGAGCGGTGCGAAAGGTTGGGGGGTCGAGTCCCTCTCCCCGGGTACAATCGCATGCTGGTTCGAATCTTTGAGTTGGTACCAACGTAAGTCGTTTTCTTGTTGAAAGGCGAAAGATTCAACTTGCACGCAGCAAACAGCCTCGTTGGAGTCTTCGCTGGTCGCCGCTGAATTTCCTTGAATGCAGCAAAGACCGAGAGTAGTCATCAAAGTGGTGACGTACAGACCCTGGCGAGGACCTTCCCCTCCCAGTTTCTCGACGCTACCAAGTGGATCGCACCCCAGCTGCGGGCACAAGGCCATGTGGAGGCACGCCGGCAGAAAGTAGCTACGCTCTGTGGGCACACAGCCAAAGATCGCCTCGCCGTCCGCTGAGACGCAGAAGCACGGCGCCAGAGGCTTGCAACGGTCGGCGCAGGGGCCGCGAAAGTTCTTGACTGATGCCTCTCGAGCGGCGGCTGCCCGAGCGCGACGCTCCTCTTTAGCGCGAAGTACTGCGGCCGCCTGCGCGGCCGATAATTCAGCGGCGGTTGCAATGGTGCACTTGAGTGCTGGCTGTGAAGCCCACGCAGAGCCCGAACCGGCGCTCGCTTGCCACGTCGCGGAGCTCGCATCCGGGCTGGCAGCAGCTGCGTCCGTGAGCATCAGAAAGCCTAACTTCTGACCAAGGTTGGCCTCAGGCTGCGCAATCCAGCTAGTTCCACTGAACGCAATCCAGCAGCTTCCGTTTGTGTGCTTCCACGCGGGCCGGCCGTTTACAAGCCTACCATCGAGCATGTAGAGGCCCACGTACTCGGTCGCTTTACCACGCAGCGAGCCACCCTCGATCTTGAGTCCGGGCGGCCACGTCGCCTCCCACGCCTTCTGCGCCGCCTGCCGCTCCATGAGCATCGGCATCACGCCGCGCTTGATCGCCAGCGCATGCATCTCCTTGGCCGCGCGCGCGGCCGCCGCCTCGCCCTCGGCCCTTGCCATCGCCTCTGCTAAGGGCACCACTTTGGCGTCCTCTCGCGCCTTGGCCTCCTGGCACTCACGCTCGCCCTTCTGGAGCTCGGCCTTTGCACGCTCCACGGCCCCGGCGCTCGCCGCAACCCGCTGCAACAGCTGCGCCTCGATCGCTTGAAACGCGCCTTGCACCGTCGCGTCGAGCGCCTTGATCTTGGGCAGCTGGTTCCGCTTGTCGCTCGCATTGGTCACCGTCACGTCCGGCTGAGAGAGGAAGTCGAAGGCCTGCTGAGGCGTCTTGGTGGCCCAAGTGTCGACGAGCGCCTTTCTGTACAGCTCATCCTGGGCGGCGGCGCCCTGGATGCACACGATGTGGTAGCGCGCGTTTTTCGTGTCCACCGCCGACTTGAGGCCGTTGGGCGTCGCAAACTGCATGCTCAGCCACGCCTCGAACTGCGTCCAGAAGCGAGAGACGTACGAGAGGTCGTAGAGGATGAGGACAGTCGTGCCCAGGTAGAGCATGTTCACCTGTGCGCAAGTGAACGGGGGAGAGCAAGGGCGGGGTGTTAACATAGGCGGCTGCGTGGCGGGGAAAGTGCGCTGTCCGAGGCAAAGCGCGGCACAGACCTGCGACAGCATGGTCTTGAAATCCGCCGTGTCCTGTTCGCTGCGAATGAGGCCGACGGTAGGCTGGTGCTGTGGCATGGAGCCGGCGTCGATCCACACGAGCTCGATCCGCTTGCCAGCCGACGAAACGAGAAAGGCCTTGATGGCCTTGAGCTGTTCGCCGTCAGGGTCGGGCTGAGTAGGCTCCATCCAGCGATGGGAGATGGACAGAATCTTCTCGACATGTGTCCCGCGGACCACCTCTTCATAGTTCATGGTGACCTCCACGAAAGCACTCGGGTGCTTCGCGCGCAGCTCCTGGAAAAAGGGCAGGTTCTTGCCGGAGAAGGTGCGCAGGAAGTCCGCCTTGATCATCCAGAACCTACACGAGACAGGGCTCGCCAGCGCTCGAAGTATCAAATCCATGAGTACCGTAGCGCCGGTCGCGTCCAAGACGCCACGTGTTTGGACCCGTAACGCGTTGCCGCGCTGAAGGCTGCGAGGGGCGAGGAGTTCGCCACCTTGGGCGCGGAGCGCAATAGGGTCGCCACGTCGAGTTCCAAAAGCCAAAGTTGCCATAAAAAGCACTTCAACGGTCGTCTGGACTCGTCCTTATCAGTCGGAAAATGAATTTCTTTCCCCTAAGCACCGCTCACAATGTACGACTTCAATGCAGTTTGTGAGTAAAAAACCCTCAAGATTTCGGACGGAGCGCTCGATCTGCGTGGCTCGAAGGTCGAAAGCGAAGCACCACGAAGGACCAAGCGAAGGTGCATCGTGCAAGGACGAAACTCGAAAGCCAATTTGCGTCAGCATTTCACGAAAGCATCCCCACCACCCCACGAAAACCGGACAAAAAGGAACAAGGAGGAAAACACGCAAACAGAAACTCTTATCTCTCTGTCCTCGTCCGTGAACCGTGTCGAAAAATCTACAAGACGCATGCAGCCACAGAGCCGATCCAACGTACCGTATACTGCTGGGACACCACACAGCTCACCGCTCGCAGAGAAAGGCCCTCAGAGGATATCTCGCTCGTCCGCGGGGGCAGCGTGTGTGCGGCGCCTCTCGTCGCGGAGTGCCTGTGAATTGCAGAAGAGTTAGACGTCTGTGAATGGCAGTAGCGCTAGAAGTCTGTGAATGGCACTAGCGCTTCTCATCGCGGAGCGTCCTGCGCAGCCGAGAGGGGTGGACGGGAGCATAGGTCAATATACCAGGAGAGGGGGGAGGGGGAGGGGGATGGGAGGGGAGGGGGGCGCCACTTGTGCGTTGCGGGATCAGAGAATGGATTGGTGTTTTGTCTCCTTCAGAGGCTGCCGCCATCGGAGTGCCTTTTGGGCACACGCCCCCTGGTGGACCCAGCAGCGTTCATCTGCATGACGGCCCCTCGAAAGACTCGAGAGTTCCGCCTACCGAAGAACGTGCACAGGAGCGCAGCGGAGCATGTATCGCCCACGTCATTTCCCGCGCGCCGAGTGCCGAGTGTGCCCAACACGGCGCGTGTTCAAGGCAGGAGTGTGCAGTGGCGGGCGCTGTGACGAGCATATGCTCGGCGCTGTGGCGGGCATGTGTTTGGCGCTGTGGCGGAGGCTGCGATTGGTGCTGTGGCGGGCATGCGATTGGCGCTGTGTCGGGCGAATGTGCGAGCGCCCCCAGTTGCATAGCGGAACGAGTCCGGCCAGCATAGCTTGAGAGCGAGCCGCGCTTGTGGCACCCGTATGAAAGCAAGCGTCCGGGACGAGCCAAAAAAGGCAACTAGGAGCGGCTGCTGATTCGTGATGGGTGCGGGAGGAGAAGTGTGCATGGAGGTGTGGGGGGCAGGGGGGGAGAGGGGCAAGAGGGGTGGAGGCAAGCAATGTAGGTGTGCGGGGGGGCGGGGCCGTACATCGGAGACGAGCGTCCGAAGAGGAAGCGGCCCAAAACGGTCGGGGGAGGCAGAGCCACGGACGCCAATCACGCGTACGGCTCGGCCGCGCCCCCTTGTCCTCGAGGCCCATGACGCGCCCAATCCGACGCGTAATGGTCCTCGCAATCAAGCGTAACGGTCCTCGCACTCACGCGTAATGGTCCTCGCGCTCGGCCGTCGCCTCGGCCGCACCCTCCTCGAGGCTCGCAAAGTTGAGAAAGTGCGACGGCCGGTGCAGCTGGTGGTAAAACTCTTTCGGGTTGGCCAATTTGAGCTCATACTCCATCGTGCTCGAGTGACGAACCCCCATGAAGTTGTAGTTCCACACGTCGTTCTCGGGCACCATGAAGAAGCCTAGAAAGTGGTCCGTGAGCAGCATCTGCACCTTCTCGTAGTGGGTGGGCAGGTAGCCTTGCGGGTTGGCGCCCGTGTCGCGGTTCTGGCGGCCCCACTCGTAGCCAGCCGGCGTGAGCTTGTAGGCGGCGAGCGAGACGGAGCCTGGGGTGAAGGAGCACGTGAGCACGACGGTGCGCTCGCCGTCCCACGACTTGTTCTCGCTCATGATGCGCGCGTGGGTGGTCACGTCGGAGGGCGAGAGCTGCGGAAGCTCATTGGGTTGCGTGTGCATCCAGCCGAGCGGCTCCATGCCCCGAAGGTATTCGTGCTCGGGCAGCTTGGCGGGCAGGTGGATGGTCTGGTGCGTCCCCCATTGCGGCACGAGGACGAGGCCCCTCACCTGCCATCGCAAGGTCATCCAAGGGGTCAATCAGAGGGTCATCAGAGGCTCAGAGGTCACTCAGAGGTCACTCAGAGGCCATCAACACTCTTCTCTTACCTCCTTCACGTGCGGATTGTCGGGGGGCGAGACGCCATACAAATAGCAGCAGATCTGCGTGCGCAGGTCCGAGATGGTGATAAACTTCTTGAGCACGTTCTTGGGCAAGATGTAAGTGTACCCTTGCTCCGAGCAGTCCTCCGAGGCAACGTAGATGTGGGAGGTGCGCAGGTGCAGGTTGGAGGCCGAGATGGCGCGCACGCGCCAGTCTGTCTTGGACGCGTACGTCTGCTGCTCGTACTGCGAGGTGGTGGTCACGATGAGCTCCTCGCCGTGCACGTTGGTCGTCTTGGTGGTGACCGCGTTGAGCTGGGAGGCCTCCTTTGCGGACTTTTCGATCTCGGCAATCTCTTGGCGCTGCATCGAGGGCGGCGCGATGTCCATGCCCAGGATGATGTCGCGGATCTCGGACTGCGTGAGCGAGGCAACGTTGACATTGTTCTTCTTGCCGTAGTCGGCGAGGATCAGGTCCTTGAGCTGCACCTCGACGGAGATCCATTCCTCATCGGTCAGGTTAGGCCACACGTGATGGGCGAGGGTGACTGTCTCCTTGTCGGGGCGCAGGATGACCTTGCACCGCTCCTGGTTGACGTGGAAGGCGCGTAGGATGAGCAGCAGCCGCGAGAAGGCCGTGTAGCTCGAGATGGTCTTGAGCCAGTCGTCGTAGATGTTGAACAGGACCATCTGGTGTTCGGGAGGGGAGCTCGGTGGTCATCAGAGGCCATCCGAGGCCATCAGTGGTCATCAGAGGTCATCAGAGGTCATCGGAGGTCATCAGAGGGCCGTCGTCGGAGGGCCATCAAAGGGCCATCAAATGGTCATCCGAGGTGCACACAGGCCCGTCAGCGCCAATCGACGGCACACGCACCTGCGGCTCGGTGGCCTTGAGGATCAGGTCGCCGAAGCGCTCGACCTTCAGGCAGCTCTGGAAAGGGAGCTGCAGCTCGGAGCCCTTGATCATAATGTTCGGGAAGTCGAGCAAGTGCACCTCGAGAGGGTCGAGCATGCCCTTTCGAGTCACGATGATTTGCTTGGGCTGCTCCTCGACGGGGAGAGAGCGGATGAGCGCCGCCACCTGTGGGGAAAGAGGGGCGAGCGCCGCGTCGTGGTAAGCGCGTGCATGCGGACCAACGGGGAGAGAGCGGATGAGCGCCACCACCTCTTCGGCCGTCTTCCATCTGGCAATCAGTGGCCATCAATGGCAATCAATGGCCATCAGTGGCAATCACCTCTTCGGCCGTCTTCCATTTGGCGAGCTGGCCCAGTCGCTTCTGGCCTGCCCACACGGTCGTGTGGATGATCTTGAGGAAGAGCTGGCCAGTGCGCGGGTTGAAGATGAAGATGGCGCCGTTGATGGGTTTCGTCGTCAGGTTGCCCTCAAAAGTCTTGTGGATGGTCACCCGGTAGACGTTCGTGTCGTCCACGAACCAGATGATCTGATTCGAGAAGAGCTCGCCGTAGTTTTGGGACGAGAGGTACGGTTCAGTCGGCTCGGACGAGTACAGCTGCGGAGCCGAGGCGAGATGACGAAGCTCATCAGTGGCCATCATCAAGGGCAATCAACGACAATACATGGCTCTCTTGGACACACTCGAGGGCACACTCGAGGGCAATGAAAGGGCGCACTCGAGGGCAATGAGAAGGCACACTCAAGAACGAGAGAGCGCACCTGCAGCCCCTTGCGGATACGCTCACGCAGCACGTAGAGGGCCGGGTTGGACTTCATAATCTTGGCCATCGCCTGCGTGACCAGAGGCTTCATGCCAGGCACGAAGTTGCCGTAGGCCGCATGCAGATTGTACGCGAGGTCGAGGCCGACCATCAAGCCCGTCGGCGCGGGGTAGATGGACATGTTGTCCGTCGTGTAGTCGAGGAACTTGGCGCGCGTGTACCGCTCGATGTCGTGCGAGTCGTAGTCGCCCCAGCGCAGCTGTACGTCGAGCCAGTACTTTGTCGCCGTCGAGCCGTCGTACGCATCCTTGGGCTCGGCGAGCAGCGCGGGCTTCGAGACCTGCCACTTGTACGCGGCGAAGAGCAGGATGTCGGCGCAGCTCGAGTTCATCTTGTACGACTTGCGAGGGTGGATCGTCTCCTTTTGGACCGTCTCGATCTCGAGCGCATCGAGCTCCTGGTCAAAGACCTGGCACAGGTCCATCACGACCGACTCGTGGACCTTTTGCCACAGGTGCGCGCGGAAGATCTGGATGAGCGAGATCTTGAGCGTCGGGATCTTGCCGTGCATGAAGATGCCCGTCAGGTCGAGCTGCACCTGGAAGCCGACGTAGACGTTGGCGCGGTTGATCGTGGGCGACCACCAGAGCGTGAAGCGCCGGTTGGGGATCTGGTTGAGGCCCGAGCGCTGCGCGTTCGTGAGCTTCTTGTACTTCATCGACTCCTCGAAGCCGCTCGCCTTTTCCCAAAATAGGCCTTCCCATGTGGGGAAGTAGGTGCCCTTGAAGAGTGTGTGCTCGAGGATCCCCTCGACGCCGCCGAGGGCCTGGATCATGTCGGTGCGGTAGTTGTTCAGATTCCAGAGCTTGCCATCGTGCCGCTGATGCGTCCACCAAAAGGGGTTCTGTCGCATGATCTGGAACTCCTTGAACTGGGTACGCACACGCCACCCCTTGTCGTACGCGAGCGTGTGCCGGTCCTGTGGGACGAGCGAGGCGGACACGAATGAGGAGCGCACTCAAGCATGCACTCAGTGGCACTCAGAGTAGCCTCACCTTTTGGAAGAGCGTGTTGATGCGCGGGATGCCTCGATCCCAGGAGTCCTCGAGGTCTTCGAGGGTAAGCCGCCGGTTCTGCGCGTTCGCCTCCTGTCGCTTGAGCGCATACTCGGCCCACACGCGCTGCGAGTCCACGAACTCGGACTCCCAGGGCGACATGTACCTGTAGAGGTTGGGGATCAGTTGGTCTTCTTCGTGGCTCATGCCCGAGCGGAAGTGCGTGATGCCCCCGTCGGTCTGCTTCGAGAAGCGCAGGTCGCTCTGTGGGATGAGGACGTGGCCCATCGAGAGCATCCCCAGACCACCAATCTCCTTGGGCGTGTAGAAGACGACCGGTGGGAAGCGCTGCGGAGGGGCGAGCGAGGCGGTCATGAGATGCGATCAGAGAGGCAATCGGAGATGCCATCAGAGAGGCAATCAGATGCCATCGAGGGGGCTATCTGATGCCATCAGAGATGCAATCAGATGCCATCGAAGGGGGCCATCCCGCACCGAGGGCATCTTCGAGTTGAGGCCGATCTTGATGCGCGTCTGGATCTTGTTCTCGCACTTGACGAGCAAGTCGAGCAGCTCCTGCGTGTGCACGGTCGCCTCGCGGAAGTAGGTCATCAACCCGATGAGCGCCGTGTTCCACTTGTTGACGATCTTCGTAAAGGTCGTCGAGCCCGACGACATCAGCACCTGGCGCACGCGGTTCTCAAAGGCGCGTAACGACTTGTTGTCGACGCGCAGAAAGGCCTGTGCTGTTCGCTCCTTGGTCGTCTCGTTCTGCAGGTTCCACACGCCGTCGCGCGAGACGAACTCGTGCGCGAGCATGCGCACCTTGGGCAGCACGCGCACCTCGAAGCCGCACATGTTGAAGAGCAGGTTGGGGTTGTCCTTGGAGTAGACGGAGACGAAGCTCTCCTCCCAATCAATCGTGGTCACCGAGCGCGGCAGCCGGTTCTTGAGGTCCCAGAAGACGGCGCGCCCGAGGTTGACGTCGTGCTTCATCAGGCGCATACGTGAGTCGCGCGGCCAACACTTGCGGTTATTGTATCCGACCATGTTCTCATTGTTCGGGTCGGGGTGCTCGGTCAGGTAGCGCTGGATCAAGTCCTTGCACTCCTCCGCCGTCAGCCGCAGCAGCAGGTGCAGCTTGTCAATGTAGCGACAGTAGAGCCGGATCGGGTGTCGCTTCTCCGTCGCCACGTCACCAAACGTAAGGAACTCGTTGGGCACCGCGGGTGGCCCGGCGATCTCGGAGGCGCGCGTGAGCCCGAGGACAAGGAGGTCGAGCATCAGTCCGTAGTACTGCACGATGAAGGACGCGAACTGCAGCCCGCGCAGCAGCCCGTACGAGTTGGTGTGGTTCATGTCCTTGAAGGTGATGTTGACATTGTTCTTGGCGGTCATGTAGTCGGCGAGGTTGTGGTCGATGATGAGGCGCAGCAGCCGATTGAGAAGCGTCAGGTCGATCTTCTCGTGCATCTTGGCGAACTGAGTCTCGACGCACACGACGCAGTCGCCCTGGGACGTGTCCCACACGTCCTTGAGGTTGTTGACGCCCAGGCACCACTTGTACACGAGCAGTGGCGGCGGCTCTGTGTCGGCCGGCTTGATCCAGTTGGGTAGCAGGTGGCGCTTGTCCGACTCGTACCAGAGGTACTGGTCGAGGTACGCATCGGTGATCTTCTCGAGCGGCTCGATCTCGATGACGGGGATCAGGTGTGAATACAGGTCCATGAACTCGATGGTCACCTCCTTGAACGCGCGCTGCGTGAGCAGGTGGCGCTTGATGCGCGAGAGCGCCTCGTGCGGGTTGTCGTACGCCTGCTCGATCAGCCCGAGCTCCTCGCGCTGCGATTGGTTCAGGCGCGAGGCGGCCGAGTAGCTCTCCTTGAGTCGCTCGAGCGCCAAGATGAGCAGCTTCGTGTCGTGCTTGTACGAGAGCGGCGGGAAGGGGATCGGCGAGAACTTGCGGCTCTCGAGCCAATGCACCTGATGAGGGAGGCCATCAGAGGTCATCAGAGGCGATGAGGCAGATCGGGGAGAACTTGCGGCTCTCGAGCCAATGCACCTAAGAGGGAGGCAATCAGAGGTCATCAGAGGTCATCAGAGGTGATGAGGCAGATCGGGGAGAACTGATGGCTCTCGAGCCAATGCACCTGATGAGGGAGGCCATCAGAGGTCATCAGAGGCAATGAGGGAGATCGGGGAGAACTGATGGCTCTCGAAGCGGTCAGAAGCGGTCAGAGGCAATCAGAGGCAATCAGAAGCAGTCCATGCACCATCGTCGTGTAGATGGCGACTGCCTCCTCGGCGGACACGTACGGCCCGTCCTTGAGGTAGTTGTGCTGGCGCTCTTGCTCCGCCTTGAGCCAGAGGCGCGTGAGTCGGCCGAGGTTCTTCTTGGTCACGGTCTTGTCCACAGTCGCGCCCCGTCGGATGCGCTCGCGATTGTAGTGCGCCACGTTGGTCCACCAGTCCGCCTTCGACTTGACGTAGCGCAGGATCATGTTCTCAATGGGCGCGGGCATACCGGGCACCTTCCAAGGGATGTTGGCCTTCCAGCAGCGCCAGGCCTCGGATAGGTGCTGCAGGATGGTGCGCGACTTGTTGGCCTTGACGCCCTCAGGCATCATGTCGAGGATGTCGTGCATCACCGCAGCTCGCAGCTCGAGATCGTAGTGCGACTCGACGCGCTGTTTCGTCACCGTCTTGGCCGTCCCCTTTGACGAACGCCCCTCGAATTGACGTGCGAGCAAGTTACCTAGCCAGCGCTCGAGCAGCGGCACGACCCCGCGCAGGAAGAAGAGCCACACGCGCCAGCCGGGCGCCCAAAAGCCGCAGCCGGGCCCTTTGCCCACCTGATTAGGGAGGTAATTAGGGAGGTAATCAGGGAGGTAATCAGGGAGGTAATTAGGGAGGTAATCAGGGAGGTAATTAGGGCGCCCAAAAGCCGCAGCCGGGCCCTTTGCCCACCGGCCCCGTGTTGAAGCGGTAGTAGATGAGGTGCTTCAGGTCCTTGCACATGCGAATCTGGCGCATCAGCCGGTACTTGTACCGGTACATGCCGGTCAGCTGCCCCACGTGCGCGAAGATGTACTGCAGCCCGTCGGCCAGCTGGTACCCATCAACGTTGCCGAGCCGGTACTGCACGTGCGAGTCCACGACGAGTTTCGTCAGCCGCAGGATCTCGCGGCACAGGTGGAAGGCGTTGCCAAATCGGGACTTTTTGCGCTCCTTGGTCGTGAGCGTCTTCACAGGCTTCAGATTGAAGTTGTAATCGAGGTGCAGGTAGTTGACGTTCTTGCGGTGGATGAGCAGGTTGAGCATATTGTAGCCCTGCCGACACACCTGTAGCCCCGCCTCGACCCAATCGAGCTCCGTCGTCTGGAAGAACTTGGTGTTCCGGAGCGTCGGGAAGAGGTACTTGCGCTTGAGGCCCTTGGGCGGACGCGCGTGCAGGCAGTTGAGCACGTAGCACTTGAGGAGCTTCTGGTACGAGACGCGCACCTGTGGGGAGAGGAGCGAGGGCGTCGTGGTGAGCACGTGCATGCAGCGCAGAGCACTTGAGGAGCTTCTGGTACGAGACGCGCACCTTGACTGGATGGTCGGGTGGGCAATCCGAGGCAATCGGAGGCAATCGGAGGCAATCCGAGGCACTCCAAGGCAATCCGAGGCGATCAGCGACACCAACGCACCTTGACTGGATGGTTGGGCGGGCAGTGCTCCTGGAACCAGCCGTTGACGAGCGGCACGTCGAGCGAGCGGCGCGTGTGGCCCGAGCGCAAGTTGAACGGGCGCGGTGCCCAGTACAGCGCGATCGCTGACGCCGTGTGCTCGGAGTGTAACGGTCGCTCCGCGAGTAACGGCGCCGCTTCCACAGGGAGTACGAGCTCCTCTCCATCTCCGAAATCGTCCACGTCGAGCGGCGGCGGCGGCGCGCCGCCTTTGCCGCTGCCGCCGCCGGCCGCGTTGCCGCTGCTCGCGTGCGCCGAGATGGGGTTGATGACCGGATCAAAGTAATAGGCGGGCAGGTCGGGGTCCTCGGTCTTGACGTAGCAGCAGGTGGGCTCATGGTACCGCGGCATGCGCACGTCGCGCGGTCGCGAGTTGTACAAATAAGGGAAGGCGAGCTTGTACTCCGTCCGGATGGGCTGCCGAATGATGACCTTGTTGATGTCGTTGAACTCATTCCAATCGTCGTCCTCCTGCTCCAAATCGCGATGTAACGGCTCAAACTTGGGACCCCCGGGGATGGCCATGTTGAGCGACTTGGCCGTGACGAACGAGTCGACGTCGAAGAGGTAAAAGTAGTTCTTGTCGCACAGGTCCGAGAGTAGCTGCGACGCGAGCCGGTGCAAATTCGCCATAATAGGCAAAGGCAGCGTCCAGCGCCGGTACGAGGGCCCGTTGACGAACCTCGTGTGACGAAGCGGTTTCGGCCCATCATAGAGCCACTCGAGGACCGCCGCGTCCTCGTCCTCATCGAGCTCCATCTGGATCGCCTCGAGCGGCTCGACATCGAGCAAATTGTCGCCGTAATCGAGCGGCGGCTCTTCGTCATCAAACGGCGGGAAGCGCATGCGCTTAAAGTGGCGCCGATCGCGCTTCTCGCGCCGCATCATGATCCACATCGTGCCCCACTGCGCCACGTACACGGGCTCGATGACCTTGGGCACATCGTTGACGAACGTGATGGCGCCCGTGATGTGATAGAGCACCGGCACCGTCCGGATCTGCTCCCACGGGCACGGCATATTCTCGAGCAGCTTGAGCACCGCGTGGGGCACGTACTTGAGGGCGCCGAGGTAGACACGCTTATCGTGCCGGAACTTTTTGGAGGTCATGTCGCCGTGGTCCTTGACGATCTTGCGCACGTGCTCGGGCGGCATGTCCTCCTTGGGCGCCTCGACGTACCCATGCTTGCGCTTCGTCGCGTACCGGCGCGCGTTGAGCTGCTGCCACCGCTTCGCGCGCTCGCGCAGCGCCATCTCCTCCTCGTGATGCTGGTGCTCCGCGTCGAGCTCCATGGGCATGGCCGGCGGCTGCATGCCGGGCGGCGGCATGCCGGGCGGCGGCATGCCGGCGCGCAGCGGCATGCCCGGCGGCGGCATGCCGGGCGGCGGCATGCCCGGAGGGAACATGCCTGGCGGCGGCATGCCCGGCGGCGGCATGCCCGGCGGCGGCATGCCTGGCGGCGGCATGCCCGGCGGCGGCATGCCCGGCGGCGGCATGCCCGGCGGCGGCATGCCCGGCGGCGGCCAGCCATGAGGCATGTTTGGAGGCGGCGGCGGGAATCCAGGCGGCATGACCACGCTGCCTGCTCACCACTCTGCTCGCTCGTTGTCTGCGCGTGCCAGGCTGCCTGCAACGAGAGGACAGCAGCGCTCTGTCAGAAGAGGGTCCAAGGAGGCAGGCGAGCAACTCGTTTGCTAGGTGCACGCGCTCGTGTGCTCGATTGGGGTCGCGGAGTGGTGGACTGGCGACGTACTGCGCTTGCGGGAGCGACGATCGTCTATCCAAGTCGTAGAGGCGAGTTGCGTCAGAAAGTACATGTAACTCTTGAACGACAAACTTGGAGACGCTAGCGGAGGCGTGGGCGGGAGCGACGGTGGTCATGCTGATGGTGGCAGCGCGGGCGAGTGATACAATCGACACACCGTGCAAGAATTGCGACCACTGCGTGGCAGTGTTTTTGCGTGGTAGTGGCTGGTCGGTAGCTCGGTACCTTGTGTGTCGATTCAACTGACCCTTTCTCAAGAATTGCAAATCTTTGTCTTCTCCTCTGGTCTCCTCCGATTCTCCTCCTCCTCCTCCTCCTCCTCCTCCTTTCACTCATTATAGGAAGTCTCTGGTCTTGTGTGTGAATGAGACAGAAGTGGTATCGGAATGTGTGCTTACCCGTGGATAGCCGTCGGATCGGAGACGCGAGTCGGAGAGGTTGGAAAAGCGGAATGTCGATCGATGCTTCCGGCAGCCGACTTCTCGACATGGCGCTCGAAGACGGCGCCCAGCGCTCACCGCTCTCGGGCCTCTTTCCGGCAAATCTTCCACTGCCGTCTCTCGAGGTAGCTCTCATGCCCCATTCTGCCACGCTCCCGCATCTTCATCCGTCAACTGGTCGCTCGGTGAAGATGGCACGCAAACAAGCCAAACGTGCTCAGGCGCAGCACCCAGACGTTACACTCGACGAGTGCACCGCGATCGTTCTCTATACTATGGAAGAGATTCCGCGCGAGACGTCCCTCTACTATGTCCTCAATCTCGCCCTGCGCAATAAAGTGAGGGCTGCCGTCCACCCATGGCGCGATTATATCTGGCTCTTGCTTCACGCACTTCGCAAGCTGCCGCCTTCGACCGAGGCCACCGTCTTTCGCGGCTGCAAAACGAGCCCGGACGACTTAGCGATTGAGCTTACCGAGGGCTTCGAGTTCACATGGCCGTCTTTCACCTCGACTGCCACGACGCAGGGAGTGATGCAGACTTTCTTGGGCCAGTCGGGTCCGCGCACGCTCATGACCATCAAGATGGCTGAGAGCTCTGGGCGCGACATTCGGGACTTTTCTCTGTTTCCAGGAGAGAACGAAATACTCTTCCCCCCGAACTTGTGCTTTGAGGTCGTCGATAGCTTCGACGCCGGAAACCAGCTCATCATGGTGCAGTGCCGGCAGACAGAAACGGTCGATGTCATCCTCGACTTGAACGGAAAGCGGACAGGAAGTGGGGGGGCACCGAAGACGCCCGCGATGCCGGCACCGGCACCGCAGTCGCCACCGTCGCAGCCCACGCCGCAGCCCCCGGCGAGACCTGCCAAGCCCACGCCGCAGCCCCCGCCGCCGCCGCAGCCGCCGCCGCCGCCGCCGCCCGGGCTCAAGCTCGAGGGCGGCTCGCTGACTGGCGAAGCGGCCAAGTACCCGGGCACGTACCGTCTCGTCGTCGGCAAGCTTGTCAACGGCCGGCCCGCGTATCAGCACACGAGCGATGGAACTCGCTGGATTGCGTTCGATGGAAATTGCTGGGTGGGGCAGCCTGAGTCGCTACTTGGTCAGAACAAGGGCTTCCTGGACCTAACAGACTCAGCTGCAGCTTCGCCCGACGTGAGCACTAAGACATGGAAGGCGAGCGCGGGCGGTGCTGCTGCTTGGGTTGAGGCGCCGCAGCTCAAGTGCACCGTTGCGACCGCCGCGGAACTGTCAGCCGCTGATCTTCGCGCTAAAGAGGAGCGTCGCGCTCGGGCAGCCGCGCAGGCGGCCGCGCAGGCGGCCGCAGCACTTCGCGCAGAAGAGGAGGCAGCACTTCGCGCAGAAGAGGAGCGTCGCGCTGCTCGCTCGGAAACAGTCAAGATGGCACTGATGGCACCACTCGTGATTTTGATGGCACCACTGGCGGTACCACTCTACATTTATGCACGATCAAGGAAAAAAACGGTTTATGTCGTTCCTGCATAGGAGCTCCCCTGAATGATTCGAACCCCTAGCCTTTCGCACCGCTCGGCTCGTGTGGCTTTCTAGGCCTCACAGCCATGCCTCGTCGACCCGTTGGCCGTTTGATGCGCACTGCGACGAACAAGAGCGAAGAGAGGCCAGCAAGGCAGCATGTGCGGCGGAGACAGGGCGCCCTCTGCCCCTGCGACACCAACTCAGGCGCCCTCGAGTTCGACGTCACCCTTCTCGGCCTAGCTCGTGCTCAGGGTCTGTTTCTGGGAGTGGAGGTGTGGCGACTCGACGTGGCGTTGCAGCAAGCAGCCTACAAGCAGCCGCTCTGGAAGAATGCTTTGAGAAAACGTTCAAGTGCCCCTGCTACGTCAAGTAGCTGCGAGCCTCCCTCGGACCAGCCGCAAGAAGCGTGCCTTCCCCCCATGAGCGGTGGCGCTGCCTCTGCGGGGGTTTGTCTTCCCACACCGTGCATGCGCCACCGCTGCTCAGCATGCGCGACCTCACGCGGTGAGGCTCCCCGTGCACCGAGTGTCGCGTTCTGCATCGTGCAGGGCAGCGTGTTGCCCTTTGGCGATGCACCGTGCGTCTGCTTCAACGGCCGCGAGAACAGGGGCAGAGGGCGCCCTGTCTCCACCGCTAGAAAAGCCACGAGGGACTGCCGTGATTTTGCATCCATGTCTACAGTACGGTGGCATCCGCGAGGAGAGAGCGATCGCCGGCGATCGAAAGGGCCTTGCTACAACGCAGCACCTCGGCGGGAGGCGCCTAAGGTGGCGCTAAGAGGAAAAGGGAGAATCGAGAAGTGCATGTTGGGTGCTAAAGTGGAGGTGCGTGTTAGCGCCGCATGGTTGCGATCGAGCATGAGATTCATGTGGCCACGTGAGAGCGGTCCGGCCTGTTTCGTTTTTTTCTAAAAAACACGTTTTTTTTCAAAAAACAAGTCTCACTCTGCATGCACAACGACTTCTCATGACGAAACGTCAAGACGACCCATGCTCGAAAAAAACAGATCACGTGCACGATGTCGCTGACTCAAGCGCGCCGTCGTACTTTGCCTGTCCCCTAACAGACGATTCGCAATGCCGACACGATCCTTGCCGAGCTCTCCGCGCACCATCACGGGCTCCAAGTCGAAGAGCTCCAAGTGTGGGACGCCGCCCTGCAGCAGCCCCCGACCTCGCGTCAGCTTTCCGACGACGATACCCGGGGTGCACTATACGCCTCCAACGTTGTCGCTGAGCCCGAGCACGTCCACCCCACGACCACTGACTCCGCCGACGCCGCTGAAGGGCACTCCTGCGTCAACCAAGGAAAAGAACAAGTTTGCGGCGGCTGTGCTCGCAGCACGCTCGCCGAGCGTCTCGCCTATGAAGACGCGGCCAAAGTCGCCCGTCGCCAGCTCGCCTCGTGGGGATGGGTATCGTGGGGGCTCGACCATCAAGTCGCCGCGGCGCGTGCATGAGGCAAAGTCGCCGCTGCGCAAGGCAGAGTCACCCGGCCGCTCCAAATCCCCACAGGGTGGGCGGGTCGGTGGGCGGCCCAAGTCCCCACAGGGTGGGCGGGTCAGTGGGCGGCCCAAGTCCCCACAGGGTGGGCGGGTCAGTGGGCGGTCCAAGTCGCCCGCACCTGAGTACCCGGCCCCACTGCAGGAGGTGCGCGAGCTTCTCGACTCGACGATGCAGGCGCGCCGACTCGATACGTCTGTGCTCAGCGGCGAGATCTCGCGGCTCGAGATGGAGCTGCGGGCGGTGCACGAGGCCCGAGCCCGCGACGCGGCGGCTCAGGAGGCCGAGACGCAGGCGCTCCTCGCGCAGCTCGCCTCGTCACTCGCGACCGCGGAGACCGAACGGCGTCGGTCGGAGGCCGAAGCGACCACGGCACGACTGCAGCTGGGGAAGGCGGAGGCAGAAGTGACCACGGCACGACTGCAGCTGGTGCAGGTGGAGGAGGCGGCGCGCGCGAAGCTCGATGCGATGGAGAAGACGCTCGAGCGCGAGGCGATGGCGGAGGCCTTGATGGCGCGCGAGGCGGCCGGGCGTCGTGCTGAGCGCGCAGGCTACCTGCCCAACCGGCACGCGCTCAGCACGACGCCCAACCGGCACGCACATCGAGTCTCGGCGTCCTCTTTCTTTCAGCAGCGACGGCCGGCGCGCGCGGCCATGCGGCGCGACTCCACGCTGATGTACTTGCCGAACGGAGGCAAATTTGCCATTGTGGAAGTGCGGGCGCCTCATTATGTGCCTCAACATGATGAGCCTCATTACATGTATGAGCCTCATTATGAGCCAGCGAGGACGGTCGCGCGGTCGCCTCCGCCAAACCCTCCACCGCGACACGCCGCGCATAATGCTGCCCATGACCACCGTGCTCACCACGGCGCTGCTCATGACCTGCCCAATGTCCACATGAGGGCGCCGGCGGTGTGGAACGGCGCCGCTTTCTTTGATACGCGAGATCGCACGTGGGTCGAGATGCAACTTGCTGGGAAGCTGCCGTGAGTCGAGATTAAGTCGAGATAGTCGAGATAGTCGAGATGCAACTTGCTGTTATTGCTGGGAAGCTTAGGGAAGCTGCCTTGAGTCCCTTTATGAGTCCGTTGGCGCTTGACATGGCGCTTGTCTCTTGACCTGAGCTCAGACCTGAGCTTGGCCTGAGCTTGGCCCGCATCGCATGATGCGACATGGCCTGTCGTCTGGCCCAGGTTGAGATAAGGTTGAGACGTGGCCACGTACAACGAGATGCCGAGGTCGCACGGCGACAGAGCATCAAAATCGTGTGTCTGGACGAGTGTGAGGAGTGTGGCAGTTGGGCGGGGGCGCTTTGTGTTGGTGAAAATCTGAAAGTTCTGTAATTTTTTAGCCGAGCTGGCTCGCGGTCATCGTACACGCGCCCGACGAGGAGACCGACATGTTCGGAGGAGCTGGCCGAAGGAGCTGGCCGACCTGCACGCAAAGCCTCAGGCCGCCGGGCGTGCGACCGGCCGACGCGCTCGCCGCAGCCGACGCCGTGCCGGCCGCGCGCTCGCCCGTGGTCGCATCGAATACACCACAGGCAAAAATAAGGCTCTCAAAAGGTGTTCAAAAGGTGGGTCGATCGCCGCCCACGTATTGTCCATTCCGATCGAATCCGAGCATGCCCGGCACGTCGCCCGGAGGGTAGGTGCATCGCCCCCCAGGCATCTTAGAGAGCATCGCACGCGTGATCGGCAGATACTCGCTACGCATGCCATTGTAACTGATGAGGGGTGCCATCAGGGGGCCATCAGAGGTCATCAGGGGCCATCAGAGGTCATCAGAGGCAGCCGTACCCTTCGATGTTGCACCACGTGATTGGCTTGGTGATACGGCCGTCGGGCAGCGTGTTGTAGTCACAGAGCATCTGGCGAGGGCAATTAGGGCAATTAGGGCAATTAGGGCAATTAGGGCAAGTCGAGGAAGTCGCGATTAATTCGCGTGATTCGGGTAATTAGGGTGGCACTCACCTGGCGAGGGCACGTTGTCGAGTTATCGCGTTCGAGTATGCCAGTGGACACTTCGCGCGTATCGACCTGATGAGGGAGGCAATCAGTGACCATCAGTGACCATCAGTGGCAATCAGTGGCAATCAGTGGCGAGTATGCCAGTGGACACTTCGCGCGTATCGACCGAAATCTGGCCTCGAGCTCCGGAGCCGCCGCTTGACGAGGCGCGCTCCGTCACGGCGCACTGCCCCTCCTCGAGCGGGAAGGGCGCGGGGCTGACGAAACCCCACGTGCAGTTGTACGCCGTGAACGGGTTCTGCCAATCGAAGGCTCGGGCGCCGTAACCACCAAAGTCCTCATTCGGGCAATACCGGCTCGACTCGGTCAAAATGTACCTGATGAGGGAGGCAATTAAGTGCACTCAGAGGCACTCAACGGCGCTCAGAGGCACTCAGAAGACCTCAAGAGGCATCTCCATAGTCCATCGATCAAATCGCAATCCAATCGCAATCCAGTCGCAATCCAATCGCAATCCAATCGCAATCCAGTCGCAATCAAGTCGCGCACATGATGAGCCGATTAAAGTCCTCCTGCAGGCGGCGCGACCCAAGCCAACGGCAGAGCCGGCGCAGGTGCAGGTTCGAAATCTTGATGACGCGAACGCTCGGGTTCGCTGTGAACACGGCTGCCTTGACCGCTGTGAACGGCGTGCCGTACGGGAGCCTCACGTGCGTCTGGTTGGACGCTGTCGCGGGCACATCCTCGCCGCGCGAGCCCACGCTGACAGTGACCGTGTTCTGCTTCATGACGGCAGGCACGTTTGGGTTCTGAAGGAACGTGTGCTCACGGAACTTGACGCCTTTGGTGTTCCATCGCATCGTGTCGTACCTGCCATATTAGGCAATCAGGGCTCATCAAGAGGCCATCGGAGGCAATCAGGGCTCATCAAGAGGCCATCGGAGCCAGTCAAGAGGTCATCACGCGGCAATCATGGCTCATCAGTGACCATCAAGACGCACAATGAGTCCATCGGGCATCCAAAAGGCAATTCCATGTGTTGGAGCATCGGCATGCGGCAGCGCGTGAGGAAGTTCCAGTAACGGTCGCAGTGGCACCAGAGCTTAGGCAGCACTGTGATGCTCCCCTCGATTGCACGCGAGAGCCCCAGCAGGTCGCGCACCTGTGAAGAGAGAGGAGCGATGGCGTCGTGGTGAGCACTTGCATGCACGCGCAGTGCCCGAGCCCGAGCAGGGAGGCACTCAGAGGCCGGATGGCGCCGTGGTGGGCACTAGCATGCAAGCACTCGGAGGCCACGCACCGCCTGCCGCTGCGGCGCGTCCATGAACATATGGCGCTGCGGAGACCATTCGGGGAATCGCTTGTACACTCGCGCCTTGTACGCATCGTCGTAGGTCGGGCCATCGAGGGCCACAAAGACGCCCTCGGTGAAATACCTGATGAAGCAGGCAGTTCGCGGCACTCAGAGGCAATCACGAGCCAGCATCAGCGGTCCTCATTAGCGATCATCAGCGGTCATCAGCCTACTCGGGCGGGTCGACAGCCCAGAGGTCATCATCAGCGGTCATCAGTGGTGCAATCAATGGTCATCAGCCTACTCGGGCGGGTCGACAGCCCAGAGGTCATCATCAGCGATCATCAGTGGTGCAATCAGTGGTCATCAGCCTACTCGGGCGGGTCGACAGCCCAGAGGTCATCATCAGCGGTCATCAGTGGTGCAATCAATGGTCATCAGCCTACTCGGGCGGGTCGACAGCCCAGAGGTCATCATCAGCGGTCATCAGTGGTGCAATCAATGGTCATCAGCCTACTCGGGCGGGTCGACAGCCCAGAGGTCATCATCAGCGATCATCAGTGGTGCAATCAGTGGTCATCAGCCTACTCGGGCGGGTCGACAGCCCAGAGGTCATCATCAGCGGTCATCAGTGGTGCAATCAGTGGTCATCAGCCTACTCGGGCGGGTCGACAGCCCAGAGGTCATCATCAGCGATCATCAGTGGTGCAATCAATGGTCATCAGCCTACTCGGGCGGGTCGACAGCCCAGAGCGCCGCCTCTCTGATGGGGGAGGCAATCAACGGCCATCAGCGATCATCAATGGTCATCAGCCTACTCGGGCGGGTCGACAGCCCAGAGCGCCGCCTCTCTGGCGCGTTGGCGCTTCCCATGCGGGTAGTCTTTCGTATCGCCGAATTGGAACGTGAAGTGGACGGTGATGGGTTCATTCTGAGGCAGCTCGTGCCCCTCCATGCCCTGCCATCGAGAGGTGCAATCAGTGGTCATCAGAGGTGCAATCAGAGGTCAATTAAGGGTCAGTCAGGGCTCAATCAGGGCTCATCAGGGGTACTCAGCGAGCGTGCACCTGCACGTTCTGATTGAACCACGTGTGCCCTCCCGTGAATGGCCGAATGGGCAAAGTCCCATACGTGAACGATACCATCTTACACCCCTCCCCAGGTAAGCACGGCTCGTGCCCGCTCACCTGATGGTGGAGGCAATCAGTGGTCATCAGGGCTCATCAGGACCCAGGTAAGCACGGCTCGTGCCCGCTCACCTGATGGTGGAGGCAATCAGTGGTCATCAGGGCTCATCAGGACCCAGGTAAGCACGGCTCGTGCCCGCTCACCTGATGGTGGAGGCAATCAGTGGTCATCAGGGCTCATCAGGACCCGGGTAAGCACGGCTTGTGCCCGCTCACCGAGCGGTGTACCCGCCGCACCCCATCGACGAGATTCGAGATTGCACTCTCGGGCAGCGAGATGTTCTCTCGCAGTAACTCTTTGGCCCAGCTCGTGAGCGCCCAGCTACCGGTACCAATGTCGCTCCCACGCACCACCTGATGAGGGAGGCAATTAGAGGTCATCAGAGGTCATCAGCTACCGGTACCTATGTCGCTCCCACCTGAGAGCACAGAGCGGCGAGCCCATCAAGCTTCATTAGGCGAGCCCATCAAGCTTCATTAGGCGAGCCCATCAAGCTTCATTAGGCGAGCCCATCAAGCTTCATTAGGCGAGCCCATCAGGCTTCATTAGGCGAGCCCATCAGGCTTCATTAGGCGAGCCCATCAGGCTTCATTAGGCGAGCCAATCCCCAAATTAGGCTCAAAGAGCCTAATTAGGATTCCTACGGGTCTTGAACTCAATCAGGCCCCATCAAGCTCCATCAGAGGCCCACTGAGGTTTCGTCAGGCTCCACTCGACGAACCTGATTGAACAGGCTCTGGTCATTGACATTCTCCGTCAGGTCCGGTCGCCCCTTTTGATGAAGCATCGCCTTGCGCCAGCTCTGTACCATCGCCTTGGCGCCCACCGTTTGACGAAAGTACACGACGCCGGTGTTGAGCTCAATGATGCCTGCGAGGCCTCCGCGTGCGTCTTGGCGCACATCGAGACCGTCGGTGGTGACGAGAACGTCGGCCGCAGCGATGAGCGCCGCCTCGGGCACTGCCGGGTGCGTCGGGTCCGAATGGGTCATCCAGCGCTGCCAGTGGCCATTGAGCCAGACCACGTCGAGATCGGAGATGAGGACGCTGAAGCCGACGGCGAGCAGTTCCCACAAAAAGGCCACTTTGACTAACCCCATCTCGAGAAAGTCGGATCTGATGAGGGAGGCCATCCGAGGCGATCAGAGGTCATCAAAGGTCATCAAAGGTCATCAGAGGTAATCCGAGGCAATCCGAGATCATCCGAGGCCATCCGAGGCCATCCGAGGCCATCATCAGGGCCACCCCCCCTCACTTGTGGTGTCGAATGTAACCCCAGTTCGACTTCATCTCGTACACCTCCGCTTGCTTCGGCTTGCGCTGTGGAATGCCCAAATTAGGTAGGGTACGTGCACACACATCGAGCTCAGTCATGAGCAGCAGGACTCGGGCGCAATCAGGAGTCCTCAGCAGCAGCTCAGATGCAATCAGGAGTCATCAGGAGCACCTCAGATGCAATCAGGAGTCCTCAGCAGCAGCGCGCCTGGTACGTCCACACGTCGAGCTCAGGGATGATGCCCGCGGCAGGTACGCGCATCTCGGAGCACGCCTTCAGCAACGTGAGGTCCGCCGCGCCAACAAGCAGCGGAGTGCTGCCAAATTAGGGAAGGTGCCCAATTAGGACGAGGGCCAGCCGCCGTCAGAGAGGAAGTCAATCAACGCAGCGCGCAGATGCAATCAGGCGCAATCAGGTGGCACTCACAGCCCGGCCTTTTGGGCAAAGTGGAGCCAATTCTTGACGAAATCCATCATGACGGAAGTGCCAAACGTGAAGTGGATGGTGGTGCCGCGTGGCTCGACGGCCGCGAGCGCGTGCTTGGCCGGTTCATTCAGCGCCAGCGCGCGACCCGAGACCTCTGGCAGCATCCACGCTGGCAAGTTTGCCAGCGTCGCGGGAGCGTCTGTCGTCGCTGGCTCCGTCGCCGCCGCCACTGTCGCCGCCGCCACTGTCGCCGCCGCCGCCACGACCGTCTGGACGGCCGACGCGACCAACTCGGACTGGTCGGCGACGCCACCAATCGACACCGTGGGCGCCACTACTGCCGCTGCTTTGAGCGCTGTCGCGGGCTCGCCGCCGTGCTTCATCGGGTGCAGGAAGTGCTGCGCCTCCTCCCACGTCGGCCGCGGAGGCACCTCGGAGACGACGGCGTGCTGGTTGGCCATCCGACCGGAGGAGGCCCAGCTAGTGAGGCTCGCGCTCTCGAAGCTCGCAAATGCCGTGCGGTAGACGAGCGTGAGCAGCACGGCCATGCCGGCGGCCGCGTACACGACACGGGTCTGCATCGAGACAGTCTTAGCGCTCGACACGGCGCGAATGAATCAGAGATGCGAGTAGTTTTGAATTTGTGTGGTTCATCAAAGCAACACAAGCAGCCTTGTGAGCGCGACAACCCGGTCCCTGCTCAAGCTAGACCAGGCTTACTATCGCGTTGGGTCTCGGGCTCTCGGCGTCTCTCCGTCTCGAGACTCGAGGCTCTCGGCGCGTGCACACACCTCTCTCGAAAGAGAACGACCTCATGCGCATCGAGCGCTTCGAGACAGGAATCTCAAATGCGCGAGCAGCAACAGTTGTATTAAGTTGTAAGCCTCGCCGACCTCAGGCGTCGATCCAAATTTGGACAATCCAAGCACTTTATACAGTTGTAAGCCTCGCCGACCTCAGTGAAAGGGGCCTTTCGGCACCTTGCCCTTTGGGCCAAGGAAGTGGTAGCGCACCTGATGAGGGAGGCAATTAGAGGCCATCAGAGGTCATCGGAGGTCCTCAGAGGTCCTCAGAGGTCTATCAGGAAGTGGTAGCGCACGAAGTGCCACGCGTCATCAAGCGGGTGCTCGGGAAGAGCTTTGTACTCGTCGCCCCCGTCCAATTGCAATTCATCTGCTCCGTCTCCAAAATAGAGGTCGAAGAACTCCTCCGACTCCTCGGCGAGGTCAAGCAGACCTGATGAGGAAAGCAATCAGAGAGTCATCAGCAGCAATCAGCCATTCGAGGTCCTCCGACTCCTCGGCGAGGTCAAGCAGACCATCTATCGCGTATTCGACCTTCCCGCCGTTGCGGAAGAAGAAGTCAGTGTAGCGGTGGTCGTAACGGTAACGCCCTTGCACGAGCTCCCGCGTGATGGCGTCGACCGTCGGTAGAGCAGGTGCGTGGCGGGCGCTGTCCTGTGGGCTGTGAATCTCTTTGATCGCTTCCAAGACTTGGATCCAGCCGTACACGAAGCTCTTGTACACCTCTTCACCTCGGACGCTCTGTGGAATGTATTCCCACAGCGGGACCTGCCACTCCATGTCATCAGGGGTCATCAGAGGTCATCAGAGGTCATCAGGGGTCATCAGGGGTCATCAGAGGTCATCAGGGACCTGCCACTCCATGTCTTCCGACGGCAGCGGCATGCGTGACTGGAACTCCGGCGCCGCGTCGCGTGCCATATCGCCTTTGGTCTCGGTGTAGAAGCGAAGCCGGTGGTTTTGGCGCGGTGTGAGCACCCCAAAGACGAGCGCAGCGCGCTGGGTGGGGTCCAGGAGGGCAAGCAGGAGCTCATACGCCTCTTTCTCGTCGTCACGCCCAGGCTGCCAGTGGCGCGCACTCAGGCCGCCGTATTCGCCGTCGAAGTCCGCAAAGTGACGAATCTGCTTCAGGGCAGACTCGAGGGGCGTGTGGCCGTAGACATCTTTCACAGAGCAGCTGGCACCGAGGCCGACGAGAGTGTTTGCGGCGACGACGGCGCTCTCTCGCGTTGCCTTTTGACGGCCTATGAACTTCGCCGTCGCGTGCAGGGCGGTTTGGCCAAACTCGTCTGCGTCGCTCGGAACGGCGCCCAGGCGCACTAGCAGCCCAAGGTGCGCCTCAGATGTCAGACCATTCATCACCGCATGGATGAGCACGTGGCACCTGATGAGAGAGGTCATCAGAGGTCATCAGAGGTCGTCAGCGGTCATCATGGATGAGCACGTGGCACCTGTTGAGACTGGCGCCGCTTGCCACGAGGCGGCGCACGTCCGCCTCGAAGTTGGCGAGGGGCACATCTTTGGCCTCTCGCAGGTATGAAATGAGCGGCGCGTCGAGCTCTGCAACAGGCTGCCGCTCGGGGGTCTCCGTGATCAGCAGGCCAGAGACTTCCTCTTTGCTCAGCAGCCCCAGACGACTCGGTGTGACGTACCAGAACTCGCTGGCGAATTTCGCCTGCCGGAACCCAAGCCTTGCCCATTGCTGCGCCACTTTTCGGCGCGCCGCCTTTTGCTGCGCCATACGCTCGGCCTCGCGCGCTTGATCGGCCGCACTGGCCTCCTCTCCCTCGATCTCTCGCCTGTGCTCCTCCCGCAAGCAGGCATGATCTTCTGGCGTGTTCTCCAGACCTGGCTGCAACACCGCCAGAGTCCAGCCAGCACGCACGCACGTATTTCGAGGCGCGAGCCATCCCATCAAGCCATCCATGTCACCTCTCGGTAGGCGCGACGCCTCATCATGCTCCTGGCATTGACGTGCATCTCGGGTATTGAGCCACTCCAGGAGCGTTTTGACGCAACGAACGCCGAGGTCTTTGCGGCGGTGCGCCTCGGAGATGGAGACGAGCTCGATCTGAAGGAAACCTCCTTGCGACGCGGCGCCATCCTGCTCCTCGGTAAGGCCATCCAGGTCCTTGTAGCGAAGCGAGCCATCGTCATTGCAGAAGCAGACGCTCATTTCCTGCAGCTCCTGCGACTCTGCATCGCACAGCTCGTGAAATTGCCAACGCGGACGGAAGTTTCGGTCGATCACCAAGCCTTTCAGGCGACCGACCGCGTGCTTTTCGTATGTAATCGACACGCTGATCTCCACCACAGACTTGAATTCGTAATGGCGTCGAAGCTCGATCTCAAAGCCATATCCAGCTAACTCATCCTCCAGCGTGTGTTGACAGATGGTCAGGCGATTGCCGTCCTCATCCTCGTCCTCCTCCTCCTCCTCGTCCTCCTCGCCGTCTTCGCCACCCTCCGCGCCGTCCTCTTCGTCCGTGCAACGACGCTTCATTTCTCTTTCGCGCTCATACATGTTTCAACCAGAGTTTCCTAGTCAAGTCAAGTCAAGTCAAGTCAAGTCAAGTCAAGTCAAGTCAAGTTAAGTCAAGTCAAGTGATTCAAAATGGCGGTCGCCTTTCCGCCGCCTTTGGTGCCCATCGCTGGCGCGAGCGATCGGGAGGGCAGATCTCGGCGCAACCGGCACCACTGGATAGCCCCGAGTCGGGGCATCATCCCCATCTTCTTGATCTTGATCATCGCGGCGCACCGGGGCTTCAACATCGTGCCTTTTCAGGAAGTCTACTGTATCCGCGGATACGGCAATGCAACACCGCTCCAGGCCGACGACGGGAGCGGTCGGGGGCCTGCGCGAGGGCTGCTCCGATGGGCCAAGGTGTCGGTAGGGTCTGGCGTCCGCCGGCGCCGCGCGTCGAGCGCGCGCGGCCCTTCTCCGACGAGTTTTTTGGCGTTTTGGGCTTGACAAGGGCACGTCAATCGATTTTGGCCAGGCAACGAGGGCGGCTGGCGCGGCGGCGGCAAGAGTGGTCGAGGGCGTTTCCGCGGTGCGCGCCACACACCCCGTCCTCTATCTCACGCATGCGCGCGCGCTCGCGACATACAGGTGTGGCGTCGATGGCGTCGATCAAGGGAGAAAGGAGTACAAGGCTCACAAGCTGGACAGCGCAAGCGGAACGACAAGTACGGCTACAAGGCGACATGAACTACCGGGGGACTAGGGCGACTAGCAGCGCTTGCGCAGCCGGATTGATCCCAACGTGCTCCCTCATTGGCCTCATTGGCTGCGGCCGACCACTTGTTACTACCGGGGGATTAGCAGCGCTTGCGCAGCCGGATTGATCCCATCGTGCTCCCTCTACATACCCTCTACATGTTTGAGCGTGACGCGGCGGGCGGCGCCGACCGGCCTCGAGCTCTTCGGTCGAGGCGTTTATGTCCCCTCTTTCTCTCCCCCAATCCCCCCATTTTATGCTTGACACCACGGCCGATCTCGAGCCGATTTCCTCTTCGGCGTAAGAGTGGCGCTCATCGGCTCGAGATCGGCCCGTTACTTCTCACCTACTTGTTCTCCGAGGGCACGTATGTCAGCATTTATGACGTGTCGCCTCTAGATGGATCCCCCTCCGCCATCTCCATCGACTCCCGTCCTCCACTGCTGGCTTCCGGAGCACATTCGATAGGCGTGACCTGGTGGTTCTTACGGTACGCATTCTTTCACACAAAGGTCTGTGTGAAAGATTGGAAGAAGGCGAACAGGGCGGAAGGTCTTTTCTCTTCCTCTCTGGAAGCGCGCCGTCCCCCATCCCAATCGTGCCCACTCTCTCATGGCATCCCGCAACGGCTCGATGATGCAGACATTCGCAGTCACTGTGCCGCCAGGCATCGGTGCCGGCCAGCAGTTCCAGGCCTCGCTCGACGGTCAGCTGACGATGGTTATTGTGCCCCACGGAAGCTCCGCGGGCTCGACGCTGCATGTGCAGATCCCCGTGCGCCCGAGCAGCGTCCAAAAGTACGCCGTCACCATTCCTGTAAACGTGCGGCCCGGAGACCGTTTCCAGGCCAATCTTGGAGGCCAGCTGGTGTGGCTGCGCTGCCCACCTCAACTGGGCCCGGGCAAGCAGATGCTTGTGGACGCCAACTCTGCGACACAAGAAAATGGCAGGAATGCGAAGAGCTGGCCGCCGCCGATTGCAGTGCCTGAATCGATCGACGGTGCGCCAAACGCACGTGCCCACTACGACGTCCCATAATCGCTGGCAGTAGCGGCAGCGCGCGCGCGCGGCGAGGCCCGCCCGCACACTGCCCCTGCGCCCTCTCCCTCTGCCGACGCCATTCGTGGGCGCTCGGGCGCGCGCATCCGCCACCACTCCCTCATCCCTCCCTCACCGCGTCCGTGCCCGCTCCGCTCCCGCCGCCGCTCCTCGCACAGATTTAGATGTGCCGGACTATTTCCTCTGCCCGATCACCGGGTGCATCATGCGCCAGCCCGCGATGACCCCAGATGGCGTCACGTATGATTACGATGCCATCACCGAGTGGCTGTCGAATAAGAAGACGGACCCGTCGACCAACCTGCCGCTCGATGCCTCGGAGCTCTGCCCCAACCGTACAGTCCGCTCCATGATTGAGGATTTCATCGCTAAGGGTCCGGACTTCCTTATGAAGAAGACCAAGGAGGGGCATTAGTCGGGGCGCCCAACGGCTGGGCCAACGGCTGCCTTTCTGCGTGATCAGTACGGAGTAGGTGCGCAGGTGCGTACCGGCATGTAGGCACGCCGCCGCAGGGGTCTTGACGAAGCTCGACGATCTGGCGGCCCAGATTCGGACCTTTGACGAATATGTAGGAGAGGACGAGAGGAAAGGCGGGGTGGGGAGACGATAGGCGAGACGATAGGGGCCACCGATGTGGCCATGATGAGCGAGAGGCCTCGGCTGCATGCACGCGCTCAACTCGGCGCCCTGGACTGGCGCGCCCCCTGTGAATACCCTGTGAATCCGACAGGGGGCTGTGGAACGTAAGTGTGTGCGGCGGTGTGACGTCTTCGTGACCAGAGGGGGGGGGGGAACGCGTGGGGCCTCGTGTGTCGGGCGCCTCTCCGAATGTGTGTACGGCTCGTGGCGCCGACTTGAGCGCTTGCATGCATCGGGGCAAGGCTAGTGTGGCGCTAACCCGGCACAGACGATAGGCTCGGCGACGGCGCAGCAGATCGGAGGGGTCGAACGACGCGCCTGAGCGAGTCCATGCCCATCATGCCCCGACGTGCAATTCGACGACAACGCGGTCACGAGGGCGCGACGTAACGGCCGCGAGGGCGCGATGCCGATACGACGCCCGGACGGCCGAGCCGCGCGTGGGCCCTCCGGAGATCACCGCCAGATCACCGCCAGATAGAGGGCTGCGTTGCTCAGGCCTCCGCGTGTGCATGCGCGCTCCATGTGAACACAACCAGACAGCCAGAGGGCAGAGCGCGGGAGGCCGGCGAGCGGAGACGCGAGCATTGAGAGCAGCGCCTGCAAGTGAGAGTTTCGAGTCGCGGATGCGCGCGCACTTTCTCCGCGGAGTAACCTTCACGCAATCCCTAGTGCCTAGCGGCTCCGGCATACAGCATACCGTGCACCACGCGTCGTGCCGCGTGGCTGTCCTACTGTAGACTGTTGCCGGTTCGGCCCGGAATTCTTAATTCAGCTGCGTGGAGGTGAGCGCGGGACACGCGTCCTGCGCCAAAAAGGCCAAATAGCCAAGCGAAAAAGCGAAAACGTTTCGACGAACGTAACGCAATGCCCCGGGCGCTGCGCGCGCCCGGGTCGGTTTCGCCGGGCGTTTAAACGGCGCGGGTACTTTACGCCTATACGCACCTTACACGCCGGGGGGCGCGCTCCAGTGGCGCGGGGAGGGTGGCCCAACGACCTACCGCCGGCCCGCGCGAAACGTCATGACCGATTGTAAGTCGATTGCCAGGATTGCCGCGACCCCGGCACGCTGGACAACCGACGCGACGGACCTCACGAATCGATTCGAGACTTCGAGAGTCTCGTACGCCCGGCATGTAACACAGAGGGCGTTCGCGTCTCGGGTAATCTCGGGGTCCGGAGTCGGGATGGAGTGCGCGCACTTTTCGCGCGCGCGCATCGCTCAGCCCGCTATGACGCCACGGTGCATCACAATCAGCCCGCTATGACGCCACTTCACAAGACCGCGGCTGGATGCCTCAAGAGCCCCGCCTCGATCCGGTAGCGTACGCGCCACAAGTCCGCATCGTACCTGTGGGGAAGGGAGGGCGCCGTGGTGAGCACTTGCATGCACATCCACGCTAGATCCGGAGGAGAAGTCCGCATCGTACCCGCCCGCCTTGCGTACACGCTGCAGGGCGCCCGCGTCCGCCTCGTACGCTTCCGTGCTCGCCAGGAGGGAGCGTACCTGATGAGGGAGGCAATTATGAAATCAAGGGACACTCAGGGCAATCAGGGGTCATCAGGGAGCGTACCATCAAGGAAGGTACTCAAATGCACTCAAGGGACACTCATGGCAATCAGGGGTCATCAGGGAGCGTACCATCAATGAAGGTACTCTCGCTTCCACCGCTTTGGCCGCGGCCGGGTCGAGTGGCTGAACGAGCATGGGCGCGCCGCTGGCGCCGCGTGCGCTGCCGGCAGGCGCCGCGGGCACGTACGTGCCACTGGCTTCTCCTCGGCGCTGCTGCTGCTGCTGCTGCTGCTCATGCTGCGCGGCCGCTCCGGACGCAGTCGGTGGCACGCCTGCGGCCGCCCTGGCTGCGGCGTCGCCCGCGAAAGCGGCTGCATGCGCGCGCAGGTCGGCGCGCGCCTGCTCCACCGACGTCTTGCCGGCGCTGATGCCCTGCTGCAGCGCGTTGCGCTTCTCAACCTTCAATCGCTGCTCCTCGGCCTCGGCAAGTCGGCGCTCCTGGGCGGCGCGAGCCTGCGCGAGACGATCGTGCTCGATCGCGTCCGCGCGTTGCATGCGCGCGCCGTCGTACGTGGCCAGGTTGCGCGCCGTCTGTGTCGCCCACTGAATCCGCAGCCGGTCGAGCTTCTGTCGCGCCATCGGCCTTGTCTCCTCCTTGATGAATTCTTCGACGAGATCCTCAAACTCCTCGAGGTAGTCGTTGTATTCGCGCGCGCTCGCAAAGTCCTCAGGCAGCAGGTAGTATGCTCGGCGCACCTGTCTTCGGTAATCGCGGTCGAATTCGAGCACGCGGTCCATCGGCAAGACCGGGCGGACCGCCGCTGGATTTCCGGCACAGCGGGTCAAGAGGCGTTCCTTTCTATCGTCGCCAGTTTCGTCTCCCAGAACGCGCGCACAAGACCAAATAGGTTAGTATCCATGGGTTTGGGGTGTCGTGAGGATCGGCCGTCTGCGACGCTTCGACAAACTGTACCGGGTATTTTTGCCGCGTAGGGCGCGAGCTTTTGGTCCCTCCCTGCTGGCTTGCTTGCTCAAACACCCAGCTTGGCTTCGGCACTTGCGCAGTGAACGAGCTTACGCGGCTGTTGTGTCATGGATTCCATCATCATGCTCTCGATCGTGATCTGGATCGTGGTACTCGAGCTGGGACCGCTCAACAATTTCGTGGCTCGGAAACTGTGCCACGCAGGCTGCGGACTCGGCATCATGCTGCTCAATTCCAGGAGCTTGCCCGCCAGGGTATTTGTGTGGCTCGTCGCCGGCAGCTCGATTGCGATGACGTGGAACCTCTCGCCGCTGCCCCCATTCCGCTTCTCGCGGCCCCGAGACGTAGGGATCACCGTCTACCTCTGCCTGGTCTCTGCGTGGTTTTTCCTCGAGCTGCCGCCTTCTGTACTGGCGCCGCTCTTTTTTGCCGACCCCGCTGGTGCCGTGGTCGGAAAGGCGTGCTCACAGCTCCTGGGGCCCTCCTACAACCCAGCATGGTACGGCAGCAAGACGGTCGCTGGCACCGCGGCCGTCTTCATCTTCACCTTCCTCTCCATCACCTTCGACTTGTCGACGTTCGCTCGGCTGCGACTTTCCGCGCTCGCGGCGGTGGCCGAAGCGCTGGGCGGCGAGTTTGACAACCTCGCTATCGCGGCGGTCGTGCTGGGCGGATGGCTCCTCAGCTAAGCCCACGAAAGGTTGAAGGGCAGTCATTAGTCTTGAGTTCGCTCGGCTAGGTGCCCGCTCACCTAAATTATACACACGACACGAGTTTTAGTAAGCTCCCCATCTTAGCCCTTATGTGTGTCAATCACTTAGTTCTGCTGAAACGTGTGGTTTAATGTCACAGCGGAAGCCGGAACAATTGTGCAACGGAACCCAATCATTGGCGGAAGGCCGGAACCGGGCATCCATCCAACGGCGTCACGAGAGCCGAATGCACGTGAGAGAGCCCGAGGCTAGGCCAAAAAGTACGTACGTACGGGCTAGACTTAGCTGTCACGCGGTATGTCGAGGGAAAAGCACGGCTCCCTACTACCATACTCTAGCTTACTAGGCAACGGTCACGAGAGAGGCCGAGGCCGAGCCGGCCCAGGGCACGTTGTAGTCCGGCCCGTAGTCAAAGCTGAGCTCCTCGCCAACGGCAATGTCGCGGCTCGCTTCGAACCAGACGAGCTGCCTCCCAAAGTCCACCCTCGGGGCGAGGTTGCATCTCGTGCTGTGCGCGGGCGCGTGGTTGATGTACCTGATGAGGGAAGCTCTCAGTGGTCAGCCATCGCAATCGGTGGTCGTCAGTGCTCATCAGTGACAATCAGTGCTCATCAGTGGCCATCAGTGGTCATCAGTTCATGTAGGGACCCAAAGTGCGTCGCCCGCCTGATGAGGGAGGCAATCAGAGCTCATCAGTGGTCATCAGTGTACCGTCCCCACGACGACCGCGAAGGGTCCTCCGCGTCGATGCAGCTGAGGAGTTCGTCATTCGCAGCCGTTTCGAGGTGCTTTTCGACGGCCTCGCTCGCCTCGGGCAGCAGGCTGAAGACGTACGCGCCGCCGTTGTGTGAGCCACCGGCTGGCTTTCCTTGGTCGGCCGAGAGCGAGTCCAGTCGTGCCATGCGAGCATCGAGATCTCGTTGCTCGTACACCGTGGGTGCATGGAGGCCTTGGCGGTCGTAGTGGCGCAGGTTGCGCATCCTCTGCGTGCAGACCTCGCCGACATACAGACCGACGAAGGATCCACTGCCGATGGGTCTCGTGACAAAGACGCCCTTGCCTTTGGCGCTCTCTTCACAGTCCTGGATGACGACGCCGCTCGCGGCTGCGCCCCAGGGCCCAGCTCGGTCGAGGGCGACGGACCGCGCGGGCGGGGTCTGCGAAAGTGGCCAAAGATCGGCGCGCATCGTCTTCGCCAGGAAGAGCCGGAGCTCGAGCTCGTCTGCGCCCGAGCCGTCGTCGCTGTCGTCATCCGATGAAGTTTGGTTGGCGCGCACTTCCTCCCAGGAAGCAGGTCGAGCGCGCTTCGATGCCTGGCGCTTGGCGGGCTCGATGGCACCGCGCTTCGAAGAGGCGCGGGTGTTCATCGTGGCGAGGAAGGGCGTCGACGGCGACCCGACGCGGAAGCTCTATAAGCTGACCTTTCCCAGCCCCTTGCCTTTCCACAGGGCGTTCTCACGCGCTCTCATGTACCTCTACACACCGAGCCCGACCGTATACAGACCCTCCATGCAGTCACCCTTTCATGCCTCATCATCAGCTCTGTGCTCACTCAGTCCATTTCGTCAGGAAGTGTCCATGCAGGGACCTGGCACGGCTGGCAGCCTCTTCCTCCTGCGAGAGCGCCACCGCGCAGCGGCGCGTCTCAGGGTGCTCCGGCCCGAGGACGGTCCACATGCGCTCGAGGGCCGCTTGCAGCGGGCTGAGCCCTCCGCCTGCCGCGCACTCGAGCCGGGCGTGGACGGCCTCGAGCATCAGCGTCGTGTCCACCGTCGGGCCCAGCGCCGCACGCGCCGTGCTGAGCACGCGCGCATCCACGAGCGCGCGGGCGCTCTCGATGCGGCCTTGCGCGCGGCGCACGTCTGCGAGCCAGGCTTGCGAGCGCAGCCGGGTGCGCTGGCCCTCTGCGAGCGTCGCGGCGCAGCCGTCGTGTGCTTCGAGGAGCAAGGTCTCGGCCTCGCCCAGCCGGCCCTGGTCGTGCAGGAGCCGCCCGAGGTTGTTAATCGCGCGGAGGGTGTCTGGATGACGATCGCCGAGCGTCGCACGGCTCGCCTCGAGCGCCTCGCAAAACAGCCCGCCCGCCTCGTCGAGCTTGCCCTGGGCCTGCAGCAGCGTCCCCAGATTATTGATCGAGACGAGGGTGTTCGGATGCCGATCGCCGAGCGTTGCACGCATCGCCTCAAGCGCCTCGCGGAGCAGCGCGCCCGCCTCGTCGAGCTTGCCCTGGTCCTGCAGCAGCGATCCCAGATTATTTATCGAGCGGAGGGTGCTCGGATGCCGATCGCCGTGCATTGCACGCCTCGCCTCGAGCGCCTCGCGGTACAGCACGCCCGCCTCGTCGAGCTTGCCCTGGTACTGAAGCAGCAAACCCAGATTAGCAATCGAGGTCAGAGTGTCCGGATGCCGATCGCCGAGCGTCGCACGCTGCGCCTCGAGCGCCTCGCGGAGCAGCACGCCCGCCTCGTCGAGCTTGCCCTGGGCACGCAGCAGCGTCCCCAGATTATTCATCGAGTCGAGGGTGTCCGAATGCCGATCGCCGAGCGTCGCACGCCTCGCCTCGAGCGCCTCGCGGTACAGCACGCCCGCCTCGTCGAGCTTGCCCTGGTCCTGCAGCAGCATCCCCAGATTATTCATCGAGTCGAGGGTGCGCGGATGCCGATCGCCGAGCGTCGCACGCCTCGCCTCGAGCGCCTCGCGGAACAGCCCGCCCGCCTCGTCGAGCTTGCCCTGGTCGTTCAGCAGCAGCCCCAGCTGGTTCTGCAGCACCGACGTCGCCCGCTCCTCGCGCGGCATGCGCGCCAGCGCCGCGCGGCCCTCGGCCGCGAGCCACTCGCGCAGCGACGCGCACACCGTCGCTGTCACCGCGCCGATGCCGCCCTCGAGCTGCGCCACCTCGGCCAGGATGTAGTCGCGGTCCTCGATCATGGTGATCTGCGCGTCGGCCGCGTCGATGCCCGCCACGATGCCCGCAATCTCGTCAAAGCGCCTCGTCAGCAGCTCCTCGAAGCCGTCCACGTCCGCGGGCGCGAGCACCACGTGCAGCGTCGCGCCTTTGGCGAGCGCCTTGACGAGCTCGAACATGCACCACGCGCGCGTCATCGCGCCCGGCCCGCGGCGCAACCAACCGGCGGGCGGTGCGCCGCGCTCGGGCAGCAAAAAGGGCTGGTTGGGCGCGGGCCACTCGGCCGTGAGCGGCGAGCAGTACAGGAGGAGCTCGCCGATGGCCGCCATCGCATCGGCAAACACGTGGTCCGTGTCCTCCTTGCGCGCCGTGTGCTCCTCGCTGCCCCGAGGGTAGCGGCCGGCATCAAACTCGCCCGAGAGCAGCGTCTGCGAGGCCGCAAAGATGTCGATCCACACGTAGCGCGTCACGCCGTCGGCGGCCTCGAGCTCGGCCAGCCTGCGCTCGATGGCGTCGAGCATGTCGCCCAGCTTCGTGCCATCCCACGAGTACGAGAAGAAGGTGGTCGCGAGGCCGATGAGCGCGTCCACCACCTCGCCGCGCGCCTCGGCCGTGAGCGCGAGCGACTCGATGAGCGAGAGCCCCGTCGAGCGCGTGAGCGCGCACACACTCCACTCGAAGCCCTCCTTCTTGATCAGGTCGCCCATCAGCATGCCGAGCGCGCCGCGCGCGCAGTAGAAGCGCCGGATGGCGCGCAGCATCTTGCGGGTGATGCCGCGCCGGCCGCTCGGCAGGCGGCGCGCGTGCGGGCGCACCGGCACTTTGAGCGTGCCCTTGGGCACGCGCGCCGCCGCGATCGCGTCGAAGAGCGCGTCGGCGAGGGATTCGGGATCGTTCCGGATCGAATTCGACAAAGCGCAGCCCATCGCTCGCGCGCGGGGGAGCACGCTAAATACTCTTCGCGACCAAACTTCAAACATGTTCAAACTTGTCGCGATGCAGGAGTGTGGTGAGAAAGCCACTGAGGGTTATCCAGCACATTTCGTGTTTGCGGTGTCCGTGTCTGTGCAGGGTATCGCGTGCACGGTGCAGTTGCGTCGTCAGAGGATGGAAGTAACGGAGGGGACGCAGCGACGCACAGTTTATCAGTTCGTACCCTATTACCCACAGTACTGTAATCAGTACATGTATGCGGACTGCAATGAGCAGTCTGTGTCGAGGCTGTGTCGCGCGTGTGCATACGCTACTCTCTACTAGAGTCTAACCGAACCCCCAACACTCCAGTACGACGTCATCCTCAGAAAAAGTGACGAAACAACTCAGCTCTCAGCTATCGTTACCTGTGAAGGCTATTCCGCGGTTGCAGCTGAAGGTCCTGGGCTATGCTTCGGTCGTGCGCGCGTCAGGCTTGCAGACTTTGAAGTGAAGCCGAAGAGAAAATGAAGGGCTCGCTCGAGGTTCCCGTCGGCGGCAGCGGCGGCGGCGACCACCTTCTCGCGCTCAAATCCCATGTTTACGCGGGCGAGGACGGTGGCTGCCGCCGAGTCTCGGTCCGCCAGCGCCGTAGTGGGCACTTGCATGCTGGGCGCCGCCGAGTCCTCCGCCAAACGGCGCCGTGCTGAGCACGCCAAGTCTCGGTCCTCCACCACATGCACGCCGCCTCCGCCTAAAGTCTCACCGCCGCCGCCGCCGCCGCCGCCGCCGCCGCCGCCGCCGCCGCCGCCGCCGTTGCTGCTGCTGCTGCTGCTGTGAGCCGAGCTCGGAGGGAAGAGGATGCGCGCAGTGCCTCCCATGGTGTGAACAGGGGCTGCGAGATCTGAGCTCGGAGGGAAGAGGATGCGCGCAGTGCCTCCCCCCTCACGGCCCGCCGCGCGATGGATGGAAAGCTTCGACGATCCTTCCGACAATCTCGGCAATCTCCCCTCCCCAATCTCCGACGGAGGCACGCGCCCAGACTGATGGCCTTCCGACAATCTCGGCAATCTCCCCTCCCCAAACTCCGATGGAGGCACGCGCCCAGACTGATGGCCAGAGCCGCCCTCGTCTTTTGGACCCCCATTTGGCTCCCCTTTTGGCAACTCTGTGCTCGGGTAGAAGCCCGGGTGATAGAAGAGGTCGGCGAAGAGGTACGTGGACGAATCGCGCTCGGGACGGCGCGTAGACGTGTCGCGCACGCGTGCCGCGACCGGAGCCGGCGCTTGGGACGGCGCTCGAGCTGGCACGGGAGCTCGCACGGGAGCTCGCACGGGAGCTCGCGCGGGAGCCGGCGCTCGGTACGGCGCTCGAGCTCGCGCGGGAGCTCGCGCGGGAGCTCTGTCGAGCTCGAGCACACCCCCTACGGTCATCACCTGCGGGCATCAGTGGCAATCAGTGGCAATCAGAGGTCATCAACGGTCATCACCTGCGGTCATCAGTGGCAATCAGTGGCAATCAGACGCCATCAACGGCCATCACCTGCGGGCTCTGACTGAGCCAAGTACGCCACGCGCGCCCAAGCATCAGCCGCAGGTACACACTCGGCTGGAGCAGCAACTGCTGCAGCCGGTGGCTGTCGAGCCCACGCAGGAGCGCAGAGTGCCCGAAACGGCGCGCGCCACCCTGGGTGATGACGAGGCTGTGGTTGCCTAATATGGAAAGGTCGAGAAGCTGCTCTTCGAGCGTGGCCTGCATCCAGATGCGCCACGCCCCGAGCAGCTGCCGCCGGAGCACCGCGCGTCGCAAGGCCACGAGCTGCGAGCCGGAGGCAATTCGTACGGCAATCAGTGGCAATCAGTAGAGGCAATCAGAGGCAATCAGTGGGCAATTCGTAGTCATCAGTGGCAATCAGTAGAGGCAATCATAGGCAATCATAGGCAATCAGAGGCCATCCGAGGCCGAAAGCTGCGAGCCGAAGGCAATCAGTGAGTGGCAATCAGAGGTCATCAGCGGCCATCCGAGGCACTCACCGAGTCGTTACGCCCCATCCTCGCCGGATCCACCAAGAGGGAAGCGCGCTGCCGATGCACGAACTCGATGCATGCAAGCTCGAGCCCCCGAGAGCCCAGCCGCGTGGCAAGCTCGCGGCGGCTCGCCACGTTGTCGGCCGTGAGCGCCCGAATGCAGCTCGCCTGATAAAGGATGCAATCAAGAGGTCATCAGAGGTCATCAGAGGTCATCAGAGGTCATCAGAGCGCCCGAATGCAGCTCGCCTGATGACGGAAAGGGTACAGTCGGAGCCAGCAGAGGCAATTGAAGCTCAGCAGAAGCCATCGGAGATGTCATCAGAGACGCAATCAGGGACGTCATCAGTGACGTCATCGCGGACGCAATCAGGGACAATGGTGGCACTTCAGAGGCAATTGGAGGCAAATGAAGCGGCAATCAGCTCGCCTCCGCCAGCAGTTGGAGCTTCGTCAATCCAAATTCGAGGCCAAGTCCGAGCAGCTCGGTTGCATGCAAGTGGAGCGGCGCGTCCTCGATCACGCCGGTGTACACGAATGCGAGCGCCACGCGCATCAGGTGCGACGGGTGGGTCGTCGTGATGGTGTGAACAGGGGCCGCGAGATCTGAGCTGAGCTCGGGCTTTGTGTCGGCTACGGGTGCCCGATACGGCGCGTCGGCTACGGATGACCGGTACGGCGCGTTGACAACGGGTGGCCGGTACGGCGCGTCGGCTACGGGCTTTTTCGCCGGCGCTGCAGCCTTGGACATAGCTGCCGTCGCCTCGACAAGCTTGCGCGTCGTCGTGGGCGTCGCCTCGACAAGCTTGCGCGTGCCGCCCTCGACATCGCCGGACTGCATCTGCTTGAGCGCCGCAGCCTCGGCAGGCTTGATCGCAAGCTTGAGCGCCTCGTCATAAGCGCCGTCGGCTGCTAAGAATCGCATCCACTCGATGCGCCGCATCTCCTCCTGTGAGTCGCGTGCCTGATGAGGAGGGACAATCAGCATGCACTCAGGGAGGCACTCAAGCACAATCAGCATCTCCGCATCTCCTCCTGTGAGTCGCGTGCCTGATGCCCTCGAAAACGCCTGCACCCTAATGAGTGAGGCAATCAGTGGCCATCAGAGGCAATCAGAGGCCATCAGAGGTCATCAGCTCGCCTGGTGCCCTCGAATCCACGCCTGCACCCTAACCGCCGCCTTCTCCCACTTGCTAGATGTGATCTCAACCCTGGCGACCACGTGGCTGCTCGCTTCGGGGGAGCGCGGCGATGCTCCTGACGAAGCTGCCCTCGCCTCGCTGAAGAGCGCTCGCGGCGACGCTCCTGACGAAGCTGCCCTCGCCTCGCTGAAGAGCGATCGGAAGTGATCGGACGCGGCCGCGAGCACGGCCTGGTGGGCATGGAGCGTCGTGCCGTCGGCCGAGCAAACGAATCGCACGTCGCACTGTGTCGAGAAGGCCGCGAGGAAGGCATGCACGCTCGGTGAGCCTGGTGCTGACGTGGCATGCACGCTCGGTGAGCCTGGTGCTGACGTGGTGTGGCCCTCCGCAGCCGCACGCTCAGCGGCACTCAATCGCGCGATGGCCGCTTCGAGCCATGCGACCTGGCTATCGCCCGCCTGTCTGTGAACAGGGCTGTGAACCGTCTGCATCTCGAGCTGGACGGCGAGGAGCCGCGCGAAACTGGATGGAGAGAGACCATCGATGTCTGTCTGCAGAGCCGGCTCGGCTGTGCTGGGCGCTGTGCTGGGCGCATTGTGCTCATAGCACACGGCGGATGCGAAGGTGGCCCTGGCGTGGACGTCTGCGCCGCGCTCAATGAGCGTTGAGAGTATTGTGAGTGCGTCCTCGTGTCGAGCAGTATCCGCAGGGTGCTTTCCCACCACAAGGTAGCCATTGAGCACGGCAAAGTGCACCAATGTTACTTGGCTCATCATGGCTTCGAATCCAGATCCTTCGGCGGTCGAGCTGAACCAATGGGTCTCCTCCATCCCTGGGGCACGCGTGGCATCCGCGCCTGCGTCCAGCAGCCTGGTGACCAACGGCGGAGAATTCGCCATGATGGCTTGCGCCAAGTGAAGTGGCGCCTCCAATTGCCTCCGGGACGCACGCGAATCGGATGCAATTGGCGATTGCAAGGCTCGCGCTAATGGTGAGCGCATGGCAACGTCCACGCGGCACTCACGCGCGTCACACACGGGTCGGGCGGACGACCGTGTCGAAAACTTGAGGGAGCCGGAGGGAAAACGTTTCAGAAGTTCAACGCGGGGGCATGCACACGTTTCAAACGATCTGGTACGAAGTTCAGTTCAGTTCAGTTCAGTTCAGTTCAGTTCAGTTCAGTTCAGAACTGAACTGAACTGAACTGAACTGGTACGACGCATGGACCCAGGCGAGGGGTATCCCAAGCTCACATATCGTGCGTCGCCCATGCATGGGCCTCACATATCGTGCGTCGCCCATGCATGCGCCTCACTCGCCTTGATGCGCGCCTGCGCTTGCTTCAGGAAGAACTGTCTCTCGTACCCGTTGGAGCGGTCGACGCCGTCCCACCGGAAGCCCGGCGCGATGTTGAAGCGGTTGGGCGGCGGCGCGGGCCCGCGATACTTGGGCTTGGCGGGCCCTCCCGCAGCCGCCTGCTTCCTCGCCAGATGCTCCGCCATCGGATCGTCGAAGCGCACCACGGCGCGCTTCTCAGCATCGACGCTCGCGTCGAGATCGTGCCTGATGAAGGAGGCAATCAAGAGGTCATCAGAGGTCATCAGAGGTCATCAGAGGTCATCAGAGGTCATCAGAGGTCATCAGAGGTCATCAGAGGTCATCAGAGGTTCTTCGCCGTCGAGATCGTGCCTCGCGACCGGCCCGGCGGCGGTGGTGCGCGCAAACTCGCGCCACTCGTCCTTCTCGCGCTGCTGGGCCAGGCCGGTGCCCCACGTGGGCTTCACACGCGCGGGCGGAGCGTCGTCCTGAGCGCCCAAGCCGGCGCCGGCGCCGCCCGTGTTCGATGGCTCGATCTTCTTGCCGAGCTTGTCGCGGTAGATGGTGGCTCGGCCCGCACCCAAGGCCATCGCGTCCGCCGCGCTCGCGCTCTCGCCTCTCAACGCCTCCGCGGCGGCGCTCGACTGCGACGCAAAGTGGGTATGCAGGCCAGGCGCAGCCAGGGCGGTGGACGAGGCTGAATCGATCATCTGTGAACAGGGCTGTGAATCGATCATGGCGCCACGCGCGCTGCTGCTGCTGCTGCTGCTGCTGCTAGCGGCGCCCGCGGCGGCGGCGGAGGCGTCTCGCCGCGGCGGCGGCGGCGGCGGCGGCGGCGGCATCATCTTTGAAGATGGTGCCGCCGGATTCGGTGCGGAAGTGGAAGCGCTCGACACGGCGCCGACGCTCTTATCGTCTGCCGGTCGGCGGCGAGGCGGGCTGGGGTCGGGGCTGTCATGCCGCTCCGGCTTGCGACGAGGCGGGCTGGGGTCGGGGCTGTCATGCAGGGCGCGCTTGCTATTGCCAACGGGCACTTCTTCCCATTGACTGACTGGCGCACTGCGCGGCGCGGCTGCGCTGGCGGCCCTCTGAGCCGTTTGCGCGGCAACGAGAGCAGCAGCGGCCTCGTCGAGCTGCGGCTTCTCCTCCTCGTCCTCGTCGTAGATCTCGCGGCCACCCGCGGCCACCACCTCGTCGGCGTCGATCACCCTCATGCCCGAGTGATGGTGATGGTGGTGCCGCTTGTGCTTCTTGTGTTTGTGCTCCTTCTTATCTCGCTTTTGCTCGCTCGCATCGGTGCCGCCACCGTCGAGGTACCGCTTCAAATACTCGGCCTTGCTCTGCGTGGTGGTCGTCATTTGCTGAAAAGACGACGAGCCAAGACTCCAGAATCGCCGCCGTGAGCTTTGCCAGTCGCAGCGGTCCGCAAACTTAAGACGCAGAGTTTCGTCAAGACGTGCACGTTCAAGTTTCACGTGTCGCCCAGCATTCCGCCGCCCGATCTGTGGCGAGGGTCGTCGCGGTTTCTGCCTGTGAACGATCTGCCGCACCGTTAACAGCTGCAACGCAATGGCGGGGACGAGCCAGTCCAGCGAGGAAAAGGTTGAGGCCGTACAGTTCTTCGAGTGCAACATCTGCCTGGAGACTGCCTGCAACCCAGTCATAACCCAGTGCGGCCACCTCTACTGGTGCGTGCAAACTCCCGAGAGCGCGAGCCATTTCACAAGCCGTGTGGCACCGTTCCAGACGCTGACCTCCTGCTGCCCGATTTCTCGCCCGTGCGCCGTTCCCTTGCAGCTGGCCGTGCTTGTACAAGGTGCGCACCGCGCGCACTGGTGCCTATGCCTGCGTTCCGCTCTTTCCTCTCTGACAGCGCGCACGCTTCTCGCATGGCTGCCACAGTGGATGCGTGCCTCGCCGAACAACGCTGCCTGCCCCATCTGCAAGGCAGCCCTCTCCGAGGAGCGAATCATCCCGCTCTACGGCCGCGGGCGGGCAGAGGTAGACCCTCGCAAAGACGGCAGCTTACGGACCAGAATCAGCGACGAGCTCGACGCCGTACCGGCGCGGCCACGCGCGCCGTTCTCGCCCTCCCTGCAGACGCAGCAGGCGATCAGGCAGCAGCAGCAGTACCAGCAGCAGCAGCAAAACGCGACGCTCTCTTCGGGGCTCAGGGTGCTACCTTCAGTTTTGGGGCTGCAGCTCGTCTTTCCCATGCCGGGCATGCCACCGCTGGTGCCAGCCATGGCGATGCCGAGCGACGCGGTGGCGCCCACGATGGCCCTTACCGCGGAACAGGCGCAGCAGGCGTTCCTCTCGCGCATGCTGCTGCTGCTTGGATCGCTCATCATCTTCTGCCTGCTGCTCTTCTGAGCTGCCCATATTAGGCAGCAGGCCGGCAGAGGGCTCGACCTGATGAGGGACGCACTCAATCGCAATCAATCGCAATCAATTAGAGATGCAAGCGGGCCGGCAGAGGGCTCGACCTCTCTCGGCTATTAGCGAGCGTGCGTGACAGGCCATGCACAGCCGGTGCATGCAACCAGGGCATGCACAGCCGGTGCATGCAGCGAGTGCATGCAGCGAGTGCATGCACAGCCGGTGCTATGGTTATGCGGACACCGACCACCCGAACGCCGGACGACAGTGTACTATACGAGTGACTAGTGGAGTGTGTATAGGTTCTCTGATAGGATCTAGCTAGCTGCTCTCCGTCGTTTCCATAACGCGCCACGGGAGACGAAATGACACGAACAAATGTGTTATTTACGCCGGTCTCCCGATTGATACGACCGCGGTGATCAATACAACGCGCGCAGGGCTCCCAGCTCTTCTGGCCGAGGCACGCCCATCACGGCGCGCATGGCTCCCAGCTCTTCTGGCCGAGGAACCCCGCGAATACCTGTGTGTGCCGGCCTGAGTCGAAGAGCTCCTGCACCTCGTCTCCGCCGCCCACGAATGTACATTGCTCCCCGTAGATGAAGACCTGTGGGTAGGTGCGAGCGCCGCTTACGGCCCACAGCGCGTTCCGGACCTCCTTCATGGGCGGCGAGGCGCCGTCGACGGGCACGTAGTCGATGCCCTTGGCCTGCAGCTGCGTCTCCACTTTCCGCCATGCGACCTCGAAGAGCTGGTTCGAGGCGTAGCTCGTGAAGAGCACAATGCACTTGCCCTTGTACGGCTCGAGCGGGTCGCCGACGGCCGCGCTTGCCATCTCTGTCACGGGCGGTGCCAGCGGAGGCGGCGGCGGCGGCGGCATCGATGGCGCCGCCGCTGGAGCGGGAGCTGGAGCGGGAGCTGGAGTAGGAGCGGCGGCAGCAGCGGCGGGCGCGGGCGCAGGCGCCGCGATGACAGCACCTTCCACAAGCTGGGCGTCTTTTACCTCGACCCACGTGGTTTTACCGTCATCGAACTCCACCCGAAGTCGAGGACCCATGACTTTGAGTATGCGGCCAGAGCCTTTCGGCGTCCTCACAAGATCGCCCTCTTGCATGGGATGGCCCGATTAGCGTTTTCATCACAAGAATCCCGCATTCGCAATCAATCCTTCGCGACCGGAAACGACTAGTCCTTGTCCACCCGCATGCAGCCCCCGCCCTCGGAGGGACCGTCAGTGGGAGTTTCTTTTCGAAGGCGTGAAATTCCTCACACGCTCTGACCGCTCGCTCCCCCCCGCACAAACGTCCGCGAAAGCGGCGTCGAAGCGCGTGCTCGAGCCGCCATCACGCTGCGCTCTCCATGGCGTCCGGGATCGGGTACACGCCGCTCCCGACCTGCAACAATCACCCACGAAGCACGTCGTCGTCGGTCGTTGGCTCGGCTCAGGCACTCGGCGTGGCGGTGCTGCTTGGGCTGAGCCTCGTCCTGTGCATCTGGTGGCGCACCGCAGCAGACATCGGTCAATTCCCCGCACAGCGATGGCAGGAGCTGGCTCCAATCCCGGACGCGCTTGGCGTTGCTGGGCCGTTTGTGGGCGCCTCTGGCGGTGCGCTGCTCCTCGCGGGCGGTGCCAACTTTCCCGACCGACCACCGTGGGAGGGCGGCGCGAAGCACTGGCTCGATGCCGTGTACGCCCTGGAGTCTCCGCAGGCCACACGCTGGATGCTCGTCGGTCGCCTGCCGCACCCGCTCGGGTACGGCGTCTCGGCGAGTTGGCGAGGCCGTCTGCTCTGCGTCGGTGGCAGCGACGGGTCGGCGCACCGTGCCACTGTCCTTGCTCTCCGGTACTCGTACCGCGTCGGCACCGGGACTGTGGAAATGGAGGCCGGCCCGTCGCTCCCAGTGGCTCTGGCGAACGCGGCTGGCGTGCTCGTGGGCGACGTGCTCTACGTGGCCGGCGGCTCCGCGAGCCCGCAGGCCACCGAGGCGTGTTCACAGCTGTGGAGATTGCATCTCGTCGAGGGCCTGAGTGCGAGCTCGTGGCGAGCGTTACCCTGCATGCATGCAAGTGCTCACGACGGCGCCCGCACCCCTCTCCCCACAGGTGCGAGCTCGTGGCGAGAGTTACCGGCCATCCCGGGCCCCGGGCGCGTGTTGCCGGCGATCGGGTGGAGCGGCCTCACCCAGCGAGTGCTGCTCATCAGTGGCGCGCGGCTGCTGCCAACGGCCGATGGCACGGGCTCGACTCGTGACGAACCCTGACGAACCCTGGCGAACCCTGACGAACCCTGGCGAACCCTGACGAACCCTGACGAACCCTGGCTGCTGCCAACGGCCGATGGCATGGGCTCGACGCGTGAGTTCCTTCGCGACGGTTTCGGTGGCATGCAAGTGCTCATCACGGCGCCTCTCGCTCCTCTTCCCACCACAGGTGAGTTCCTCCGGGACGGCTTCGCCTTCGACCCCGCACTGAGCACCTGGCGCAAGCTGAAACCACCGCCGCGCGCCATCGTCGGGTCGCCCGGCCCGGCGCTCGAGCTCACATCTCGCGCCGAGCTCACATCACCTTCCAAATTAGGAGCTCGGAATGCCATGCTCTTCCTGCCCGGGGACGACGGCGCCCACTTTGGGGAGCAAGCGGTACGTCCTGATTACGACTGATTGCGACTGATTGCGACTGATTGCGACTGATTGCGACTGATTGCGACTGATTGGATTGGCTTCCCTATCACAGGCCCTCAAGGATCGTCACCCGGGCTTCGGCGCTCTGATGATGAGCTACAGCGAAATCGAGGACAGCTGGAGCACAGTTTCGTCAAGTGCCATGGCCTTCCCGGGCGGAGCGCCCGTGACGACGCCGGCGGCCCGCTGGGGTGCGTTGTGGGTGATCCCGAGCGGCGAGGTGCGCCCTGGGGTGCGCACACCGCGGGTGGTGGCTTTGGTGCTGCCCGGGGGCGAGGCAAGGGGCGAGGAGGCTCAGGCTGCAACTTAGGTCTAAAGGCAATGGCTCGCCGCCAATTAGCAATTTTCGTTCGTTTCGTTGTTTCCCACAAATAAGTCACAGTTCTTAAGGCAATGGCTCGCCGCCAATTTTCGTTACGTTTCGTTGTTCCCACAAATAAGTCACCCGAGTTCGTCATTTCCAGAACCGGCCTGGAAGTTGCACTTCGCTTCGTCAAACTCGTGAGGACGAAATTGATTCCCTTCGGTCGTCCACAAGCCTCCAACTCACGAGGAGAGGCCTTTCAGAACAACTCACACGCGACATGGCCACCGAGGGCCTCCCGATGCGCCGAACGCCGAGCTCTCTGCTGTCATTCAAGCTGCGCGAGGTCCGCAAGCCTCGCGGATCGCCCTTTCGTGCTCGCCCCGACCTCCTCTGTGCGAGCGCGCGCGCTCTCGGAGGTTCCGTGCTCACTCCCTTGCATTCCGTTTGGCAGTTCCTTGACTCTAAGGAAGAGCCGACGCAGGAGTTGCCGCTGCCGCTGATCGCTGAGCGTAGCGTAGCACCGCGCCAGCACCACCGGCAGCAGAGCAAGAGCGCACTCTTGCAAGCACATCCCACCAATGCCGTCTACGGTGCGCCCGAATTCGCCTGTGAACGTGGCCGTGGACCTCCTCCACGCGAGCCCTCTCGAATCTTCCCACAGCCTTCCCGAGTCCCTCCCACGCTCACTCTCTGTGTGTCGCACATCGCCGCCCGCAGTCGACTGCTTCTTCTACGGCTTCTGGCTACCGATGGAGAAGCTTCCAGCTTATCAGGCGAGCATGTCACACCATCCGGGCATGGCGGCCATGGCGGCGGTCGGCTCTTGATGAGCGCGCGCGCTGCGACAGGCGCGCGGTTGCACTGACGTGGCCGCCACCCCACGGAGTGGCCGGCCACCGCACTCAGTCCGGTAGTGAAGGTAGTAAAGGTCAGTATGTACAGTATGTGGTCGTAGGGCCCATGTCGTAGGCATGGTCGTAGGCCGTACCCGGTAGAGGGAGACACCTGGCCCGGTGAGAATTCGGAATAAATTCGATTCGAACCACGAGTCGATACCGCGCACGACTCCTCCTCACCTCTTTACCTCGAGGCTACACCGGCGCGCCCATCCCGGCGCCCGCCCCTCCCTCAACGCTCAAGCAGCCGGCGCAGCGCCACCTGCGGCTGACGAATCATACTCGCATCCACCTCGAGCTTCGTCAGCGCCGTCCCGGGCAGCTCAAACTTGAAGTGACGAAGCGCACCTTCCAGAACGGTGAGCAGCCCCCGTGCCCCGGTCTGCTCGGCGGTCGGTCATCCGTGCTCATCAGTGGCAGTCAATAGCAATCAGCGGCACTCAGCGGCACTCTGCGGGGGCACTCAGCGGCACTCAGCGGCACTCAGCGGCACTCAGCGGCACTCAGCGACACTCGGCGACACTCAGTGGCAATCAGAGGCAATCAGAGGCAATCAGTGGCAATCAGAGGCAATCAGAGGCAATCAGTGGCAATCAGTGGCAATCAGAGGCAATCAGTGGCAATCAGTGGCACTCGCCTGTTCGGCGGCCGCTCGGCGCGCCACCTCGCGCAGAGCGCACGGGAGAAGCACGAGCTCGATCTCGTACCTGCAATCACGATGGCAATCACGATGGCAATCAAGCGCAATCACGGGAGCAGCACGAGTTCGATCTCATACCTTCCACAATCAGAGGCAATCACGATGGCAATCAAGCGCCATCCGATGGCGCGATCTGAGGCCATCCGATCTGGCGCGCTCGAGATCACGATGGCAATCAATCTGGCGCGCTCGAGATCTGGCGCGCACCCTTCGAAATCTCGCACGATCTGCGCCGCCACCGAGTCGTGCGCGTCGGTGAGCACCTGTGGGGAGAGGGGGGGGCGGGCGCCGTAGTGAGCACTTGCATGTTGGCACTCACGTGCGCGTCGGTGAGCACCCGAAACAGATCGGCCTCGCGCAGCCGTTGGCACGGACGCGCCGTAGTGAGCACTTGCATGCAGGCACGCACCCGAAACAGATCGGCCTCGCGCAGCCGTTGGCACGCGACGCGCACGGGGATGCGCCCGATGAACTCTGGCTCGAGTCCATGGCGTACCTGTGGGGAGAGGGGCGTTGTAGTGAGCACTTGCATGCAGGCCGACCCGATGAACTCTGGCTCGAGTCCATGGCGTACCTGTGAGGAGAGGGGGAGCGGGCGCCGTAGTGAGCACTTGCATGCAGGCCGAGAGCGCGCGCGGGGATGCGCCCGATTGAACTCTGGCGCACCTGCCATATTAGGTACTCGTGAGGGCACTCAGCACGCAATCGAAACGCAATCAGAACGCAATCAGGCGCAATCATACGAAATCGGCCGTCTGCGCCAAATGAAGTACGTCAGGGAGCTCTTCCTTCGCCTCCGCCTCTTGCTGCTGCTGCGGCTGCTGCTGCTGCTGCTGCTGCTGCTGCTGCTGCCGGTACTGATGCTGCAGCGATGCGTCGAGTTGGGTGAACGCGCCCGAGAAGACGAAGAGCACGTGCCTGATGAGAGAGGTCATCAGAGGTCATCAAACGTCATTAGAGGACATCAGAGACCATCAGAGGTCACCAGAGGCCATTAGAGGCCATCAGCGAAGGCGAAGGGCACGTGCCGTGTGCGTAGGATGGCAATCAGAGGCAATTAGCGGTAATCAGGGCACGCGCCGTGTGCGTAGGATGGCAGCCTCCTCCTCTCTTCGGCTGGTAGTGCCGCCGCCGCCGCCGGGATGATGATGACCGACAAGGGGGCTGGGGCGTCCGAGGCGTGGCGGCATGCCTGCCTGCGCCGTCGCGGGCTGCAGAGGAACCTCCGCATCCTCCATCAGCTTGAGGAATGCGAATTGCACCTGATGACGGAAGTCATTAGAGGTCATTAGAGGTCATTCGAGGTCATTAGAGGTCATCCGAGGCCATCGAGGCCACTCAGAGGCCTCTCAGAGGCCATGCGAGGCCATCAGAGGCCATCCGAGCTGATGAGGTAGGCAATCAGGGCTCATCAGGGCTCATCACCTTGCGCTCCGTCTCAGTAGGGTGGAGCTCATCGTCCCTGATGAGGTAGGCAATCAGAGGGCAATCAGGGCTCATCAGAGGTCATCAGGGGTCATCAGAGGCCATGCGAGCTGATGAGGTAGGCAATCAGAGGGCAATCAGGGGCCATGCGAGGCAATCAGAAGCCACTCATCAGAGCTCATCAGCGAGCGCACCTCCTTGGTATTGACCCCGCTGATGATGGAAGCAATCAGACGCAATCAGAGCTCATCAGCGAGCGCACCTCCTTGGTATTGACCCCGCTGATGATGGAAGCAATCAGACGCAATCAGAGCTCATCAGCGAGCGCACCTCCTTGGTATTGACCCCGTTGCCACCGCCTCCTCCAAAGACACCTTGCGATGCTTTGACCGCGAGCTTATCCACCTCGTCCACATAGACAATCCCAAACTCGGCTAAGCTCACGTCGCCGTTGGCCGCGGGCACGAGCGCGCGCACCTGTCACCAGTGGTCATCAGAGGTCATCAGAGGCAATCAGAGGTCATCAGAGGCAATCAGACGCAATCAGAGGCAATCAGTCGCAATCAGAGGAGCTGACCGCATCTTCGACGTCGGCGCCCACGTAGCCTGTAGCGCTAAACTTGGTCGCGTCGGCCTTGGCGAAGGGCACTCCCAGCAGCCGCGAGAGGGCGCGCATCAGGTGCGTCTTCCCCACACCTGCCATCAGCGGTCATCAGTGGTCATCAGAGGTCATCAGAGGTCATCAGAGGTCATCAGAGGTCATCAGAGGTCATCAGAGGTCATCAGAGGTCATCAGTCAGCTGCGTCTTTCCCACACCGGACGGTCCAAGCAGCAGCACGTTCTGATGAAGGAGGCCATCAGAGGCAATCAGAGGCAATCAGAGGCAATTAGAGGCCATCAGAGGCAATCAGAAGCAATCAGCCCACACCGGACGGTCCGAGCAGCAGCACGTTCGGCTTCACGTGATGTGTCTCCGCGAGGGCGGGCTCGGCGAGGCAGCGCCGTGCGAAGTTGTAGTGGTCACACACGGCGACCGAGAGCGCGCGCTTCGCCTCGTCCTGGCCGATGACGAACCTGTGGGGAGAGAGTGGCGTTGTAGTGAGCACTTGCATGCTGGCCGTGAGGTTCGGCTCTAGGCCGAGGACGCACCGGTCGAGATGTGCCTTCATCGGAGGAAGGAGGCAATCAGCATGCACTCAGCGAGGACGCACCGGTCGAGATGCGCCTTCACCTGCCTCGGGGTCAGTCGGAAGTCTCGGATCGCCTGGCGCATGTGTGCGACGGCGGCGCGCTCGGTACGGCGCGTGTCTAGGGGCGGCGCCTCCTCGGAGCGCTCGGTACGGCGCGTGCTCTCGGCGCGCTCGGTACGGCGCGTGACATCCGCCGCCGAGGAGAAGGGATCGTTCGATGGCGTACCTGTGGGGAGAGGGGCGGGCGCCGTAGTGAGCACTTGCATGCAGGCCGAGGAGAAGGGATCGTTCGATGGCGTACCTGTGGGGAGAGGGGCGGGCGCCGTAGTGAGCACTTGCATGCAGGCCGAGGAGAAGGGATCGTTCGATGGGCGCTGCTGCTGCTGCTGCTGCCGCTGCTGCTGCTGCTGCTGCAAGGAGGAGGAGGAGGAGGAGGAAGAGGACGGCGGCGGCCACATGGATGTCGGCTGCTGACCGCTACGGTCGATGACCACGCGCCCGGCGGCCTCCTGCGGGTCGACGCGGCCGGCAGGCAGCTCAAGCGGGCCCTCGTCCTCGATGAAATCACCCGCGAGCCCGCTCAGGCCGCGGCGCCGTCTGACGCGGTGCTCGGCGGCCTCGCGTCGGATCTGCTCCGCCTGCTCCTTGGACGAGAGCGGCCGCGCCTCTTCGGAAGTTTCTTCGGACGCACCGACGGCGTGCAGGTATGACTCGAAGCTCGTCGCTTCGTCCACTGGCGGCAGCCGGCGCGCGTAGGCCGCCTTTGCCGCCTCCGCCTCTGCAGCGGCGACCGCATCGGAGGCCTGGCCGATGAGCGAGGCGAGCGGGCTGTGCGGCCGCGGCCATGCGAGATTGTGCACGCCGCGCCGCTGGAGGCGCGGGAGGAGACGGCCAAACATGACGATCACGCTTGCTTTCTCGGCACAAAATCTCCGAAACCGTGGCTTTTCCCTCACAGTTCTCCCCAGGTGAGACGATGAGGTGAGAGTTGTTCGACCGCTCATGCCCCGCTAACGCCCAAATTTTGGACACGCTTCCGCGGGGTCCGCGCAACGTGATGAAGAGCGTCAAGATGCCAGCCTCGCCCAACAGCGGTTCGCTGCGCGTGCGCCTCTCGCACGCCATCGGCCTGCGCTCCATGGACAGCAACGGCTACTCGGACCCGTACGTCAAGCTCACGCTAGGCAAGGAGACGCACAAGTCGGAGGTCGTGAAAAAGAGCCTCAACCCGCGCTGGGACAAGGACTTCTTCTTCCGCGGCGGCTTTGAGCAGCTCGTTGCGCTGCCGCTCCAGGTGCACGCCTGGGACCACGACCGGCTGAGCTTCCGCAACGATCCGCTCGGCAACGGCTCGATCGATCTGCGTCAGTTGGACCTCGGCTCGTGCCAGGCCGTGGACTGCTCGGTGCAGCTCAAGGACGAGCAGGCGACGCCCGGCGAGGTCTTCTTCACCATCCAGTGGCAGCCCGACGCGGGCGCGGCCCATGCGCCGCCGCCGCCGCCGCCGCTGCCGCCGCCGCCCGCCGCGCACGTGTCGGGTGCCCAATACGCCGCGCACGTGTCGCCACTGAGCTACGGTGGCGGCAGCGTCGGGTACGGCAGCACCTATCTGAACGGCGCGTACGGCAGCAGCGGCGGCAGCGGCGTAGTACGCCCCTTGGGCGCGGTGCAGGCCAAGGTGGCCCAGACGTTCCATCACTTCGACGCCAACCGGAGCGGCTTCCTCGACCACAGCGAGCTGCGCAATGCGCTCCGTCATTATGGGCTGAGCGACCTGACTGTCGAAGGGGCGCAGGTGAGTGCCGTTGAGTACCGTTGATTACCGTTGATTACGGGCGGAGCGACAAAGGGGCGCAGGTGAGTGCCACTGATTGTCCGTTGATTGTCCGTTGATTGCCTGTTGATTGTCCGTTGATTGTCCGTTGATTGTCTGTTGATTGTCCGTTGATTGTCCGTTGATTGTCCGTTGATTGCCTGTTGATTGTCTGTTGATTGCCCGTGGAGCGCCTGTGGATTCTCCGCTAATGGGCGTTGATTGCGACGCTAATGGGCGTTGATTGCCCGTGGAGCGCCTGTGGATTCTCCGCTAATGGGCGTTGATTGCGAGCGCAGTCGGTGGTGCGCCGGTATGATGACACCCCAGATGGCAAGCTCGACCTCGCCGAATTCACCGAGCTCATCCGAGATGTCGAGGCGGGCGTGGTGCGCAGCCAAGGGCGTAACCACACCTACTACCCTGCATGCATGCGAGTGCTCACGACGGCGCCCGTACCCCTCTCCCCACAGGTGCGCAGCCCAGGGCGTGACCACGCCTACCCAGTGCCCGCGCGTGTCTCGGCCGCCTTTGACGCCTTCGACGCGGACCAGAGCGGCTACATAGACCATCGTGAGCTTCGGGCTGCGCTGCGCTACTATGGGTACGTTGATTACCCGTTGATTACCATTCATAGCCTTTGATTACGTCTAAGTGCGACTGATGACGTCTGAGTGCGTCTGATTGCATCTGAGTGCGTCTGGATCGCATCTGATGACGTCTGATTGCGTCCCTCATCAGGTTCGAGGCGACAGAACCCGAGGCCATCGCCCTTGTGCGCGTCTACGATGACGACCCGAACGGCAAGCTCGATCGCATCGAGTTCGCGACGCTGGTGCGCGATCTCGAACGCGATCTCGAACGCGATCTCGAACGCGATCTCGTGCGCGATCTCGAAGGCCGCCCCTGCATGCAAGTGCTCACGACGGCGCCCGCCCCCCTCTCTCCCCACAGGTGCGCGATCTCGAGGGCGGGATCGTGCGGCGCGAGGGGCGCGCCGCCAAGCAGACCGAAGCCGAAGCGCGTGGCATGGCCCCGGCGGGCTACCAGCACGGCGCGCGCTCAGCACGGCGCGCGCCCGAGCGCCACGCCTCGCCGCCGCGCTTCGTGCCGCGCCGTGCCGAGCGCGCGCCCGATCCGTCATCACGCCATCACGGCGCCTCAGCCTCCACCGACTGCTGCTCTGCCCTCTGCAGCGGCGGCGGCGGCGGCGGCGGCGGCGGCGGCGGCGGCGGCACTGGCAAGTGGTCCACTCGGAGCGACGATTGGTTGCCCACGAGCGCTCAGGACGGCGCGCCCACGACGGCGTGCGAGCGGCTGAGCGGCGCGTGCGCGTACCTGATGGACGTCGCGTTCCGGGCGTTGTGCTACGCGATGATGACGGCCCTCATCATCGCACCCGATCGGCTGCGTTCCACAGCAGACGCGATGGCGCGCGTCGTCGTGGGCGAGGAGTCTGCCGAGGCGCTGCGCCACCGTTACGGCGCCCTCTTGGTGCTCATCACGGCGCTCGCCGGTACGACGCTCCTGCTCGCGTGGGTCGTCGTCAACTGCAGGCGAGCTGATGGCCTCTGATTGCAGTTGATGATGACCTCTGATTGCATGCTGATTGGGTCGTCGTCAACTGCAGGCGAGCTGATGGCCTCTGATTGCAGTTGATGACCTCTGATTGCATGCTGATTGGGTCGTCATCAACTGCAGGCGAGCTGATGGCCTCTGATTGCAGTTGATGATGACCTCTGATTGCATGCTGATTGGGTCGTCGTCAACTGCAGGCTGGGCAAGCGCGCCTCGGACGCGATGCTCGGATGCGTCAGTTGCCTAAAATGGGGCTGCAGCTGCGCGCGCTGCTGGCGCGCATGCATCGGGCGTGGCGCCCAGAACGGCGCGTCCGATCGCTATGCCGAGGGCACCGAATATGGGTCTAAGTATGAGGTCGAGCGCTATGGTGGGCGCGCCGTTCTGGGCACCGAATATGGGTCTAAGTATGGTGAGTATGAGGGCGAGCGCTATGGTGGGCGCGCCGGGTCACGCTGGCGCGATCAGCGCAGCGATCTCTACTGAGCCTGCTGGAGCGCGGTGGATTGAGATTGCATTTGCAATCTCTACTTAGCCCGCTGGTGGGTTGAGATGATGAAGTGAGTGTGGGCGAGCTCTAGGCGAGATCGAGCTCTAGGCGAGATCGAGTGAGAGGTGCTCAGCGGAGGCGGGCATCCCGGCCGCGCGCCGTCCTGGGCGGAGAAGAGAGGTCGTGGCCCAGGCTGCAGTCCTGCGTCCCATCCTTACGTTCTTCCGCTCGACGGTGGCGCGGCGTTTAGGGTTTTCGGTGTTCACCTTCACCTGCGTGTGCCGTAAACCCGCGCGGGGTATGGGCGTGCGGCGCGAGCTCGGCGGCGAGATGTGCATCACCTCCTCAGGGAGATCGAGGTTTGCATCTCCCTGAGGAGGGAGATGTGCATCACTCCTCGGCGTAGGCGGGGACGTATTTTCCCTCGTAGGCGCTCCCCAAAACCCCTCTAATGTATGTGTCGGATCCAGTCTGGCTGTTGCGGTTTGGTTTCAGGTTTGGTGGCTGTCAAGTCTATACATAAACAACAGACGAACCAAGAACCATACGGAAGCCTATCGAATGTGCTCCGGAAGCCAGCAGGGGAGGACGGGAGTGGGCGGAGATGACGGAGGGGGTCCATCTAGAGGTGACACGTCATAAAATCTCGCAAACTTGCAAGCATCCGTTAACGAAACAAACCAACACGGCGCCAGCACGTGCGGCGCGCGCAACAGAGCCGACGAGTGGGGCAAGCGGGCCCGTTGCAGCGGTCCTGGCCGGAGCGCGCAGAAGGAACAGGGTCGCCACATACGACGAGACCAGCCACAGGACGGGACCGCGCAAGCAAAAGATACCGCACATCGCCGACGCGAGAACTGCGACAGGC
>Ga0210240_100109_pt1 | contig 58584 bp, 31 predicted proteins | sample ChrtobMetP5a_4mM_FD_155463 | JGI IMG/M metagenome (GOLD analysis project Ga0210240, IMG submission 155463) | Chrysochromulina tobin associated microbial communities from unialgal haptophyte culture, Seattle, Washington, United States - P5a_4mM | ecosystem: Host-associated > Algae > Haptophytes >...
TGCCATCCTCTGCGCCTGCGCCCAGCACTTCGACTCGTGCCCCGGGCAGCTTGGCAAGCCGGTGTGCGATGGAGCGCTCGAGACGGCGGGCCGCACGGCGCGCCTCGACGGCCTCCTGATCTGGATCGAGCGTCTCTTCGAGCCGCCGACTCACGCTACGCTCGAGCCGCGCAGTGCGCCTCTCCGCCGCCGCCGCCTCCGCCGCCGCCGCTCGGGCGGCCTCGTTGCCGCCGCCACTGTGGGGCTCGTGGCGCAGACGTCGCCGCGCAAGGCCCTCGCCGACGGGACCTTCGGCTGCTTCGGCGGAGCTCGTGCTCGGCAGGGCGCTACGGCCACGCGGCGGCAGATTATCAGCAGCGCCCGCGCCGGGGACAGCACCTGTAGCTGACACGTTGGCGTGGGCTCGGGGCTGGCTGTGCGAGGGGCGGTCCGGATGAGATCGGCGCTGAGGAGGCCCTTTGGATGCGGCCGTGGCCGCCGCAGCTGCGGCTGCGTCGATTTGGGCACACACCTCGTCGAGGAGCGCGAGGGGCGCCTCGGCCAATGCCTCGCGCACGAGCTGGGCGAGGCGCTCCTCAGCGCGGCGTCCCTCAGCGCGGCGGTCCGCGGCCACAGATGCCACCGGTGCCACCTGCGCCACCAGCAGCGCCGCGGCCCCATGAGAGCCACGGAGCTTCGTCAGTAACCCTTGGAGCTGCTCAGCGCTCAAGCCGCTCAATTCGAATGTGGGGCCATTGTTCGGCTGAGCGGCGGCGACCGTCTCGAGACTCACTGGCATGCCGTCGACGTTGCGCTCGAGGCCGGCAAAGAGGTCGACCGCACCCGCGCCGCTCGCGCCACTGCCCCATCCGTTGCGCCGCTGGTTGCTAGCGTGCGCTGCTGTTCTCTGCCCCACCCCACTCGCCGTACGCGCCCCTCGGGCGTCGTGCACCACTGCCGTCGTTGTGGCGGCGCACCTCGCCGGGCGGGCGGGAGCGGCGCTATCGCTTCGGCTCATCGTTGGCAGCTTTGCGGCTGCATGCATACGATGTACGCCCTCGGATCCGCCGATGCCATCAAAGCTAGCAGCGCCCTCTATCGTCGTCCTCTCGTGCGCGCCACCGTCCTCGCCTCTGCGCACCCACTTCGGAGGAGGTGCAGCCGCTGCTCCGCTCGCACGCGCACGCAAGCGCTCGAGCCGGGCCGCGTGCCGAGCGAGCCGCCGGCGCGACTCATCGCTCGCCGACGAGGGCTCCGGTGCGCCGGCGCCTGCGGCAGCGTGCTGAGCGCTCATCGATGGCAGGCTTGCGCCGAGATCGTCGAGATTCGCGTCGAGATCGTCGAGATCGTCCGGCCAATCAGACACGTCCGACCAGCGCGCGCTCAGCATGTGGGCATCATCGCCCTGCGTCGTCGGGAGCTGCAGCTGGATGCACACCTCATCAAGGAGCGCGAGGGGGGCCTCGCGCAGCCGTTGGCGTGCCAGCTGCACGAGAGCTGCGAGCGAGGCGTCCGGCAGCTCGTCGAGCGGCCTCTGCAGAGCGTGACTCAGCTTGGCGATGAGCGCGCGCAGCTGCGTCGCGTCCATCTGATGGAGCTCAATGGTGCGCCGCGGAGGTGCGACCATCGGCTGGAGCCCGTTGAGCCCGAGGGTGGTCAGCACCTCGTCGATGAGCGGCAGAGGCGCCGCGCCGAGCGCCGCGCTGGCAAGCTCGAGCAGCTCCGCCTTCTCCACCGCCAATCTCGCCACATCCACCGCGCCGCCGAGCGCCGCGATCAGCACATTGAGCTCGCGAACCGACAAGTCGCTCAGCTGCTTGAGCTGCCTGGGCGATGGCGGGCGCGGCGGCGACAGCGCCGCGGCCCCATCGTCCCCGGCTACGTCCGACCCGAAGGCGTCTAGCATCTCGTCGAGCTCGGAGAGCATCTCATCCTCGGTGAATGGCTCCCTTCCCAGCTCGCTGCCGTCGCTCTCGCTTCGCGCGTCCTCGTCCTTGGCTCCTCGCTTACCACCTCGCCTGCGCGAGCTGCTCCGGTGCGACCGGTGTGACATGAGCGACGACCGGTGTGACCTGAGCGACGACCGGTGGCTGCGGAGCGAGCTCGCTCCAGAGAGATTGCTCCGCCAGGTGCTTAGCTCACCCTCTGACTCGGTGCGAAGCATGCGCCGCAGTGGATCGATAGTGGTCCGACCACCGTCCGTGTCGCCGACGAGCGAACCCTGCAGCCCAGCGCCCACCATCTCACTGGCTGATGCTTTAGCGGACTGGCGCGCTTGCAAGACAGACTCACGCAGCTGCTCATCGAACTGCGCGGCACTCGTGTCTGCCATCAAAGAGCGCGCCTTCGAGCCGCGCACGTACTCGGCCAACCCGAGATGGCCTTGTGCCCTTGCAAGCTCGACTGCGCTGTCTGCATTGGCCACGACCCAGTCTTCTGGGGCACTCAAGCGAAGGTACTCCACGTCGCCGTCTCTGACGGCGCGCCAGCACCGAGCCTGCACGGCCCTGTGGGCCATCGGCCAGCGACGCTCAAAGAAGACGATATTTCCAGAGTCGGACACCGCCGTCGCAGCGCCCCTGAGAAAGGGGTCGGCGTTGGCCGGCACAGTGAGAATTTTTGCTGGTAAGCGCCCGAGGCGGTAAGTTCATAAGTTTTCTGGGGAAGTTTCGCTCGGGATCTTTGCTCTCTAAGAATCAAGAAGCTTGTGTGTGCGTGCCACCACGGTAGCCACGGCGACCGGCGTCGATATCGTTACCCCGCGATCGTGTGCGTGTTTCTGTTTGAAAAGGCAAAAGCGCTAAAGCGGTAAAAAGCGCTGTTTCGATCGATTTAGGTGTGCTGGCGATCCGTTTCGACCTAGAACACACGCGAACCCAAAGATAAGCTCGGCCCAAAGATAAGCTCGGATCTGCTCCCTGCTCCGCGGTGTTTCCGGCGATGAGCCCGGGGCCGGCGTTTGTGCCCGATTTTAAGCCCGACGTTGGATATTCATCGTAATCGTAAAGCCTTTTGTACGTGCTTGATTACTTCTTTACTGCCTTCGCGGGATGCGCCGCAAGTGTAGTGCCCCGCGTCACTCCTCGACCTCGGGCTCGAAGGGCGCGAAGCATCGCTTGAATTCCGACGCACCTCGCGCCTCGAGCTCGACGGTGCTCGCCCGCTCGCCAGGTGCAGGCTGGGGCATGCACTTCTTCCAGTCGGCGCGATCTGGGTTGCCGAGCAGTGCGGCGACGACCTCACGACCAAACTGGAGCGGGTGCCGTCGCGGATTGGTGCGGTGAAGGTGCAGGAGCGTCTCGCCCGATGGCAGCGTGGCTGCGAAGAAGGGCTCGGGCCCACCTGGCATGCGCGAGACAAGCGTCTCACTGGGTGCGAGCATCTCAAAGTGCAAACCGAGCCGCCGGCCGTGCGCCTCGAAAGCGGCGCGTACACCGCCTGCCAGCTGCGCGGGGAGCGGCACTGCTTGGACGTGCATGTGCTCAAAGGTGCCGCTGGCCATGTAGCGCTCGAAGAGAAGGAGCGCAAAGCCGCGGGCCAGGAAGCACTTGCGCAGCGCCGCCACGTACCGCTGCAGCTCGGCCGCCTCGCTGTCGCTCAGCAGCAGCGAGCAGGGCTTGTGCGCGATGGGGAGGAGCAGTGCGTGCATGGGTAGCAATGGCCCCTTGGCCACGGACGCGTAAACCTCCTCGCCAACCGACACGACTAGGTGGGTCTCGAACTGGGCCGAGGCCATGCAGAACCAGCACGTGTCGGCCACCCACGACCGCTGCTCCTTGGCGAACTCGGGGCGCTTGCGCTTTGTGCCACCGCCCGCATCTGCCGCCAGCGCACCGTCGCCAGCGCCCCCACCACCTCCACCGACTCCACCACCGCCGCCGGCCACGGCGGCCGCGTTGGGCGGGACCGGGTGCGCGCACTGCGCGGCATCCTCGCCTGTGGATGCGCGCAAAGCGTACGGGTATGGCGAATCAGTCGTACCTTCGGGGGCGCTGGCCAGTTGCTCGGCTGCCATTGTCGCCATCGGCGCCAGAGCAAGCGCATGCAGCCACTTCTTCTTCTTGGGATCGGCGTTGACGGCTGCGAGGCAAACAAGCCGGCACACCGAGCCGCTTCCCTGACGGTAGGGCGCACGTGCGAAGAATGTGTCCTCCGTGCCGCAAAAGTGGTAGCGCGGCTGCACACAGCAGGCCATTTCGGCCACTTGTTCGGAGCCGACCTCGGGTAGCTCGCGCTCTGGGAGCACGTCGGCGGGCACGCCGTCAGCCGGCAACTTGCGGAAGAAGCCACGCGGCCAGTCGCAGGTGAGTAGCACGTCGCAGCCCAGGTACGTGGCATGACTTGTACGCCGGCGCAGTTCGGCCACGGCATCAGTGAGCTGCGTGCCGCCTGCTCGGCCATCGGTGAAGCCAACGCGCAGGCCATGCAACGTGATGATACCCGTGCCAGCGAGGCAGTACAGATCTGGGCAGAGCTCGAGCTTGCCGTCTGGATCGGCAGTCGGCGCGTCGGCGGGTGGCGGGCCGAGCAGGTACGTAGGCAGGGGCACCTTGCGCTCACCCGACTTGAAAGGCTCGAGCAGTTCCGCAGCCGAGGCCTCTCCAAAAAAGTCGCCAACACAAAGCATGCAATCGAACGGGCCCTTGGAGCTGTGCACCGCAGCGGCGCGCAGGAAAAGCTGATCGAGCGAGCCCTTGACGTCACCAGCCACCAGGAGCTTGGTGGTCATGCTTTCCCGTGAGCACACGTCGGCACGTGCTCGTTTTTCTTGAGAAATACTTTTTGACCTTCACCACGTGGTGACCTTCACACGACCAGTCCTCCACAAGTTTCTCAAATTTCATCGTCCCGATGCCGTCAACCCCTCGGCTGACGCCCGAACAGTTGAACACGGCCGGATTCGTGCTGTTTTTCGGCCTATGTCAGGCTACATATGTGTTCGTCCTCAGGAAGCCCGAGCCAATGCACGAGCCCGGGCCCGACAAGACTATAGTTATCCTTGACGGAAGTGGCATCTCCGCAGGCAAAGAGACGTCGCTGGACCAATTGATGCAAAATCCGGCGGCCGTAGTGACCTTTGACTCCTATGGCAATCGCAAATCTCCTCCGTCTTCTTCGCCCCAACCATCTACAAAACCTTTGAAGCCGCCGCAGACATCCCCGCAGCCACCGTCGCTGCCGCCTCCGCCTCAGCCATCGCCTCTGCCTCCACAACAGCCTACACCTTCACTTCAGCCGCCGACGCAGGAGCAGCCGCCACCACCGCTCCAGTTGCCTCCGTCACAGCCATCGCCGCACTTGCCACAGCCGTCGCCACAGTCGTTGACACCACAGCCACCACAGCCGTCACTGCTGCAGCCGTCACCACTTCCTTTGACGCCGCCACGAAAACATCAGGAGGCGACCCTGCTGAATTCGATTGACGAAGGAGAGCCAATGCCCGAGACCGACGATCGCCGAGCGGGTTGTCGCAGACCCGCATACGTGTGGGCGCAGAATCACACGCACGTCTTCGTCACCGTGAGTCTCAGTAGAGCCGAGCGTGAGGCTGCTCCGAAGGTCGACTGTGGCCAACGGCAACTGAAAGTCCACGCCAGTCGAGAGAGCGGCGCCGACTGCGTTGAGATCACTCTGGAGCTCTTTCGCCCAATCAAAACGGCCCGCTGCCAGTCACAGCGCACGAACCGGGGACTGCTGCTCCGGGCGCCCAAGCAGGGTCCAGGCCATTGGCGGCGGTTACTCCTGAGGGACGTGTACGACGCCAAGCAGAGCGTCGACTGGAGTCGCTTCTCGCATCCTGACGCGACGCGTGCCGAGAAGCAGGAGCGCCGCGAAGCCGACTTTGCGGCGCTCGATGCGGTGCGAATGCGCGAGATGGCGCGGCTGCGGCCCCGCTTCGACGCGATGCTTCGAGACTTCGCTGCGGCGCAGGAGCGCAGCGAGGTTCTCGACCCTCAGAGGCAGCACGAGATGCTCGTGCTCGGGGAGGCTATCTTGAAGCACTTCCACGAGGAGCGATCCGAGCGCGCTGCGCTGCGTGGGGATGCGCCACTGCCCGCAGGCGTCGACGAGTTGGACCTCGAACGCTCCGTGCTCAAGCTTCGTGAGCTTGACCGCAAAGGCCAGTTGGATCACGACCGCAATACAGAAAGCTGGAAGGAGTGGCGAAGGAGGCGAGCAGGGAGGACTCCAGGCGAAAAGAGAAAGGCCATCTGAGGTGAGAGAAAGTGGTGAAGAAGACGTAGAGACACTAGACGAGACTAGTTAGAGACCGACAAGTCACGAGAAGTAGATACCATACAGCGCGCGCGCCGCACCGCCGAACGGTACGCGTACGGTCGGCGACGCCCGACGGTCCGCGTACGCGCGCGGTACGGGACTTTCCGCGTCCGTTTCTCCTTCTTAAGACCGTCCCGTGGGCCCTGACCCGATCGGGCTGCATCGGTGGGGCGAGCCGGCATACCATTCGCTTTCGACATTCGCTTGAGGCCTTCTTGAGGCCGTTCCCCCCGGCCCCGCGCCCCGGCTAGCGGCTTGAAGTTGAACGGAGAACGCGGTCGTAGCCGGGAAGCCGGGTCGTACGTCGACCCGGCGCGGCCGCGGTGGGTAACTCTTGACACTTGAGAAACATTACTACACATCAAAAACTTCGCTTGCTCTAGTGTTGCCCTCGAAGCAGTGCGCGTGCAGTGGATGTGGACCGTCCCGAGGAGCTCGCCCCTCTCGACGGCCTCAGTCGTGTGGCGAGGGCGAAGGCCGAAGCGGCGAACGCGGAGTTCATCTCACGGGCGGTGGGGCGGGGCACACGGCAGGCGGCAGCTGTGCGCTGCAGCGGCCCGCGTCCGCTCCCTACTACTCCGACAATTCAACACTCGGCATCGTCCGTTCTTACTTGGAGAGCAGCCCCTCATCGTCAAGCATGGGCGCGCGTTCCTGGTTGGTGCGGAGAAGGTAGTTCTGGTCGGAAGCGAGCGATGCATGCAGCTCGTTCAGCTTGCCCGCAAGGCGGATGGCCCCTTGCAACGCGCTTTCCATGAGCACTGCCGACGCGTGCGAGACGTACCGCTCTGGCCGTTCGAGAAAGTGCACCATACCTTTTGCCTCGTCGATGCTCGCGTGGATCTCATCGGCCAAAATCATCTCGCGGATCTGACGCGCCGCCGCCGCCTCGCTTTCAAGCCCGGCGATCGAGGCGATTTGGGTGAGAGAGAGGGTGAGGTACGTCTCGGTGAGTTGTTTGATGGAGCGCCGCATCCGCGCGGGCATGCACTGCCTGGCGAGCCCCAGGTTCCGGTCGGCCTCAAAAGCCGCCGTGTGCTTCTGCAAGCTCTCGCGCAGCTTCGCGCCGTCGCCCGTGGCGAAGGCGTCCGCAAACTCGCTGTACGCCGCGAGGCTCTTGATCGGCCGCGCGATCGCGGGCGATACGTACTTGGGCAGCCGCGGTAGCTCGCCTGTCTCGATCAGCGAGCAAAGCAGGCACTTTTTATACGCCTCGAGCATGATCGCGTTCAACACGTGCGTCGGCGCGGAGACGCACAGCGCGAAGCTCTCGAGGGCGGCCTTGTAGCGCTTGAGCCCCGTGTAGATCATGCCAGCGTAGTAGTGGAAGAGGAGCAGGTCGCGTGGCGTCACAAGCGTAGCGTCGCGGTCCACCTGCAGCAGCTCCTGCGCGAGTAGCGGCAGCGCTGCGGAGTACGTCTTTGCGAGAAGGCACGCCTTGAGGCACTCCGCATGCAGTGGCGTGAAGTGGCTCGTCGTCGGTTGCAGGGCGAGCGCGGCAGCGTGCAATGGCCGCACGGCCGAGAGCGGCGCACGAGCCGTTAAGCACGCCGCGCTGAACTTTGTGCACACGGCGACGAACTGTGACGGCACCATCTGAACTTGCACCGGGTCGCAACCGAGCAGGAGCCTGCGACACTGCGCGATGAAGATCTGCACGGCCGCCACATTACTCAGTGGCACAGCTGAACCCTTGACATTGAGGATGAAGACGAGGCCGAGCGTGTGCAGGTGCGGCGTGAGCACCTGCGCCGCTTCGTCGAGTTGTGGCATGTGCTGGATGAGCACCTCCTCGTGCGTCTGCAGGTTCTTGAGCAGGCTTTTGAGCTCAGCCTGTGAAGCCTCCGTCGCTTGGATGCACGCAACCAGATCGGTGAGCGCAGACAGAGACATGGCCAGGCGTCGCGACAGCGCCCGCGCGCTCGGCGATTCGCTAGGGCGCCCTCCTGATGACCTTCCTCATCAAGACGCGTCTTGCGATCCCAGCGCCGCGCCGAAGGCCGCTGCCCATGTCTCTGTCCGCAAGCGATCCCTCAAATGAGGCCTCGGCGGCTTCGACCACGGCGCAGACGGGGCTGCTCTCGTGCGTCGTGCACCCGATCGTGCTCCTCTCAGTTGTCGATCACTACAACCGCGTCGCCAAGGACACAAAAAAACGTGTTGTCGGCATGCTGCTCGGCACCGTGTCGAAGGGCGTCGTCGACATTACGAACTGTTACGCCGTGCCCTTTGAGGAGGACGACAAGGACCTCAACATCTGGTACCTCGACCATTCGTACCACGAGCAAATGTTTAGCATGTTCAAGAAGGTCAACGCGAGCGAGAAACTGGTCGGCTGGTGTGCAAGAGCCCGTTCGCCTGGGCCCGGGGCCGCGCACGCACTCCAACACGCCCGCGCACCCGCACGCCCGCGCACCCGCACGCCCGCGCTGCCCCGCACGCGCCAACGCCAGGACCCGCGTTCATCACCCGCTCGTGCGCACCACCTCGGCTAGGTACTCAACTGGACCCAAGATCAAGCCGGGCGACCTGCAGATCGACCAACTGGTGCGCCGGTATACGTCCAACCCTGTCATGGTGATCATCGACGTGAAGCCTAAGGACTTGGGCATCCCGACGGAGGCGTACCACGCAGTCGAGGAGATCCGCGAGGGGCAGCAGCAGAGTTGGACCTTCAAGCACGTGCCCTCGTCCATCGGTGCCCTAGAGTCGGAGGAGGTGGGTGTCGAACACCTGCTGCGTGACGTGCGCGACACGACCATCTCGACGCTCGCCAACCAGGTGGCCCAAAAGCTCGGCGCGCTCAAGGGACTCGCCGCACGCCTCTCAGAGGTCGACGGCTACCTGCAGAATGTGCTCTCGGGCCGGCTGCCCGTGAATCACAAGATCATCTACGCGCTGCAGGACATTTTCAACTTGCTGCCCAACCTCAACGTTGAGGAGCTCGTGCAAGCTTTTGCGGTCAAGACGAACGACATGATGCTCGCCATCTACCTCGCCTCCGTCATCCGCGCCGTCGTCGCACTGCACAACCTGATTGACAACCGCATTGTCAACAAGGAGAAGGAGCGCGCGAGCGACGAGGTGGCCGCTAACAAGGACAAGGAGGGCGCGGCGAAGAAGGACGAGGGCAAGGAGAACAAGGAGCAGGGCAAGGGCGCTGCCCAGAAGTGAGAGGAGCGATAAGTCTCCTGCCCACGCTGTAAAGCAACCGATGTGTCAGGGACTGAGGGTCGGTGACTCTGTGACTCTCCAGGACGCGCGGTCTGTGTATGGATTCTTAGCCAGAGCATTAAGACAGTGAAGCAGAGAAGTATAGCCAGAGATGCACCTTTCGAGAGAGCTGTGAACGAGTTCGTGACCGCGGCACCGAGACTCCTCTAGTGTGCGAAGTGACTGCGGTGCTCATGGCTACCGCCACAATCGCCGAGGCGCCGCTCCTGCGGCCCTCGAGCGAGGAGTGGGCCGATCCGATCACGTACATGAAGCGCGTGCAGCCAATTGTTGAACAGTGAGCGGCCTTCGCACCCTTTTCATCACCATGTGTCAGATGGGCACTATGCCGCTCACCCCTCGCTCGCCTTGCCTCACACAGGTACGGCATAGCGCGCATCGCGCCGCCACCAGACTGGAACGTGCCGTTTGCCATCAACGCAAGCGCGCTGCGGCTCCGGCCGACGACGCAACGATTGAGCGAGATGCTTGAGCACGATGTCTGCCACGCACGATTCATGACGAGCCTGCGCGAGTACCTCGACAGCATTGGAGCGCCGCTGCGCAAGGCGCCCGTGCTTGCTGGCCGCGAGATCGACCTCTATCAGCTGTACGAGGCGGTCAAAAGCATGGGCGGCTATCATGCGGTGACTCAGGATAAGAGGTGGGCAGATGTAGGCCAAGTGCTGAAGGTGAAGGAGGCGTCGCACGCAGCATACGCGCTGCGCCAAAACTACCAGAAGCTGCTGTTGCAGTTCGAGCTCGCGCAGCGCGCTGGCGCGGACGGCACGGGAGGCGCGGCGTCGCCAATCGGCAGCAGCGTGGGTGGAGGCCCAGGCGGCAGCCTGCCCTTGCCCGAGGTCGCGGCCGTCCTCGCCACTGAGGCCGAAGCCATGAGCGCGGCTACTGCTGCGGACTCCGCCTGGAGCGAGGATGGTGGAGGCGGCGGCCCGGGCAACGGGGGGGCGAGCAGCCTGGGGAGTGCTGGCTGCGCGTCTGGCATGATGCCTGCCTCGTGCGGCTCGCTCGCGCTGCGGCTGCAGGATATCGAGGAACGGATCCCTTGGGGAGCGCTGCGAGCCGCGGAGGGGCAGTGGGATTGGGAAGTGCTGCGCCCAGCGTGGCTGCTGCTGCTGACGGAGGGGCCGCCGCGCGTGCGCACAGTGGCGCAGGCCCTGTGCACTCTCGAGGAGGTGCTTGGCGATAAGGTGCTCGTCGAGGGGTGGGCGAACCGCCTTCGTGCCGCTTGGCATAGCCGGCTGATGGCTGCGGCGACCCCCACGCACCTCGGCGACTGCCTGCTTGAGCTCGAGAGGTCTATCCGATGGGCTGACTTCGACGACCGGTACGAGGAGCTGCGCGGCGTTGAGGGAGTGCCCTCGCATTCAGAGGCGCGCAAGCCGGGTCGCCCTGCGAAGCGCGGTCGCTACAGCGGCGGGACGGGCGGTAAGCAGGCGAAGCGGCCGCGCAAGGGCGGCGGCGATGACGGTGACAAGGAGGCCGAGGGTGCGGAGGAGGACGAGGACGAGGACGAGGACGAAGATGACGACCTGACTGCCGCGGAGTGCGCCGCTGCCGCCGCCGTCGCTTCGAAACCGAAGGTCGGTGCAGCGTCCATGGGCGGCCGCGAGGGCAAGGGCCACTTGACGTCCAAGGGAGGGAGCAGCGGTGGGGGCGGCACCGGTGGTGAGGGCAAGGACAGCCACCTCATGTCCAATGGAGGTGGTCGCGGTGGGGGCGGCACTGGTGGTGACGCCGGTGGCGTCAACGCCGGTGGCGCCCCAGTCAGCGAGGAGGAGGGCGGCGATCCTATGGTCCAGGACGGCGAGGGCGAGGAGGAGGAGGCAGTGGCGGAGGCGCCGCCGCCGCCAACGGAAGCGGAGCAGAAGGAGGCGGCGGAGGCGGAGGCGGCCAAGGAGGCGGCAAAGGAGGCGAAGGAGGCAGAGGAGGCGGAGGAGGCGGAGAAGGCGGAGGAAGCGGAGGAGGCGGAGGAGGCCATGGCGGAGCGGGCAGCGGCGCGACGCACGCGAGGAGGCGCGCTGTCCCACCGGCCGGGCGGCGCCGTCGCAAGCGGCGGCGGCGCGGAGGGCGGCGGAGGGGACGAGGACGAGGGCGAGGATGAGGCGGGCAAACGCGAGGCGGGCAAGCGCGACGGCGCGGAGGAGGCAGCCAAGGAGGAGGGTGCCATCTCGTCGCTCTGCACCCTGGATGGCTTCCGTGCGGCCGCCGTCGCGTACAAGGCGACCTTCTTCGCGGGCGAAAAGGGCGCGACTATCGGCGGCAAGGGCGGCGCCGCTGTCACCTCGCGAGGTGCGGCGAGGCCTCGAGCGGGGGCGGCGCTCCATGCCGCCGAGATAACGGTCGCGCCCTCCCGTGTCGAGGCAGAGTTTTGGTCGCTCGTCTGTCGCTCCGACCGCGGCGGCGGCGGCGCGGCGGCCGTGACGACCGAGCGCCCCGAGCGCCCCGAGCGCGCGCGTGATGAGGGAGGCCATCAACGGTCATCAGGCGCAATCGAGCACTCCGAACGAGCGCGTGATCACGACACTACCCACGCGGCGGTCGCGTACCTCGTCGAGGAGAGGAGCGTCGCCGGCGCCGGCGTCCAGCGTCCGGCGGGCATGTCGGCGGCCTCGGGCTTCGTGTGCGCGAGCGACCCTGGCGCCGAGCTCGAGGGTGCGCACGCTTCCTCGCCCTGGAACCTGCGCAACCTGCCTGGGCTGCCGAGCTGCCTCACCTCCCACCTCCTCGGCAAGGACGCCCCTCCCGCCAAGGCGCTCGCTGAGCCTCTGCTGCGGTTCGCCATGCTCTTCGCGAGCGACGGGTGGCGCACGTCGCGTCATTTTTGGGCGGAGCTCACCTATCTGCACCAGGGCGCGCCCATCTCGTGGCTGGGCGTGGCGGCCGAGGACGCACGGGCCCTCGAGCGCCTCTGCGCGCGCGAGGTGCCAGGAGGCGAGCTGCGACTCACCGAGACCTCCGCGGTGCTCCCCGCGCTGTTGCCGCCCTCGATCCTCCTGGGTGCACAGCTCCACGTGGCACACGCGGTGCAGCAGCCCGGCGAGTTCGTGCTCGCCCTGCCGCGCGCCTATCACGCGACCATCGCCCACGGCTTCGCGTGCTACGAGACCGTTCCATTTGGCAGCGTGGACTGGCTGCCATATGGGGCCGCCGCGGCCGCGCTGCACGCGGCGGCGCGCACAGCGCCGCTCATCGGCTTTGAGACTCTCGTACTGCGTGCCGTTGAGCGCGACTCGTCGGTGAGCGTCGCCGAAGCGCTACTGCCTCAAGTGGAGCGTCTGATCGCTCGCTATGCCGCCAAGCTTGCGGCCCTTCGTGAGCTCGGCCTCGCCGACGCAGCCGACGCAACGGACGTGGCCGACGTGGCCGGCGTCGACGCGGCGTCGCCGCCGGCACCCGCGGCCGGCGACGAGGCCACATCTGCTGCGGAGGTGGTGGCAGCGGGCGAGGCTGCGGTGGTCCGGGCCGCGGCGATGGCGGCGGCGGTGACGAGCAGCGCCCTGGGCGAGGCGCCCGCGTGCTGCGTGTGCGCGCAGCCATGCGCCCTCGCCCTCGTCACCTGCCCGTGCCGCCCCAGCGAGGCGAGGGACACCTTGGCCGTAGTGGCCACCGTGCGCTGTCTCGAGCACGCCCTCGAGCCCGGCGCTGTCTCGGGCGCCCTAGGTGATACGGGCAGCTCGGGGGCGCGTCTGCACGAGAGGCACGCGCGTGCAAGGCTCGTGGCCCTCCGGGCGGTGCTCCACGGTCGACTGGCGCGGCGCACCCTGTGGCTGCGCGAGGCGGCCGAGGCGCTCGAGCGCCCAGTCGGGCAGCCGGCGGCGGCGCTGCCGGCGCTCGAGGCGCTCCTGTGTGGGGCGGAGGCGCTGCAGCTCGACCACCCGACCGCGCGTACGCTACGTTCGGTAGTCGCGCGCGGGCAGGAGTGGGAGGTGAGCGCGCGACTCCACGTGAGCTCGCGCGCCACGCACACGCCCGATGCGCTCCTCTCGCTCCTCGAGCGTGCCGACACGCTGCCGGCCTCGCTGCCCACGCGCCCCGCGCTCGAGGCGGTGCTCGATGCAGCGCGCCGCTGGCAGGTGGCCGCGGATCGGCTCCTTGAGGGCGCTCGGCCGCCACCGGAGCGTCTGTGGAACCCGAGCGCAGCGGCGGGCGAGGCGGCGATCCAAGCGCTGCTCGAGCAGCCCGAGGCGGGACAGCTGCTGCTTCCCCAAGCCGCTGAGCTCGAGCGTGAGCTGCGCCGGCGCGGCTGGCTCAGCCGGTGCGCCGGTACGCTCGCGCCCGCCAGGCATCCCGATCTCGAGGTCGTGAGCTCGGCACTCACCGACGCGCACGAGCTGCAGCTCGAGCACTTGGCCGAGGCGAGCGAGCTACGCTCCCGCTTCAATGCCGCCGCCAAGTGGGCGCAGCGCGCCAACCTCGCGCTACGCCGCCGCTCGACGCTCGTCGCGCTCGAGGCGCTGCGCGCCGAGGCGGCCGAGCTGAGCGTTGGCGTGGAGCAGCTCGCCGAGGTAGACGAGCGCATCCAGCGCGCCTCGGCGTGGGCGGCGCGTGCCAAGGCGGCGCTCAGCATGGGCGCAGCGCAGCTCGACGAGGTGCGACTGAGTGCGATTGAGTGCGACTGAGGTGCGATTGAGGTGCGATTGATTGCGATTGAGTGCGATTGAGGTGCGATTGAGGTGCGATTGATTGCGATTGAGTGCGATTGAGGTGCGATTGAGGTGCGATTGAGTGCTGCGCAGCTCGATGAGGTGGCGCCCTCCTCGCCGAGCGCCCAGCATGCACGTGCTCACCACGGCGCACCTCTCCCCTTCCCCACAGGTGCGCGCCCTGCTTGCCGAGTCGCTCTCTCTCGAGGTGGCCGTGCCCGAGGAGGAGCCGATCGCCTCCCGGGCCAAGGCCATCGAGTGGTGGCTCAAGCGGGCCTCGAATGCCTTCCTCAAGCGCGGCACCGAGATCGCGCTGCGCGAGCTGCTTGAGCGCGCCGCCGGCCCTCCAGAACAGCGCGAGGCGATCTACGACCTCACCGCCCCAGCGGGCAGCGCCTCGTCCACCGCCTCGTCGGGGCTCGCGTGCCTCTTCTGCACGGGGAATGACAATACCGCCACGCTCAGCCGCTTTATGATCGGCTGCGACAAGTGCGAGCGCTGGTACCACGGCCCGTGCGTGGGCGTGGGCAAGCAGGCGGCCGACTCGCTCGATGACTACCTGTGCCCGCTCTGCACGCAGGCGGCGGGTGTGCCGTACGCCTTCGGGCCGCCGCTGCCGCTGCCGCGGCTCACGCGCCGGCCAAAGCTCAAGTATGTGGCCACGCTGCTCGCCGAGGCCGACGAGATCGGCGTCGAGACGCCAGAGGCTGAGCTCATCCGCGCCATCGTCGCGCGCGCGACCGAGTGGCAGGCGCGCGCGAACGCGCTGCTCGCCGCGCTTGAGGGAGCCTCGGAGGACGAGGAGGAGGAAGACGAGGACGAGGGAGGAGCGGCTAAGGCGGCAGGCGGGCGAAGCTCAGAGCGCGAGGCGCCCCCGTCGCTGCAGCCCGCCGAGGCCGAAGCCTTTCTCCTCGAGGGCGAGGCGTGTGAGGTGGAGCCCGAGGCCCTCGGCGCGGTGCGCAAGTTCGCGGTGCGTCTCTCCTCCTGGCACGCGCGTGTCGTGAGCATCCTCAAAGGCGAGCACGACGTCGAGTCTCCGTTGGGCGAGGAGGAGCAGCGCGTCGAAGCCCTCGATCCACCCCCCGGCCTCCTCCCTGGCCTCCTCGCCCCCCTGGAGGCTACCGGTACGGAGCCCACCCAGCCCGTCGCCGCGAAGTCCGAAGCCGTCGACGTGGCGGGCGCTGACGTGGCCGAGGAGGGTGACGTGGCGGGCGCTGACGTGGCCAAGGCGGGTGACGTGGCGGGCGCTGACGTGGCCGAGGCGGGTGCGCCGAGTGCGCCGGCGCTGCTCCTGGAGGTTGAGGTCGGCGGTGCGGGCAGCGCGCCAGACTCGCGACCGGGGGCGGACGTTACACCAGAGGTGGACGTCACACCGGAGGCGGACGTTACACCGAAGGCGGACGTTACGAGCCCACAGCCCGCGAGTGCGCGCCGTGGTGGTAGCGCGCTGGAGGCGGAGGCGGCGAGCCAGGCTGGAGGCTCCGACTGGGCGGACTCGCCATGGGGCTCGCCAGCCTCGCCGCTCTCGGTGGCGGCTCGTCAGCGGCTTGTGCAGGTGGAGGCGCTGCAGCTGAGTGATGTGCCTCACATGAGCCGCGACCACATCCGCGCCGTCCTCAAACGCGAAGGGATCACGTGCAAGACGAGCAAGGCCGACATGCAGGAGCAGGTGAGAGATCTCATCGAGAACGGCGCTGTCGGCGGCGGCGGGACTGACGGTGGTGCTGGCGGCGCTGGGGATGATGGCGACGCGGAGATGAGCGATGCTGCCGGCGCGACGAGCGGCGCGGGGGCAGAGGCCGACCTTCCACAGCCCCCCGAGGCACCCGTCAAGGCGGAGGGTGACGCTCAGGACGGCGCTCCGATCAAGGTGGAGGGGCCCGAGGCCGTTCCCACAGTCCCTCGGGCGCCGGCGCCGGCGCCGGCACCGGCGGCGCCGGCGGCGCCGGTGGCAGGTCTGGAGGCGGGCAAGGAGGCCAAGGCAGGCAGCAAGCGGGCCCGAGACGCGAGTGGTGCGGAGGACGCAAAGAAGGGCAAGGGTGAAACAGCTGAAGGCAAGGGCAAAGGGGTCGGCGATTGGGGTGAGGGCGGCGAGGGCGGTGGCGAGATCCGGCGCAGCGGGCGCGAGCGAGACAAGGAGCGCAAGGGCGACGTGGGCGGCGGCGTGGCCCCGAATTCGCTCGCGGGCGTGCAGCGGCTGCTCGCAGAGGCGGCCGCGCTTGGCATCGGCGCGGGCTGCGCCGAGCTTGCAACGCTTCGTGAGCTACTCGCGCGCGCCTACCGGTGGCGCGTGGCCGCTCGCGAGGCGTTGCGCGAGGGGGTCGAGGTGGACGAGGCGGTGCTTGACTCTCTGCTCAAGGAGCTCTCGGAGCTGCCGCTGCGGCTGGGGGAGCGCTCCCGCGTCGAGCAGAAGCTCGCATGCAAGCGCTGGCTCATGTCCCGTCGTGAGCAGCTACGCTCACTCCTCGAAGGGCCGCCGCCGCCCCTCGCGACGATGGAAGCACTGGCCGGGGAGGCCAAGCGCCTCGGCCTGGCCGAGCTGCCCGAGGTGCAGCAGGCCCAAACCATCCTTGCGGCCGCGCTCTCGTGGGCGCGACGCGCCAACACGGCGCTCCGTGGTTGCATCGCGGTCGAGGAGATGCGCCAGCTGCACGCGGCGGGCGAGCAGCTGCGCGTCACCCTGCCCGAGCAGACCAAGGTCGCACAGCGCATCGACGACACCGCCCAGTGGGCCGAACGCGCCGCCGCCGCCGCGGCCGCGCGCCACATCACGTACGCCGAGCTCGAGCGGCTTCTCGAGAGTGCGACGCTCGCACCGGTACCGCCCGGCCAGCTTGCCGCGCTCGAGCAGCGCGCGCAGCTCGCCCGCTGGTGGATGGCGCGCGCGACCGCCGCGTTCGTCAAGGACGGGTGCTCTCTCAAGCTGATGGCATGCCTGGAGGGCGATGGCCGTTACGAGCTCACGGGCCCTGACGGCGGCTGGTGCGCCACGCTCGCGTGCGGCTTCTGCACGGGTGAGGACCCCGCCGCCACCTCGCAGTTCATGATCGGCTGCGACAAGTGCGAATCATGGTACCACGGCCCGTGCGTGGGCGTGGGCAAGCTGGCGGCCGACTCGCTCGATGACTACCTGTGCCCGCACTGCGCGCAGGCGGCGGGTGTGCCGTACGCCTTCGGGCCGCCGCTGCCGCTGCCGCGGCTCACGCGCCGGCCAAAGCTCAAGTATGTGGCCACGCTGCTCGCCGAGGCCGACGAGATCGGCGTCGAGACGCCAGAGGCTGAGCTCATCCGCGCCATCGTCGCGCGCGCGACCGAGTGGCAGGCGCGCGCGAACGCGCTGCTTGATGGCTCGCCCATCGCGACGTCCCCCTCCTTTGAGTGGGCGGCGACGGCGCGAGAACTCGTTCGCGAGAGTGCTGTGCTCGAGGTGGAGCCGGAGGCGGAATCGCTGCTGCTGCTCCCGCTTTCGCGCCTTGAGGACTGGGGCAACATGGCTGCCTCGCTCGGCGTGCCCGTGCAGTCGACCGATCCGGAGATCGACCTGACGGGTGCCAACGGTGCGTGGGACAATATGGAGGACGCCGCCTCGCTCGCGGCACAGGCCAGCTGGCTTCCGCTGCCCGCGGCCGACGTCCAGGCGCTCACAAGCGCCGTTGAGCACGCGTGCATGTGGCGGCAGGCAGCGCGCCAGCTCCTCATCCTTGGCGTCCAGGGCGCGAGCTCGGCCGCAGCGGCGGCCAGCGGCGGCAGGGCTCTGCTGCATCCGCCGGCGCCGTCGCTCCCCGGGGGCGGCGCGACTCTGGTCGCCGAGCTGCGCGCGCTCGACGAGGGGCGTCCTTCGCTGCATGTGCTGCCCGAGGCGGAGGAGCTGCGCCATGCTCTCGCCCGCCACGAGCTCGTGGGCGCGCCGTAGGCGAGTGACGGAGGCTGTGTGTGGCAACTGTCGGATCTGGCGGGCGGCCAGAGGCCTGACTACTTTCTGACGAGGCACATCGAGAACGGAGACCGGCACATGTGTGTGGAGTGCGATTATTGGCGCATTCAAACGACGGACCCGCGGGGGAGCGGCGGCGAGAGAGGTCGAGAGTATGAGAGACGCGAGAGAGTCATCTATACAAGAGTTCTCTGAGCGGTCAGAGCCGTTTTGTGGCATGGTCTGAGGTCTGTCACTCAGTCTCGAACTGGGATATCGTATAAATTGGCTGAGTGGACCCGTCCCACCGGGACGGCGACGGGGCAACGCGGCGGGCGGCCGCGCTGTATGTCGCTAGAAGCAGCCACACCTCTCCCGCTCTTGATCGTTTGATGGATCTTTCCGCTTACAGTTACACGATTTCACGAAAAACCGTACGCAACACGAGGGTGAGCCTGACCGTGCCAGCGAGTCCCAGCGAGGGCCAGGCGTGCGGTGGAGCGAGCACGGACGAGAGCGTTTCTGAGGTCAGGTCTAGCACCCACCACTGCGCGAAAGACATGGTGCCACTTATCTTCGATTCCAATAGCGCGTGATTGAACGTGTGCTTGAATGACTTATATGACCGCTACAACACGTTTTGCTCATACATTGTACGCCACCCTCATCGCCGGACCCTATGGCGCACACTGGACCGTTTTAAGCATCAGCATTCGCAGAGCCAAGGGCTACAGTTTGCGCCGTTCGCCTGGGCGGCAGCCTTCACCACGGTGGTTGCGAGAGCGGCGTCGGCACTGCCCAGCGACCAGTGCCTTAAGCACCATCAGCAGCCTCTTCAACCGTACCGAAAGAGCCCAGGCCGCGCTGCACCTTGGGCGTGATGTACGGCGTTGGACTGGCACGGCTTCAAGCTCGACTTCACCAGAAAGACGGAGGTGCCACGCTTGTCGTTGGTCTTGAGGAAGACGATTGACTCCTTCAGGATGACCTCGTAGTACTCCCTCGTCTCCGAGCACGAGCCGGGCGGTCGCGAGCTCAACAAGTCGCTCCGCTCACGCAACCGCGCCGATGAAGCCAGGGTGCTCCATCGGTTTCTCACCTTCGTTCCACGATCGTGCCCTGTGAATCACCTTCGTTTCACGATTTTTGTATTTACCCCCCCCCTAACCCTCCCGCGCCTCCGAGGGCCCCGTACTAACTCCAGGGAGTCTCGAAACACCCTCTGGACACCTCCTGGGCAAAAAAAAGCTTCATGTCCTCAGCGGTCCGACCTGACCTCAGAACCGCTCACGAGCACGCGCCGGGAACGGGTGACCGGCCCGGGTACTAGCACCAGTGGAGTGGCGTGGGGGGCCACATTGGATGAGCGCGCCGGCCCACATCCGAGACAGGTGGGTGGATAATAGGTGGAGAAAGGGGGCATGGTGATGGTATGGTGTCGAGGTATGGTGATGGCGGCGGCGCGCCTGAGTGAATTGGGCGTAAGGTCAAACTAAGGTGCTGGAGAGAAAGGCGGGGCATGAGGGATGTGGGATGATGGCGGCGGCGCCTGAGTGCGATTTGGCGTCCCGGAGATGCAATTGTTTGTTGCACGACGTGCGCCCCATCCCCGCGGCCGTGGTCGCCATTGCGAGATCCTCGGCCGCACGCTGGCGCGCAAGGTCCGCCTCGCGGTCCTGGGCGCGCGCGGCCTCCGCACGGTCCTCGGTGGTGCGGAGCACGCGGATCTGGCCAGCGAAGCCCGCCGTGATGTGCACCCTGAGGCCGGCATTGCCAGCCGAGACGTGCGCCTTGATGGCTGCGCTGCCCTGCTCGACGGTCGCCGTGATGGTCTCGACGCTGGCGTCCAGCTTGGCCTCGAGCGACTTCGCGGCCTTTGGGATAGGGCAACGAGCTGCATGCCCTGTGGTACGAGCCCGTGCGCCACGCCGAGGATGGCTCCCTCGTTGCAGGCGGCGTTCGATGACGCGCGCATCTTGTCCGCGGTAAATAGTTGCTCCTGCTTCGAGGTGCTCGCCGAGTTACCCGCCGCCTTACCCGGCGCTGAGCCGAAGGCCTCTCGGGCGACGACCTCTGCGGCAAAGTTCTCCTGGAAAGAAGGCTCGACCAGGGCGAAAGCGTCGGTGAGCGCTTGTGCCGATATGTCGACGAGGTACGCGGCCAAATCCTTCGCGATGCGCTCGATCGTCTTGTGATCCAGCGTGAGGCCCGCCATGGCCGTGCGCAGCAAATAGAGGTCGATGATCTTCGACAGCTGCCCAGCGTTTGCCGGCGCGTGGAGCACGATCTGCACCGGTGCGACAATTGCGTTCGCGATGTGCTTCTTCATGCTGCCGGCGCTGTTCTTTTTCTTGCCCGCCGTCATTTTGAGGGCGAGCGCGCGGATGCATTTGACATCGAATAGGTTGCATATCTGCGCGGGGCGGGGCGAATGGTGAATAAGATCCGGACCTCCATTTATGGCAATCCGAGGCGGCCCCGAAAGGAAATTGGGTTGTTCAAAGGTTGCTGAGGAAGGGCAAAGCTGGCGCACGCGATCAGCGGGCCCGTGCAGCTGTCCGCAGTTCGGGCCCTCAGGAGATTAGGTAGAACTGACCTTTTTCGTACTTCTTTATGTCGGCGTCGCGCCCGTCGCAAGCGAAGGAGTCCGTCAGCGACGGAGAACCAACCAGCGAGGTCTCGCCCTTGACTGAATTCGAGCAGAGTGACCTTGACCCTCGAGCGCCATCGTCCACCGCCAACGCCAGTGTCCAGGTGCTCAAATGGGGCAGTCTCGTGCTGCTCGTCATGCAGAACAGCAGCCTTTTCGTGGTGACGCGCTACACGCGCGCCGGTAATCATCGTGGGCATCTGTATCTACCTTCCGTGGTCGTTCTGATCGTAGAGCTTCTCAAGATGGCCATCTGCCTCGGCCTGATCCTCTTTGGCACAGGCTCGGTCAATGGGATGGCATCCGAGCTGCGTCGGCATGTCTGGGAAGCCCGTTCAGAGACGCTCCGGCTCGGCGTCCCAGCGGCATGCTACGCGCTTCAGAATAACCTCATCTTCGTCGCCATCTCCAACCTCTCCGCCACGGCGGCGCAGGTTCTCTTTCAGCTGAAGACGATCTCGACCGCCTGTTTCACGATCCTCCTGCTCGGCAAGTCGTTCCGCGGTCCGCAGTGGCTCTCCTTCATTCTTCTCACCGCCGGGGTCGTCTTGGTGCAGAGCGAGGACGCCAAGTCCTCCGCCGCCGCGAAAGCGAACCCGTTTCTTGGCGTCTGCGCAGCACTCGTGGCAGCGACGCTCTCGGGCTTCGCGGGCGTGTACCTCGAGAAAATGTTCACCTCTGGTGGCATCTCGCTCTGGATGCGCAACGTGCAGCTCGGCCTCTTTGCCATCCCGCTGCAGCTCTTGGCGATCGTGCAGTTAGACCTCGACAAGGTGCTACGCTACGGCTTGCTGCAAGGCTTCCGCCCGAGTACGTGGATCGTGGTCGCCATCCAGGTCACAGGCGCGCTGCTCACGGCCATCGTGATCAAGCACGCGGGGAACGTGCTCAAAACGTTCGCCGCCGTGCTCGCGCTCCTCATGACGTGTGGGCTGAGCATGCTCATCTTTGACTTCCATCCGACGGCCCTTTTCTGGGCGGGCGTGCTGACCGTGGCCGCCTCGATCTGGCTGTACGCGCGCCCCGACGACTACCTCACGCTGCTCGCGCTGCAGCAGCAGCACAGAGAAGGGTTGTATACAGCTGCATACTGTTTTGGGGTTATTACTGTTTCTGCTGTATCTGCTGTATCTGCTGTATCCCTGATTCTATCTTAAACTTCTATCGCTCGGGGACGTTAACGCGGAACCGAATCCCCGTACTGTACACGAGCCTGTCCCTGTGGCCTCTTGTCGTCGCCCTGCTTCGCCAGGCCGTCGAGCCGCGCGGCGTGTGCCGCTTGCCCGGCAGCGCGACAAGCCCTTGCGGCTAGGGCATAGTCGGAGCTGCGCGTCGGCGGCTCACGCATGCCTCCCGCACCTCCTCCTGGCGCCGCCTGCCCTCTGGACGCTCGCGCCGTCCGTGAGTTATCGCGCTCTGAGGCGGCGAACACGCTTGGCGTCGTCTCGAGCGCATCACGGGCCTCGATCATATGGAGAGCCGCTTGCCAGTCAGCGGCGCCCGCAGCGGCAATGAGCCCCTGGCGAATTGCGACGGCGTCGGCGCTCAGGCCTCTCTGCTCGAGCAGCGCGAACAACGTGAGGGCGGCACGCCATTTGCGGGCAGCGTTGCATGCGCGCATCGCGCCCGTGAGCCCGATGAGGCTGGGAGTGAGACCGTCGGCGAGCATGCTGCGTACAAGGTGCACCGCCAGCCGCGCCGCCGGCCGGCTGCCCACATCGCGGGTGCATGCTATGGCGGTGTGGTAGGTGATGGCGTCGGGTGTGAGCCCCTCTGCGCGCAGCTCCTCCAGCAGGTGGCTCACTTCCTCCCACGCCCCCCCACGTTCGCAGGCTACGAGCGCCGCGTTGTACGTGACGATCGTCCGTGGCTCCTCGTCCTGCCGCATGTCTTCGAGAAGCGACAACGCCACCGGCCACAGCTCGGGGGTGGCGCACGCGCGGATGGCGGAGTTATACGCGATCGTGTTCGGGAGTACTCCGGCAGCGTTCATGCGCTGCAGCGTCGCGAGCGCGTTCGATGAGGCGCCGCCGCGCTCGCAAGCAGAGATGGTTGTGGCGAAGGAGACGACGTCGGGGGACACGTCAGCTGCGACCATCTCATCGAGGAGCGCGAGCGCGCGCTGCCACGCGCCCACGCGGCTGGCGGTGGCGATCGCGGTGTTGTACGAGACCACGTCCGGCGGCGGACCGTTCTGCTGCATGTCGCGGAGCAGCAGCTCAGCCTCCTCAAGCTGGCCGCCACGCTCGCACGCAACGAGCACCGCGTTGCAAGCGACCGTGTCGGGATCGATGCCGTCTGCCTCACGCATGTCGGCGTACAGTGAGAGAGCGATTGGCCACAGCTTGCTCGTCGCGCAAGCACGCATGGCGATCGTGTACGCCAGAACGTTGGGCGTGCACCCAGCAGCCTGCATCTGCTGGAAGACAGCCAGGGTGCGCTCACCAGCGCCAAGGCGACTGTGCGCCGTCATCGCTTCGACATACACCCTTGGCTGATGCCGCGATGATGCGGCAGCGGCCTCCTCCCACCGCCGAAACATTTCGAGTGCCTTGCGGTACTCACCACGTCGGTTGCAAGCGGCCATCTCCGCTGCAAGCGGTGTCGCTGAGAGACCACTTGATGGGTGGAATCCCTGAGCGGAAAGGAGCAGGAAGGGCAGGTTCGCTCTCATTTCTATCCTAGGAATTCACTGTGAAAACCACGTGAAGTTTTTGGTCAATCTACTTCAGTCGAGAGGTTTTAAGTATCCGGATTTGTATTCACGTGATGCGCGCTTTTGTAAAAGACTTTTTCACAGAAGGGCCTCAGAAATGGCGAGCAGCATACTCCTTCGAGTACGCATCCCGAGCGGCAGCACACTCAAGCTGCGCGTCGCGAGCACACTCACCTACTCCGAGCTCCTCTCCATGGCTGCGGCCGAAGCTGGCGCATCGACCGAGTCCTGCGAACTATCGCTGAACAGAGAGAATGCCATTCCCCGCGCCGCTCCTGGCATCTCACTCGCACAGCTGGGATTAGCACATGGCGACCTCGTATACCTGATGGATCGCACCATCGCGGCAGCGCCGCCAGCGGCTGCAGACGATGGCTTCACGCCGACTCAGACCCAAGTTCCAGCCACACATCACCCCATCAACCCAACTCAGGCGGCTGGCGATGAGCCATCGGGTTCGGAGTCTTCTACGATGCACGATGCGCGTGCCCTCTCTCTCGTCACCTCGACCCCGCCGCGGCCACCTACGACGCTCGTGCCGCAGGGCCTTGTCGATGCGATAGCGTCACTGCTGGCCGCGAGCGGAGCTGACGGACCTCATGAGCCCATCGTCGTGGCACTGCACGTGCTGTTGCACCAGTGTGGCTTCGTCCCGCTGCCTGCCGGCGGTAGCGACACTGCAGCACGCGGCAAGCCTGGCGGCGCGGCGCTGCCGCCCACATGGCGCGTCACCGCGCCCGCTCTCTACTCGCTTCGGTATGCTCACGCACGCGCGGCCGGCGCTTCGACGGAGGCGGACGGCGCAGTCCTCGACCTCAAGGCGGTCCCGATGGGCACATCGCTCCTGGTCCACGCCATGACGCTTCTTCCGCCCGCCGCCACTGCAGGCGGCACGGCGACGCTGATTCACTGGGAGGTGAGGGCGTCCGACCACGCGCTCAGCCGTGGGGGCGAGTCTGGGGGTCTCACACTCCTCAAGCTCCCGCGACTGGTGCACACCGCATCCACCACGCTCGTGCAGCCCCTCTTGGATCGCATCGGGACCGCGGCAGCGGCGGCCAGCGGCTCGCGCATGGGCGGCGTGTCACCGGGCCCGCGACTGCTCGACCTGTGCCCGGAGCTCAAGTTCGCTATCCTCGTGCACGTGGCGGACTTTCGGCACCTGGTGCAGGCGAGTGGCACATGCGCCGAGCTGCGCCGCCTCGCTCTCGACGACCTCCTCTGGCACCGGCTCTACGAGGCGCGCTTTGGCGATCCACCACCCTGGGCGCGCGACGCGCACGCGGCCGCCGGCTCCGCTGCCGCTGCCGCGCCCACCGCTGCAAGCGCCGCCGCTGCTTTTCGCCGCCGCCACCAGGAGGAATTGCGCGCTGCACGAGAGGCAGAGCGCTCCCACCGTGCAGCACGCGAGGCTGCGGCAGCAGCACGCTTCCCGCCTGGCGGCATGCCAATGGGGCCATGGCCAGGCGGCGGTGACGGCATGTACCTTGGTGGAATGCCATACGGCGGTGGCATGGTCCCTGGCATCCTCGGTGGCGACTTTGATCGCATCCCGGGCGGAGGGCTGCCACCGCCCTTCGGTCCGAACCCCTTTGGCGGCCGCGGCGGGCCATACGGCGGTGGCGGTCTGCCATTTGGCGGTGGCGGTCTACCCGCCGGCCCCGGGGGATTCCTTCCTCCGGGCGCCGTGCCGCCCGGCGCGCGGCACGATCTGATCTCGCCCCTCCTCGATCCAGATGGCATGAGTGGCATGGGCGGCGGTCTGGGCGGTGGTATGGGCGGCAAAGGGCGTGGGCGCGGGCGAGGCGGCGGGCGGGGTGGCTTCTTCCCAACCATGCCGGGAGGCGGCGGCGGCTTCGATGGGTGGGACCCAGCGGGTGGCATGCTTTGATCGTCGTTTCGTCGTGGCAATGGCTGTGATCAAGGGGAGGCGGCTTAACACTTCCCGATACGTCGCCAGCCTGGTGGCTGGGGCGCACATACCTCGGCACAAACTCGGTTGGTGCGCATCGATCATAATGCGCAAAGCGGGCCCGGCTGATACTCGTCGAACTGAAGAGCGTCTGTTCGGTGCCAGTGTGTCTCCCATGGCTGGGGTCGGTGGTCCCGCGGCGGTTGAGGCGGAAGCGCAAACGCGTGGCCTGGCCTGGCACAGTGTGCCGTGCGTAACGTGTTGTCCGATGTGTGCCGATGGCGATGCGGACGCACTATGGCGGGGGATTCCGGTGCACTGCCGGGGGGGCGGGTTCGCGGATGCCGGATCGGATTTTTGCGTGGCGGTCGGCAAGCGGCCGCCCACAGAGTCTCTGCACAGTTTGGCGAGTGGGCCGTGCCCGCCGGTGCGCGGTGGGCCCCTCGCCCCTTGTCCTGTCGCTCGATCCTGCCGCACCGAACGCGAACCGCCGATTCCGCCGAGACCCGAGTTACACTTACAGAAGTACACGGTTTTAGTGTGATGTAAGTGTGATGCTGTCGGACAGTCCTCAGGGTCAGGCGGAGGGACCGGTGATTGATTCAAACTTGGAAACTAGGGCACCCGGCCTTGCGCTTACACGGCTCGTAATCAGCTGATTAAGCAGCACGGATGTACTGTATGCGCACAGAGCGCAGAACGAAACGCTGTTTTGGCGAAGAGTGGCGGTCCGCCAATTCGCTGGAGGAGTCGACCATCGGCGTGGCGGAAGGCTGCATGCCTCCTGCTCAAGAAAAGAAGGCCGCAGGTTCAGGAGCTCAGTCCACCGGCGGCTCGGCGGCACAAGATGGCGCACAGGACGGGGTGAGAAGCGTGCCGCCGCAGTGCCCTCCGCCCTGTGCATGAGCAGCCATGCACGCACGCGCGCCACAGCATGATCACGACGGCACAACTGGTTGAGCGATCCGATGTTCCCGACTTGTGTGCGCAGGGCGATGAGTCTCGTCATCCTGCAATCCGAGGTGCAGGTGGCTCTCGTGGCAGTGCACAGGTGATTGCTGCGAATGCAGAGGCGGAGACTGGAGATGAGGAGGGTGTCACGCTCTCCGAGTTCAATCGGTGGTTGATTCATGAGGACAACTGGACGAGTGCAGAGGAGGTGCGCGAGCATTATCAGGAGGGGTCGCAGCAGCGCAAAGAGAGGGACGAGACCCATCGCGAGCGTGGAATGGAGCGACAGGCTCAGTCCATCGAACAAATGAAGCTTGCTAAAGGAAAGGTTGAGGAGCACCGCCAGAAAAACTTGGAACAGGGCAAGCAGGTGCGTGAGAAGGTGGCTGATTGGAATCGTGATGCGTACGAGGAACGCGAGGCGCACAAAAAGATCGCGCTCGCGTTGAAAAAGCAGATGAATTCCGCAGTGCGCACTAAGGAGGAGATGGACGCGTTGCTCAGCATGAAGAAGAAACTTGGCGAGGTGGTGAAGGCGGAGGATGCGAAGATCAGTGAGGCGGCCAAATCGCAGCGCGAGGAATTCCTCAAGATCAACAAGGCTCAGGTCGAGAAAGTGAAGAAGGAAACGGCAGACCAGGTGACCGAGGACGCAAAGCGCTTTTTCTTCGAGAAGCGCAAGTCTAGCGTGTCGACGATCAAGAGCGAAGAGAAGACTTGGGAGGAGGCGCGGAAAAAGGCGAGTGCCGACTTCAAGGATAAGGTTGCCCTGCTAAAGGCGAAGTCAAAATCGATCGAAGCGTCTGCGCGCGGGTCACGCAAGACGTTGCAATCGCAAAGAGCACGCGAAGCGGCCGAGATGCGAAAGCTCAAAGCAGAGCAGGCGCAATCTTTCCGGGCGGCCCAGGAGGAGCATGCCGCAACGACAAAGCAAACGGTCTACGCGGCCGTGAACCAAAAATTTGTGCAGCCGCAATCCTCGCGGCGTATGTTGCAGCATCCACACTATGCGGAGGTGACAGCAGTCGTCACCGACATCACGAGCACGATCAGCAAGGAGATCGCTCAGAGTCCACGGTGGCGACCACCGTCGGCTGCAGGTGCGGCGGCAGCCCTGGTGAGCGGAATCAAGCCGGCGGCGCTGCGCATGGCGACAAGTGCTGGAGGAACACGCAAATGAGCACTCTACAGGCGACCGATAGGAGTACAAAGGCGACCGACAAGCAGTACAACAGTTTTTTGCTTCTCTGTAGTCATCTCGCTAGGTGGCCGTGTGTGGTCTGTGGTGCGAGGCCGAGGGTGTGCCGTGCGATGCGTGCGGGCTCTCGTCGGGGCGTGCTCGGCTCTGTTGGGCATGGGGCGGGGTAAGATCGCGTGTGATCGCATGTGTACAAGTTGTCGTGGATAGCGTGCCGCCGTACCCCTGGCGCGGCGGCCGGCGCGGTAGGAGGCGCCGCGCGGTGGCGGGTGGGGACGCAGCGACGCACACCCCGCGGGTACCCACGTCGAGAGAGATTTGTAACTGAACAAGCTACCCACGCGTCGACATAACTCATCGTGCGAATACCGCCTCTTTGATACCGTTAGACGCATATCCTCAGATGAGATACAAGAGATCGTGAGAGTCGTCGGTTTCTGAGGCCTGTAGAGGTCTGTAGAGGTCTGTAGAGGTCTGTAGAGGTCTGTAGAGGTCTGTAGAGGTGCCTCTTTCTGAGCGTAGACGGTAGTAAGAGTGGTCTGTCGAGGTCTCGTAGAGAGACTCTTAAGTGCCACTTACGTGCCCCCCTGCCCGCGATCCTGTGCAAAACACGTCTGCCGCGCTAGCCGGCTCGTGATGAGGGTGGTTTCATTGTATCAAGACTTGAAAGCGCACGACTTCCCAGAGTTACCGGTACCGGTACTGTACTACATGTTGTTCACCGGCAGACCGTCACGACCGTCGCATTTCAGTGAATCATGGGTTTCTTCGTGTCTCTCCCCAGTCGAGCAACAACCGGAACGCACCGTGCGGCACCGCAAAGAGTGGAGATGACGCCTGAGCAAAGAGCCAAACAGCAATTTGAAATCTTCATGACTCGTGTTGGTCTCCCTCAGACGCCTGAGTTCATCGCCCAACAGGCGCATCTTCGAGAGACTCGGGAGAAAAAACACGCGGCAATAGCCCTCACGCGCCAATTGCAAATGGACGTCCCTTCTAAGAGCCAAGTCAAGCTCAAGATGCATCCTCAGCCAGAAACTGGAACACAGGTCCATTCCATGACCTGGGCATGGGCGACGACGGACAAGCAGGCCATTCGGTCAAAGTCATCAGTACGACAGCATCGGCTGCCACCACGTCTCGCCGAATCGACCCACTCGGCCGAATCCGGTGGTTCACATCTGGCCACGCCGTGCTCCATGACGGATGCGTCACGCTCTGAGCCATCCACTCCACGCTCGGCACCATCCGCAACATCCTCGCCACGCTCTGCACCATCCGCAACATCCGCAACATCCTCGACGCGCTCTGCACCGCCAACGCCTCGATCGGTTGCATCATGCTCGCCTCGTCAACTCGACATGGCCAAGGCCACTTTGCGACATGCTTCTGGCGTCAAGCACAAGGAACTGCAGGAGAAGATTTTGCTGCAGCGTGGCGTGGTCTCGGCGCCCGGCGGCTTCGCGATCTCGGCGATCGGGGAGGTGGCGCAGCTAGACTTCGCCGTTCAGCGACGCATCAGGGGGCTTCTTCCCGGATATCACGTGACGCATTCAGCGGTGAAGGATGGCGACGACAAGTCAGCCGACGGACCCGTCGGCCGAGTGGTGGCGCACCAACCGTTTCTCGAAATCCGCGACAGCCATGGTCACGTGCTAGAGCACGCACCGCTTGCAGTGCGACCGCCTCCCTCTGTGCTGCCCACTCGCGGGCGGATGACTTGGATAAGTGGGGCGGGCTCTGTTCCTTTGACGCAAGCGCGCGTACGTCCACCGTGTTGTACAATTACCATCGAGTGCGCCCTTGCGCTTATGGACTGTGTGCGGACCACGACGACGTGGAGGGCACTGGCAGACGTGAAGGGTGCTACGGGCGTGACGATGCGAGACGTTGCCACCCACTTCTTGCGCCCGTGGACTCAGGGCACGGGGTGTTCCATCGCTTTGTTGCTCTTAGCGCTAGACGGTGGTGACGTCTATGACCCGCCACCTTTGAAGCCAGCTGATGCCTTCGTGTCATTCGCATGGGACGGCGCTGTAAGCGACTTTTTGGAAAGCTTGCATCAAATGGCTCGAGTCGTGCCACTGAGCACTCGGATCTGGGTGAGCTGCTTCAGTCTCTACTTGCCCGAAGACGCGGTAGTCGGGAGCTTGATGCATGCCGAGCAGATCGATGCCGCGTCAACCGTGATCGAGTCACGACCACGCCTCGGTCTATTCGTGGTGCACTCGAGTGCTGTCAACGTTTACTCAAGGCTGTGGGTTTTATACGAGCTGTGGTTTGCGCAACAGCTCAAGGTCAAATGCCAGGGTCTGATCGACGCGACGCGTTGGCCGGCTGAGCTGTTTTCGCTCGAGGCAGCCGCCATCGACAAGGCTCTTGAGACACTCGCTGGCGTATCGCGTTGGCAGGACCGTGTGTTCCTGTTGCGCAATCGTCTCGCGAATGTCGAGCTCTCTGCGGTGGCGCAATCGGCGAGGACCTTCTTCGAGCAGACCCTTGAGGATCTCCGAGCGTCGCATGCACCGATGGACTTGGGACGCACGGGAAAAGAGATGATGGCCGCCGGATGAGAACGGCCGGGTATAGCACAGCGCGCGCGCGCTGTCGCATTTCGCGCCTCGTTTAGAGGATGTTGATCTCGGCCTCGGGTTCAAGCGGATCAGGGCGGGGGCGGATCGACACAGCCTTAGAATGCTCCTCCTGTGCATTGCCCCCGTGCCGCGCCGACCCGCCCGGAACTGCGTGTCGTGCACAACCTCTCCGCTCTCGCCACGGCCACGCGAACCGGCTACCGCGACAGCCCCATCCCGTCGGCGTCGGCGGCCTTCCCGGCGCTTTATCATTTTACGTTATCTTCCGTTCAAGGGAGCTCCAGGTCGCCACCGATTCGATTCGATTACACGCCCTCCACCGCCGCGCGGGCGCGCGCTGGCGGCTCCGCGCCTCCCCCGCGCGGCCGGGCGGATGCGGAAGTTATCGGATTTGTCGGGATCTGAACAAAACACTCTCACTCAATTTATCTGACTATTCAGTAAAGCTCTAGGAAGGAGGGGGATCGGGGCGACGGGGGTTCGGTTCCGTACGTTCGACGTCCGAGCGTCCCGAGCGCGTACGGCCGTCCGAACGTCATGTCTTCAGCTTGGCCTTTTCTTTCCTGTGCTGCGCCTTGCTCTTCTTCGGATCCTTCCACGCTTGCAGCTGATTGTGCGGGTCGAGCTCCTTGAGGTTGGTCTTCTTCTTGACGATCTGGATGACGTCTTCATCGTGTAACGTGTGCTTGAGTCCGACGCGCTGCGGAGTGTGCTTGACACTCGAGCCCCAGATCATTGCGTAGTCGAAAGCGACGAGCAGCGATTTGTGCACCTGCTTGCACGCGGCCTCGACCGTGCAGCCGTGGCGCCCATGGGTGAGCACGAGCGGGTCATCGAAGTCGGGCTTCACGCCTTGCTTCTTCGTGTAGACGCGTGTCAAGCCGAGGTACTCCCAGAGCTTCTCCTTGAAGGCTTCGTGGTTGAGGCCCATCTGACATGAGAGCACCATCGTGTGGGGCATCGAGCACACGCGCTCGCACTCTTCGATCGAGGTCATGTCGATCTTGTTGTACACGTACAGGCAGCGGACATACTTGCGGTTCCCCTCAATGATGTCGATAAACTGGTCGATTGTGCAGTCCTCGCGGAACAAGACCTCAGCCGAGTGGATCTTGTACTCGTGCAGGAGCTGCTTCACGTCCGTCTCGGTAATGTTGACCAGCTGGCACGAGGCGGAGATGGAGACATTGCCGTCCTTCTTGCGCTTGAAGTACACATTCGGCGGCCGTTGGTTGAGCCGGATGCCGACGACGTCAAGCTCGTGCTCGAGCAGCTGCCGCTGGCGGTCCGCCTTCCCAGAGCCCGCGTCGACCACCAAGAGGATGAGGTCGCACGACTTGGCGACGCCGATGACCTGCCGGCCGCGGCCCTTGCCTTCAGAAGCGCCCTCGATGATCCCCGGCAAGTCGAGCAGCTGTATCCTCGTATTCTTGTAGTCGATGATTCCCGGGATGCACGTAAGTGTTGTGAACTCATATGAGGCCGCTTCCGACTTTGTCGCGGTGAATGTGCTCAGGATGGTCGACTTACCAACGGACGGAAAGCCTATCAGCGCCACGCGCGCGTCGCCGACCTTCTCGACATCGAACCCCGTGCCTTCCTGTGGTCCACCCGTCTTTGGACCCGCGAGCAGCTCGGTGCGGTACTTTGCGAGCTTCGCCCTGAGCGAGCACAGGTGGCTCATCGTCGCTTTGTTGATCTGCGTACGCGAGATCTCCTTCTCAATGTCCTTGATCTTCTCGACAAGCGTCGACATATCTGCGTCGAATTGCCGTAAGGACTCGCGCGCGCGGCGCACGTCTTCTTGCAGATCTGCCACACGATCGGAGCCTCACACAAGTCCGCAAAGTCAACACTTCTGTGAACGTGTAATTGGAATCACATCTGAAACATATTAATCCCGAACCGCCTGTGCAGACTTCTATCGAGACCGCTTTTCTATGTAATAAGTTCTGCAATCTCTCTCCACTATCCGACCAGGTGCTCGCCGTCCGGCTCCCGGCTGGCCGTATGTTGAGCATGGGCGAGGGCGAATGGGATTGGCCCGAGGAGAAGCCGATCGCCAGCACATACTACAACACGGCGGTCTGCGGCGTCCCGCCACCGCCAAAGATTTTGGCAACGGAAACGGTCGATGAGGACGACGTGTCCAAGCGGATTACGATGGTTCGCAATTACTCCTGGTCGGATGACACCAACTACATCCGCATCTACGTGCCAGTGCCAGGTGTGTCGAGCGAGGGCGTGGCGGTCTACATCGAGGAGGACAGCATCAAGGTCCACGCCATGACTCCTGAGCATGGCCAGTTCACCATGGCACTCAATCGGCTGTATGACAAGGTGGACGTTAGTCAGGTGTGCGCTGCACGCGCGTTGTTGCACTCTCAAACTCGACGCCACGGCAACGCTGCGGCGTGTGTCTCGAAGCGTGCGTCGCCGGTTGCGTGTGCCCACAGTCAACCTACAAAGTTCAAGGGCGCAAGGAGAGGGTCATCATCGCGCTGGCCAAATTCCCGCCGCCCGGCTACGGCGACGATTCGTACGTCAACTTCAAGCCATGGTACAAGCTGCATCATGGAACCACGGACAATATCGACGTGGTGCAGCAGTTCGAAGATGCGCGGCTGCAGCGCGGCGTGAGGATGAACGAGGCGTCGACGCCCAAAATGCCCACGACGCCAACGACGAATAGTAGGAAATAGGTAGGTGATGTTGGTGCTGCGTCACACTAAATTAGGACATCTGTGCGTTTTGCGAACCTTCTCGCGAAATATGATTTCTTCCACAAACTCATGCAAACTGCTGTGATCACAGGCCTCGTTTCTCGTTTGCAATGTGTGTCGTATTGGCCGCGACAGCCGCCGCTCTGGCCCTGGTGCCTGCTCCGGCATCGACGATCGTGGTGGGCGGAGGTCCGGCTGGCCTTGCAACGGCCATCGCTCTGGCCAAGCGTGGCTGGTCGTCCATCACAGTCCTCGATCGGCTCGAGCCTCCAGCGTCCCCCGATGATGAGTCAGTCTGGTCGGATACAGCGAGGCACTATCTCGTCGGCTTGGGAGGCCGCGGCCAGAGATCGCTGTCTGCCATCGGCGCCTGGGCGGACGTGGTCGAACCCTACTGCAGCCGAGTGGTCGGGCGCAAGGACTGGGCACCAGGCGCGGTGGAAGGCATAGAGCGAATCTTCACGGACCGGCCCTATGAGACTCGCGTCATCCCACGGTCGCGGCTGGTCGCGTGCTTGCTGCGCCACGCGGAGCGGGCGTACCCCGGAGTCATTCAGGTGCGCCACGGCATCGAGGTGAGGGAGATGGTGTGGAAGGGCAAGCTTAGTACGGAGTACGAGCGCTGCGTGCTCAAGTGCAACCCGTGCGCCATGCCCGACGCGGACCGCTCCTCCAACGACCCCGAGCCTCCCAACGCAAATGGCGAGAATGTGCCAGAGGCCTGTGCTCTGGTGGACGAGGGCGGGGCGTTCGAGCTGGATGCCGCCTTCGTCGTGGGCGCTGACGGCTCACGACGGACCGTGGCCAACGCGTTGGTGGCGCAGGACCGCCAGCGATGGGTATGGCCAGGCCGTCGCTTACGCGTCACGCGGTACAAGGACACTGCCGTGCGCGTGTACAAGACGATCCCGCTGGTCTTTCCGCCCTCTTGGCGCAAGGACATCAACTACTCGGCGCGCACCAAGACAGTCAACTTCGACGCGCTTCCGTGCCTAACGGGTGAGTACTGTGGAGTGTTGCTCATCAAGCCCGAGGACGAGGTCGCACAGGGGCTCGGCGACGCGGCCGCTGCTCGCGCCTACTTGGACGCGACCCTCCCGCAGTTCTCGCCGTACATTCCCGATGCCGCGCTGCCTGGGATCGTGGCCAAGCCGCCCAGCCGCCTGCCACAGTTTCGATACGTGGGGCCGCGCTTGCATCTGCGAAGCTCGACGGTGCTGCTCGGCGATGCTGTCCACCAGGTGAAGCCGTACTTTGGTCTGGGGGTCAACGCAGCCTTCGAGGACGTCGCCGCGCTCGATCGGTGCCTCGACGAAGCTCCCTCGATGGGCGCGGCCCTTGCCGCTTTCAGCCGGCAGCGTGCTCCAGAGGCGCGAGTGCTCACTCAGATCTCCCGCTCATTCGACCGCGGCGGCGTGCTCGCTTTCTTCACCTTCATCCTGCCGCTCATCCTCGACGGCATCTTCCATGGTGCCTTGCCGCGCCTGTTTGCACCCAATACCCTCGCAATGCTCCAGCGGCCGGAGCTCACCTTCAGCGCCATCCGCCGTCGCAAGCGGATCGACCGAGCACTCCAGCTGGCCCTGATCGGGACCGCAGGCGTGCTCGCAACCCGATTGACCCTCACTCTCGTCCGTGCCGCCGCGAATCTGCTGGCGGCCGGAGGCGCCGTGCGGGCGCCGCTAGTGGCAGTCGCGGCGCTGCCGATGGCCGCGGCCCTCTCTACCGCCGCGTGGCGCTTTCTCGGAGCTCGTGTGCGCGGCGACGTGGCGGATGTCCTCGCGGCGCAGAAAAAAGGCCTCGAGGGAGAGCAGAGCGAGGCAGAGTGAGAGCCGAACCTTCCAAAGCCCCGCGCCCTCCATAACCTCCATGAGAGAGCTGTGTACAAGAGCGCCTACTCTGTTTGCATGGCGGAGTCATGATTGCACCGTGCTGACGTTTTTCAGATTGTGTTTTGGAGCGAGGGGGGGTAATTTTGGAGCGATCTGCCCAGGACGGCGTCTTTGAGACCACGCGCCCTCTCGTCATCTTGCAAAGAGTGCGCAGGTCATTCCCTCGACCAACCCTCGATCGGTCTGATGGCAGAGTGCGAAGTCGTGCCGCCCACGGATGCACCAGACGTGCCGGTGTCGCAGAGCCTCTTCACGTCAGTGGTATCCGAACTGGAGCAACACAGCCAGATGATTGAGAGCTGGGAACGGGAGAAGGGCAAAGAGGACGAGGAGGAGGACCCGTGGGTATTTGCGATGCCAAACGAGAGCGTTGAATCCTTTTTGGCATCCTTCCCGCCGTCGTCGACGGAGAAGTCGTGGATTTCGACGGAGCACGTTGGGCGCAAGAAGATCATTGAGGAGTACTATGTGAAAACAGTTGGCTCGGAAGGGTTGCCAGATAAGACTAAGCTCTCGGAAGCCTGGGAGCAGTGCACGCCCAAGTCGACGGAGTCGCTCACTCGCATCCTCAAGGAGCACAAGTACGGGAGCGGAAAGTGGATGATTTTCGCGCCGGCCACGGACGTGAACGAGATGTGGGAGAGGATCGTCGAGGCGCTCTGGGATGGCAAGCTCGGGCACTCGGCCAAAGTGAGCGGCGCCCTGACGGACGCTTCCCAGTCGCACGTGATCTGCGTGTATGTCGATCCATTCTGGGAGACCGCTGAAATGGAGCGCGTCCTCGCGGGACTGCGTGCGTGTGGCGTGGAGGACGCGATCAAGTTCAAGCCCGATGGCGTGAGCCTACTCAATATTTACAAGGACAATGAGTTTGGCATCCCGCCCTCCTTCTTTTCGGCGTCCAAGGGATCGCTTGTGCTACAGAAGCAGTTGGGCGGCTCTGACACGCGCCGCTGGTGCAAGAACGGCTCCAATTGCAAGCACCTCAAGCAAGGCAGGTGCAGCTACCTGCACAAGGATGAGGACTTTGTCAAGAAGGAGGTTCCCGAGTGGCGTAAGGTGGATGAGGACGGCATGATGCAGCAGAAGCCGGCGCGCGGCTCACGCTATGGCAACCCGACGCGTACGGCGCCGCGCCCGGAGCTGCCCCCGAGCAAGAAGGACGAGAAGAAGAAGAAAGAGGAGGCCGCGAAGAAGAGCAGTGCCTTCGCTGCGCTCACCGGCATCGGGGACGAGGACGCGGACGCCATCCTCGAGAAGCAGCGCAAGAAGCTTGAGAAGCGCGCGGCCAAGAAGGCGGCGGAGGACGCGGCGATCGCGGAGAAGGCGCGCGGAGATTTCGAGGCACTCAAGGCGGGCCTCGGCTCTGGAAATTGGGCGGACGAGGACGAGGACGAGGACGCGGACGCGGAGACGCCCGCGGCAGATGAGGACGAGGACGACGAGGACGAGGACGACGAGGACGACGAGGACGAAGAGGACGAGGAGGACGAGGAGGACGAGGAGGGCGAGGACGGCGAGAAAGGCACGGATGGGCCAGGGAACGCAGGGGAGAGTGCGGACGCACGGCCTGTGCCAACCCCACCGCCACCACCTCCTGTGGCGGAGAAGAAGAAGGAGAAGAAGAAGACGGCCGAGGAAGAGGAGGCCGAAGCGCTGCTGGCGGCGCTCGACGTGAAGGAAGAGACCAAGGAAGGGGGTCAGTCGAAGGCGGCCGCCAAGCGTGCCAAGAAGAAGGCGGAGGAGGAGGCGCGCAAGAAGGCGGTGGGAGCAGAGTCGACCACCACGAGCGCGCCCAAAGAGGCGGATCAGAAGGACGGCGCAGCCGCCGAGGAGAACGAAGCGCCGCAGGAGGAGGCAGCGGGCGGCGAAGGCGGCGCGCCTCTGTCGGCCGAAGAGATCAAGGCGCGCTTGAAGGCAAAGGCGGAGGCCGCCAAGAAGAAGGCGAAGCCCAAGACCGCGGCCGAGGTCGCTGCGGCCGAGGCCGCGGCGCGCCCTAAGGATAAGAAGAAGGCTGCGCCGACGTGGAGTTCGGGCGGTGCAAAGGTGGGGCAGAAAGCGCGCGGGTCCGACAACAAGTACCAGGGTGAGTAGGCAGGCCGGCTGCGACAGGCACCACTGTTGGATTGGGGCAGCAATCAGGCACCACTGTTGGACTGGGGCAGCGTTGCGGGCTTCGCTTTCGAAACGGCTGGGTGATGCATGGGCCGCGACGTGCTCCGCGACGTTGCATGGCGACACAGGCCCCGCCGGACGTGGGAGGCACGTATCTTTACGTTCCGCATGGTGAGGACCACGTGATTTCCTCAGACCGCCCCCGTTTGCGGGAGCAAGGGAGAGAACGAGAGACTTCATTGAATTAGCATGACATGAGGGGTTTGGAAACAGTTTGGAAACAGTGGTAACCGGCACAGAGTCGTGAAGAGTTTCTAACCGTTGGCTGTGAAGGCAACATGTGAGACACCCCCTGAGGCACCTCTGAACGTTTAAAAACAGGGACCCACCTCACGCCGCTAACGGGCTCCCCCCGGTGTCTTATACCGGTCGGCTCCCGCCCCGTGATCTATAAACCGTACCGGTTCCGTGTGCCTTTGTGCGCCCGCGCGTCCCGTGTGTCCCGGCTACCCCCGGAGTCTTTTACCGGGCAAGGGTCTCGACTTGACTTGACTTGACTTGACTTGAAGCGACCATTTTCGCGCCGCGGCCGAGCGCAGTGCGCGAGTGGTGGGGCGCTCTTCGTGGACTAGCCCGAGCCCACTAGATGCTGCTCAGCGTCGCCGTCTATATCGACGAGCTACAGCTCGGCGCAACAGCCACGCCATCAAAACCCGCGGTCGCCTTCCGCGTGCCAGGGTACCCGTCCGTGCTTGTGAAGCGTCACCAGCGACCGAGTGATCTCCCTGACGATGAAATGGGCGAGAGAGTCCATTTCTCGCATGGAAAGTCCTGCCTGATTCACTGGGATGGCCCCGTGTCATCGATTGCTACCGGCCTGCGGCTCGAGTTCTATCTCGTCGATCTCACTGAGGAGCCCAGTCGTCGACCACTCGGAAACGCTGGCATCTTGCTTGGAGCAGCAGTGCATAGCCTACGCCCGCGTCAGCGCAAGCCGGACGCGTTCACACGCATGCGAGTGCGCATGAATGACGTCGTAGGCAATTTTGTTGCGACGCTGCACGGCCGCTGCCGTTTTCAGACGCTCGGCACGACGATGATCCCCCACTTGCTCCAAACCCTGTCAAGGGCTCCGACGACGGCACCCGTTGCAGATATCGCCATTCCTCCCATCGCCACGGCGCCCGCCGCCGCGCCTGCCGCCGCGCCTGCCGCCGCGCCTGCCGCCGCGCCTGCCGCCGCGCCTGCCGCCGCGCCCGCCTCTGCCGTCCCAGTCTCCTATCCGCAGCTTGGTCCGGGCCCCTCAACCCTCGCCACTCCGATGGCAGAGCCGTCAGGCGACGCTGCTTGCCGCGCCATGCTCGACGCGCAGCTATACGTTCGGACGGGCATCGGTGCAAGCCTCAGCGAGGATCCGAAGGTGAGCACGAGTGCATGCCACGTGGCATGCGTCGGCGCCACTAATTGCGCCACTCATCAAGGAGGGGAGCATGCCACGTGGCAGCCCAGGCCCGACGAAGCGTTACACGCGCGGCTCATGGCGCAGCAGCACGAGCTCTCGAGGCTGAATGAAGCGAGTGAGGCTGCGAAGCCGCTGCCCACTATCGCCGCGTTGCCTTCCATCCCCACCTCCACTATCGTTGCGACCGGCTCCGCCCACGACGACGCTGCCCACGACGACGCTGCTCACCACGACGCCACTATCGTTGCGACCGGCTCCGCCCACGACGACGCTGATCACGACGACGCTGCTCACCACGACGCCACTATCGTTGCGACCGGCTCCGCCCACGCGCCGCTGTCGCCCGAGCTCCCTATCGCGGTGTCCAAGCCGACATGTGACCTTGGGTCTCCGGCGCCAACGCCGCTGCAACCTGCCGCCCATGCGGCCCTACCTGGCGCACATGCGGCCCTACCTGGCGCACATGCGGCCCTACCTGCCGCCCATGCGGCCCTACCTGCCGCCCATGCGGCCCTACCTGCCGCCCATGCGGCCCTACCTGGCGCACATGCGGCCCTACCTGGCGCCCATGCGGCCCTACCTGGCGCACGAGCGGCCCTACGCGCGCCCCCGCCGCCGTCCCGGCAGCCGGCGCCAGTTCAGATGGCCGCTCGTCCGCCGGCACCAGCGGCCGTTGCGTACGAGGGTCCGCACGCGCTGCAGCAGCCGCCTGCACTCTTCTTCCACAACTGCGGAGAGACTCCCGGTGCGCCAGCCCCGAGCGTTCCACCGCTCGAGGAGGCGACTGCTCTCCAGGCCACGGCCACCAGCTTAGCGGCCGCGTCACCAGGGTGGATGAATCCTGCGGCGTCGCTCGCGTCATCGGAGGAGGCAGAGGCAGAGGCAGAGGCCTCAAATGATCGCGTGCTTCCGAGCGATGCACCTCAAGCCGCTGGGCCTACGCTTCAGCACCGAGCGGCGCGCGCTGCGGCAGCTCTCGTGAGTCACATCACACCCGTGCCTCCCTCGCCAGCAGCCGCAGCGCCGCCGCGGCCGTCGCCGCCGCCGCCGCCGCCGCCGCCGCCGCCGAGCACGACGCCCCGCAATTCCGTGAGCCTGCCCGTCCTCAGCGGGCTCGCTAGCAGCGTGGCCCCTCGCTCGAGCGCTGAGGGCGGTGCACTCGAGGGTGGCGTCGAGGGCGGCGTGCTCGCAGCCCTGTTGCGAGAGCTTGAGCACGTGCGCACGCCCGAGTATGCCACAGAGGTGATCCGAAGCTCCATGCTCGCCCGCCTCGCGAGCGCTGCGGCGGCCGTGCACGCCCCTGGTGGACACCTGCCCCTGGGGGGTCCTATGCCGTCATCTCTCGAATCGCGCGGTTTGGCCCTGAGAAAAGCTTTGGCACCCAGGGGCATTGCGGCAAGCGAAGGTGGCAGCAGAGGCGGCGGAGGCGGAGGCGGAGGCGGCAGTGGCCGGGGCCGAGGCGCGGGAGCGACCTCTGGCGCACGCAGCCGGACGGCGGCACAAGGCTCAGCCCGGAGCTTCGAAGGTGGGAGTGCCACCGGCACCAGCGGCACCGGCGCCGACGTCGGCCCTCGGGATGCACCGCGCTCGAGTCGGCCGCTCCCGAGTGGCTCCAGCGGTCCTGCCAGCCGAGGTGGCATGCGCGCCCCTTCACAGATCCTGAGCCCCGCCTCGATCGTGGGCCTCCACCACGCCACGACTCTCCCGGACGAGTGCAGCCGTCGCTACGCGAGCGTCGACGCGGATCCGCTTGGGCCGCAGCCTGTGCCGCAGCCTTTGCGATCGCCGGAGTTCCCAGGTGAAGCTCTCGGAGCTCTTGGCGCCAGCTGCGCCAGCTGCGCCAGCTGTGCCAGCTGCGCCGCCTCGGGCATCCAATTGAATTCGCTGCGGAGCAGCACGAACGTCGGTGGCGGCGCTGGCAACGCCGGCGGTGTGGTCAGCATCCCCGCGCCGTCGGCGGAGAGGCAGATCCTCATGCAGCACCTACAAAAAGCGTTCCAACGGCTGGACAAGGTGGGGAGCGGGGTGTGCCCGACTGGGCCGCTCTTGCGGGCGCTGCAGCTCATTCTGTCCTCGCAGGCATCTTCATCGCGCTCGAGCGGCGGCTGGGCTCGCGGCCTGCGTGCCGTGTGCGAGGAGCTCGCTGCCAAAGTTGCTGCGCTTCAAGAACAGCCAGGGCTGGACAGAGAGCTGGACAACCTGACGGTCGCTTGGGAGGAGGTGCTCGAATTGGTCACTGAGGATATCAGGGCCAGAGGAGCAGAAGCGTAGTAACGAGTTTTAAACGTTCTCGCCCTATGAGACGTAACTGCGCACGCCTCTTCATGGATGATTGGCTGTGAATTACGGCTGTCTAGACTAAAATGGAAAACCGCTGGGAGCGCGGAGTCGCGAGCAGCACTGGCGCAGATGCAGTTCCAGCTGCGGACGCCATATCGGAGGGCCTGTTATCGCTGCTCGCGCCGATGGTTGGCAAGTGCGACTCGAGCATTCAGCGCACCTTGCAGAGCCAGGCGGTGCTCTCGCAAGAGATAGACCGTGTCGCGTTGGAATTGCAGGCTTTCCTTGCGGTATCTGCTCTGCCATCATTTTCGCAACATGCACAGCGTCTGGCCGATATCCGCCGACGCGTAGCACATGCAAACAGCACTATGGTAGCCGTACAGGCAAGACTCACTCGTGTGGAGGAGCTGGCGGGCAGGCTTGAGCGTGAGCAGGGACTCACTCTGCAGCGCAGTGGCGGAGCTGGCTAACATTACGTGCGGGTTGCCTAGGCGCGATGAGTAAATAAGTGAACTTCACATTTTCCCCGCGCTGTGTCACACACACTGCAAATCGGGAAGACTTCGCTTGGAGATCATGTGCCACTGTGCGCTTTCCCACACGGTGACGATGACACGATGTGCCGTCATTGAAGGGCGGTTGAGCGAGCTTGAGGGGGCGGGGCGGGTGCACCGGCGTGCCGCGGGGGCCCCACCGGGACCCAGGACTCACCTGGGGCGCACATCATCGCGCCGGGCCGCCCGCCAGAGGCGGAGTGCCTCAGGGGGGGCGCTGCCGGAGGTCCGCAGGCGCCGAGAAGGCGAGAGCGGGGCCATCCACTCACTACGAGTCTCGCGATTGGTCGCTGCCGGCGTCCGCTCCACTCCTTGTTGCAGCGGCCTTCGCGCCCTTGGCGATCCGGATCTGAGCCTCGAGCACGTCGCGCTGCACCTGCCAGAAGACGGCCTCCTCGAGGTTCTCGGCAGCCTCGCATGCGCAGCTCAACTCCTCGAGCAAGATGAGAATGAACCTCTCGGGGCGCAGCTCGCGCACGTACTCATCGTGCAGCTGGCTCGCAGGCATCGCGACGCTCGCGTAGGCGGGCAGGTCGTGCCGGCCTCGCAGGCGACCCTCGGCCAGCACATCTATGTACAGTTCCTCCTGCTCACGTTGCGCGGGCAGGCGCAGAAGGTAGCGTGGCGATCGTGCGCTGCGGAGCACAGGGGGCAGCTCGAGCTCAACGAGCTGAAGCGGCAGCCCCAGCCGGCGCGCAAGTGCTGCGTAGAGGACACAGAGCATGAAGACAGCCGCCGGGCCGCCCGAGCGACGAACGAGATGCGCTAGGCTTGTGTGATCGGCTGTCGCATCACCCTGATCGCGTGCTGTGTACCGACAGACCTCGAAGAGGAGCAGGTTGAGGGAAAGCAACCCGTTCTCCATCGACATCCTCCCAAACTGCGCCGCAGGCACGACGCGCAGCGGCGCACTGCCCACGCCGTTCACGTTCACGCCGGCACGCGGCAGCGCTCGGGTTCTCGTGCGGCCCGCGCTTCCCTGAGCGCCCGCACTTCCCTGAGCGCCCGCGCTGCCCTGAGCGCTTCCCCTGGGGCGGTACGCAGCGCGATTGCGCACCGAGGAGCGCGCGGCACGAACGGCATCGCCGTGCCGAGGCGGTGAGGCGACGGGCGACGGGTCTTTGGGCGGCGTCTCGACGGCCCCCGGCTGCATCTGCGCGTCGAGCTCGCGAGTGAACCAGATGTACCCCGCTTGCTCCGCGAGTGAGTCGAGGCCTTCCCATACGTCCGTAAAGTTGTCGCGAGCGTACAGGACGCGGTGTACGGTGAGTGCCACGTCCTCAAGGGTTAGCACTCCATCGTCGCCGGTCTCGCCGCCGCTCTCGGGGCCGCTCTCGGGGCCGCTCCTGCTCTCACTGCTCCCTCCGCTGCCACTGCTCCCGCTGCCGTTGGGCGTTCCACTGCCTCTGCCACCGCCCATGCTGCCGCGGCTCCCACCGACGCCTCTGCGATCGCCGGCGCGCGCCTTGCCGACACTGCCGTCGCCGTCGGCGATGCGGAAGCGGCTCTCGCGGGCGAGGAGGGGCGCGAGGCGTCTCCACACGTCCGCCGCACGCGTGGCCGCCCGTTGCAGCCCCTCGAGCACCTCCGACTCGGTACGCGACAGCCGAGCTTGGCGCGCGTACTCACCGCCCACTCCCTCGATGAGACTGAAGTACAGGTCCTCTGGGTTGAGGGCCTGCGCGCCCGTGGCGTTCGCATCCAGAACGGACGCGTCCAGGGCGGACGCGCCGGTACGCTCGCATAGCGCGGGGGCCGACGCCGCCGCGGGCAGCCAGACGGCCGCGTCGAGCTCCTCGCGCAGCTTGTCCGGAGACCATTGGCACGCAGCGGCGTAAAAGTCAAACTCGGACGCGTCGGCCGCGCCGATGGAGACCATGCGTGCCGCGGCGGCTGGCGTGCACTCCCACAGCCCAAACAGGACCTGATTGGCGTCGGGCACGTCGCACCGGCGCGTGAGCACGCGCAATCCACGCCGAGCTGCGAGCACATCTCCGCCGATGTACAGCGGGCGCGTGCGAAACGGGCGCAAGAGAAGGTCGTCCCGCCGCGCGAGGAGGTCGGCAATGGTCCGATTGGCCGGTCGTTGCATCAGCAGTCCAACGGTGCCCTCCGTCTCTGAGTGCTCGAGCACAAGGACCACCGCACGGCGCAGCAGTGGCTGCTCGGGGAAGACGGCATGCGGCTGGGCCAGAAGGACGCAGCCGCGCTCAGGCACGGCCAGCTCGTGCACCCACCAACGCGAGCGTGATGGGGGTGCAGAGGGTGCCGGAGGCGGCGGGAGGCCCCAGTTGTAATTGTCATCAGGTCCGGGCGGCACCTCACCGCGATTGCGTGAGGAGTGCTCACCGTCGATCAGCATGGCACGGAGCTCCCGCCAATCGAAGTGTGGCCTCTCGCCCGCGAGAAGGGTGACTGACGGGTGGCGGACGGCAGCGAACCTCACTGCTGCCAACCTTGGCGGAGACCAGACCAGAGTGCAGGAGCTCAACATCATAATCACACAAAACATTGAGAACCAGAGACCGCTCTGGAGTTCACGAAGAACTCGGCTCTGCACGGCATACGAAAGAGACACTGCGGAAAGTATTATTCCACCGTTGATAGGTATGTTCATATTCTCGTGTGAAAAAGGCTCGCGCGGGAGCCCGCGGCGGTGATGTCTGCGGCTCTGGTCGGGCTCGATGGCATCAAGGACGTGAAGCGGCATGACCGTTCGATCCGACTTTGGGGTGCGGCCACGCAGCGCGGCCTTCAGGGCGCGCAGGTCCTCGTGCTCGGCGCCAATGGCCTGTCCAACGAGGTGTGCAAGAACCTCGTGCTCTCGGGCATAGGCCGCCTAGTCATCCAAGACGCGGGCGTGCTGAGCGCCGAAGACCTCAAGAAGAGTGCGCTCTTCTCGGTGCCGCCCGAGCGCGCGGGCGCCAGCCGTGCACAGCTGCTCGCCGAGCACCTCAAGGAGATGAACCCGAGCGTCAACGTTGAAGGCAAGCAAGCCAACGTGACGAGCTTCGACGCAGCGTTCCTGCGCACTTTCCACTTTATCATCGCGACCTCGCGCGGCGTCGAGTCTATCCGCGAGGCCGATGTGTGCACCGCGGTACTTGAGGGGCGCGGCGGCGCGGACGAGACGACGGGCGAGCCGCCCGACGAGCCGCAAGCGAAGCGGCATTGCGCCAACGGCGACAGCGGGCCGCCAGTCGCGCGCAGCAACGGCGCCCACGTCGTGGTTCCGCTGCGCAAGCTTTGCGAGCCCGGCGCGTCGCCAATGCCGCGCATTCTCGCCGCGGCCACCATCGGGCTCGAGGGCTTCTGCTTCTTCGACCTGGGAGAGGCGCGCTGCATGCTGTCGCCCAAGAAGGCGGCGGCGGAGGCGCAGGCGCCGCCCGCCGACGAAATGCCCGTGGGCGTGTGGGAGCGCGCCTACTACCCGACCATCAAGTCGGCCTGCTCCGTCGAGTGGCCATCACTCACCACCCGCGTGCCGCGCCTGTACTACGCGGTGCAGCTGCTGCGGCATGCCGCAAGCTCTCTCACGGCAGGATCGAGGTCCCCCGTGCCCTCACCCGTGCCCTCGTCGCTCGCCGACGCGACGTCCCTGCTGCCCGCTGGCTCGTCGGACGCGACGGTGGAGCGGCTGCAGACGATGCTCACGCGCCGTGCCGAGCTGCTCCACGGCGAGGGCAAGGGTGAGGCCGCCAAGCTGTTGACCCCCTCCTACTTGGCGGAGGTGGCGCAGAACGTCGGCTACGAGCTCGCCCCCGTGTGCGCCGTCGTGGGCGGCATGGTCGCCTCCGAGGTCATCAAGATCATTTCGAACAAGGAGCGGCCGGTGAACAACACCTTCTTCTTCGACGGCACCTCTGCCGACGGCATCATCCTGCGCCTCGGGCCGAGCTTCGATACCTCGTCGGGTGTAGACAAGGGTGAGTTTAAGGAGCTAAAGTCGTGGGAGCAGCCGTGAGGCTTCCCTTGGGGGCAGCAGTGACGAGCCCGGGGCAAGCCCGCCACGAGACAGACGAGCAGCTGGACGCGCTGAGGGTGGAGAGAGGAGGAAAGTGTACCATGCATCGTCTGGCGCCGTGGCGCGCGCCACCCCACGACTGGCCCAGTGGGTCGGGTTGCTTCTGCGATAGGTCTGGAATCAAACAACTGACGGCTAGGCCCCCCAAAAATCAAATGTGGCATGCATTCAAGGTTAGAAGACGGGCGACGATTGGTCAAATTTGTACAAAGTTAATTAAAGTGAAGGAGTCACGATGGTCAAGCCCGCACCCGCGGAACGGAACAGACAACTGGAATGCCACAGGCGCCCAGCAAGAAGGTTGAGATCCATGGCGACTTAGGAGCGCCCATCAAGAAGAAATCATTTCTCGCTGCTGCTGTTGGTCGTCTCTCGCTCCGAAAGCGCGCGCTGCCCAGCCCCAAGCCGGCGATGGAGCCAGAGGTGGCAATCACTAGTAGGCATATCACGACGCAGAGTGCCGGTCCACTCAGCTCCAAGATGCCCGAGCCGCCTACGCCACCCGAGCCGACCGAGCCGCCCGAGCCGACCGAGCCGACCGCGGAGATATATGAGTTTGAGCTCCCGCCTGATGCGAAGCCGGGCATGACGCTCAAGTTTCCCATCCCGGGCACATCAATGGACGTAGTGGAGATTACTGTGCCCGAGGGCGCCGAGCCTGGGCGCACCATCTCGTTCTCATGGGCCGAGACAGTGGCCAAAGCTGAGCTGCCCGAGCAGACCGACGAAGAGCACAACGAAGGCGACTTGTTTGAGCTCGAGGTGCCGCCGAATGCAAAGCCTGGCATGAAGCTCAGGTTCTCCATCCCGGGCACGGAGGAGACAGTGATGATCACGGTGCCCGAAGGCGCCGAGCCCGGGCGCACCATCTCGTTCTCGCTGCCCATGAACATCAACGAGGTGGCCCGGTCCAAGCTGATCGATCACGAGGGCCATTCGGCGCAGAAGATCCAGGCACGGGTGCGCGGCAGGCATGGCCGGCAAGTGCTCAATGGGCAGCGCAAGTCGGCCACTGTGATCCAGGCGCATGTGCGAGGCAGGCACGGCCGGGTGGTGCTCCATGCACAGGCCGAGTCCGCCACGATGATCCAGGCGCACGTGCGCGGCCAGCACGACCGGGCGGCCATTCGCTCCAGGATTGAGGCCGAGGCCTTCGAGGCGGCAGCAACATCTTCGACAACATCTGAGGCAACAACCACGGACCCGGTGGTGCCGACGGTGGCGGAGGTTGCGTACTCCAACCTGCTCACTGGTGTCTTGTCGGAGGTTGTGATCGAGAAGCGTGAAAGGGACTCGAGCCTCGGCATCCAGCTCTCAGGCGATGGGCACCCGTTTCTCGAGGCGGTTGCCCACGACGCGCTCGCGCACGGCAAGCTCTTCGTCGGCGACCAGTTGCTCTCGATCAACGGATGGAATGCCGTTGGACACCTCGAAACCACTTACCGACTCGAGCGACTGACTGGGGCGATCCGCGTGAGGGTCTTTCGCTGTGCTGTCGACCCCCGAGCGCCGCCGCCCGATGAGCACGCCGCAGGAGGCTTGATAACGAGCGCCCCGCCCTCGCCCCGTGCTGGCGAGGTCTTCAAGAGCGCCCCATCGACGCCCACGCCCGGGCACGAGGTCTTCATGACCGCCCCGTCGACGCCCGCCCCGCCCACGCCCACCGTCCTCACTTCGGCCTCAACTTCGGCCGCACTTTTTTCCCGCGTCGAGCCTATCGAGCCGTCCTCATCCGCGCCCACGACGGCGTCGACGACGGCGCCCTTGGGCATGCTCGTCGAGTCGTTCCTCAGGCGCCTCGCCCCGGAGCGAATCGCATCCGAAATGCAGGCATCACCATCACCGGTTAGTAGAGCACCAAGCTTCCAGCTCCATCGAGCCATTTCGGAGTCCATGTCGAACCATCGTATGGAGCCGGGATCTCTGCTTCATAAGACCGAGCTCATCAAGAGCGAGCTGTGCCTGAGTGGCACCATGCTGGCCGTCGCCACGGAAGCGGCGAAGTATCTTGGAGTCGACATGGACGGCAAGAATTCGGCAGCGCTGATCAACGAGTGCCACCGCGAGCTCGCGTCTGAGCCGGCTGGCATCGAGGCTCCCGGATCTTTGCTTCGCAAGATCATCAACATCAAGAGCGAGCTTGGCCTGAGCGGCACCGTGCTGGCCATCGCCCAGGAGGCGGCGATCATTCTGGGTGTCGGTGTGACCGGCAAGAATACAGCCACACTCATTCATGATTGCCACCAGGAGGTCGCACGCATGGAAGCTGGATCTCTGCTTCGGAAGACGGAAGTGATCAAGAGCGAGCTCGGCTTAAGAGGAACCATGCTGGCCGTCGCCACAGAAGCGGCGAAGTTTCTGGGAGTCGACATTGCAGGCAAGAGCACAGTCACTCTCATACATGAATGCCACCACGAGGTCACAGGCACGGAGACCGGATCTCTGCTCTACAAGATGGACCTGATCAAATGTGAGATGGGCCTCAGCGGCACCATCTCGGCTGTCGCCACAGAAGCGGCGATGCATCTGGGCGTCGACGCGACCGGCAAGAATTCAGCAGCACTCATTCATGAGTGCTACCAGGAACTCACTGGCTTCAATCTATCAATCTGAAGCTGGTCTACAAAATGCTGCCATACTCTTGCCATAGGGTGCAGCAGAAAGCGCGACATTCCCCCCGCGAACGGAGAACGGTGGAGCTTCGTGGAGCACTGAATGTGGATTAGATGTGGATGTGATGCGGCTGATGCAGGACCAAGCAACATCCATGTACCATGAATGCATGACAATATGTGTGTTCATCATCATGTGTGTTCGACAAATGTTCGACACGACACACGTCCTGTGCCTGTTAAATGTGTGATGTACAGTGCCAGGTGATCAACCAGGTCGTGGTTTAGGGAACTCGCTGTGAATTCGAATGTGAGTGTGAAGCGGTCCGATCAACGGACCTCTCCTGACTCCTCTCTCCACACACTGGCTCCTAAACAGCAAGGTCCACAGCCAGCTCACAGATGCCCGCCGGAGGGTCGGATGAGCAGCTGGTCAGCCTTGTCACCGGCCGACCGCGCAAAGGTGGGCCGCCGGGCCAAGTCGAGCGCGAGGCCCTTGACCGGCAGCGCAGGGAACTCGCCAATCGACGGGAAATGGAGCGCGAGGAGGACCGCGAACAGTTGCAGTTGACAAACAAGAAGATTTTGGAGCACCTGAAGCAGGCTCTCGGCGAGTACGTGCCGAACTACTCCGCGCCGAAGTTGCGCGGTCTGGCCTCGCCACGCAATTTTTCGCTGCATTGGGGCTTTGGTACGCCTCTTGAGGTGCTTGATGACGTGGAACTGCTCACGCGAATGGTGCAGCTGAAGCAGACTGCGCGCGAGCCGCAAGAGAGCGGGACGTCTACCACGTTTGAGCACCCTCGTGCGTCAGGTTCTGATGCCGCGATCGCCAGTCCTTCGTCGCTGGTGTCAGCCGCTGGTGCAGCCGCCGCGGAGCACAGGGATGGACAACCGCTGTCCATCGCTGCCAATCGCTGCCAGACGCCGCTGCGGACGCCGCCAGCCCGACGAGCGCCGCAGCTGGAGCCCACCGTGCCGGGCGGGAATCTGATGCCGCGGAAGCCGGAGCGGCCCTCGACAGCGCCGCTCCGCTTGCGCTCGCCACGCGCCGCCTCGCCCGCGCCGGCCGCTCCCCAGGCCGCGGGCTCGAACTCGGCAATTGCAGCCGCTCCATCTCCTTACTTGGACGTGGCGGGGCTCACGTCGAGGGATGATTCGGTCCGCCAGCGGCTGGCCGAGATCCGGGCGCAGCAGCAGAAGGAGCAGGCAGCCGTCGCCACCAAGCTCGCGCAGCGCGCAGAGGAGGCCGGGCGGGTAGTGGAGGCGACATACGAGAGCCTTTGCAAGGAAGCACAGGGGCGCGTCGCCAAGTGGGCGGGCAAGCGCATGCAGGTGACGAAGCGCGTGAGCGACGCGGCGGCCAGACGGGAGGCTGAGACCCTCAGCGAGCTGCAGCGAAAGACCGAGCGCGTAGAGGCGTGGCGCCAGGAGCAGGAGGTGGTGGCGCGGCAGCGTGCCGAAGCGCTTGCAAAGGAACGCGCCGAGGCGGCGATGCGCTTTGGTGAGCGGCTGCAAGCGCGCGAAGAGAGGCTGCAGAAAGCGGAGGAGTCCGCACAGCAGCAGCATGGGCGCAAGGCCGAAGAGCAGCGGCGGGAGGCCGAGCGGCGTGCTGCCGAGAGCGCAGAGCGCCAGCGCAAAAACCTTGAGGCTCGGCTTCGAATGGAGCGCGCTCTCGTGGAACGGATCGCCAAGACGGAGGAGAGTGTTCAGAAGAAGATCCAGCAGGTGGAACAGCTCAATGAGCATCGGCGACAGGAGCTCGATGCGAAGCGGGACGCTGCCAAGCAAGCCATCCTGAAGGCGGTCGGCCTTGAGGCGAAGCCAGTCTCCTCGCCCGCATCCAAACCTTCCGCCTACCGCCCGGCGCCGCCTCTGCCGCCTGGGGCGGCGAGCCCCCGCGGAGCGCCCAGCCCCCGCGGAGCGGCCGCAGGGACATCGCCGCGGGCCGCAGGGGCATCACCGCGGCGCCCGCCCAAGGCGCACAACGGCAGCACGGGACTCGAGGAGAAGGTGCTCGAGTGTGCGCTTTGCAAGCAATCGTTCCGGGCGCTCCCGGGCATAGTGTACCTCAAGAACGTGGCGGAGAAGCGAGCGGAGTTTGGGGACCCCTCATTGATGCGCTGGTGCGAAGGACGGGGCGAGGACGAGCTGGAAGCCAAGGCCACGGACGAAGAGGCTGCGGGGCCCAACAACAGGCACCGCCGCCATCGTCGGCCGATCCCGAGGCTGCAGAAGATGTACGAGGAATGCCAGCTGTGCGTCTTCTGCACTCAATTCTTCACGGGCCGCCCCCATATTGACGACGCGAGGCTGTGGAACGCGGCGACGCCAATCACCAAGATGTTCCATATCACGGAGCTCACAGCCAAACACCCTGACCACAAGACGATGACTGAGATGTACACGGCATGGCTGCGTGTGGTCGACCCTAAGCACAGTCGCGATGAGTACACCCGCCAGTTCCACGACTTGCTGCAGAGCGCGTGGACGGAGTATGTGCAGTGGCACACCGCCGGGCGGCCAGCGAGCAGCACGCCGGGCGCGGGGAGCTGAGCCGAGCGGACGGTGTGTGCGGAGCGCTGTAGGCCGCTTCCTTCGAGCTTCATATCGGGTCGAGCTTGTACACAGCGCAGAACCGGCGTAGTTCTGTTCTACCTACTACCTTTTTACCATCCATGCGCCGCCCCGATAGCGCGATACGTCCCACTCTAGTTCGACACTCTAGACTACGCTGCCCTGGCTGCACCGTGCACGCGTGTGGGTGCTCGCTCCGACGCCGACGGCGCCCCCAGGGTCATCCCCGATCGCACAACGCACATCCGGGCCGGCACGGCGGCCGGGTCATCTCTCTAATACAGACGGCGTCCCCATAGCGTCCCCACATCCCTTCTCTATCTGGAATCTATTTGGCAAGGTCTGCGCTCGCTTCTATCAAGTTCGCCGCGCGATCACAGGTCACTGACAGGTCTCACGCCCTGGGTGGCTGCCGCTCAGCACAGCGGGTGTCTTCTCAGTGCACTAGAGCTCGAGGGCCGAGAGGGGCTCGACAAAGAGTGGCGAGGCGAGGATCAGAGCCCCGTAGAGCCACGGCCATCCGCGCAGCTGAAGCAACTTCTCGAGAGCGAGTAATGGCGCCTGTAGCACAAAAAAGGCACACATGGAGCCAACAGCCCAGGGGGGCGCACCTGTTGCGGCGAGCGGCCAGACGTGCGCGAGTCCGGAGGCGACGAAGCAGAGAGCCTTGGCGAGCTCCGCCGGGAAGCGCGCTCGGCGCACGAGCGGCTTGTACACACCGATGGCCAGTGCCCGTTGCACGGGCACGTTCCACTCGCGCCAGAAGCCCTCGAGCGTGTCGGAGGCAAAGAGACGCTTCCCCATGATGGATGGCACGTCGAGGCCGTTGGCGAGGACATGGAAGGTACGGACCGTTAAGTCGAAGAGCTCAAAGCCCGCGAGGACGAATGCCGCGCCGCCGCTCGCCCGGAGCAGCCAGTCGATCCCTGGCAGCGGGGCGAGCCACTCCCTGTGCGCCTTTAGCGTGCCGGCGACGATCGCACTGAAGGCCAACCATCCAACCATCGCGCGCAGCAGCCGCTTTGCATGCGCATGCTCGAGACCCTTTGGAATGGCCTTGGTCTGCTCCAGGTCATGCCACGCCCATGAGCACATCATATAGAGCCGGCGCCCAAAGCCCCATTGCAAGTCGGCGCCCTCCGCGGTGGCGCGCGCCCTCTCTATCTCGCGAATGAGTTGCCATGCCCTGCCAGTGTACGCCAGGACAGCAGCAGCCTGAGCGGTGCCAGAAATCTTGCCGAGCCCTCGCCTGTTTACAGGCAGCAGCACAATGCCCAGCATAAGGGCCACCGCGGCCCACGTCAGCAGTTTCAAGAGCCGCACGCTCTTGAAGCCGGTAAATCTTGTCTGTGGGCCGAGCACGAAGATGCACAGCCCGAGCATGATCAGGTACCAAAGAATCGTTGCGTATGTCTCCCACGCAGAGTGCGCAGCCGGCAAGACGCTGATCAGCGTGAGCGCGAGGCACCATAGAAATGGGAGCACCACGGCGGCCACGACGGCGTGCGGAGCCTCAAAGCGGAAATGCACCTCATCATCCGAGGATGTGGCCATTAATGGGCTTGTCGCAGTTGGGCTCTGTTCAGCCGCAGATAATTCTCGTTGACCTATTGTGGCCAGCGACGCGACTTTGGGCTTCGTGCTCTGTCGAGCGGGCGACTTTGGGCGTCGGGCTTGACGCGTCGGGGACATGCGAAAACAACTGTGCGCGCCTTGCCGCCAACTTCTATACCTGCAAGTGCGGAGCTCCCGATACATTGTAAGCCAGGTCTGTATTCCCCGGGAAAAAAAGACACCGGGGAGCCAGTATACCCCGGTAGTACATGTAATGGTAAAAAGACACCGGGGGGGCGCGTTCCCTCTACGGTAGTACAGTTCTACACATGTGGGGAAACTCGATTACGAACTAAACCAAGAACTAAACAGCACCTAAACAGTCAAATAATGCACATAATGCAACGGTACCAATCGATAAAGTAGGCCTCTTTACTTAAGCGGGTGGTCGTCGTTTTGGGTGAAGTGTGAATTCGTCGCGAGTCTCGAAAATCTCCGAGATTATTTTCATTTTCGTGATGTGGTGGCTCTCGGCGACGACGGCAGCCGTTGCGGCCATGTCGCTCACACCACCCGCAGCGCGGGGAGCATGCATACGCACACAAGTGCCACGCGCACGTGCCTCACGGGAGGGTGCTTGCATGACTCAGGCGGAGCTGCCCCGCAACATCAAGGAGATGGTGAGTCAGCTTCGAGAATCCGTGCAAGCCGCGCTCTCTGCGCGTGAAAGCCGCATCGCTGTTGAGATGCCGATAGGCTTCGAGCTGGGCGTGGAAGGCGAGCGAGCGAAGCGCAAGGGGAGCGCCCGAGTGCTCACATCAGCCGACATCGAGCGCGCCAATCGAGAGCTGGCTCGCCTCTTTGTCGGCATGTTCGAAGGCACCGGCCTTGCGCCGCTGGTACTCTTCCCAACGGAGGCCGAAGCAGCAGCTGCTGCCCGACTCTGGGCCTCACCAGACTTGGAGGCGCGCGTGCGTGCACTGGTGCCACATTCGGGTGTGTCCGCCGAGAGCGCGAAGCTTGTGGGCGCGGCCCGGGCTCGCGGCAGCGGCGGCGGTGGTGGCTTCGGCGGCGGCGGGTTTGGAAGCGGCGGGAAAGATTCGGCTAAGAAAGGCAACGCCGAGGCGCCGCCGCTCACGCGCGTGCCTGCCGCAGCCGAGGTGGTGGTGGTGGTTGCTCCGTACGAGGCGCAGCTGCGCGCTGTGCGCGAGTTTTGCGACGAGGCGGGCTTGGACAAGCTCGTGGTCCTGCTCAACGCGCGTCTCGAGGATGAGATGGAAAAGACGAGTGCGTCGCGCCTCTTCTTCGCGCACGGGGGCGAAGGCGGCTTCCAGACTGCGTACACGTTTCTCACGCAACCGCTCGGGCTCAACCCAAGGGAGGCAGAAGGCAAGGATGTCATCAAGGGCGACCCGCTCGTCCTTTGGCGCAGCTACCCGGGCGAGTGGGTCTTTGCTCGCAAGCCAGCCATCGGACCACCACGCTCCTTGCTGGTGCGCGCCGGCTCCGAGGCCCGGCCGAGCGTCGGAGAGATGAGGGCTTCCCTCGATGCCGAGCCGTCGGGACTCTTCGACCGATTGCTTGGTGGTTAGCGGCTTGTTAGTGCGGCCACACGCACGTCGTGCTGGTAGAAGCTCGTAGTCAACGCTCGCTTGAGCCGTGACCCCGAAGGCCAGTGTGTGTTGCCTGTGTTCTAAACCCCGGGTCCGGGGGCGCTGGCAAACTTCTCGAGCAAACTTCTTCTCAGCCAATGTTTATAACTCTTCACAGCCAATGTTTAGAAGTCGACACCCAAGACACCGGACCGGCGTACATACGGATGCGGTTAACACTAGCTCGGGGACCCCTGGACCCCCTATTATCACAGCCATACTCGATCAGCCGCCGGGCCGGGCCGCTGAACGCTTAGCCCCGCCCGGTCGCCTTCAGCGCGTCCTTGATAAGGCGCATCTTCATCTCGGTGATCTTCTTCCTTCACACGGAGAGCAAGAATGTTTTGTCGCAAACCGTCGGACGTCATGAGTGCGGCTCGTGCGCCCTCGCTCGCAGCAGAGTCGTTTCTCGGGCGCTTCACGCGCGCGCTCGAGGAATACGACGCTATGCCCACGCTGAAGGACATCGACCACGGACTTGCTTGCGCTGCAGACGATGTCGACGAAAACTTTGATGGGTCTCAGCACCCAAGGCTGAGCCTCGCCCAGCTGGCAGAGCAGACGCGCTCGCATTTGCTCGCCAAACGTGTCCAGGCATCCGATATGGGCATGGGGCAGTGCCACGAGTGCAGTCCGACGCCAGATAGCAAACTCAGGAGCAGCCAGAAGCGCGGCGCCTCCACGCCTCGCACTCCGCCTGCGGCGAGCAAGGATGCCTCGACGCTCGCGAGCCCGAGAACGATCGGCGTACCGAAGAAGAAGTCGAGCTCGTTTGCCTTGGCGCCTCCGCCAGCGTCCAAGGGTGTGCTCAAGACGAGCAACAGCGACGCGTCGCTCAGCACCGATCGGGCAACACCCGCAATGAAGCAACTGGCACCTCCAGTGGCGTCCATGATCACGTACGCCTCACGCCTCACGCCGCGCATGAGCGGCCCTGGCCACACCTTTGGCGCCCTGCCGCGCGTGTCGCCCTCGGGCACGATGGCGCATCACGTGCCTCCGTCGAGTGCGCCGCCGCGGCCGACATCGGCGCGCGCAGCGAGCCGGACGCCAGTCGCGGAGCCACCGACGCGGCCGACTTCGGCGCGCAGTCAGGCGGGCGCGAGCGTCACCACACGCGCTGCCAGTCAAGCGCCCAGGGACCCGAGCACCGATGCTCGCCCGTTGCCCGTATTTGGCGCCGACGCCAAGGGCGCGATCGCCTACCGGCCGCCAACGGCCCCGCAGGCAAAGCGGCGGCCCTCGTCCTCGTTTGCATGCATCGAATGCTGTGGCGAGGAGTTTGACGGCTTCTGCTGCCGGCGGCATCATCCCGACGATGCGGTCGTCTGCTGTGACCGACACGACCCGCTGAAGCATAAGGCGATGGCCAAGTCGGCCATGGGCGGGCGCGTCGGCGCAGGCAAAGGGCCCGCCCACAGCATGGGCGTGCCCAAGGGCCCGCGCGTCTGCGTCCTCGTGCCAGTCCCCATGCCGGGAGCGGCTCGCTCATCCCACGGCGATGGGCGACTTTCGGAAGGCCTCGCGCGGTAGCAGCAGGTCGAGCCGCCGTTGCCCGTGTGGTCCGCGGGGAAGCGCGCGGGGGCGGCGCCGGGCCGGGCCCTCTGATGCTGATGCTGATCCGGATGCGTCTCGAGCGCTTATAGTACCAAGTTTAGCTATGAGAATTACTAGAGAATCGCAGCATGAATGTAAACTGCAAACACGAAGGTCAGTTGCACTCTGTTTTAAGCGTGAGCAGTTCAGTATCTTCACTCAGTATGTGACATTTCGCTATGTGGGATTCGGGTTCACGCGTGATTGGTGATATGCGCGTGCGACGTTATCCCGATCCCGTCGCGTGCGCGTGGTGCGACAGAGCGACACACTTAATACGGTCCATACGGCGCCTATCTCAATCGATTTACGCGGATTTCGGTCGTCGCATAAGCCATAACCATTCGTGGTGATTCGAACGATATCCAACACTCGATGGAGAACGGCCGAACTTGTCCCGGGCTGTGGCGCTAGTGGGTACATGGGCGAGCGAGACCGGTAGGTCGGACCTCGAGTCGCCTGCGGGAGGCCGGAGAGACCGCGCGATTCGCGGGAATTCGGGCTAAACCCGCACGTACGTTCTTGTATCTGGCTTCGCCGGGGCGCGGGCTAAGTATCCCGGGTTTGGCGGCCGCGCCTTCTCCTACGCGAGCCGCGCAAGGGCCGTTAAGGGCCGAGGCTGGAGACTCCTCCGCGCTCGCGGCGCGTGCGCATGGGGCTCACGCGTACACGTAGCTCGAGTAGGAGACACGTAGCTCGAGTAGGAGACACGTAGCTCGAGTAGGAGACACGTAGCTCGAGTAGGAGACACGTAGCTCGAGTAGGAGACACGTAGCTCGAGTAGGAGACACGTAGCTCACGCGTACACGCTGCGCAGCCGATCACGTAGCGGCAGCTCCTGCTCGTGCTCCTCTCCAAGCGCGTGCTCGTCTAGAAGCGCGTGCTCGTCTCGAAGCGCGCGCTCGTCTAGAAGCGCGTGCTCCTCGAGCTCCTGCTGCTCTTCCATGAGCTCGGCCTGTACCACCTGCCCTTCCTCGACACTCTCCCTGAAGATGCGGGCGAGGGCCGAGTACACGGAGCCGCTCACGGCGCCGCCCGGCGTCGCCGCATACGCGCTCCATGCCTCGGGCGACGCCTCGCCGCCATCCGGTGACGTGGCATCCTCGGCGGCAGTGGAGCCGTTGGCGTAGGCAAAGCTGGCCGTCACGTTGCGCAGCCCGGCGCGCGGCGCCGACAAGGGCAGTGGTACCTGATGGTGCACGTGCTCGCGCTCCGCCTGCCGCTGCACCGAGGCGCCCGTGGCACTATCGAAGCCCAGGCGCGCGTCCAGCAGGGCGAGGAAGAAGCCCATCTGCTGGCCGTGCAGCTCCGAGAGCTCCGCCTTGAGCCGGCTCACGGCGGCCGCGACGCTCGTGACGACGCTCGCCGACGGGTCGTCGCCACCGTCGGCAGCGGAGGTGGCAGTGGAGGCTGCCGCGTCGGGCGGAATGGCGACCGTCTCCTCCGAGAAGACGACGCGCAGCCCCCCCGGCCACACAAGCACCTCCGCATGCTTCAGGTCAGCGGCCGCCGCGAGCCTGACCACCTCGCGATGGTCGAAGGAACGCCCCTCAGCCGCGAGACGCTCGTCGACGAGACGGATCGTCACCAGCCGCGTGCGCGCATGCCGTTGCCGACCAAAAGTGAGTGCAACGGAGCCCGTAGCGGCCTCGAGAGCCTCGAGCTCCTTGGTCAGCCGCCGCCGCTTGGCGCGCAATGCCGCCATCGTCTCACGTGCTTCCTCGAGCTCCTCGGGGCGTTCGACAGGAGTGCGGCGCGCGAACGACGCTGGAGCCGCCCCCGACGCGCGACGAGGCACCGGCGGCGCGCGGGTCGGAGGCTTGGGAGCCCATCCAGCGACCGCGAGCGCCGCCTCGGCCTCGGCGAGACGGCGGCGGGCTTGGGCCGCTCGGAGGGCGCGCATCTCCGCCCGCTCGGCCTCGCGCTCCTCTCTCTCGCGCAGCCTCGCCGCCGTCGTCGAGGCTCGCGCGCTGCCAATGGTCGAAGTGCGCGCGCTGCCCGGAGCCCCGTGAGGGTGAGAGAGGATGGGCAAGCCTGCACAGGAGAGGGTCCCTTGGTGGGAGCAGCGTGAGGCTGGCACCGCGGCGGCGCCCGCGCCGGCGCCTGCCCTGCTGCTGCCGGCAGGGCCTCTGGGCGGCGGCGCACGCCTCGCGCCGCCCTGGGCTCCACTCTGGCCGGGGCGTCGGCGTGCGCTCAGCGGCGCGCTGAACTGGCCATTCTTGACAATCTTGCAGCGCACAGTGAGCAGCCCGTCGTCAGCGTCGTTGAGGCGATCTCGCTCGAGGAGATCGGGCTCCGCGGGCGCCGCGCCGGGCGCTTTCCCCGACGCCAAGTCGGGTGACGCGTCCTCGGGCAGATCGAGATCTCGCTCGAGATCTCGCTCGAGATCTCGCGCCTCGCTCCGCAGATCGGGCGCGTGCTCCGCGCCGGTTTCGTCACTGTCCTCCTCGTCCCACTCGGCGCGCGTCAAGGGAGTGCTCGGTACAGCGCGACCGGAGGGCGTGCGCGCGCTCAGCTCGGCGCGCTCGCTCTCGCGTGCCGAGTCACGCGCCGTCAAGAACCCGCTGCACGACGAGTCGCGGGCGGTGAGGCAGCCGCTGCGCGCCGAGTTGGGCATGCGAGGAGCGAGAGCCGGCTGAGCAAAGGCATCCTCTGCTAGTACGCCGAGTCCGCGGGCCGCGAGCGGCAGCGGCGCGACCGCGCGGCCGCGCGGCACCGGCGGCGCGTTGTACGTGTCCAGGTACGCGCCGGGCGGTGGGAGCTCGAGTTTGGGTGGGATGCCACGTGGCTGGAGAGGCGGGCGCGAGGACGACGAGGTGTCCTGGTAGGCGCCCGGCGGAGGCAGCTGCAGCATCGGTGGCGTCACGCGCAGGTTCGGGGGGTGACGGCGCGCCGAGCTGGGCGCCGAGCCGGGGTTGGCGCCGAGCTGGGCGCCGAGCTGGGCGCCGAGCTGGGCGCCGCCGCCGCCCTTTGGGAGATCCGTTTGAGTGTCCTCAGGCGCCGGCTCACTCGCGCTGTCGAGATAGCCGCGCAGCAGGCGGGCGCGCTCACCCTCGACTGGCGGCGTCGTGTTGGGCGGCGGCGGCGGCAGCTTCGGCCCTGCTGCGGGCACGCCGCCGTAGGGGGCTGACGACGGAGGCCCGAATGGACGTGGCGCCGAGCTGGGCGCGTCCAGGCCGAGCTTCAAGTGCGCGCTTTGGGCGCGGAGGACGTAAGATGAGAGGCAGCCGAGGGCCTCTTTGCATAGGAGAGTGAGGCAGCCGAAGGCGAGGGCGAGGGCGGCGAGGGCGGTGAGGCCGCCGGTACCGCCCAACGCGCGTGCCGCTGCTGTGAACGCTGCCGTGAGCGCGTCCATCATCATGCCGGCGTGGTCGTGGGCGCCAGCCAGAGCTGCCCCTAGCGTGGGCGGTAAGGACGGCGGCGGCGAGGGCGAGGGCGGCGGCGGCGGCGGCGGCGGGGGCGAGGGCGGCG
>Ga0210240_100112_pt1 | contig 57836 bp, 34 predicted proteins | sample ChrtobMetP5a_4mM_FD_155463 | JGI IMG/M metagenome (GOLD analysis project Ga0210240, IMG submission 155463) | Chrysochromulina tobin associated microbial communities from unialgal haptophyte culture, Seattle, Washington, United States - P5a_4mM | ecosystem: Host-associated > Algae > Haptophytes >...
ATAGCAGCAGGAGCGGCCGTTGAAGCGTCGGGAGGGCGATCAGGTAGCCGTGGCACATGCGCACAAGAACATGGCCTGAACTCGTTCCGCGCCACGATCCTATCGCGTCACATCTAGTGATCGGGTTGATCCTGGCGCTCGTATTTCCGGCCCTGTAGCTTACCAATGTCCTGTATGGTTCCGGTGAACAGTACGGTAGCATCGGAACGGGCATCGGAGGCGCTGTTACGGCGCCGTGAAGAGAAGATGGCCTTAACCCCGATTAAGCTGGTACCAACTAAAATACGAAATACCATTTTCGTCATGAGTTCCAAGGCGTGCAAAAGCGAGCAGAAAGCGAGCTTGCTTGGCACGAGCGACCCCGAGCTGAAAGAGAGGACACATGCCGAAGCACGACGCTCTCGATCACTCCAAGCAGGTGCCGGAGCGTCGCAAGAAGTCAGACAAGGCGCGCCGAAACTTCGACCTCAACGGCAAAGCGACCGCACGCCACGTACGCATCGTGGAGTCCGAGCTGGTGACGCGGCGAGGCCTTCCATGATGACCATTCGGCACATTGTGCGGCAATTCACGCAGCTAAGAGAAGCAAAACCTACCAGATCGACAAAGTAACTCTTGCACCCTCCATCATTTTGGTGCACGACCGCCCCGACGACGAGCGATACGGAGCACGAGGACACGAGGACGCAGCACGACGGTATCTCGTCATTTGGCTTTGTGAGAGTTGTCAGCATTACAAATGTCTCGACACGGTGTTGCGACGAGCATGTCATAGAGAGGCTAGTTCTTAGTTGACACACGTAACCTAAACCATTTGTCTGCACGAGCCACGTGCCACGCTTGCCACGGTCTCTCCGTGCCCCTGGCGACCTTTGTGCCAATTCAATCTCATTGCTCGGCACTGAGCTCAGCCAAGCGCTCCTGCTGGTCGAGGACGATGCAATTCGTAATGAGCTGATCGATCTCGCCCTCGAGCACCGGGTCGAGCGCAAAGTTGGTGTTGAGCCGATGGTCAGTGCACCGGCTGTCCTTGTAGTTATACGTGCGGATCTTCTCAGAGCGAGAGCCAGTGCCTACCTGCATCTTGCGAGTAGAGGCGATGGCCGCGCTGCGCTCGTCCTGGGCCATCTGGTAGAGCTTGGCGCGTAGCATCTGCATCGCCAGTTCCTTGTTCTTGAGCTGCGAGCGCTCCTGGGTCACTTTGAAGCGGATACCTGTTGGTATGTGGGTCAAATCGACGGCCGTCTCAACCTTGTTCACGTTCTGGCCACCCGCGCCGCCCGAGCGCGCGGTGTGCATCTCGATATCCCCGGGCTTGATCTCAACGATGGCCTCGTCCACCTCGGGCATCACCGCGATCGTCGCTGTCGACGTATGCACGCGCCCTTGCGTCTCTGTCGCAGGCACGCGCTGCACCCGATGCACGCCTGCCTCGAACTTGAGCTTCGAGTAGACCGAGTTGCCGCAGATCTCGAGCGTCACGTCGCGGCAGCCACCCGCCTCCGAGTCGGACTGGGAGATCATCTTCGCCTGCCACCCCTGCGTCTGCGCGTACTTGGTGTAGATCCGGAGCAGATCCGCGCACCAGATAGCCGCCTCGTCCCCGCCCGTGCCCGCACGGATCTCGAGCATCACGTTCTTCTCGTCGTTGGGATCCTTTGGCAGCAGCAGCAGCTTGAGCTGACCGTCGAGCTCCGCGAGGGCGGCCTCCGACTCCCTCATATCCTCGCGCGCGAGCTCCTTCATCTCCGCGTCGTCCGCCTCCTGGAAGAGCTCCTTGGCACTGGCTAGCGCCTCCGTCAGCGAGATGTACTTGTCGTACGCGGCGACGGTGCCCTCGATTTTGGCCATTTCCTTGTTCACTCGCAGCAGCTCAGAGGTATCCTTCATCGCGTCCGGATCCTGCTGCTGCGCCTCGAGCTCCATGTACGACGCCTTGATCGCCTTGAGCCGGTCGAGCACGAAGGCATCGGCCATCATGTGAGGCGCAGCGCGCCGACGCAGCAGCGGAGAGAGTGTCAGAGGAAGGGGCTGATGGTGGGGTACAGCCTGATGCAGCGCCCATCCGGTGCACGTGCACAGAAGCATCGACGCGGGCAGCATCCCCCAGGGGGAGCGGAGGTCGAGCGAGGTTGTCGTGAACACAGGTGAAGCGCGCCAAGTCATGTCAAGTCAAGTCAAGCCATTTTTCTTGACATGACTTGACAGAGGCCACACACGGACAAGTAACTTCAGAAGTCATTCAGTTGTGTCGCGGTCCCCCCGCGCTCATCACACTCCGTCCCAAAGGACCGGCTGCGCACATCGCTTCTCGGTTTCAAAACCAACAGCAAGAAAACCCACATATCCTAGCCCGCCCTACCCCAGCCTCATTCGAAGCGCAGTGACCCAAAGAGCTCGGGCTGGTGGAAGTTGAGCTGCTCGCCGATGGGGAAGGCGCTTCCCCAGTGGGGCGTCCTCGAGTCGTCGGCACACTTGAAGAGGCCGACGCGCCACTCTCCATCCGTTGGGCCGACCGCCGCGGCGTGCCCAGCTGAAGCTGCGGGCTGGGCCGTGCCCACCGCGGCGGCGGGTAGCGAGGGGTCCCCCGGGCGCGGCGCGAGGATCTCGTCCACGACGAGATCGAGCGGGATGCGCATCGTCGTCGTCCAATTAATCGGACCCTCGATCTCCTCGCGCAGATCGTCGGACTGCCCTTGGAGCGACGTCCATCGCTCAGATTGTGCGAGATCGGCCTCAGATTGTGCGAGATCGTCGGGCTGCCGTTGGAGCGACGTCCATCGCTCAAGGCGAGCATCCCACAGTGAGGGCGGCTCATCGCCCCCTTGGCGCGGCCGCGCGTGCCGGCCTAGGAGCACCGCCCCGACGCAGTTCATCTCGATGTTGGCGTACGGGCCGCCGGGCTGGCGCTGCCGGAGAGAGAGAGTTGCCATCCGAAGGCAGTGAGAGGGGGCGTCGAAGATGCATTCACAGCGGAGCCATCCTCGATCACAGGCCATCGGAGGCCGATCTCGCACAATCTGAGGCCGATCTCGCACAATCTGAGGGCGATCTTACACAATCTGAGTCGCACAATCTGAGGTCGATCTCTCACAATCTGAGGGCGATCTCGTCACCTGCAGGAAGATCTCGACACACGAGTCGCGGTAGACGGGGTCGTTGCACGCGCCGTACTGGGCGCGCACGTGCCGGTCCTCGTGCACGTCGAAGCGCACGAAGAGGCAACGGCCATCGTGGAGCAGCCTGGCCTCGACATGCGGCCGGTGCGCGCTGCTGTTGGCGTGGTAGCTGCCCAAGAGCACCGGCTCGGCGCGCGCCCACGACAGCGCGCCCGCGGGCTCCGTGTCGGGGCTCACGAGCCGAGGCGGCACCGGTGTGAAACGCACGAGCACGGAGCGCCGTGATGGGCACCCGACCGATACGGCGCGTTCGATGCATGCAAGGCACTCGCGTACATTCGAGCACTCCGGATGCGCCCGACACAGCGCGCGCACAGAGGCCAAGAGAGCCGGCAGCCCGGCTGAAACCGTCGCCGGGCCGCCGCCGCCGCCGCCGCCGCCGCCGTCGCCGCCCCACATGGCAAACGCGTCGAGGGCGCTTCGGCCTGAAGCACTGCTTGCCAGGTTGACGAGGCAGTCGCAGACCTCCTCCGCCACAGCCACATCCAAGGGAGCCAGCGCCAGCGCGCCCGCCACGGCGCGCACGCCGCCAGCCTCGAGCACCCTCGCCTCGCCCTCATCGACGAAGCTCACGTTGGCAAGGGCGAGGGCGCCCTTTGCCTGCACTGCGGCGTGGCCAGCGTGCGCAGCCATCGCCTCGAGAGTGGCTTCAACGCCCTGCGCCGCGAGCACCTTCGACGCGCCCTCGCCAAGCGCCAGGTTCGCGAGCGCCGCGCAGCCGTTGGCGGCCAGGGTGCTGTGATTGGCACCCTCACGCATGGCATGGACGACCACGTCCGCACCACCTTGGGATAGGACGATGCCTCGCCCGTGGCCCTTTTCAGCAAGCGTGGCCACCGCGAGTAATGCGCGCGCCTTCAACTCGACGGGCCGCGTGAGGCTCCGCAGCACGCCGAGCACCGTCGGAGACGCGAGTGCTCCCGATCGGCACACGAGATGAAGCGGATCAACGTCCTCGTCGGTCGTGGCGACCGCTTTGCGCTTGTCCGACGAGAAGTGCCAGCCCTCAGCCCGCAGCCGCTCCCGCTCGGTCTCGTCGAGCAATCGCAGGTCGGACGTTGCCGGTTGCTTGCCGATGCTCATCGCGTTTGTCGCCGGTGTATTCTTCTCTTTCTTCTCGCCGACTTGCGTGCCGAGCCTTCCGCCTTCCGACCGCGTGAACAAGCACAATCACATGTGGCGAGGTAAAAAATTTCTAAACTCCTAAATAGTCAAGTTTCAATAATCCAGTCAGTCAGTCAGTCAGTTAACCCACCGTCAGTCAGTCAGTTATTTCGCGGTCCCTCCCCGCGTCATACGGCTCCGCCGCTCCCGGTCAAACACAAGTATAAATCTGAAGAGTATACTCGATCCCGTGGGCTAACTCAGTTATTGCAACCCTCTTACTGCGGCGCTGAACGCGGCGACGCGCAGAGCGGCGGCGGCGGATGCCTACGCAATGTTTGGCGAGGGCGGCAGCAGGTCCGGAGTCGCAACGACCGCGACACTCGGTCCGGAGAGCGTCCACGCGACCCTCTGCTCCGCCGGGAGCACATTCCAATGGATGCGCAGTGGGCTGTAGCCCGACGCCTTTGCACGCTGCATGTACGTGACAAATGATTCCCACAATGGCCGATCAAAGAAGGTGATCTCATGGATGTGGCCTGGCTCGTCCATGGGTCGACGACTGCAAACGATGGGATTCGAGCGTGTGACGATGAGTTGTGCCTCTGTCCACGCGTCACCCTGACACACCGGCCTCGGCCGCAAGGGTGAGGCGATGGCTTCACGCACTATGCAATCATGAACATGGCCGTCCCGTTGATGGGAGTGCCCGCCAGCTCGCTCGCAAGCGCATTTTCAGGCCCAAGTCCCGCCTCCTGCCTCGCCCTGCTCTCGACTGGGCTCTCCGCGCCGCTCAGAACCACCAACTGATTCTGAAGTACCTGGACGCGCAAGCCGGCGAATCGATTCTTTCGGTGGAGCACCGCCATGCCCTTCGAACCCGGAGCCTCCTTCAGATCGGCTTCGGTGGCGCCGACGGCGATGTATGGGAGGATCTCGTCGTCAACGCCTCCGACTGCGAACGTCACCCCCGTCATCACGGCAGCCCAATCATCCGAGGCCCTCAAGGTCGGAGACGCGGATCCAGCATGGCCGACCGCTGCGGCCACGCGAGATTCAATCTGCTCACGAGAAAATACTTGTCCCATACGGCTCGCCGCCTCATCCTCCGCCTGCTCAAGCATCTCGTTCAGCGTGCCACTAGAAACGAGGACTGCGCAAACGAGGACTACTCTTGCTGCCACTACCATCGCCGTCGGCGATGTTCTCCTCTGAAAGGCGGAGAGCCGAGGAGAGAACCTTTCTGCGATGATGAGGCCGGGCCCCAACGAGGACCGAACTGGAGTTGCTTGCTTTTCGTGATTTTGTCTCTGTGTGAACGTTAACACGACAGACGCGACGCTACGGCACTGTTACTGCCCGCTCAGAATACACACACCTTACATGACCCCAAACGTGTGTGAAAAGTTGTGATGCGGGTGGGGCCTGGGTGCGTCCACACACGAAGCATGTGCCGTGTCTGTGCGCATGTGACGTGCACACGCGCTCAAGACTCATCAGTCGACCCAGAGAGAGCCCGACGTGAGGTGTTCCGAGGTGGAAACTCGGGAAGGCGATGGACTCTTGATACTAGTTGTACGACCGGACCCGGTCACAGTGACAGTGTGCTGAAAACAAGTATGAGTGGTCCAACGTGCGGCACGGAACCTGAAACTCTGGTCTACTAAAAAATTATAAAAGACTTTTATTAAAAGGACGTGCACGCGACCCCCCGGCCCGCTCCCCGCACCTGGTTCGGACCCGCGCGAGGAACAAGGCCGGCTGCCTAGCACCCGAGATTCAGACCGAGATTGTCAGCCCGAGAGGGCCGCGGTGCGCCACGGGCACGTGGTACACGAGCAGGAGTCAAGGACCACTTCGAGGGGGTCGTAGGGAGGCTCCACGAGCGACTGGACACGACAGCCGTCTCTTCATCGGTGCGCACGATCACAGGTCGGTGGCCTGCATCAGCCCGAGTAGCTTCTGCTTTTCCCACTCGTCACTCTGCCTCGCTCCAAGCTTGCCCACAGGCTCTCGTGCGGGGTCACCGGCCCGCTGCCGGCCGCGCGGCGATGGGCGCGCGCCAAGGGTCTGGCCCCCAACGGCCGCCTCGCTCGCCAGGCTGGCCTCGACTTCCGCTCGAAACGCGCCGAAGCCCGGGGGGAGCGTCTTGGCGGCGCCCGGTACGGCGCCCTCGGCCGAGCTCGCGCGCCGTCCCTTGGAAGCCGTTACCGGTACGCCCGGTACGGCGCTCGGGTCTCGCGGCGAGGCGGCGGGCTTGGCGTCGGGCTTCGAGCCTCGTGGGGAGCTGTGATCTCGTGGGGAGATTCTGGGGGAGATGGCGGCTGCGAGCATGGCGGCGCCGGTGGCCATGGTGGCGTGATTGAGTGTCAGGCTCGGGCCGAACGCAGAGAGCGTGTGCGCCTCGCGCAGCAGTCGAAGGTGCCGGATGGCCTCTTGACGATGCTCGAGGGCCTCCATCTTGCTCATGCCGAGCAGGTGCTCGGGCACTTCGCCCAGGTACTGAGCGCGTGCCAGCAGCTCGGAGACGGCGTCGAAGAGCTTCCTCTGCTCCGCCTCACGTACGCCGTCCTGCGTCAGGAGCGCGGCACAATGCTCCCTCTGCGCCTGCAGTTCCGCGCGGTCCGCCGCGCTCTGCTGCTTATAGAGGGCCACCTGCCGCATCGCCTCGGCGGTCGCGGCCGCCGCGTCGCTCGCCGCGGACTCTGCAGTCTCACGCAGCTTGCGCTCCTTGTCTGCCTTCGCTACGGCCTGGAGCCGCGCCGCCTCCAGCTGCGCGAGCGCCTTCGCCCGCTCGGCCGCCTCTGCCTCGATCTCCTCGATCCTCTCCATCAGCTCATCACGCCGGTCCGCCATCAGCGTCAGCTGCATGTCCTTATACGCCTCCTTCTCTCGAAATTCGTTCGCTCTCTGCGTCTTGTCGACGGCCTCTCTCTTGTAGCGCTCCTGTTGCGCCTCGAGCTCGCGAGCCCTGGCGCTCGCCTCGGCGGCGCGCTGCCGAGCACCATCTGTCGCCAAAGACATCTCCGCGTTCGCGGCGCGTAGCACCGCATTCTCCTTTTGGAGCGGCTCGATTTGCTTCTCGAGCTTCTCGAATTTGGTCTGCCACAAGAACTTGGCCTTGCGCTCGCGCACCATGGCCTCGTCCGAATTGCTCGAGCTGCTATACAGGTCCGTCAACTCCGACGCGAGCGCCATCTGCTTGTCCCGCGACGCGTCGAGCAATGTCTGCAGCCTTTTCACCTCTACCTCCATCGTCTCCACGTCGCTTCGCGCCTTGTCGAGCACCCGACTCTTTGATGCGAGCTCATCCACGGCCTTTTGCTTGGCATGGTTAGCTTCGCGCAGCTTCGCGCTCATCTTGTCCAATTGCAACTTGAGCTGCCCGATTGTCATGTCCGCGGCCGCGTTGCCAGTGCCAAGTGCTTCCGCAGAAGAAGTGGCGCTGCTTCCGCCGCGGCGACTCGAGGGCTTGTAGCCCTGGATTCTCAGAGCTTTGAGTTCATCGGTCATCTTGGGATCGATCATGAACGGCTCGAGATGGCCTGGCTCGAGCGTCTCCGCGTAGCGGTCCTTCTCCTCGATGAACGCGGGCCAACGGCCGAGCAGAGAGACCGACGCGGCGGTGTACTTTTGAAGGTACTCGGCGAACACGAGGTTGGCATCCTGCATCAGATCCTGCATCTGCTCACGTCCTGCATCTGCAGACATGAGTGAGTGCCGATCGTCCTGCCGTAGCCAGTCGTTCGGGGCCGTTCGCACCAAACAATCCGCCCACGATGGCGCTCAATTTCACATGAAGAATCGTGCAAACTCGGTTAACTTTTCATCGGGGGATCTTCCCCACCGCATTTAAATCTACGGTTCGGTCGGATTGGCGGCGCACGTATGCATACAGGCTCCCTGTGAGGCTGTTCCAAGGCGCATGGGCGAGCACTGCGTCATGCTTCGTGCTAATGCGTCGCACCAGTACGGCGCGGGTCGCGGACATGGACAAGGGCGGCCCAGGGACCTCATCGGCCGCGTGCCGACACCGCTGCGCCACCCCGGGTCTAAACGGGTCACAGACAAGAGGCTCCCCCCTGGCCCCGTAAGCACGCTACAACATCGCCCGCTCATCACCCCATGCATCTCAGATTGCATCTCAGATCCCGTCCAAGCATCGCCGGCTGCACGTACTGGAGACCCTTGATGGCCGTTGGTGCCGTTGGTCCTCTGGCCTTGAGCTCTCCAAAGCCCTGGACGCCGGCTAGGTAGCCAAATCTGAGAAGAGCCAAGAGAGAGCTGCAGGTCCGCCCTCTCGCACAAACCGTCTCACAAACCGTCTCACTTCTCCCTTCGGAAGACCATTGCGTGCGACACGATGTATTGGTACTTGCGCTCGTGCTCTCGGATGAGAAGAGGCATATCCTCTTCGTGCAGTAGGCTGAAGCCGTTGCTCTGCATGACCGCCGACAGAACCTCATTCGAGTGCACGCGCTCGCCTGTCTTCGCGTCGGCATAGCCGCCGAGCCACCGCTCCGGAGCGGTGTACTCCGGCAGCCACGAATACGGCGACACGATCACCGCCAAGCCGCCGATGTTGATGAGGCCCTGCTTGCCACCGAGGCTCGCGAGGCACTTGTGCGGATCGGGGAGCCTGCAGAGGAGGTTCGCCAGTAGGCATGCGTCGAAAGAGCCGAGCGAGGTCGGAAGGTTGCATGCATCGCCCTGCAGGAACTCGACACGAGCCGGCGCGTCCACTGCGAGGGAAGCGTCGAGCGTCGCGACGCGCGGCACGCCAAGCTCCCCTTGGTCACGGCGGAAAAAGGGGAGCTGACGGTCGCGCTTCATGCGGTTCGCGGCGTCGATGAAGCTCTGCGAGAAGTCGATGCCGACGACGCTCTCGTACTCCTTGGCCAGCTCAAACGTCGAGCCGCCGACCGCGCAGCCGATGTCGAGCACGCGGGTCGTGGGTGCACCAGCCTTGGCCGCCCAGGTCTTCACGAGCTCCGCACAGCGCTGAGGAAATCGGAGAGCTTCCGTCGGCCCAATGTTCGCAAAGGGCATCGCGTCCGCATTCTCCGCAAAGTGCAGCAGGACGTACTCGTTGAGGAGCTTCTCACTCTCGTACAGGGCGGCGCCGGGGCCGGCGGCAGGTGAGGTTGCGCCCGTCACCGCCGTCTTGGTGCTGCCCGTCGTCGTCGTCGTGGACGCCGCGCGCTTCTGCTGCTGCTCTGCCACCAGCCGGAACCCAATGTGCTGGAAGAAGTGCTTTCGGAAGTGGAACCGAGACCACGTGGACGCCATGTCGCCCGTCGACGCCCAAGATCCTCCAAAGATCATCGCGTGCTGGCCGTCGAAGCAGGGCGTCGAGAAGTCGTCATAGTACGGGTGCACCTCGAACCCCTGGAGAGGGTGGAACATGTCATGGCACCACTCCCACACGTTGCCAGTGCCGATCGCGCCAATCGGGTCGCTGTCGACGGGGCTTGGCGTGCCGTACGCGAGGTTCGTGTTCAAGCCGCGCCGACCGAAGCCCTCACCACTCTCCACCATCACCGGGTCGAGCTCGGGCGCACCCGACACCTCGCGCAGCCGCCGCTGCTCGCCCTCGGTGGGGATCCGGCAAGCAGGCAACCCATCGCGCTCTGCGCGCCACTTGCAGAACGCGTTCGCCTCGTGGAAGTTGACCTCCGCCGGCCATGCCCATGGCATCGGCACCACCTCATGCACGGTGCGTAGCCGGTATTGATGAGCACCCGCCGGCCCAACCGCCGTCCAAAACGTCGGCCACTTGCTGTTCCGGAACTTGCGCCAGTTCCAGCCTTCCGAGCTCCAAAAGCGCTGCTCGCGGTAGCCGCCCGACGCGACAAACTCGAAGAACTCGCCGTTGGAAACCTTGTGACGCGACGCGGCGAACTTTGGTACGTTCCGCGTCTCCAGGCCATACTCGTTGTCCCAGCCAAACGACGGCCAGTTGGGCGGCTTACCCAAGTTGACGGAGCCCTCGTCCACGTTGACCATGGAGTTGATGGGGTAGTCGCGGCCGGGCTCTGGGTCGAAGACGTCCGCAGCAGGAATCGACGGATGGTTCGCCGCCCAACCGACGGGCGGCTTGCCGCCGAAGAGCGGCTGGGGCAGCTCCCGCATCAACACGGACGATGTCTCGAGGTGAATTCTCTCATGCTCGAAGGTCATGGCGAGCGCCCAGAGGGGGCTGTCAGCGAGGATCGGCGCATGCCCGTCGGCAAGCCCCGGATGGGTCTCGATGAGCTTCCGCACCGTCGCGTACACCTTTTGACGGTACTCGTGGACCTCCTTCATGTCAGGCCAGTTGATCGGGGTACGAGACAGGTCGTCCCAGCTCATCTCATCGACTCCCGTCTCAAACAGCACCTCGAAGTACGGGTTGATGGGCTCCGCGATCAGGTTGGCGACGCGCAGCTTGTTGATGTAGAGGGCCGCGGGGTGGCCGTAGTAGAAGACGAGCGGGTGGCGCAGGTTGTGGTACGACGGCAGGTAGAAGGCTGCCTCGTGCTGAAAGGACTTGAAGAGCAGCTCGGTAAGCGTCCACGTATTGTCAAAGTACGCCAGGACGTCCGCGCGCGTGCACGTCTCCAAGTTGAGCAACGGCAGGCTAGTCAGTTGCGAACCAGTCCAGCCGGGGCACTCGGCCGGCTCCAGGCCAGTCCACCACTCACTCGGCAAGCCGGTGTTCCGGCCCCGAGTTTCCACGATGGCTTTGAGCAGATCGTTTGCAGCCTCGGCCGTCATCACCGTGTCAATGTTGGGGTTGCGTGTGTGCGTCACCGACACAGTGGTGCGCATGGCCCGTTCTTCAGCTTGCGCATCGTTCTCGACCTTCAGACTCGTGGACACGTCCCATCGAGGAGAGAGCTGCTCCGAACGCAGAGCGGATGAGCTCCGTGTGAGAGGCGCACCTCGTGCTTGGAGGCGTGTCGCCAGTCGTGCGCCGCGGGAGCCGAAGTGGCGCAGCATGGGCCGAAGGAAGGTCGGGGAAGCAATTCCAGTGCGCTTTCCAAGACGAATCCTGGAGAATTCGTGAATCGAACTGCATCTCTGCCTCCATTTCTGGCGTTTTCTCAAATCTGGACCGTGAGATACTATTGAGATTTTGCGAGCTTCTTCTCGGCGTACCCCACGCGCCGGGTCGCCCGGGGTGACTGTGCCCATAAGACTGTGAGCCCGCCTTGGCCTGTCGGCCAATGCCCAGATGGTGATGCTCGCCGTCAGTGTTACGTCAGGTGTTGCTGGCGTGATGGCGTCAGATCTCCGTAATTGCTAATTCTGACAACTTCGAAACCGGGGAGCGCGGGGTCCACGTCGAGGTCCACAGTAATAAGCATGGGTAATAAGCCTATATTAATTATTTATAAGCCACCTCTTTTTCAGCGATGCTTTCCTTCTTTTCTCGCACAAGCAAATTCAATGTGACGATAAGCACGAACGCGGACCGCAGCGCCGGTCACTACAGAGCCGAGCTGTATCGGTCCTCGCGTCTCGGTATCGGGAATCGATCTCGGGAAGCCCGCCCAGGTGAAGCCCAGGGGTCCTCGCTCATGTTGACATTTGCCTCGTCTAGTGAACGTTCAGTACGAGAGGACGTGAGGTGGCACGTACCGCGCAACGAGCGGTCGAACGATGCGAAGACTACGCAGTAGGTGCGGTCGGCTCTGTGCCAGTAGCTCCAGCGGCCAATCGAGCTGTCACGGCAGCATCAGGGGCGTCCATCACGGCAGCGGGCGCCTCATGCGCGCCGGGTGGCGGACCTGCGGCGAGAGCGCCGCCAGCTTCCGTCGGATCGCCCGTTATGCGGCCCGCGCCCGAGTCGTAGCGGTCCGTGGCAGACGTAACGGCTGAGTCGTAACGGCCCGCGCCGGAGTCGGCCCCCTCGGCAGTGGCAGACGCAACGGCTGCGCTGCCGGGAGCGGCGCCAGCGCTTGCGTCGGCCGAGTCGGGGAATCGTGGGGTCACGCTATTGGACTCATCAGGCTCTTCTACGAGCATCGCGCTGAAGGGGAGCATCTTGCGCGAGAGCGCGCTAAAGTCGTCCCCAGCCTTGATCGGTGAGTTTGCGGGCTGACCCGGCAGCGACGCGGCTATTTTCTGCTGCTTCTGCTGCACTCTGTCCATCTCCGCACGCGTCCGCGGGGAGTCCACGTATCGCGTAGAAGCCTCCTCGCCGTTCTGCAGCAGCTTGAGATGGAGCGGCGCCTTGCTCTTCGAGGCGCACTGAGGGCATGCCATCCCCTCCGGCAGCAGCGCCGCCGCTGTCGCTAAACCGCGTGCTCGCCGTGCCGTCGGCACCGTCAGCGCATCGCCTGGCGCGTCGTTCGAGCTCGGCTGGTGCTTCGCCTGCTGCTTCGCTACGTACTCGTGCAGACAGAAGGTGCAGAGCGACTGCTTGCAGCACGGCATCTCCAGTACCTGCTTGAAGAACATCCTGTGAATGGGCGGAGAGCAGGCTCGTAACAGGTGTGCGCCACGGATGGCAGAGTGTTGCACGAGACAGGACTGTTGTTGATTGAGAGCTGGCGTTGGCGCACATGCACAGAGGGCAGTAGTACTTGTACTCCTCGGCCTGCTTTCCCACGGGCGTCTCAGCAACGGCCACGTCTTTGCGGCTGGGAAGGTTGGTGTCGATCCAAAGTCCAGCACCCTTTGCCCCCGGCCGTTCGCTTCCTTGTGGAGGAGTGACGAGCCCTCGACGCGCAGATAGCAGGGGCTGCCGCTTGCTGTCGCGTCGGCCGAAGATGCTGGCACCGCAACCCATGGGCCTCGCGACCGCGGTGGGGACCGTTTGGCTCGCCTCCGTTCCTCGCGGACTCCTCGCATTCGGGTTTCCACAGGGCTTATCAACCCGAAGACATCGCCACACCGCCCGCCCGCGATCCGCATCCAATTAGGATTTTTCGTAAGTCGCGTCGCGGAAAAGTCCAGGAGAGCCGAAGCAGCCCCGCGCGTCTTCGTGTATTTCATCATGACGCGCCTCTGCGCTCCGCGATCGGTGCGCCATTTGTCAGCAACACTTGTGCTGCTTGATGGCGCATCTGCCATCGATCACGCGTCGGCGAATGCACTCCGACGTGCTCTTACCAGGCCAGCTCACGCCGCCGTGGCTGTCGTGCCACGCATCGACTTGCTTCCCGGCACGTCGGAGGACAAGCTGCTCGAGCTGTCGGAGAGGTTGCGCACAGCGGGTGCTGCGGCGCTACTCTTGCGCAATCCGAGCTTGAGGCAAGTACAGCTGGTTCTCGAGGAGCAGCGCAGTGCCTCCGGAAACTTCCCGAGTCCCATGCCGGTCCTGTGCGAGCCCTTCTTGAGCACACCGCTCGAGGCGCCCGACGGCGCCGCGGCCGTCGTCCTGCCTTACAGCGAGGTGGAGGGCGCCGTTTCATTGGGCTGGCCGCTGGTGGTCACGCGGTGCACGTCTGCGGCCGAACTGCACGCGATGCTCGCGCGTCCAGCGCCGCCGGAGATGGTGTTCGCCTCCGAGGCGGCCGTGCTGGCACTCGACGGTGCTGCCGCAGGGGCGGCAAGCGCTGCCGCGAGCGCGGGTCGCGAGGCCGCGCTCTTCATTGCGTCGCTGGCGCTCGGGCCAGGGTGTGCCGCCGAAGCACGCGAGCTGCGGGCGATGGGCTACGCCGCCGTGGCGGTCGACTTCGCGGCAGACGATTGGCCGTTGCCGCCCGAGCTGGCCGTCCGCGCCGTGCTGAGCACACAGAGCCGCACGTACAACAGCCTGGGGCTCAAGGTGGGGCATGGCGACTTCGGCTCGGACCAGTATTGGCTCAACAAGAAGTTCAAAGACGCGCGAGCCATTCAAAAGAGTCGTTACGCCAGGGAAGGACCTCCAGCCACTGGCGGCGGCGGCGGCGCGGCTGGCAGCCAGGTTGGGCAGGTTGGTGTGAATAGCCAGGTTGGCCTTTGAGCGGGCTGCAGGTCGGTGTGAATAGCCAGGATGGCCTTTGAGCGGGCTGCCACGATGTCATCTGTGTGGTGAGGTGCTTGCGACCCCTTCGATGGTGGGCAGCTTGGATGGTGGGCAGCTTCGATGGTGGGCAGCTTCGAGAACTCGTCGACGGCTTCAAGTAGGACCTCAAGGCGCTCGTGCTGATTATGACCTTCATTAGGACCTTCATTAGGACCTTCATTAGGACCTTCATTAGGACCTCGAGGCGCTCGTGCTCGCTGGTTGGCACTTGACAGGCCCGGTACGCCGCACGCGCACACTCGCCGCGGGCACACGCCCACATCCCTGTCTCTCCAGGAGATCATTCTCGCTCCGCACGCTCTGCGGCTCCCGCCTCCGGCATGATGATCGGCTTGTAAAAGGGGCGACTCGCCCTCGGGCGCGCCGCACGGACGCAGCGTATCCTCCTACCCATTCCCCTTTGTCGCCGCGTCGTCTTGTTGGCCATCCCGAGCCACGCGATGGCGCAACGTAAAAGCGCGGCCAGAGCAGCCCGTGCAGCCACGCTGCCGCCTCATAGGCACGGCCCGCAGAGCCAGGCGCGCCGTGCAAAGGCGCGGCAGCACATCCATAACCTTGGCCGTATCGTTCCGGCTCGCGCCGCTCCCCGTCTTCCCCATCCCTGCACACCCGCACGCCGCGCCCCCCTCCCCGCCCGCTCCCACTCTCCCCTGCAACGGCGCGACGCTGATTTTATCGGCCGTCTAGCAACCCCACGCGCCTGCGGAGAAGGCGACGGCCTGTGCGATGGACCATGCACCCGCCGCTGGCCCATGGGCGCGACAGTTGGGTGGAATGGAGCGCGGCGCCCGTCGAGGCGTGCGGCCAGGCCGTGACGGCTGCATGCGGTCCTTGCGGCCTGGTTGGCTCGCTGCGCGCACCATCTTTAGTAATCTGACGGAGGCCACGGCAGAGCTAGCGAGCTACTGGCGGGCGAGCGAAGGGGGGCTCCTGGTGCTCGGCATACGCTCCGGGGTGTCTTGATCCCTTCTCTCTGTGTGTTCCTTGTGCGGCTGATGCGCAGCGTCGTGCCACTTTGATTCCCGTGCGACCGACGCAGGACGGCATCGTCAATCAAGGGCCGTTACTGTTACTGGCAGTGCGGGGCTTGGTGTCGTTCGCACGGTGTTCGAGCAGTTCATTCACACTTTTTGTACGCCGACGCGCTCGCAGCGCCATACTAAGGTTTGGTATGCAGAGAGGCGTCGAACGGTAAAAGGCGTTGTTTCGTCACTTCTTGGACTTCTTGCGGACTTCTGCCCAAAAGGTGAAGTTGCCTCGGTCCGTCGCGCCCAATGCCTCGCTCGATCATCAACGCCAGCTACAACTGGGATAAGCTTGCCAAGAGCCCGCTCAATATTCCCGACTCTCACGTCGCTGAGCACCCGGTCGGCCTAGCAGATGTCATCGCTCGTGAGGCGAAGCCAAGGCCGCTCGTTCTTCCCGACTCTCATGTCGCTGAGCACAAGGTCGGCCTAGCACACGTCGTCCCTGCTTCGTTGAAGCCAGTGTCGCCGCCACCGATGGCGATACTCACACCAAAATCAGGGGCCCAAGCGCGCGCTGCGCGCATCCTCGCATCGTCGAGGCAACGCGTACCCGACAAGCAGCTCACCCCTCTCCATGAGTCAGAGAAGACGGACGCATTCAAAGCAAATCTGGCGGCGAAAGCTGCAGCCAGGACCGCAGCGTTTTTAAAGACCGAGGCGGTGAAAAGCTCGGAAGCGGACGCGGCAGCCGAAAGGGCGGCCGCCCTCGAAAAGGTAGCCGCCAAGAACGTGGCGGTCGAGAATGCTAACAGGGCCGCGGCCGAGAAGGCTAAGAGAGCGGCGGCCGAAAAGGCGGCAGTTGAGAAGGCGGCCGCTGCTGCAAAGGAGGAGGCAGCCAGAGTGGCTGCGGCGGAGGCAGCCAGAGTGGCTGCGGCGGAGGCAGCGCGATTTGAGTCGGAGAGGTTGGCTGCGGAGGAAGCCGAGGCCGCCAGGGTGGCAGCCGAGGCTGAGGCGCGAGAGGAGGCTGCGAGATTGGCTGCCAGAGCGGCGGAGGAGGAGGCGTCGCGAGCTGAAGAGGCGAAGTTGAGTTCGGAGGAGGCGGCGGCTTTGAAGGCGAAGAGGGAGGCGAAGGAGAAGGCAGAGAGCGAGGCTGCCGAGGAGGCAGCAGCTGATAAGGCGCGCGCTGACAAGTCGGCAGCTGATTTAGCGGCCTATGAGGCTGAGATGGAACGGACCAGGCCGGAGCGGGAGCGGTGCGTGATGTGATTGCTGAAGATGACCTCTGATGAACCCTTGATGGCCACTGATGACATCTGATTGCCTCCCTCATCAGGAAGCTCAAGCTCAAGATGGCCGACGGATGCTTCGAGAGCGGCAAGAGCTTGAATAAGTTAGGCAAGCATGCGCAGGCGGAGGTAGATTTGCGCACGGCGCTCAAAATCAGGACAGACCTGCTCGGTGCCGAGCACGAGGACACGCTCAAGGTCCTCGCCGAGTTGGGCGACGCGTGCAGGCGCCAGAGTAAGAACGAGGAGGCGGCACGCCTTCTGCGTGAGGCGTACGATGCGTACCGAGCGGCCAAGGGCGCGGCTGACTCGAATGCACTCAAGGTGGCCAACTTTCTGTGCAGCTCGCTCTCCGCCCAGACAAAATATGACGAAGCCGAGGCCCTCTTCCGCGAGGTCATCGCGGCTTGCAATGACAAGTACGGTGCGAGCCATAAGAACACCCTCGTCTTCAAGCAGGGCCTCGGCGGGCTCTTCGACAAGCAGGAGAAGCTTGATGATGCGGAGCCCTTGCTGCGCGAGGCCCTCGCGGGGCGCCGTAAGCTCGCTAGCGCCACTGCGGACACGTATGCGAAAACCGACCTGTATGCATCCATGGGTAGCCTCGCCCTCGTGCTCCAGAAGCGCAAGGGAAGCGAGGCGCTCGCAGAGGCGGAGGCGCTCTACCGCGAGGCCTTGACACAGACGCGCAAGGACATTGAAGGCAAGTCGGCTGACGTGACTATGGGCTTCCTGGTCGTGTTTGGCGAGGGGATTCTTGGAGTCGACAAGTCGGATGCGGGCCTCGAGGCGGCGTTCGCTAAAGTGGACACGAACCAGAGCGGCAAGATCGACCTGGACGAGTTGAAAGCATACATCCAGAGCGTGTACGAAACGGGGACTGGCCCGCCACTCGATGACAAGTTCATCAAGGAAATGGTGGAGAAGGCGGACACGAACAAGGACGGCGAGATCGACCTGGATGAGTTCAAGGCCGTCATGCGCGCTGGGCCCCAGGAGAACAAAATCTCGATCAACCTGATGAAGAACCTGGGGGCGCTGCTCAAGCATGAGCGGCAGCTGAAGCAGGAGCAGGGGCTCAAGCCCGATGCGAGCCGCACGGAGGAGTGTGAGCACCTCTACCGCCGCTGCCTCACGGCAGATACGGAGCTGTACGGCCCGACCAACGAGACGACTCTGACCACTATGGAGACTCTCGCTATGGTGATGCACTCTCGAGACAAGGACGCCGAGGCGGAGGAGATGCTGCGGCGCGTTCTGATGGAGAGGCGAGCGTCGCTGGGCTTGAACAACGAAGACACGCTTGAGACGGCGCTTGGCTTGGCGACGGTCCTTCGTTCCATCAGCCAAGGTATGCAAGGGCAGGGCATTTCTTTGGCGGCTGCCTCCAAGGCCACCGAGGCCGAAGCGCTGCTGCAGGAGGCCCTCGCGGCGAGCAGGCAGGCGCTCGGCGAGGAGCATGCAATGAGCGTGCGCATCAAGAAGCACCTAGCATGGGTTTCAGGGACGCCAGTACTGAACATGTCGCTTCGCCAAGCATCACTGGGGGAGGTTGTGGGGAACACATGAGCCCCTGCATGAGCCCCGCGACACCCAGATCATGTGACTCGTTCGCACTCCCGACAAGTCAGAATCCTGGCCAGCACAGCCGACAGCACATGCTCGTCACCCCTCGCTCGTGGACCCGTACGCTATGGGAACGCCCCGCACAGGCATTACGCCACACGGACTGTGCTTTGCCGACGCCCATCGACCTCCACACGACCTCACACGAAATGTCGCACGCTGGCCTGAATCCCGGCCCAGTGTGGAAAGATGTTTGCGACATTTCATGTGAGTTGGGATTTCGGTGGAAAAAACCTCCTTGATTCTCGACAATTCTCCGAACAGTTCTCAAGGCGGTCAACAAACTCGTAGAGATCGCCCCTGCACGTCCTTGTGCGATCGGTGCGTGGGCGCACATCGCTGCCGGCGAGACGCCTTCCACCGCCACCGCGTCGAGAAATGAATGAGGAGGAGGATCCGAAGGGGCAATTGAGCTCCAACTGCATGCCCATGCAAAGCGCCGTGGATATTAGCGCTGCATCTTTCGCATCTGAGATCCGCGGTTTTCAACCGTGCGTGTTTCCCGGCCTGGTCTCTCACTGGGCAGCTTGCGACAATGTCGACATGTGGACGAGCCGTGCCAAGCTCGTGGAACTGCTCGGGGGCGACTTCATCGAGCGTCGCGTCCAGGTCTCGCCAGATAATCGCATCTTCCCTGCAGTCTACCGACGCAGCGAAGACACGATTCGCATGTCCGCTTCGCGAGTTGCCGACGCCACCCTTATCGACAGGCACGAACCTCAAGCACTGAAGATCTACTGCAAATGCGCCATCCCAACGCAGCTGGGCTGCCTCGGGTTGCCCGAATCCGTGTTTGGCATTCAGAAGACGAGCGGGCCGAAGACTGCAGGCGAGACTACGTTTTGGATGGGCTCGACCGGGGTCGTGACGCCTCTGCACTTTGACCATTGCCACACCGTAATCGCTCAAGTTTTTGGGCGCAAACGCATTATCGTATGCCCCCCGAGCGCAAGTGAGCACCTCTACCCGCATTCTGTGGCATCCGGAGCGCCGCGAACCAGCCGTGTCGATTTGCATGCGTGGAACCGTTCGGACCGCCGGGAACAGGCGCTGCATCCGGCGGTGAAGCACGCGATGCAATACGAATGCAACCTTCATCCAGGCGATTTGGTCTATGTCCCACCCTCGTGGTGGCACCATGTTGAGGCACTTGACGGAAACGTAGCATTCTGCTCTCGTTTGACATGAGCCTCCAGCATGCAATTAAGCATGCAAGTGCTCACCAGGACGCCCCCCCACTCCCGACAGGTGAGTGTGCTGCTCCCGTTTGACATGAGCCCAGAGGAGCAACAAGCGCTGCCAAGGCCGTGGACAAGGCCAGAGTGGGGTTCCACTCCAAGCTGTGAAGTGGATGACTCCAATCTAAAGCTGTGAAGTGGATGCGGCTGAAGAATGATCTATGTTGCTTCGAAAGCCTGAAAGTGGCCGGTGCGATCTCACCTCGAGGTGCGATCTGCATGCAAATTGATCTGCATGGCCGGATCTCGAGGTGCGATCTCACTGTCATGGCGATCTGATTCGACCAGGTGGAGCTGTCTTGGTGTGGCAGTGGCGGGCTGTCTACGTTGTCTCAGTGTGCGAGAGGGAAACTTAATGGAATAAATTCTTATCAAAATTGGATTGACACTCTCTGTACGATCGCCCCCAACATATTGACGCCCGACGCCCTTGACAGACCGCTCTGGACGAGGGCTCTCAAGCCACGCACCGCTCAGCGACGGTACGCCGCGCCCGAGACGAATGCATTCTCGCCGGTGATGGCCTTGCCGAGGATGAGAGCGTGGACATCGTGTGTACCCTCGTACGTGTTGACGGTCTCGAGGTTGGTCGAATGTCGCATGATGTGGTATTCATCCTGAATGCCATTCCCGCCAAGCATGTCGCGGCAGTTGCGTGCAATCTCGAGAGCCTTGCCACACGAGTTGCGCTTCACGAGGGAGATCATCTCGGGTGAGAAGTCATGGCGCTCCTTGGCACGGCCAACGGCGAGGGCTGCATGAAGACCCAGACCAATTTCGGTGACGGCATCCGCAAGCTTCTTCTGGATCAGCTGCTGTGCCGCAAGAGGCGCCCCAAACTGCTTGCGCTCGAGCGTGTAGCCGCGCGCAATCTCCACGCACGCCTCCGCCGCGCCCATCGCACCCCAAGAGATGCCGTAGCGCGCCGAGTTGAGGCAAGCAAATGGGCCGCCGAGGCCACGCGCGTATGGCAGCATGGCGCACCTAGGCACCCGCACTCCATCGAGGAATATGGAGCCGGTGATCGAGGCCTTGAGGGAGAGCTTGCCTTCGATCGCCGGGGTGGCGAACGCACCCGGCTGCACCCTGTCCACCGCTGCCCGGTCGATGAGGAAGCCGCGCACCGCGCCGTTGTCCGCGTCGGCACGCGCCCACACCAAGGCTAAGTCCGCGATCGGCGAGTTGGTAATCCATGTCTTGGAGCCGCTCAGAACCCACTCGCCCGTGTAGCCGTCCCACGCCGCCTTTGTCTCCATGCCCGACGGGTCCGAGCCATGGTTGGGCTCTGTGAGGCCAAAGCAGCCCACCTTTGCGCCACTGGCCAGCTGAGGTAGCCACCGCTGCTTCTGCTCCTCTGTGCCGAAAAGCGAGATGGGATGCATCACGAGGGAGGACTGCACCGACATGGCCGAACGATAGCCTGAGTCCACTTGCTCGATGGCGCGCGCGCACAAACCATATGACACATACCCGGCACCAGCGCCACCGTACTCACTCGGCACTGTCAAGCCAAGAAGGCCCATCTGCCCGAAGGCATTCATGATGCCGCGGTCGAAGGTGCCGGCTCGCGTGGCATTGACGACGCCGGGCAGCAGCTCCCGCTGCGCAAAGTCGCGCGAGGTCTGGTACATGGCCAGTTCTTCATCTGTGAGTGATGCCGACAGCTTGAGGGGATCCCGCCAGTCAAAAGTCCCCGTCGCAAGTGAGGGCATCGACTTCTCGAAGACGGGTGCCGTCGGAAGCGGCTCGGTGGAGAGCATCCGACGCGAGGTGGCAGCTGTCGCGCCGCGCGCGCGCAAGCCCAGGCCCAGGGTCTCCAAGCGACGCATCATGAGTCTTCAGGAAATGCGAGCTCGTTTGGTTTCGTCATTCGTTGCGTGCTTTAGGCCAAATCGGGGAGGAGCTGCGAACGAAATCCCGAAGATGCGCGCAATCCGCCCGCTCCTCGCGGCCAGCCCTCTTTCAAGGTTTCCCAAGCGCCTTCAATCGACGGCCATCGTCGACGCTGTCGACGAGGAGGCAGAGTGGCACGCTGCCACATCGGCCGCATTCAAGGAGCGCATGAGAAGTATGAATGATGCCGAGCGTGTGGCTTTGAACAAGGCTCGTGCTGCGCGCGTGTTTGACGGCTTGAAGAAGGACGTGCTCGCATTACCAGAGGTGGTTTCCGCCACCTCATTTACAGAGCGGTTGGTGGCTGCACTGAATGCGGGCCGACCTCTGCCAGCAGACCTTGCGACATTGCAGGAGCAGCCGGAGCTCGTACAAAGAGCCCTTACGGCTGCGATGGCCACGACACATCTTCACACTCAGAGCCGCATTGCTGCATATTCTGGAAACGGATTTTACACCATCGGACCGTGCGGCGAGGAGCTCCTGTCGGTGCTCGCTCTGGCGCTGCGGCCGACCGACCCCGCGGCTTTGCACTATCGCCACCTGGGCTGCACTATTGCACGGCAGATGCAGCGCGGGATGGGCATCAAGCAGATCCTCCTGGATCGTGCACGCGGCTACACGATCGCGACGAGCGACCCTGTCACCGGTGGAGTGCATTGCTCCCTCGGCGGTGACCCGAGGTATGACTTCCTCGTCACGTCCACCCTTGCCAGCCAAGGACCGCAGGCCGTCGGGCGTGCGCTGGCCATCGGGCACCTTCCACAGGGCAAGTGGCCCACAGATGCGATCTCGTTCGTCTCGTGCGGCGACGGCTCGATCAATAATTCCGAGTGGCTCTCAGCGGTGAACGCGGCCGAGTACATCGAGCATCGCCGGCGAGCGTGTCCCGTGCTCTTTGCCATCAGCGACAACGGCTTATCGATCTCGCTCAAGGGAGCTGGCTGGGCATCGCGATGGGTGGAGCAGCGGCTGGGTATGAGCGTCTATCAAGCAGACGGTTCCAACCTCGCTTCGATGCTTCGTGCCTCTCGAGACGCCGCCGAGTACGTCCGCACGACCCGAAAGCCAGCTACGCTCCTCCTGAACAACCTGTCGCGTCGTTTCGGGCACGCGGCGACGGATCGGCAGGCAGCCTACCTGTCCGACGCGGAGATCCGAGCACAGCTGGCGCGCGACCCGGTCGTCGACGCGCTCGCCGCTGCCATCCACGCCGGCATCGTGCCGAACCTCGATGCGGCTCTCGAGGAGAACATTCGCATCGGAGAGTTCGCCAGGGAAGCATTCGCGGCAGCGAGGGCGGAGCCGCGTGAGATGACGGAGGCGGCCCTTATAGCGCGCTGCGGGCCGCAGCGTCGGAAACGTGAAGCCATCGACGCGGTTCGCCATGGCGCTCCACCGACGGAGTCGGCGTCCAGCGCCGAGGCTGGCTCCGCCTCGCGCACAACGAAACCGTCGGATATGCGCCAGCTGATGACTCGAGCCATCACGGAGCTCATGGGCGGTAACGAGCGCATCGTGTACGTGGGCGAGGATGTGGAGCACGGCGGGTACTATCGCGTCAGCGAAGGGCTCAAGGGCAAGTTTGGGCGGCGCCGTTGCTTCGACTGGCCGCCCGATGAAGCTTCCCTCGTGGGCGCAGGCATCGGGCTCGCGCAGGCCGGCCGACTGCCCATCATCGAGATCCCGTATGCCGCGTACCTGTCCTGCGGGTACAATCAGTTTGTGGAGGCATGCTTCTTGCACTGGCTCTCGGACGGCAAGCAGCCGAATGGGATGGTGTTCCGAATGCAGGGCTTCGACGAGGGCATCTTCGGCGGCCACTTCCACACGGCCAACGGCCCACCCGTCTTCGGCATCCCAGGCCTTGATGTGCTGTGCTTCTCCAACGGTCGCGACTGGGCGCGCGGCCTGCGAAGTTGTCTCCGGCACGCCGAGGTGGGCGGCGTCTCGATGCTCCTCGAGCATGGCTCCTCCAGCATGCAAGTGCTCACCACGACGCCCCTTCCACTTCCCCACAGGTGGGCGGCGTCTCGATGCTCCTCGATTCGACAGCGCTCCTCACGCGCCGCCATTTGTGCACCGACGCCCGAGACGGCGCGTGGGAGTTCGCCTACCCGGCAGCGTGCGTGGGCGGCGCCGAGGAGCTCGAGCCCGATGACGTGCTTCTATACAGGCACGGTGAGGCGCCGGCGGCGGCTCTCACCGTCACGAGCGGCGACAGCGGAGGTGGCGGCACGTCGAGCGGCCTTGTGCGCGTGCCCGCTTCGGAAGTGCCCACGACAGCGCCATCAATGGTAGTGGTGACGTATGGCAACGGCGTGCCCCATGCATTAAAGGCCATACAGCAGATTGGTCTCGCCTGCGACGTGATCGACTGCCCTCTGCTCTCACGATGCCCCGCGGCACTCCCGCCATTGCTCCGTGCGCGCGGCTACGCTGCTCTTATGCTTGTCGACGTCTGCCGGGAGGGAGGCGGACCGCTCCCTCACCTGGCCTCGCACCTGCATCAGGCCGGCGCCCTACCGAGCAGGTGGACACTGCTGAGTGCCGCGCCAACATATAACCCTCTGGGCCGCACGCTCACCTTCATCTCTGCCGACAAGATCGGTACTGCGCTCACTCGGTTCGCTGGTGAGGCGAAGCTCGAAGCCTCCACACCGCTTTCGTCGCCCTCGCCGCCCTCGCCGCCCTCGCCGCCTGCGCCGCCTGCGCCGCTCGCTGCCGACCACGCGGTGCAGCGCCCTGTACAACGCCCAGCTGCCAACCGTGCCCACGACAGCGCCCCACCACGCGGAACTCGACGGGCGCCCAAGTCGGCGCTCGTCATCTGCCCAGGCCGAGGTAGCTACAATGCAGCGGAGCTAGGGAGCCTGAACCGCCTCGCACACCCCGAGCTCTGGCAGCCGATAGTGGCCGAAGCTGATGCTGCATGCACGGCCGCTGGGCTTCGAAGCGTCTCGGAGCTCGACTCGGCTCCGAACTTCGATCGTTCGGCGCACATGGACCCAGCGCACTCGTCGGCGCTCACGTACACGATCGCGGCGGCGGACTTTGCCTCACGCTTCGGTCGCGGCACAGGTGGCGACCACTCACCAACATCTTTGAAGCCCGTTGGCCTCTGCGGCAATTCGCTCGGCTGGTACACGGCTGTCGCACTAGGGGGCTCCGTGAGCTTTGGCGGCGGGTTGGACGTTGTTCTCACGACGAGTCGGTTCCAGCGCTCAGAGCCCCAGGTTGGAGGGCAGCTCGTGTACCCGACGCTGGGTGCCGAGTGGGAGGAGAGCGCCGAGTTGAGCGCCGCGATCGAGGACGCCCTGGCAGCTGCGAATCGGCCAGGAGTGGGCTACGCGTCCGTCTCGATTGAGCTTGGTAGAGCGACCGTCCTTGATCACTGATGGCTCCTGATTGCTTCGCACTGCCTGCCCAGCTCTGATGGTCACCGTTGGCGCACCTCAACCTGGTGGGCTGATGACTACACTCATTGCATCTCTGTGACCTCTGATGACGACTGATCGCTCCCTTCATCGCCTCCCTCAGGAGGGTCTACCGTCCTCGCCGCAGACGACGCGGGCATGACGGCACTACTTGAAGCCCTGCCCACCGTGACACGCGGGCGCATCAAGTACCCTCTCGTGCTCCCGCGTCACAGTGCCTTCCACACGCCGCTCATGGCTCGCATGCAATTGGGCCTCGAGGCGGCCCCGTCCGTTCCGCCCTTTGCGCCGCCAGCCATTCCGCTCGTGGACGGCACTGGTCGACTCTGGCCTGCGGGCGACACAGCAACGCTCGGGGCGCTTCGTCAATACACTATCCGCGAACAGGTGCTCACTCCTTACCACTTCGGCCGCTCGGTCGAGGCCGCCATCGAGGCCCTGGACCCAGAGGTTCTCGTGCTCCTCGGGCCAGGGAGCTCATTAGGCGGTGCAATCGGCCAGACGCTCGCACGCATGCGCTGGCGTGGGGTGACCGACAAGGCGACGTTTGCGGCGGTGCAGGCGTCCGGTAGGCCCGTGTTGCTCGTCTCTTGGGACTGTCTTGCTACCGTGTGACACGTGTGCCCGCGAGGAGAGGGCGGGTACAGGTAGCACGCCACTACCAGTGACTACCGACTGAAACCATGGTACAGAGTATGAATCGAATGTCGACAGTTTTGGGGGGACAGACGTTTTCGGACGCCTCGGGTGCGATCCCGAGCTGCAGATCTCGGCATGGCGATCTCGGCTTAACGTCTCGGCTGCGGGCGCCGCGTCAAAACACGCACAGAACCTCAGACGCGTCGCGCACCGGAACATCCTTACTCAGGGGCTCCGCGTACAATCGGGCGGCCTTCACTTTCACTGACGTCGCTGTAGTCTGTGTGGAGCAGTGCGCCACAGTGATCGTCGGCTGCCGCGGGGTGGATTCGGTCCGCAGCATGGCGCTTGCGCATGATGATGTTGTCGATGACCCAAAAGAAGCCCATGTTGAGCAGCACAGGTGCGATGACCATGACTAGGAGGAGCTCGAGCTCGGGGTACGGAGCGAGCGGCTGCTCGATCCAAGAGGCAAACTCATCCAGGTCCGCATGCAGCGGCACGATCACCACGGCCGCCGTCAGCACCTTCTCAGCCGATGCGAAGAAGCTCCAGATGAGCAGCTGCGCCAACCACGCATGCCATTTGGGCGGGTCGCCGTACTCGCCCGAGCGCAGCAGCGTCAGCTGGCAGCTGTTGACGCAGTGGTTGTACGCCTTCATGATCGCCCACAGGATCACCACCCCGCACACGACGGAGATGGTGAAGTTGACCAGGTACCACGAACACTCGCTCGCACTGCTCGACCGCGCAAAGATGACGCCAAAGGCAATGTTGACAAAGTGCTGAAGCACGCCAGCGAAGGCTTGCTTCGAGGCGTCAAAGAACCACACGAGCCATGGTCGGCGTGGCCTCTCCGTGGAGCGCTTGTACACGAGCGTGGCTATGGCCGCCGTCATGAGCCCGGCCTGTAGCAAATAGGCGAAGGCACCGCCGAGCAAGGTGCACCGCGGTGGTGCAGCGAGGGTTCGCATCGAACTCGTTAAGAGTTTTGTGCGTGCAGTTGCGCGTGGAGGTGCTACACGGGGGGTGCCCGCCGTGCATCACTCTCTGGTGCATGGACCCAAAATGGCTTGACACGGCGCTTTGTTGCAATGTGCTTGTTCGCATCACAATCCCAGTACCGAGCGTAAACTTGCCCTCCGCGCGCGCGCACCCCTGTACACAGGTCCGCACTGTCCGGGCACACCCTCTGCGGCAGCGGCGCGCGGTTGCGTACCTCGGCACGACTGCCCCACAGGGTGGCCATGCCATGCCGCCTTCTCGGCCATGCCGCACCCTCAGGGGTTCGGATGCGCGAGGACGTACGGCAGGCAGAGCGGCAGGCCGAGCACCGCACCGATCGCGACGGTGGCCGGCGCATTATACTTGGGTCCGAAGTAATCTTTCCCTGGCCAGTGGTGAATGGTGAAGCACACGAGCGCGATAGTGCGCTGTGGTGGCGTGCGCACGACGTCGAGCATGAGCAGTGCCGCTGCGACGACGAGGCCCGACGCGGCCGCGTTCACACCCTTAAGGAATGCCTGGGCGCCGGGGTTGGTGGTCGCGGCGGCCCAAAAAGGGAGCGCGGCGTAGATGAGCAGAAGCCCAGGAAGGAAAAGGCCGACCCACGCGATGATCGCGCCGATCAGGCCCGCGTACGCGCCGCCCAGGTAGGCGGCAAAGTTGAACATCGGGCCGGGCATCGCCTGCACGAAGGCGAAGCCCTGCAGGAACTGCGCATCGGTCACGAACCTCGGCACGACCTCACGCAGGAGGAGCGGGAGGACGACAGGACCGCCGCCCCACACGAGGGAGCCGACCCGGTAGAAGCGCTCGAGGAGATCGATCCACCAGGGCGGCCCGAGCGCCTGCCAGAGCATCAGCAGCACGAGCAGCGCGCCCCATGCCATGAAGCACATCGCTGCGAGCTTGTTCGTGACTGGCTGGTCACGCACTGCAGCCGAGGGCGCCTGTGGCGGATCCCGGTCGTCCTGCTCGGACATAGTTGGGTCAAGGAGGCCGACGCGCAGCCAGACCGCCTTGTACCGAGCCTTGGACGCACTCACGCACCCCGCGATGAACAGCGAGGTCGGCAGCACCCATGACGTCCCCGGAGCGAGCAGCGTCGCCGCCGCCGCGAACACGTTGAGGCAGCGCGTCATAGGCTCGCTCGCAAGTTTGGTTGAGAGGTCGAGAGCGGCCTTGATGACGAGCGAGACCGCGGCCGCGCCGAGCCCCATGTCGATCGCTTTGAGCGTCGCATCCATCGCCGGGCCGAGCGAGGCCTCCGCCGACGCATGGGCGATACAACCGAGGATCGCCATCGACGTCGTGGCGACGAGCGAGAAGCACGCAAAGGCGACGAGGCCGCCGTACAGCCCGCCCATCAGGACACCCAGCGCGACCGCGAGCTGCGTCGACGACGGCCCGGGCAGGGCCTGCGTGAGAGCGAACAGCGACGCGAACGCCGCGTCGTCCAGCACCTCTGGCCGCCACGTCTGCACCTGCATGAGGGCGACGTGCGCGGGCGGACCGCCGAAGGCGATGGAGCCCAGCAGGAGGAAGCGCTTGGCGACGACTTCGAGTGACACCTGCGCGCTGTCGTCGCTGCCGCCGCCGCCGCCGCCGTATGTAGCCCTCTGCGCCGTCTGAGGGGTCGTTGTGACCTCGTCATCGCCAATGATCTCGTCGGCCTCGACTGCCGGCTGCAGTCCGCGCGCGGTATATTTGGCGCGCTCCTCGGCCTCGATGCGCGCGAACATGGACGTATCGTCCTCCTGCTCACGATCATCCGGGTCCCAGGTCGGCATCGACATGTGCTTCGGCGAAGGGGAAAGGCGCGCCGATCGCGTCCGCGTGCAAGTTTGGCAAGTCGTTCGTCAAATCAGGCAAGGACGAGTCAAACTCGATCTACGGGTCGGGAGGCTCGGAAGGCTCAACCGATTTGTATTGCCGCACGAGTCTTGCCGCGTAAACTTTAGACGCCGGATGCGCGCCGCGCGCGTCTCGTACACGCAAATGTCAGCCGCGGGCTCGCCGTCAACGAGCACATTGCCCGCCGCTACGCAGGTCGCGCTCACGGCAGAGCCCCATAGCACCGAGCTCAGCGTCAAGTGCGTCGCGCCGGAGTATTCGATCGCCCTCATTCTCTCGAATGGCACGTCCTTGCACCACTGCTTCAAGCTGAAGACGAACGCTCCACGCCGCTGGTCGGTGCGGCCAAACGGTGGCGTGCTGGCTCCGGGCGAGACGGCCGCGCTCTCCATAAAGTTGATTCGGACCTCTGCCGACTTCCGTGGTATCGAGGACGATCGCCACCTCATCGTGAGCGTTCCAGTATCGCCAGCGGAAGCGGTAGCGCTGCGCGAGCAGCGTGCCGCCGCCCCGCGGACGTCGCCGGCACGCCCGGACGTGAGCGAGCCCGGCGCGAGCCGCACCCACATCACGCCGCGCTTCGCATCATTGCCAGTGCCTTTGCCGTCCGAAGCCGCCACTGCCGGCACGGCCGCGTCGTCGCCGGCCGCGCCGCCTGGCTCGACAATGTACTCGCCTTTGCCGTCTCCCATGGTTGGAGCCTTGCCCGGCTCGCCGGCCGTCGACTACCGACGGCCCTTCAGCAGCGTGGCAAACCAGGTGTCCGCGATTGACGTGCGCCGCCACCCGACATCCAACGGCGCTCCCCACCACGGCGCTGCGCACATGAACGGCGGCTCTGCGCACGGAAGCGGCAGCACACCAGCCAGGGCGGGCGGCGAGGAGGCCGCGGGCGGCGGCGCGGGCGGCGGCGACGGCGACGGCGACCACGAGGATCGGAGCGGGCTGCTCGGGAAGCTGCTTGGAATCCGCGCCGGTGACGGTCGGCTCGGGAAGCTCCTCAAAACCATCTCCCCCATCTTCTCAGCGATCGGGGAAGAGTTCGCACCGTGGCTCTCGTGGAAGGTCTACGACGTCCTCTTCGCAGTGCTCATGCTCTATCTCGGCCGACGCCTCGCATGGGTTAGGCGAGCGCGGGAGCTCGAGATACTGTGAGCGTGCTTCAGGCTACAGGGAGATGGCGTGGAACAACAACGGGTGGATGGCCGCCGAGGTGCGCGGCGTGCTGAGCGGCTTGCACTTTGGCGTCAGCCGGTCGTGGGGAGGGACGAGGTTCGCACCGAGAGGTACCAACGAGAGGTACCGGCAATGGGGCGAAGGGGCTACCGGCGCCGGCAAGATACTGTGTCGTGGAACATAATAGTTTGAAATGCGTGGCGGTTGTGGGTGGAGTGAGTCCCGGGCTGCTTTTTGAGCCCCGGGGTTACTCCAGACGTCGAGAGCGTAGAGATCTATGTAAATTTCCTGGGTGTTTGGGAAACAAGAGCCGGGGGCAGTTTCGTTGGGAGAGTTGTTATGGGTTTTGTTGCGGGTTTTGTCGTTCCCTGCCTATTTTGGAATCGGTCCTGCGGCATTTTGGGTTTTGCGGCATTGGTTCTTGTCATCCTCCGCCTATTTTGGAATCGGTCCTGCGGCATTTTGGGTTTTGCGGCATTGGGTCTTGTCATCCTCCGCCTATTTTGGAATCGGTCCTGCGGCATTTTGGGGTTTGCGGCATTGGGTCTTGTCATCCTCCGCCTATTTTGGAATCGGTCCTGCGGCATTTTGGGTTTTGCGGCATTGGGTCTTGTCATCCTCCGCCTATTTTGGAATCGGTCCTGCGGCATGTTGGGTTTTGCGGCATTGGGTCTTGTCATCCTCCGCCTATTTTGGAATCGGTCTTGCGGCATTTTGGGGTTTGCGGCATTGGGTCTTTTGTCATCCACCGCCTATTTTGGAATCGGTCTTGCGGCGTAAAGAGGTCTCTGCTCAAAAAACACGGAGAAATGGCAACAATGTGCGTGTACTGCCATATTTTCGAGCGGCAAGATGCCCAACCCGCGACGAAGTCGTTGCCTACGAGTCACAAACGGTCGCGGCTAGGACCCCACTGTGATACTTGCCACCGAAAGGTGATGAAATGGAGTATGTCAATCGTGCAGTTGGCTCGGCTGCAGGACCTCGGTGTCGTGCCGCCGCTCAGTCAGCAACAGCGGCAACCGAAGCATCAGCATCAGCTTCAGCACGAGCAGCCGCAGCATCCGCAGCAGCAGCATGTGCAGCACCAGCCTCAGCAACGGCCGCCGCCGCCGCCGCCGCCGCCGCAGCAGCAGCAGCAGCAGCAGCAGCATCCGCAGCAGCAGCAGCAGCCGCCGCCGTCGCAGCAGCGGCAGCAGCTCCAAAGAGGCAAGCTACCCATAGGTGGCGGCCGCATGGCATCGCCATGTGAGCCATACCGGGCCAATCCGTATGGCATTTTCTCATCGAACCTCAGCGGGTTCGGCGGCGGCATGGGTGGTGGGGGATATGTGTTGTTTTTTTAACGAAAGTGGTGTTGTTTTTTAACATACGCATTCCAATGCATATCAATGCATTCTGATGCATTTTCATCATTTTCATTGCATTTCATCCAAATGCATTCTTCACCTGCTGCATGGTACTGCATATTATTGCATTTATACGCATTCGTGTATGATGCATTCTGATGTTGATGCATTTGCTTACATTCATACGCATTTTCAATGCTGCATTTGGTACAAGGTGCATTCATGTGCATTTGAATGCATCCTATTTTGGTTGCATTTTCTTAGCTTGTTGCATTCTCGTGCATTCATTGCACAAGATGCATTCATGTGCATTCTTTGTATGTTGCATTCTATACATGCCGCATCTTAACGCATTCCAATACATTTATCAGCTTGGTGCATTTTGAATGTGCTGCATTCTACCTGTGATGCATCTGAATGCATCATTATGTATTCCAGTGCACTTAGGAGGGAAAATACCCGATTTCGATGAGCGCCGGGGCGCGATCTTACTCGCTTCATGATGCTTAAGAATGCACATGAATGCACATGAATGCACAAGAATGCGTCAGAATGCACCAGAATACACCAGGGACCACACAGACACATACTTACACAAGAGAAGCCGAGCGGACTCAAGGCCAAACTCACATGGACGGTTATGGGCTGGACGGGCTGTGGGCGTGCCATAAGGCGTGCCATAACAGCACCCATGTGCCACTACATGTCATCCAAGTCTTCATCGAATGCATACACGAGTGAGCATACACGAGTGAATGCATCTGCGTACACTAGTGAATGCGTGTGTGAGTGAATGCATCTGAATGCGCTTGAATGCGTAAGAATGCGAGTGCGTCAGAATGCAACGTGTTGACAGAATGCACCTTATGTGGGTAGGCATACAAATGCATTTGAATGCAACTCATGTAGAATGCAACGCACTGCAAATGCACAATAATACATATGAATGCACCGTAATCGGAATGCACTAAGATGCAGCTATTACAACTGCACCAGAATGCATTACAATGCGTCACGCCACGTATGCATCACGTGGCGAATGCATCAACATGAAGCGGACCTTCTGGATGCATGAAAATGCATCAAAATGTAACATGTCGAGAATGCTGCAGGTATGAAAATGCATCAGAATGCAACCGTCTCGCATCGGAAGAATGCAGCAGCTCAAAGTGGTTGCAAAATGCGTTCGAATGCAACCGAATTGTAGAATGCAGCGCGTCTGAATGCATGCAAAAACAATGAAATGCATATGTATGCACACGCATGCATACGAATGCACATGAATGCGTATGTTAAAAAACAACACCACTTTCGTTAAAAAACAACACTCCACCCGCGAGTGGAGAGGGTGGCGGCATTCGGACTATGGGCGGCACAGGGGGCGACAAGGGGGGCGGCATGACGGGGGGCGGCAGGATGGGGGGTGGTTTGCGTGGACCGCATCCAGTGCATGTTGCACATTCTCTGAGTCGAATTCTCAACCCCACCCCCCGCGGTCAACATAATCCTGCTCTCGCAGAAGGACTCAGAGGACTGGATGTGGAGCTAGAAGGTTTGCGCGAGTACCTCGACGCGGCGACTGGGATGGCCGCGAGATGGGTGGCTCCCTCCACCAACCCCAAAAGGCTTCGTGGGGCCTATGCCGCGGACACCGTGGTAGCGTCCGCCGTGGTGGCGTCGTCCGACGCCGTCGCTTCCGAGATCGGCATGGCAATGGTTCCGTCGTCGGTGAGCAGCGCGGCGCATGCGGACATGCAGGAGGAGGAACGAAGTGCGGCCGAGGCGGCGAAGGGGCAGGCGCGCGTGCTCGCCGAGCGCGAAGAGGCGTGGAGCGCGAAGCTGTGCGAGGCGCAGCACGAGGCACGCGCCGTGTCCGAGCGCCATGAGACCGAGCTCGACAAGCAGGCCGCTGCGCTGCGCGCGCTCGAGCAGCAGCTCGCGGCGGCAGAAGAGAGGGCGGTGGCGGACAAGGCGGCGCTCGCCTTGAGCCGCGAGCAGGCAGTCGTCGAGCGGGAGCCGCGCGAGCAGCTCGAGGCGACGCTGCGCGCCAAGTCGCAGGCGCTCGAGGAGGCGACCGACACGATTGCCGAGCTCCGACACCAGCTCGCGGCGGCGACCGAGACGAATGCCGAGCTACGACACCAGCCAGAGGCGGCGACCGACACGAATGCCGAGCTCCGACACCAGCTCGCGGCGGATGGCGAGGCTGTCGATGCGCAAAGGATCGCTCTGCATGAGGTCGCGTCGGCTCGAGTTTGCCCTTTGCGTAGATGTCGAAAAATTTTAGGCAAATGTCTATGTCTTAAATCATAATATCTTAGGCATATGTCGCGACACAACATAGACATTTACACACACATTCATAGGCAAGTGTCTCGACACGACATGACATTTGTGTTCTCAATGAATCAAAAATAGAATCAGCGCCTGATTCGCGCGCGGGGGACATACGAGGCACCGGCTCATAACCGGCTCATAAAGTTTCGGAGAGTCCACCGCCGCCTCCGTCGATGCCGCAATCAGGAGGCTCGATATCCACTCTTTGTGTTGGGGGTGAAGCGGTCCATGGCCGTTACGGTCGGTGTCGTTACCTGAGATATCTTCACGGGACACACTGAATGTAGGCAAATATCGCGACACGACACGACATTTTCGCACGGGACACACTGAATGGAGGCAAATGTCGCGACACGACACGACAATTTTCAGTCTTCATTTCTGGCAAATGTTGCAAAAACTGTCGCGACAATTACGCAAAGGGCAAGCTCGAGTGGAGGTGAAGTACGGGGGGGTCGTGGACATATCGGTGCACCCGCAACCATGTGGAGGCACACTTGTGATGAGACACTTCGAGATGAGCACCAGCACGAAGCAGCTCTACGAGGTCATCGCCACGAGGCTGGGAGCCACCCGGGATGATAACATTTCCGTGCTACATCTTGGGCGACTGATACCCAATGATGAGACTCCACTCTGTGAGACCTCCATCGCCACGTCTGGGCCCGAAAACAAGCACGGCGTGCACGTGGCGGTGGCCATAACCAGGAAGGCGGTGGTGGCGTCCATAACCAACGAGTCGTTGGCGGACAAGGCGGCATCCCATTCCCCAACACCAGCAGCCACCGAGAGGTACTGGAAGCCGCTGGAGATCACCGTGAAGATGATGACCGGCGTCATCCACAAGGTCGAGGATATCGGGCTCCACCACACAACCGGGCAGCTGTCCGTGCTACATCTTGGGCAATGGGCGACTGATACCCAATGATGAGACTCCACTCTGTGAGACCTCCATCGCCACGTCTGGGCCCGAAAACAAGCACGGCGTGCACGTGGCGGTGGCCATAACCAGGAAGGCGGTGGTGGCGTCCATAACCAACGAGTCGTTGGCGGACAAGGCGGCATCCCATTCCCCAACACCAGCAGCCACCGAGAGGTACTGGAAGCCGCTGGAGATCACCGTGAAGATGATGACCGGCGTCATCCACAAGGTCGAGGATATCGGGCTCCACCACACAACCGGGCAGCTGTATGCTCGCGTCGCACAGGTGACAGGAATATCCCTGGATGTCCTACGCGTGTTAACAGGTGCGCACACTCCACTTCCAAACGACGACACAATGATCAGCGACACCACTCTACGTGGGACGCAGTCCCCATATGTGTACGCGACGATGCCGTGGTATCATGGTCAGCATAGGCCGAGTCCCGAGGTGGACGAGCTGTGAGCTTTGTCCGCTGTATCGCAGTGTCGATCTCGATTTTTCGTGTGTCCTCACTGTCCCACCTGTGTCGTCCAGTGTCTTGTCACCTGCGTCAACGTCTGCGAAGGTTGTAGGTTCCTCGTATTGACACACGCGGACGCCACACCACATAGAGCACACTCACGTCGCTCCTCTGCCTCCCGTGTCCCGTCTCCCTGTAGATCGATGAAAAATGAATGAATCGTCGCCCTTACGAATCCCATCAGCAACATCATGCGGGACGTCGGCATCCAAGGCCACATCTCTGCCCGTGCATCAATCAGAATCACTTCAACATGCTCCTGGGGGCAGCCCGGCTACTACTTCCCACACCTTGACCCTTTCCCCCTTTCCCCCATCGCCACCTTTGCATGCAAACACCACCACAGCGCCCGAAGGGGCGCCGCACCAAACTTGACAACCGCGTGCCATGAGAGTAAATGACGAGCAGCCCGAAGGCGCGAGCAAGCGCGCCCGCGAGGATGACCCGGAGGAAGGAGGGGTGCCGGCTGACGACGCTGCTGCTTCCGCTGCCGCGAGCGAGAGCGCGAGCGCGCAGAATGGCCCTGATGCTGAAGCGGGCGAGATATTGACCGCAAGCGAGGGACTTGCAGCAGCGGCCCTCGCTTCCGCTGCGCCCATGGCTGCTGCGCCAGCGAGGGACGAGGCCGCCGCGAATGCTTCCGTCGACCCTGCCGCGACCGCCGAAGCTGCTGCATCCGCTGCGGGCGTCGCGTCCGCGTCTGCGCCGCCGCCGACTGTCCAAGAGCCCGCGGCACAAGATCCCGCCGCGTCCGCTGCTCCGGCCTTCGCAGATGATGCCGCTCACGCGGCCCCGCCGATGCCGAGACCGACGAACGAGCAGCTGGCGCACCTGCTCCAGTCGCGCGCCGAGGCCAAGGCGCGCCGTGACTTTGCAGCGGCCGATGCGATCCGGGGCCAACTAGACGGGTACGGCATCAAGATCATCGACGGGCGCCAGCCGGGGATGATTGGCACGTGGGCCGCAGCCGACGGGCGCCGGTGCGCTGCACGCGCGAGCAGCCGCAGCAGCGCCTCCGCCCGCTCGCCCCGCCGCCTGCTCCCTCTCCTCCATTTATCCCCCCTCCTCCTCTGCCCCGCGACCCTCACAGAGGCAACACCTCGGGCCCCGCGATTACTTTTTGGATCCGCTGGCGTGCGCGCCGAAACCCAAACCGACGCGAAAGCCGTCACCGCCAACGCCAAACGAAAACCGACGTTATTATACGTTATTACTCCGTGCGTGGACACCGGGCGTCGAGCGGATCGCGCACTACACGTCTACACCGGACGACATGTTATACCCTATTTTTTTGCGTGTATTTCCATCTAAATTGGACGCGGAACAGATCGGCGCGGGGGGGCGGGGCGAGTGCTCAGCGGCACGCGCGCGCATGGAGAACGAAAGTACAACAAAAACGGCCGACCCGGAGAGCGGGCGACCTGGCAACCGCGCGCCGCAAGCGTCGGCTGCGTCCGCGCGCGCTCCGCACGGCTCGCGCACAGCTCCCCCACAGCTTCCCCGTGACCCCGCAACGAGCGTGCTGCATGCATTCACTCATCAGTCAGTAGGCGAGTACTGTGGCGAAGTTGGGCTATACTCGGGGGACTTAGCGTTGCTGGTGCCAGCGCCGTCCGTGGGCGAATATTGCGGCGACGTCGGTGAATACGACGGCGAGGTCGGAGAATATTGGGGCGAGGTCGGAGAATATTGGGGCGAGGTCGGAGAATATTGGGGCGAGGTCGGAGAATACGACGGTGAGGTCGGTGAATATTGGGGCGAGGTCGGAGAATACGACGGCGAGGTCGGTGAATATTGCGGCGAAGTCGGAGAATACGACGGCGAGGTCGGTGAATATTGCGGCGAGGTCGGACTATAGCTCGGACTGGTAGGACTGTATTGCGGACTGGTAGGGCTGTAGCTCGGGCTGGTAGGGCTGTAGCTCGGACTAGTAGGACTGTATTGCGGACTGGTCGGTGAATATTGCGGGCTCGTAGGTGAGTACGCGGGGCTCGTAGGCGAGTACGCGGGGCTCGTGGGCGAGAAGCCGAAGCCGCCGGCTCCGCCGCCACCGCCGGGCCCGGGCGAGAAAGCTCCGCCCTGGTCCGGCCCCGGGCTAAAGGCGCCACCGCCAACAAAGGGCGACATGCCCGGGCCCGGCGAGAATTGGCCGCCGCCTGGGCCGGGGGACATGCCGTGGAAGGGCGACATCATGTCGCCGCCAAAGGGGGTGGCCGCGCCGAGGGCGGTGCCACCGGGCGTCTGCGAGCCCTCGAGGTAGTTGCCGTCGCCGCCGATGCCATCGTCGCCTCCGACGGCGATGGGCTGGGCTTCCTCCAGCATCTCTTCGTTCAAGAAGAGTTCAAACTCTCCCGTGCCAAGCGGCGCCAGCTGGCCGAGCATGATGTTCTCCGAGACGCCGCGCATCTTGTCTGGCTCAGAAAAGATGGCGGCCTCCATGAGCACATCCACCGTCTCCTCAAAGGAGCAGCGCATGAGGGCGCCCGAGTCCACGCGATTGATGCCGTGACGCGTGATGGCGAGGATGTGGCCGCGCGACGTCATCACCTCGCACAGGATGGCGAGGTGGCGGTAGTTGACATAGGAGCCATCGAACTCGATGACCGCGCGCAGTTCGTGCAGCAGCGCGCCGCGCACCGCCTCAACGCCGAGGATGCGAATGATCTCGACGATGTCGTTCGAGGTGCAGCGTGTTGGGTCGATCTTCTTGTCGGCGCACATGACGGCCATTAAGTTGATGCCTTCCGTGTCGAGCACCCACTCCTGCACCTTGTTGGACTCCCCTGTGATCCGGTCCACACCCTCGCGCTTCACGTTGCGCATGAAGACGCGCGTGACGCCCTCGACGCCGCGCAGCGTGAGCTGCGAGAGCATGCTCGCCTCAAACTTCTTGAGGAACGCAAAGTCCTCCTCCTCCTCGCCGCCCTCGGTCACCGCGGCGTCGCTCTTGGACACCCCATCAGAGATCAGCCGGATGCGCATCACAAGCTTGTCGGCGTTGTCGTCGTTGCAGATGATGTGCATCAGGTCCGCGCCGTACACGGCGAGCATGCGGGCCGTGATGTCCTCCATGGTCAGCTTCTTGTCGGACATGACGAGCTTATCGAGCTCAATGCGCAGCATCCACGGCGAGATGCGCGCGAGATCGACCTCCTCATCGGGCATCTCGTAGTAGGCGCGCACGAAGTCGTCATCCTCGGGCACGACGGTCACCTTCTCGGCGGCCGGGTCGACGATCGGATCGTACCAGATCTCCGTGCGCAGCGTGACCGTGCGCAGCGTCGTGAGCTCGAGGAGCGACTGCACGTCTTTGGCGGCCTCCGAGTCGGCCTGGTACTCATCCTTCAAGTAGACGGTGAGCGAGGGCGTCTTGGGCCGTTTGGACACGTTGATGATCTCTTTGAGGCGTGGCACGCCGACAGTCACGTTCTTGGAGGAGACACCCGCGTAGTGGAACGTGTTCAGCGTCATCTGCGTCGCAGGCTCGCCGACGGACTGCGCCGCGAGCGCGCCCACCACCTCGCCCGCGCAGCAGCGGTGCTGCAGGAATCTCTCCTTCACCTCGCCCAGCACCCATTCGAAAGCCTGGGCTGACAGCCGGTGCTCGAGCAGCACGCGCTTCGAGGCGAGCGTCGAGCGGATGTACGCGAAGAAGTTGAGCGTCGCGTTCTTCTGCGCCTCAATCGAGAGCCGGTCGGTGCCCTTGACCACCTCGAGTCTGCCGAGCAACTCCCTCACCTTCTCGACGATCTCCACCGGCGAGAGCGTCGAGGTACGCTGCGAGTCGAGCTTGTAGCTCGACTGAGCGAGCTTGATGAGCCGCGCGAGATTGACGCCAAAGGGCGGATTCGCGTTGCCCTTGGGGAAGGCACCCGTGCGCGGGTGCGTGAGCGTAATGCGATCCTCGACGAGCATCTCGTACTCCTCGCGAAGCACTTCGCGCGCGTGCGCGTCGCGCTTCACCTCGTCCACCAGCTTGTCCGCGAGCCACTGGCGCCCGTCGGGGCGCTCGCGCTCGCGCCCGTAGTGCGGCGAGTTGATGTTGTGCTCGTACTTGGAGCGCAGCTCGCCCTGCTTGATGCCGATGTGGTCAATCTTGGAGCTCTCGAGCGCAACGGCGTCCATGCCGTCCTCACCGTAGAGGAACTCGAGCACCTCGCCGCCGGCGTTGCGCACGGTGCCGTCGTATTTGACGATGATGTCCTCCATCGCCTTCACGAGCCGGCGCTGGATGTAGCCCGTCTCCGCCGTCTTGACCGCGGTGTCGATGAGACCCTCGCGCCCACCCATCGCGTGGAAAAAGCACTCCTGCGGCGTGAGGCCGCGAAGGTACGAGTTCTCGACGAAGCCGCGGCTCTCAGGCCCATAGTCATCCTTGGTGAAGTGGGGGAGCGAGCGCTGCAGGAAGCCAAAGGGGATGCGCTTGCCCTCGACGTTTTGCTGGCCGACGCACGCGATCATCTGCGAGATGTTGATGAAGGAGCCCTTGGATCCTGTCGTGACCATGTTCTTGACGTTGTTCGACTCTTTGAGCGAATTTCCGGCGCGCTTGCCCGCGATGTCACGCGCCTTGTTGAGCACCTGGTTGACCGACTGCTCGAACGACTCCATCATCGTCTTGCCGGGCTGGCACTCGAGCTCGGCCGACTGGGCGCGCTCGACGAGCGCCTTCACCTCGCGCTTGGACGCCTCGATGGTGGCGACGATGTCGTCCATCGTCTTCGCATCAGCGATCGTGTCACCGATCCCGATCGAGTAGGAGCGCTGCAAAATCCAGTGGTTCACGACGCGCTGATGGCAGCCCAAAAAGGCGCGGGCGCCCTGCGGCCCATGCTCGAGCCAGATCGTGTGCACGATCGCACCGCCGCTCGTGCCAAGCATCTTCTTGTCGAGCATGCCTGCGAGCAGCTCGCCGCCGTCGATGATGACCTTCGTGTCGGTGGGCGACATATCGTCTTTCTCGTCGTCGGGGCGACCGTTGGACGTGCCTGAGAGGTAGATGTTCGGCAAAAAGAGACCCATGATCTGCTTGCCCGTCCAGAGCGGCTTGGGCTTGAGGATGGCGGGCGCGGGCAGCTTGCCCGAGAACGAGTCGAGGTGCAGGATCAGATTCATCACGAGGTCCTTCTCGAGGAAGCAGTCGCGTCGCGTGAAGGCACGCGAGCCGAGAAGGGTATCCTGCACGATGCCCATGACGGGCTTGTTCGACTGTGGCGACACGATGCAGCGCGGCGTGAGCATGATCTCGGAGCACTCGGCGCGCGTCTCGTGCGTCTGCAGCACGTGCATGTTCATCTCGTCGCCGTCAAAGTCGGCATTGTACGGCGAGGTACAGCTGAGATTCATCCGGAAGGTGGAGTAGGGCATAATCTTGATGCGGTGGCCCATGATCGACATTTTGTGCAGCGACGGCTGCCGGTTGAACATGACGATGTCGCCGTCCTGCACGTGCCGCTCCACCTTGTACCCGGGCTGCAGCGCCTTTTGGACGTTTGGCTTCGACAAGTCGAGACGCAGACCGTCGTTGCGGATGATGTAGCGTGCGCCGGGCAGCGTCGACGGCCCATTTTCAACGAGCTCCTGCAGCTTGGCGATGTTGAAGGGCGTGACCACCTCCGGGTACGTGAGCGTGCGTGCGACCGTGCGCGGAACGCCCACCTCATCGATGGCGAGATTCGGGTCGGGCGTGATGACCGAGCGAGCGCAGTAATCAACTCGCTTGCCCATGAGGTTGCCGCGGATGCGGCCCGCTTTCCCTTTGAGGCGCTGCGAGATGGACTTGAGCGGCCGGCCCGAGCGTGTGGTCGCGGGCATCTGGCCCGGAATCTGGTTCTCCACCATCATCGCGATGCGGTACTGGAGCAGCCGCGTCGTTTGCAGCTGGATGTGGTTGGGCGCTCCATTCTTCTCGAGCTCTCGCAACGACTTATTGGCGCGCACGATGTCCTGGAGCATGAGAGTGATGTCATCCTCGGCGCGCCCGTCCGTCGAGTCCATCTGGACCGACGGGCGCACGTGCGGCGGCGGGATCGGCAGCACGGTGAGCACCATCCAGTCGGGCCGCGCGTAAATTGGATTGAAGCCGAGCCGCAACGCATCCGAGTCGGTGATGCCCTTGAGAATGCTATGCGCGCGCTCGGGCTGCACTTCCATCTTGCGCTCGTGGTCGTCCGTAGACTCCTTAAACTCGGCCGCGATCGTCAGCCCGTCGCGCTTGAAGTTCGGTTGCGGCGCCGAGCACGACCAGCACGTCTTCTTCGTCTTCGCAAAGTCCATCACGGCGCGCAGCCGCTGCGCCGGGTTCTTCTTGCGCGTGGCAGCGGCGAGGCGTACCCCGTCGGGGTTTGCCTTGCCGTCTTCGGCTGGCTGGTCGCCAAGGATGGCCGAGCACGAGAAGCAAACGCAGCGCAGCACCTTGAGCGTCGTGTTGAGGAAGGAGACGTGGTACATGGGCTTCGTGAGCTCCAGGTGCCCGAAGTGACCCGGGCACTCAAAGGAGTCCATGCCGCAGCTTGCGCAGTTCAGGAGGAGGTCGATGGCGCCGAGCGCCGGGTCCATGAGCCCGCCAGGGATGGGCTTGCCTTTCTCAAAGGTGCGGTCAGTGACGATATTGCACATCGACGACGCCTTCAGCTCCACGGGACCGAGGATGCCAAACTGGACGCGGCGCACCTTGCGCACGCCCGCCTCCGAGTAGCGGAAGCTCACGCCGCTCATGGTGGCGGCCGACTCCGACGCTGCCGGCGGCGCGGCGCCTTGCACAGGCAGGCAGGCAGTGGCAGGGCGCCAGCGCGCACCAGCGCAGAGTGGCTCATAGGGAGACTCGCAAAGACGTGTCGAGGCCCACGACGGCGTCTTCGCGCGAACCCCGGTTCGACTGGCCAAGTGTGGAGGATGTGTGAACAAGTAAGGACGAACTGTTATTCACGACGGGCATCGGCTCGGAGATGCCGCTATCCCTCCTCGTGCTCGCGAGCCACGCGCTGTACGAGCGCGACCCGCACATCGTCCAGCTGACCACCTCCAACTTCCAATCCGTGACCGAGCGCGGCACCATTGCGGTCGAATTTTTCGCGCCGTGGTGCGGCCACTGCCAGCACTTTGCTCCGATCTGGAGCGCAACGGCAGCCAGCGCGTGCGCAGCGGCGCCGGCGCTGCTGCTCGCCGGGCTCGACTGCGTCGCCAACGACGCGACCTGCAGGAAGATGCAGATCACATCTTTTCCGACGATCCGCCTCTTTGTGCCGGGCCGAACGCCAGCACTCGGCCAGAATCTCAACAAGTGCAAAAATGGCTGCAGCTCGCCACGAGAAATGATCCAGGCCATTTTGGGCGCGCTGCCGCCGCAGCCGACGCCCGACCTGCAGGAGCTCATCGATCAAGGGGCGGAGCGGGTCCTGAACCGCTCGCGGGCGTGCGCTACGCAGTGTCGCACGTCGCAGTGCCGCACGAGCTTCGCGTCCGCCCAGCAGCAGCAGCAGCAGCAGCAGCTCGGGTATACGAGGGTGCTCCGACGCGGCGAGGCACCGAGTGAGCTCGCGCTCCGCCCATTGCCCATCGACGATGCCGCCGGCGCGGCCCTCTACTCGTTCCGACATGAGCTCTACACCGTTGCTGCCCCGCTCGGCTCGGAACGCCATGAGGTAATAGAGAGTTGGCTGACGCTGCTCGCCAAAGCGCTGCCAGGCGCCTCGCGCCGCGCCGCCCTGGCGCGCCTCGCGCACGACGCGCGCACCGTCACGACGCCTGGGGCGTGGCAGGCGCTCCAGCAGCCTCCGCTCGCGATGGCGCTGCTTCCACAGCCTGCATGGACGCCGTGGCTGAGCGGCCACACGCCCCGTTGGCTCGCCTGCCGTGGCTGGTCGACCGAGAGCCGCGGCTACCCATGCGGGCTCTGGACCCTCTTCCACACGCTGCTCGCCCACAGCGACGACCCGACCGCAGCGCTCCACGCCATTGTGGGATACGTGCATCACTTTTTCGGGTGCCAGGCGTGCCGCGAGCACTTTGGTCAACTCGTTGCATCCACCAACGACCCGCCCCCCGATGGCGTTCATGCGCCGGACGCGGGGCCGGGGGGCGCACAGCTCTGGCTTTGGCGCGCCCACAATGCTGTCAACCGCCGGCTCAACCAGAGCAGCGCGTCCGACGTACTCTCGTTGGGACTCCTCAAAGTGGATTGGCCCGATCAGGGGGCATGTCCGGGCTGCCGTGACGTGGCTGGCCGTTGGCGCAAGAATGCGGTGCTGCGCTATCTGCGCGCCACGTATTGCCGAGACAGCCTCTCGCCGTGCGCACCCTTACCTGCGGGCAAGGGGGCAGACCGCGGGAGCGGCATGGGCGGCGGCCGTGCTGGAGGGCGCGGCATGGCAACGAACGTCGAGACCTCGGAGACGTTACGGGAGACCTGGATGCTCAACACGGTAGGCTATGCCCTCGTGCTCGCAGCCGTCCTCTTCCTCGTCGTGTCCCGTGCACGTTACCAGCGCCGCCGCATCCCGGAGCCCGTCAACGTAGTATGCACGTACTCTCAACTGCGCCCGGCGAGAGAGGACTAACTTGTCGTCCAGTGCGCTCGTGTGCGGGTTTGACAGGTGACAGGACGTCGTGTCGGCCGATCGAACACGCGGCGCGGACGTGAGAGGCGCTTCAGAGAGATTTTGCCAACCTCTGAGAACCATACACGGCGTGATACGGAAGCAGCGTAATCACAACGATCAGTAACGTTTCATTACCGGGTTTTCGCAACGTGCGGTACCGCGTACCGCCACAGGACCAAACCGAAACGCCCTACGCCGGGGGCGGGCCCGCCCCGGCTCCGCCTTGGCGTGGCCCTGGCCGCCTCCGCCGCCGCTGCGCGCTGCCGCTGGCTACAGAGACCCTCGCGTCACTAGGGTCTCTAGGCGCTCGCGTCCTCTTGTGAGTTGGCGTGACGACGATATGCCCGTGTTTTTCACGCTGACTGGCGGTTGAAATATGTAGAAAAATCACATTAGGCGTATCGTGGCTCTCGAACTAGGGATACAGTATACGGGTGTGCTACACACGCACTCGAGAAACTGCGGTTCTTGGGTTTCGGCACCTAGAGCGAACAACCGTCCCTCGCTCACATCTCATCGCAGCCACAGTTGACGCTCGCGCAAGGCCGCCCACGTACCCGCCACACATGACATGCACGGCGGGCCCAGGTTCACCCCTCTGCCGCTCTGGGGCGGCGACACGTACGAGGAGGGGTGAAAGCCGGGAGAGTGTGCTGTCCCCGTGCACGCGTGCAGCGACGCGTGCGCGGCGAGGGCATGCGATGGCGGAAGGGCACGCGCCGCAGCTGGCGCCGCTTGCCACGAGCTGATCACCCAAGTCTGGAGTCGTAGCCGCCGCCGCCCGCGTGCCATGGCCTTCTGGGCTGGAAGGGCGCCTTGTTGCACGGATTGTCCACATCATTCTTGATCACTTCCTTGACTGACACCTGTTGGCTCTCCGCCGTGGGCCGCCAATGCAAGCCCTCCCCCCTGAAATGGCTCTCCACCTGCCGCGTCTGCTCGGGCGTCGCGTCGTAGTACTCCGTCTGGATCTTTTTGGGCGCGGGGAAGAGGATTTCTGAGCGCTCCTCCTCAGACAGCTGGTACCACTTTGAGCGCTCCTGGGAGCGCTGCAGCCGCTGCTCGGAGATCTTCTGCGCGTACGACATATTGGCGAGGCGCGCGTCCGCCGCGGAGACCGTCGTGTTGAAGCGCACCGCCATGGCGAACGACATGTGGCCCGACGCCACAGGGACCAGCGCTCTAAAATGCGTGTCGTTTTCCAAAAGTGTCGAAACTTGGAGCGAAAAGAAATTCCGAAACGCGCCTTTTGCCGCAGTTCCTCGCTTTGGTCGAACCGGGTGTGGACAGATCCACAAAGCTGTTTTCTGGTGCCGCTCCAAATCTCATAAAACTTTGTCGGCTTTTGAAGCCCCGGAACACACGCGCTCGTATCGCACGGTAACGCGAGAGGAGACGCACGGGCACCGCCATGTCGTTCGCCATGGCGGTGCGCTTCAACACGACGGTCTCCGCGGCGGACGCGCGCATGGCTAGTATGGCATACGCGCAGAGAATCGCTGAAGAGCGGCTGAAGCGCTCCCAGGAGCGCTCAAAGTGGTACCAGCTGTCTGAGGAGGAGCGCTCAGAAATCCTCTTCCCCGCGCCCAAAAAAATCCAGACGGAGTACAACGACGCGACGCCCGAGCAACAGCGACAGGTGGAGAGCCATTTCAGAGGGGAGGGTATGCACTGGCGCCCCCCGGCGCAGAGCCAAAAGGTGACGATCAATGACCTCGTCAAACTCGATCCAGTCAATCCAATCAACAGGGCACCCTATCAGCCCAGAAAGCCGTGGCATGCGGGAGGCGGCGGCTATGACACCGCCATGGCGTGTTGACGCGCGTGGCGCACAACTTCGCGCTGCAGTAGTCTTGGCCACAAGCAGCATTCGTTTGAGGATGCAGCCCTGCTCTGGGAAGTGGGAACAGATGGAAGATGCCGAGATGATCTTCCTTTAGAGATTTCACGTGGACCGTCACCTGGGGGGGCTTCTTCGTCCGGGGACTCACCCAATAGTAGCCCAGTCCTTTCATGCATGCACCGAGCGCCGTACATGCACATGTTCGTGTAGTCTGTAGATCGGCTGCGGTCTGAGTCGTCAGGACCGGGACCGACGGACCGCACACCCGCGCGATTCGGTTCCGGATGTTATTTTATTCAATAAACGTATTCATACGATATATTTGTTCATCCCCCGACCGCGCGCGGCGACGACACGCGGCGACTAAAGACGTGACTGTGGGCCGCGCCGACGGGCGAGCACACTTGAGCACACGGACCGGTCCGCCATCAAAAGACCTGACGTCACCCCGCAGTATCTACATCAGCGGTTCGCCGGGTCCAGAGTGACTCAGATGTGAGATGAGATTTCCCCCGCCGATCACCACGACTCCGATGTCTAGAGCACTCTCACTTTGGCGGGAACAGCCCATCCAAATATTTTGCCACGTTCTCGTCCACCTGATCCACCTTGGTTTCGGCGGCTAAGGGGTCGGCCTCGACGGCCGTCTCCGGCTTGTAGAACCAGTGCATGAACCCGGGCAAGTTGTCCCCGGGCAGGAAGTAGGGCAAGAATGTCAGGGCAAAGAAGGCGCGCGTAATCGAGCGACGCCCACCGAGCTTTGCAATGATCTCCTCCTTCTTTGCTTCCGAAGCACTCTCCAGAGCGACGATCTCGAGGTCGAAGCGCAGGTTGGGCTCCTCGCTCTCCTTGTCCTTGTAGGACGCCACGTACACGCGCCTTCGCCCTCCGATCCGCATGCCAGCTACTGAGTCCTCCCAGCTAGTGCGCTTCCCATCCGGTGCGCCCACCAAATAGCCCAGAGGGCGCCCGATGCCTCCGGAGCGCGTCGTCTCTAGGACTTGGCCTGTGCTGAGCGCCGTGATCGAGTAGTGCATCTGCACAAAGTCGCCCGGCACGACCAGCTTACCGTCGCCAACGACATCGTCGAGATACTTCGCGCCCGCCTCCGTCCTGCGCCACTGGCCGCCGACGCCGAGATCGCTGATGAGCCCCTGTATGCTGAAGAGGTCGAAGAAGCTCTTGAGAACGTCGGGCACGCTGCCAGGCGACATCTTGAACACCGCCTTGAACTCTTCAAGCGAGATCTTCCCATCGCCTTTCGTGTCAACTTGGTCAAGGATCGTTTTCGCCTCTTGCATGGAGACGGGTTTGCCAGCTTTGGCGAGTGCCGCTCGCAGCTCTTCGACATCAATGAAGCCGTCACCCGACGTATCGAACTCGTAAAAGATCGCGGATAGTTCCTTGTCCGAGCGTGGCCTGCCACTGCCCTCCTCAAAGGCCACAATGCCACCTGCACGCAGCCGGGTTGCCACCGCGCGCGGCTGCAAGATGTTGACTGCCTGCGAGTTTGACCATATCCCTCGTGTATATTGTGCAAGCCTCGCGCCCGGCGTGAACGTCAGCAAGACGCAGCAGAACAGCCCGAGCATTCGCAATCAATCTTTGTGGCGAGGGACGAATCCCGCCCCACCCACTCATTGAGTGTCAATGACGAGATTTCCATGAAACTTCCTTTGGCCACACATTCATTTTCAGCAAGCTAACAACAACCAAGCAAACAATAGTACATGTATCGGTTGCGCTTGTTTAGGTACATGTGTTGTGTCGACTAATTACATAGCTTGCTTGCCTCCTTGCTGATTCGCAAGTCAAGTCAAGTTACAAGTAAGACTCAGCCCCCTCTAGCCTCTTCACTACCTCAAATTGAGACCTGCCCACTGGATGGCCACCGTTTCCAACTCCTCGGCCGCCGCCCCCATTCTTCCGAGCCAGTAGGGAGGCCCGTAAGACATGTAAATCTCTTCGCCTTTCTCAACACGCCTCGCAGCCACGGCTGCTAGATGACACCCTTCGATTGAGATCGTGTGTGCATTCGCCTGTGTGATCGCAGCGGCTGCGTATTCTGCGATGTCATCTAACGTCGAGCACGTGGCGCAGTCGTTGATCACATGCGCCACGTATGCCGGATCGTTGATCAAAATCGGATCTCCTGCCACGCTGATCCCAGAGTCACCGCCAATCACAGGAATCACGTCCAGCTCCTCCGGACCCGCCTCGAGAAGTGCGTGGCGTAAAAAGTCTCGACGAGCCGTCGCGACGTGGGCGCCAAAGGCGAATCCCACGCCCTCGACCAGCGAAAGATCTGAGCGTTGCCATCGTACACGAAGATCACCAGGGTAGAAGGTAATCAGCTCGCCTCGCTCCAACTGCCGCGCGGCAAAAAGCCCGTTGCCAGCTCCGTTGATGAGCGAAGCGCGCACGCTCACACGATTCAAATTCCAGTCCAGCCGCGTGCCAATCAACTGGTCGCGCATCGCACACGCATCCTTGGAACTGTCTATCAGTTCTTTCAATCGCTGCGCAGCCCCGTCCAGGGTGCTGCCATCCTCAATACGATGCTCTGTCATGCACGCAATCAGCATGCGGCCATTGCTGCGGTGTGCAAATGCGTCGTGGGCGGCGCAGAGACGCACCGGACCTGAACATGTGCCGAACATGCGCCGGGGAGGCGAAGGCGTCTGTTGTGAACACTGGCTGTGAAGAGGAAAAACGTGTCACCTCATTATGGACCCCCCACCGCGATCTCCATCGACGCCCGTCCTCCCCTGCTGGCTTCCGGAGCACATTCGATAGGCTTCCTTAAGACTTGACTTGCGAAAAAAGCGCCACCAAAGACGCCGAAATTGTATATCGTCATACTGTAATGTATAGTGGTGTGCCGTCATAGAACACCAAAATAGACGCCTGCCATTGAAGAATGTCCCCGAGTGGCACGTGACATCAAGAGGCATTTCACGCTTTCGGTGCCCACCCCACTCAGTTTGTAATCAGGGTATGAGGAAGGGGTGCAAATCCAGATATTAATCCCTCCCCTACCCCCTTGGGTAAATCACTCAGTTTGTAATCAGGGTATGAGGAAGGGGTGCAAATCCAGATATTAATCCCTCCCCTACCCCCTTGGGTTATGGGTAAATCACTCAGTTTGTATAATCCCTGGGTATGAGGAAGGGGTGCAAATCCAGTTCCAGATATTAATCCCTCCCCTACCCCCTTGGGTAAATCATTCAGTTTGTAATCAGGGTATGAGGAAGGGGTGCAAATCCAGATATTAATCCCTCCCCTACCCCCTTGGGTAAATCCCTAGACCCTTTGTTCTAATTGTTCAGGGCCTTTGCGTTCCCACCGAATTCTGGACAGTGGACTTCATCCGAGCACACATGGAACAACGCATTCCCCGCGACCAAGCGGGGGGGCGGTAAATACCCAACTTTATGTCTCTACTCGACGACACGCGACGCTAGCTTTTCTTTCCTATAGAACGCCGATCCTAAAGAAAAACCCGTACTTCCCTTTCCTGATCTGCCTGTGGAAGTGCGCAGAGCGCGACTTCGAGCTCGCCCTCGAGCTGCACGTCCCGCAGATTCTCTCTCCCGGCGTCGTTTCGAGACATGCCCATCAGGTCGCTCCGCAAGACCGCCTCCATCCTTCCAAAGTCGGCCTCCTCCTCCTCGAGCTCCTCCTCCTCGAGCTGCGGCAGTACGGCCGCGCTGCTCCACTTGACGCGCTCGTAACGGGCAGCTCCTGGCTGTCGGTCGTGACGGCCATAGCACGAGGCGCATCGTCTCACGCAGCGCCACGTGGCAACCAAGCTGACGAGCCCCGCAAGCCCGATCGCTCCATACAGCAAGTCGAAGGACAATCCCGCCTGAATCTCGTCGACCATCCACTCAGGCACCCCGGCGGCCGAAGTCACTTGCTTGGCTGCCGCTGAGGATACATTCCTGAGCTCGGAGTGAAGGCGGCCGGCGGCGCTGTGAACGTGCGTAGTGGCGGCCTTGAGGTTTTTGTGGACAGTGGCTCGCACTTGCCCGGTCGTGTTTGCATCGGAGAGCACCTCGTAACCTGCAGCGCCGGCCTTGACCGCGGAAGCGACCAGTGCTTTCGCGGCTGGCTTGATGGCGCTGTGATAGAGCGCGACGCCGACGCCAACGAGCGCTCCCAATGCCGTCACTACGGGTGGCGCGCTGGGCGGCGGAGCAGGCCATGGCCGAGCGCGCGCCCGAGGGGGTGGCCGTGGGGGCGGGCGTCGAGGCGGGTGACGAAGCGACGGCATGGGCAGCGGAGGCTTGGTAAGAGGCTTGGGATAGGGCTGCAAAGAGGGCGGACTTGACGGCGGAGGCGGCAGCACAGGCGCCCTCGATCGCGTCCATACCGCGCCATTCCCCCAATGGATCTGTGCACTCGACCCCGTTGAGTCTCCGGGCGGCAGCTGCACCGTGCCCACCAGATTCCATAGGTAGATGTTACCGCGGCGTAGACGGCCAGTCGCGGGAAAATCCTTCCAGGCGGGCATCGAGGTGAAGCGTACCACATCACCCTCACTGCGGTGTGCGGTGATGACGTGCGGTATTCCCTTCGAGTCTCCTCCACCCTTCGTATCCACCCAGTCGGTGCCCTCCCACAGGTTTGCCTCCGTTCCGCCGCCACTGCCGCCGCCGCCGCCGCCACTGCCGATGCCACTGCCGATACCACTACCAACGCCGCCGCCGACGACGACGCTGCTGACGCTGCTGCCGACGACGCCGATGCTGCTGCCGACACCGCCGCCTCCACCTGCACCGCCCGTGCGTGACGTCTGCAGCACAAGGCTGGCTGGGATGAGCGGCGGCGGCGGCGGCGGCGGTGGCGGCAGCGGCGGCGGAACCGGCCGAGGCGGCGGAGGCAAAGGCGGCCGCCGCGGCAGTGGGAAATTGGGCGGCGCTCGGGGTGATGGCGGATATGGCCTCGGGGAGAGTGGCTGCGGCGGCGGCGGTGACGGCGACGGGGGCGGTGGCCGCCGAGGCGTCGGCGGATGAATAGGCGGTAAGGGCACCGCGGGCGGCGATGGCGGCGCAGGAGGGAAGAAGCCTTCGCAAGAGAGGAGAGGGTGCTCGAGAAGATCGTCGACTTGGGTCGTCTGGTGGAGAGGAGGCGCAGCTGTGCCGTTACGGAGGCTGTGCGCTCGGAGTGTACCGCTGAACCCAAACGTTCGCAGCGCTCCGCCTTTTCCGCTGGGTGAGACGAGAGAGAGGACGCCGGATGCGAATCGGGTCGTCGGCAGCGTCTGGGATCCGTTCCATACGAGAGCCCCCACGAGATTGGAAATCTCGAGAGCCGCGCCCACGTACCCGAGGGTCACCACCACCTTTCGCTGCGGCAGCTCCACGCTGAGCGACGCGCCAAATGTCCAAGAGCCATCCGACTGCCGTGCGCGCTCGGTGACCCTGTAATGCAACCCAAGATAGTCCGGGCATGCGGGCAGCGGCGGCGGCGTCGCAGGCGGTGCATGGGGCGGGGCTGTGATAGAAAGGCACGAGTCGTCGTCATCCGCACTGCAGATCGGCCTCTCAACGTCGCTGTGGTCCCAGACGCAAGGCACGCCCGGTGCGGCAAAGTGACTCTCGCAAGCGCCGAGGTCGCTATCATAGTCGGCGCAGCGACGGTCCACTGCACGCACGTCAATGCACCACGTCGCGCCTGATGCCGTATCAGTTCGCCGCGCCGCACAGCACTTCGGCCGCGCGTCTGCGGCCACCGCCCTGGCAATCACTGCCTCACTCCCCTCGCTGGACGACATGCCACACAGGACACTGCTCACTGGCGGAGGCGTGAGCCCAATTCCAAGCACGCTGAACAATACGCGGCTGCCGCCGGCACTGCCACCATCGCCACCGCCGTTGCCGCTTGGGTCGGGTGGAGGGGCCTTGTCTGAGAGTGCGAAGTGTATGCGAGTAGACGTGGGGAGCCGCACGTTGGACGCGGCAGCGGGGGAAGGATCTAGAACGCCGGGATCCACCGTTGCCCCTCGCACGCCAAGCAACCGGATAGGCGCCGACAGAGGCGACGCCGCCGTCGATGCTGCCGTCGATTCGACTGTCGCCGAACCGCCTGCAACGCCGCTGCCTGCGGCGTCGCCAAAGCTGACGACGACGACAGGGCCAGCGTGGGCGCGAGCGGCGGCGGTGGTGGTGGAGAGCAACTCAAACGTGAGGGTGTACAGGCCAGGCTCGGGTGTCGCCCTCTGTGCTTGCAAGCGCACCTGCTGCATGCAGTACAGTGGCGGCGGGCGCGGGGTTGGCGGCGGCGGTAGCGAGGGCAGTGGCGGCGGTGTGCTGGGCGGAGGTGGCGATGGCCCCGTGGGCGGTGGAAGTGGTGGCAGCGGCGGCGGATACTGATCGAGGCAGCTGAGTTGAGGACGCAAGTGCAGAGGCGCCGAGAGCTTCACTCGAACCGACCAGTCGCCGACTGGACCTCCAGGCTGGCTCAGAGATGCATGCTCGCTCAGCGGATCGGGATCGCCAAATGGAGCGACGTAGAGCTCGATGGGATCGTGTGTGGCGGCGCCGAGGGTCAGGCCTGGAGCGAGCGTGGCGCCAATGGGCGGTTCCAACACCACCACGCGCTCATTCTGCCGCGCATCACCCTGGGCGCTCGCAAAGCTGAGGCGGACGAGTCGTGCAAATGGTGTAGGCTGCCACCTCTTCGTCCCAGCTTCAAGGTGCCACCAGTCGGCAGAAGCAAAGCGTAGCACGATCTCGTAGCCATCCTTCCAAGAGGCGCTGACGCTCATGGACGTACGAGAGCACAACGAGGGCGCAGGCGCGCGTGCCGGTGCTTGCGGCGGCGGTGGCGGATACGGAAGCTCGCATGTGATGCGCACAGTGCTCGCACCAGCGCCGGGTGGTGGCGAGCGGGCTTGCAGGTCAAAGGCGTCTGTGGCTGTGACGCCCGGACCGTAGCCGAGCTCGAAGAGCACCGAGTTGGTGTCGCTCGAGATGAAGGTCGCGCCAGTTGCCCGAGCAAATGAAGGCGCCGCCTCTGCAAAGTGAAGGCGCACACGGCGGCCTGGAGTCCAGACGCCCATTTTCACCACCGCCTTGAAGCCTGACGTCCACGTCTGGATAAGCTGAAACGTAGCGCCTCCTGGGCACGGCAGCAGGTGTTCTAAGACAACGGGCTGAATCCACCAGGCGTCGGGCATCACAGGATCACAAAGAAGTGCACAGGCGCGGGCGGGTGCAGGAACGCGAATGCGGAAAGTGATGAGAAACGTGGGTGAGAAGTAACACGGTTGCATGCTGGAGGGGAGTGAAGATTGCTTGTAATGACTTGACTCGACTTGACTTGACTTGACTTATTCCAGTGTGAACTGACGAAGCACTTGTGGCGCCGTCGAGCGTGCCGATGGGCAAAGCCGAGGTGCGCGGCCGTGGTGGCGGCCCACCGATTGCTGATTTTCGGACCAAGGTTGGCCGCTTCAATGCCAAGGTTGGCAAGGTAGAACGAACGGAGATTGTAAACAAAGCGATTGCGAAGAAGCAAGAGTTTCCGTGGCAGAAGCTCGTGCTGATCATGATTTCGTTCAGCTCGTTTTGCGGTCTGCTCTACATGTACTTGATGTACGTGCTGTCCGAGGATGAGGAGGATGCAGAACTGGCCGCCTTAGAGGCGGTGGCAGCAGCAGCGCGCGCCGCCAAGGAGGCAGCCGAAAAGGCCACGACATGATCTCTCGCTCGTGTTAATTGTATCGTGTATCGTAGGGAGCTGTACTCTAGGGCTTGGAGCGCACTCGCAACACTAACGGTTCGCACCTCCTACTTTTGTCCCTTTATCAGCTTTCTGTTACCGCTGTGGGTCACCACTTTTGCTGTGGTGCCAATCGGTCGATGTAAATGCGTAGGCACGGGCCCTCTCGCTTGGCCTCGCAGTAAGCTTTGTACGCCCCACTTGCGACGCGGATGCCGCTTCGCTTGATAAGTGCGAGCAGGTCCTCGATGCCGGGCGTGTCCAAGGGCAGGTAGACGTTGGTCAGACTGCGTGGTTCGTCGTAGACCATGCATGCCCAAGGGCTGCCCTCGCCTGCGCTGGATGTAAACAATGCCCTACCAGGAAAGCCACACGGGCCGCTGCCACCCTCGCCGCTCCCTGGCGGCTGCACTTTGACTAGGAAGCACTGGTTCCCGTGCAAATTGATCGGCGCCACCGCCTTCACGAGGTACTTGTCCACGTTCCCTGTGTCCATTGCACCTACCCCAATAGGCGACGCCGCGCCCTGGAAGTTGAACGTTGGGCAATACTTGCCGATGCAGGAATCCGGAGGCACCGTGGAAATGAGAAGAGACGGGCGTGCGTTGGTGAGCGCTCCACGGAGTGTCGCAATGCTCGCGCCACACACGAGATTGTGCACCGGACTGTGCTGATCTCGGCACTCGGGCGTGCAGTACCAATGCGTCGTGCACTGGCTGCACTTGCAGAAGGAAGCGACGGCGCTCGCCTGCTTGGCGTCGCAGCCAGTGCACGTCAACCATCGCTTGAGTGGCTCCGGGGTGGGATGGGGAGGGGGCACGAGAAACGAGGGTCGGAATTGGACGGGGCCGTTGAAGCGACTCGCACCTGCGTGCGATTGAGGGGACCATCGGCATGCAATCGGGGGCAATCAGCATGCAATCGGGGCCATTGGAGCGACTCGCACTGTCAAAGAAGACGCGGTACTGCGGCGAGAGTAATGCTTCGTTCGCCTGCAGCATGGCTAGTGCCGAGTGCACCTCCTCCACACTCTCCGCTTGCACGCAGATCTGTCCAGTGACGGATCCGTTGTCCCGCTTGCTACGCTCCTTGGCCTGTTCAGCTTTGGTCGCTACAGCCGCTCGCGTCATCGCACATTCGTGAGGGCCAGCCTGCATAAGAGCCAGCTGGCGCTTCGAGCGATCCGCGTCATCGTCTGGAATGTGCCAGTATCGAACTGGGAGCAACGGCTCACTCGCGGCCCGGCCTCTCTTCTGCATGCCGTCAGGCGAGTCGCCCCAAACAGTCGAATGCGTCTCGATCTCTGGTGGGCACGCCAGCGCGGGCGAGAGGACATCGATGATCAGGCATTCGGCCGAGCCCCCACCGCGCACAATCTCGCCGCCGCTCTTGGCATGCGCAAGAAGGAAGCGAAAGACGCCCTTCGGAGTGTCCTTGTGGTAGTCGGAGACGATGTGCGCGAGCGACCAGAGCCATTGGGTGTGCGGCGTCAGGTTGGACGCCTGCGTCCCCATCATCGCTCGCTGTAGCAGCTGCTGCGCCATCGGGCTGCTCGCAAGCTTCGGGTCCATCTTCATCATCTCAGCCATTTGCGCCCTCATCGCCAACTGGTCTGCCCCGCCATCCCTCGGTCCGCCTCCAACCACGCTCACGCCTGCCGGAATCGCCTTTTGGAAGGACCAGATCAGTGAGTCGGTGTCTTTCCACTGGCCATCGAGCATGCAACGCACGGAGGGGCCGCATGCTAGCCCTGGCCACTTCGGAAGTACCCTCGGGTCTACGCCACCGACCATCGGCGTTGGTGTGAGGGCCTCACGCTTCAGCCGGATGCGCAGCGCCTTGCCGCCACCGTGTGGCACTGCCACTTGATAGCGTCCCTCAGCCGCAGGTGCCTCAATGACCGCTCGCTCGCCATTGAGCTCAGGCCTGGATGTCAACCCATCGATCATGCAAATGCTCCCCGTTGTGAGTGCGGGAGACGCTTCAGCTGCCGCTGCAGGCACTTTGGCTGCGCCTGCCGGGGCCGTTGCTGCTGCGTCTGCCGTGGACGATGCGACCGTCGCCTCCGCGAGCTTAAGCTCCTTCAAACGCTGGCGGGCGCGCGGCAGAGCTTGGGAAATCGCTGGCACTTCAGCGAACGGCGTGGCTACCAAAAGTGCCTCGCGCAGGGCCGCCGACGTCGTAGCAGCCAGCAGGGCCTGAAGGGCTGCAGACGCGCCCTGCGCAGCTTTCCAAGCGTCGGACGGCTCATCGCGCCCGTGTGCTGCGAGCTCGCTCGTGGTGCCGAGCAAGGTTTCCTCGATGCTCGCCTGGTTGGTATGTGTGCCCGCGCGATTCGCACTGAAGGCCTTCTCGCTCACCTTGGCCCCGTGTGCAACGAGCGCCTTGACGATTCCCACGTGGCCGGCGGCGCACGCTGCGATGAGAGGGGTGTTCCCATTCCCGTCTGCAGCGTTCGCCGCGGCGCCTCGCCGAAGAAGCTCGTCTACGCACTTGGGGGCGCCATTGTATGATGCATTGTGAAGAGCAGTGCTGCCGTACGCATTCGGGGCATTGGGGTCGGCGCCTTGATCGAGCAAGAAGCAAAGGCACTCGAGCTGGTCCTCGACGGCGGCAGCGGATATTGGGCGGCCTCCGCGGCCGAGCCCGGTGCCATTGACATCGGCACCGAGCTTGACGAGGTTGCGAAGCTTCTTCAGCTGGCCTGCACGCGCTGCCTCAACGAGAGCGCCGGCCGTGGGCGCATCGGCAGGCTTGCTCTCGATGGGGCCGACTGTATCGCTCCGGAGCCGCACGCACTCTCCGCTGCCCTCGATCTGCACGGCATATCTGTCGCTATTGCTGATGTAGCTGAGGATCGTGCCGAGGCGTCCGTTCAAGTCCTCGCGAGACGTTAGGCCCTTAACACGCACACGCGCACCATCTGGGAGTCGAGCCAGCGGTACTGGAAAGGACGTTTCTTCATCATCCCGTGCTTGCTGCGCCAACCTGGTCGTGGCAGAGGCTTCAGGACCAGTGGCAGGGCGCTCTTTGTCCGAAGCGAGTTCCACATTGATGGCACGGGTGATGGCCTCGAAGTCGCACCCATGCTTGACTGCGTTCAACGCTGCGATGTCCATGGCGGCTTTGGTGGCGTTGTCTGAGAGTGCATACTTAGGATTGCTATTGCCGCGAGTGGACGCGTGCATAAAAGCGGCCCACCCAAGGCGGCATGCAGTCTCGGCATCGCCTCGTTTAGACGCAGCACGTGCGTCCGCAAGCAGCTCGCGGCTCGGCCGCCAGATGCTCGTGCACGGCGCTGCGGCGTCGTCTGCATTCATCGCAGGCAGCTCGTCCTCGCGCGCCCGGACCCCGTGTGGCGGGAGGCCGCGACGGAGCGCGTCGACCATCGCGTTGGCCGCCACGAAGCTGTCACCATCAAACCGCAACGACCACCAAGGAGAATACTCCCACCGAGAGTGACGGAAGATGGCAGCGGCACACGGCTCGGCACGGCGCTCGTGCGCCTCGCCCTCGCTGAGCGCCTTGCAGCCGACGCCGACGAGCTGGTACTGCTCGCCATCGAGCTCGGCAGGCGGCAAGCAGCGGATGAGCCCGGGCTCATCCGACGGGTCGCGTACCAGCAGCCGCGGAGGGTGGCGCAGCACGCCTACGATGGAGCAGGAGTGACCGTCGTGCTGAAAGTAAAGGGGTAGCAGCTTTACCGGTAGCAGCCGCGGCGTCGACGGCGCCGACGGTGCGTGGCGCGGGGCGTCCGCTGTGTGGTCGGCGGGTTGCTTCCTTCCACTGAGCGACGGTGGAGGGACGTTGCGATCTCCGGCCATCTCCGAAGGCACGTTGTAAGCTGACGAAACGGTCGACGACGATGGCGGTGGCGCAGTATGTGCGGCGACACGCGCTTCGGCGGCGGCGGCCGCCCGAGCGGCGGCGAACTGCATTGCGACGGGTCCACGGACGCTCGCCGCAGTGGATGCTGACGCGGAGCTCGTCGTCGGAGCGGCGGCACCACCCAGTTGACTTCCCTGTTGCATAGAGCACCCGAAGCCGCCCGTGCTCGTGCTGGTGGCGCCGGCGGTGCTGGCTGCTGCGCCGCTATGTTCCGCGGCAGCCGCGGAGCCCGTAGCAAAGTAGGCGGCCGCTGCCGCGTAAACGGCCGTGCCCGAGCCGCGTCGGTCAACCACTTCGATCACAAAAGCGTCCAGCCGAAGGTGGGTGAGCAACGCGAGCGCTTCGGGTGCGCCCACCATGGCCGCACGGCCCGTCTTGCCCGCGAGCGAGCGCCCAAATGTGAGCGCCGATTCGGGATCAAAGCCCTCGCGCCACGCCGCCTCGATGAGCTGCTGCATGCTGCCTGTGCTCTCGGCGGCAGCCGCAGCCCGGACGCTGTTGGCACTCGGGATGGCGCGCAGCCGGCCGAGCGTGCGAAGGAGCGCCGCAATGTTCGCGTAGCCGCAGTCCCATGCTCTTTGCTGCTTTGAAAAGACGGCCTCGAGGCAGCAGAGCAGTGGCTGCAGCTCGCGGGGCAGCGCGGCGGCGAGTGAGGCCACGCTATCGCAGTGCAGCTCCGAGGGCACGTCGCGGAGCTGAAGTGGCACCGCAGCGAGCTGAGTTGGCGCTGCGAGCGAGGCTGATGGTGTGGCGGTCACGAGCGGAGGCGGCTGGGTGGCGACTGGTGGCGAGTTGCCCGTCAAGTCCACAACGGCTGAGGCTCCTCCGAGGCGGCGCGCGGCGTCATCTGCATTCATCGCAGGCAGCTCGTCCTCGCGCCCGGCCCCGTGTGGTTGCGGCTGCGACGTTGGGACGTGCCTGTACGCGGCGCGGAGGTCCTCCGTGCCGTGCGACATGCGCAGGCGACGTCTCTTGCGGATGCCTCCGAGCACGTGCGAGGCGCCTTGCGAAATGGGAGTTGATGAACCATGATCACAGTTCAGTTCAGTTTCATCGCGGTCCCCCCACGCTCACTCCTACCTTAACTATACGTCGGAAAGGGGTGGGGGAGTAAGTGCACGCGCTCACGCGTGCGTTGCCTTGGGCCGGTGTGTGGCCTTCGGTCGGCCGAAGATGAGCGTCTGGGGACACGCTGGTGCACGGAGCGCGCCTGCCAAAGTTGCATGCATTTCATTCACCAGAGCCC